>VCMH01000088.1_pt1 | contig 13957 bp, 8 predicted proteins | sample 3385031 | NCBI WGS metagenome assembly VCMH01 (sample SAMN11833398, study PRJNA544312) | saline spring metagenome | isolation source: microbial filaments from arctic saline spring | place: Canada: Axel Heiberg Island, Nunavut | collected 2010-05 | reverse complement strand
ACACGACGACTATGTGTGTTTGACTTAAAGAATCAAACACGGTATCTGGTCATATTTTACAAAGGTCTTTCTTAGTGACTTCGTGCCTTCGTGGTGAACTATCTCTAATTCCCACGTTTAGCACAAAAACCAGATAAAACAGGATAACCGTTATGGCAGATAAAGCCACAGAGTTCACTTTTCAAAACGAGATGATTCAACAGCTATTGGCGAATGGTTGGTTATTGGGCAAGCCCGAAAACTACAATCGTGAATTGGCGTTGTATTCAGAAGATCTATTGGGTTTTGTGAAAGACACTCAAGATGAACAGTGGCAAAAATTCTGTCAGCTTTATCCGCATAATCCAGAGCAAAGTTTTTTAGAGCGCGTAGCGTCTCAGTTAAACAAAGCCGACCCGAATGCGGTCAATAAAGAGCTGCGTACCTTTGGCACTTTAGGGGTGTTGCGCCATGAGTTACGCGATAGAGGCACTCGCTTTAGTCTGTGTCAGTTTAAACCTGAACATGATCTAAACCCCGATACCTTGCACCGTTATCAACAAAACCGTTGCCGTGTAGTGCCAGAGTTGGTGTATAGCCCGTGGGCAACGGCGGCACACGAAGCGGAAACGGGTAAAAAATCCCAGGCCTGGCGAATTGATTTGGTGCTGTTTGTAAATGGCTTGCCGATTGTGACGTTGGAGTTAAAGTCGGAGTTTAAACAGGCGGTGCAAAATGCCATTAAACAGTATAAAACCACCCGTTTTGCAATCGACTCAGTGACCAAAAAACCCGAACCGTTACTGACCTTTAAACGCGGCGCGTTGGTGCATTTTGCGGTTAGCCAGTATGAAGTCTATATGGCGACCCGATTGGAAGGCGCGAATACGTTCTTTTTACCTTTTAACAAAGGCACCAAAGAAGGGGGCGCGGGCAATGATGTGCCGGAGGATGTCAACCAATACGCCACTGATTATTTATGGAATGAGGTGTTACTGCCTGACAATCTATTAACTATTCTGGCGCGGTATGTGCATTTACAGATTGAAGAAAAAGAGGATTTTGAGGGACGAAAGTTTAAGAAAGAGACCTTGATCTTTCCACGTTATCATCAATGGGATGTGGTGAACCGCTTAGTGAATGATGCGCGTACCAATGGCGCGGGGCATAAGTATTTAATTCAGCACAGCGCCGGCTCTGGAAAATCCAACTCGATTGCTTGGACAGCACATCAATTGTCATCGCTCTATGATGCGCAGGGCAATAAACAGTTTGATTCGGTAATTGTGGTGACGGATCGCACGGTATTAGATGACCAGTTACAAGACACGATTAATCAGTTTGAACATGTCGATGGCGTGGTCGGACGCATTAATAATAAAGAGGGCGATGGCTCAAAGTCCGAGAAACTCGCCGCCGCATTAGAAAACGCTCAGCCCATTATTATCGTCACCATTCAAACCTTTCCGCATGTCTTAAAAGCCATTGAAAACAGCGCGAATTTAAAAGCCCGTCAATATGCGATTATTGCCGATGAAGCGCACTCTTCTCAAACCGGATCGACCGCACGTCAGCTAAAAGAAGTGCTAATGATGGACGGTCAGGCGAATGCCGAAAATGATGAACTGGACACGGAAGATATTCTAGATGCAACAGTCGCTTCGCGCCGAGTCTCCGCCAATCTAAGTTATTTTGCGTTTACCGCGACCCCTAAAACCAAAACCTTGGAGCTGTTTGGGCGTTTGCCGAAACCGAATGAACCGCCCTCTAAAACCAATAAGCCGGCGGCGTTTCATGTTTACAGTATGCGCCAGGCGATTGAAGAGGGTTTTATTTTGGATGTGCTTAAAAACTACACCAATTATAAAGTCGCTTATAACTTGGCCATGAAAATCGCCGGTTCAGATCAAGCGGTGGAGAGTAAAAGAGCCAAGGTCAAACTCAACCAATGGGTGCGTTTACACGACTACAATATCGCCCAAAAAGTGCAGGTGATTGTTGAGCACTTTAAAGACAATGTGATGGGGTTATTAGGCGGCCAAGCCAAAGCGATGGTGGTGACCAGTTCACGTAAAGAGGCGGTGCGTTATAAATTGGGCTTTGATAAATACATTGCGGAAAAGGTCGCGGATGCCGCATCAAATAAGGGTTATCAAGACTTGCAAGCGATGGTGGCGTTTTCGGGCGAGGTGGAGTTTGATGAAAAAGATCCGAATGTGGATGCCTTGTTGGGTGAGAAGTTTACCGAAACCAATATGAACCCGAAGCTGAAAGGCCGTGATTTGCGAAAGGCGTTTGATTCGGATGATTATCAGGTAATGATTGTCGCCAATAAATTCCAGACAGGCTTTGATCAACCGAAACTGTGCGCCATGTATGTCGATAAAAAACTCGGTGGCGTAGAGTGTGTGCAAACCCTATCGCGTTTAAATCGAACCTATCCAGGAAAAGCGGTAAGCGGTACGTTTGTATTAGATTTCTTTAATGAACCAGAAGAGATTCTAGAAGCCTTTCAACCGTATTTTGAAACCGCTGAGTTAGAGGATGTGTCTGATCCGGATTTGATCTTTGATCTGTTTGATAAATTACGCGCATCAGGGATTTTTAACTGGCATGAAGTGGAGCAGTTTTGCGAGGCGTTTTTACAAAAGAGTAAAAGCAGTGCGGCCATTGCGAATATCTGTAAACCCGCAGTAGAACGCTGGCAAAAGCGTTATAAGTCGGCGGTTGAGGCTTATAACCAAGCGCGTGAGATGTTTGAACGTACCAAGAAAACGGGCGATGCGGTTTTAATCGCGAATGCGGACAACAGTTTTAAAGCCTGCAAACAAGAGAAGGATGCCTTGGAAATCTTTAAAAAGGATTTGGGCACGTTTGTGCGTTTCTATGAGTTTATGTCACAGATAGTAGATTACAACAATAAAGAGCTCGAAAAGCTCAGTTTGTATGCACGCAACCTGCGCCCAATGTTGCGTGAAACCTTGGTGGATGAAGACGATATTGATCTGGATAATGTGGTGTTACATCAATACCGTTTGTCTAAAATAAAACAGCAAGATATTAAAATAAGAGAAGATGCAGGCGAGTATTTAACGCCTGGAGATGCGTTGGGCACCGCGAAAGCCAAAGACCCAAAAGAGGAGTTTCTCTCGCAAATTATCAGTCGCCTAAATGAACTGTTTATTACCGATCATCTTACGGACAGCGATCTGGTCAATTATGTAAATACTGTGCGGGATAAAATGCGAGAAAACAGTGTGGTGATTAATCAAATGGCCAACAATACGCCAGAACAAGCGATGTTAGGTGATTTCTCAAAAGCCTTTGATGATGCCATTATGGACAGCAGCGACGCCCACCAAAACCAGATGATGCAGTTATTGTCTGACCCAACCAGAGCCGCGAATTTTAAGAAGTTTATGTTTGAGTTTATACTCGCAGATCGTTAAGCCTTTTAGTGAGTAGTGGGTCGTGAGTGGTGAGTCGTAAATTATGAAATAAGCGCCTTGCTTTGAGATTGATTCTTTATTTGAGCTTATGACAGCACGGAGAAAACAGATGATTTGTATTCATGCGACTAAAAAACTATTTGCCTACCTTGATTCACTTGATCAGCTTAACCCGCTTAATTCGCCTGAGCGTCGATCGCCGAATCGTGTACACCCTGTGGTGGGAAATTGGCATGCGGATTTGATGACGTTACAGCGCAAGAAACACTTAATATTTTGCCATGACGATTCTCGGGCAATTGTGATTATTACCAATGTTACCAAAGCTAGCCTAAAAACCTTGTCTGATCAGTTTATGGATGTACTGATGAATTCGTTACTAACATTAGAGATTGAAACGAACTTGATTGAATCTTTGGCAGAGTCATTGCGAGGCAGTACGCTCTATTTTGATACTGAGACGAATCGTTCGGTGCAGGGAACATTAAGATTGCGTAAACAAGATTTTGAACACTGGGTGGAATACGATCAGGCCAACATAAATGAGTTGTCTGAAGCAAGAGTCTCATGCTTTTTGACCCATCGTCCTTGCTCAACCAAGCAGACGGGCCAGTCACTGAGTTTTTGGCCCGTTTCAGTTTTGGGGTTTAATCTAAAACGTGAATATGATTATGGCAGTTGTTCTAGAGCCTTAACCTTAGGCTGTATTCCGAGTAGCGTTCACAGAGATGCCGATTTTTTGGAGTTTGCACAGACGTTTGATGGTTATGGATTTGTTGCACAAAGTATCAGCGGAAAAAGAGACACCGAGCAAAGTCCCTTAGATGGTTTGCAAAAACTGGGTAAAACGGCACGAGCTGAGTATAAGAAGAACTGGAAGTTACCTAAAGACCTGAATACGTTAAGAGCGGTATTATTTTATGAGTACCGTAATGATCATTTTACGAGTATGGGAGATAGTCCTTTTAAAACGCCTTATATCATCAAACTGGTGAATGAGATTCACAGACGCTTCAGACATGGCGATGGCGTTTGATGTGAGTGTGCTGGGATTTTGTCATTGCGAGAAACGCAGTGGAGTGAGTGTGTTGAGGTTTTGTCTTTGCGAGGAACAAAGTGACGTGGCAATCCAGGCAGCCTAGAGCGAAGTACTGCCTTTAAACGTGAACTCTGGATTGCTTCGCTTTGCTCGCAATGACGGGAAGCTGTCGTTCTCATGTTAAGCATGGCAACTAGAGACTTTCGTTCTTTGTGCTCAATGAGAACGCTTTTCTAAAAAATAAGCATGTAGTTTGCGCGCGGCGGATTCAATTTCAGAGATTTTATTATGATGTTGATCCGATGTTGAGTCGTCAATAGTCGAGACGTTTTCTTCCAAGCCATACAAAGCGATTATATCCAGTTGTTTTTGCATATCGCTTTCAAGTTTTGGCCAAGAGCCCAATGCCACTCCCTTCATATACCCAAAACACCACTCTTCAATCGTTACAACCGGTGTTTCGCTCAAAGCATCAATGCTTAAGTGCGCTGCAAAATGGTCAGGAGATTCCATTAACAGCTCAGCTATATTATTCATGTGCTGAATAACTAAGTGGAAAAACCGCTCGACTTCGGATTTACTTTCCCATTCAGGCTGATTGGCTTCTTGTCCCCAGATCTCGGGATACCATTGGCTGGGTACGACCATGTTGGGTCCAGACACAATCGCGGTTAAAAACCCGTCCAATTCAGAGGTGTCCAGAATGGAAGCATCATTGCCATATTTAAGGAATGCGTCATTAAGAAAGTCGATTTCTTGTTTACTGAGGGGTGATAAATTCATGGTTTTATTCCGTCGTCTTTAGGTATAGCTATCTTAGCCGAATTTAATGTAATGGTTGTCGATGATCTATTCAACCAGGCCTGGTTGAATAGATCTGTCTGCTTTTTCTTCGAGCGGCTTTTCTGATGCTTTGATACATCGCGGTTTAAAGCGATGCCATCTAGATTTGAACACAGACTGACGTTAAACGCATACTAACGTTAGAGTTGTTCTAAGCGTAATAAAAGCTGTTGAGCGTGGTCACGAATCGCTTGTTGCTCAGTCTCTGAAAACCGTTGCCAACCTTTATAGGCAAAGACCATGCGCGGATTGCTGGCGAACCGTTCGGCATGACGCGCTAAAAAATCCCAATATAAACTGTTCATGGGGCAGGCTTTTTCTCCGATACGTTCTTTGACCGCATAGTGGCAATTTTTACAGTAATCACTCATTTTATTGATGTAGTTGCCACTAGCTGCATAGGGCTTGGTGGCAATTAAACCGCCATCGGCAAACAGCGCCATGCCTCGAGTATTCGGTATTTCGACCCACTCGTGAGCATCAATGTAAATGCCTAAATACCAGGCGTCTACCTCATCAGGATTCAGCCCTGCGATTAAGGCAAAATTGCCGGTAATCATGAGTCGTTGAATATGGTGGGCGTAACTGGTTTTAAGTGACTGCGAAATGGTTTTCTGTAAACAATTCATCTTTGTGTTGGCATTCCAGTACCAAGTGGGCAAAGCTTGATGCGCCTCTAAATGGTTTAAGGTTTGATAATGCGGCATATTAACCCAATACATGCCTCTAACGTATTCACGCCAGCCAATGATTTGTCTGATAAAGCCTTCAATTTGCGCCAAATTAATTTCACCAGGCCTGGTCTGATAGGCGGTGAGCGCCGCTTGAATGACCTGCGCGGGGTGGAGGATTTTGCTGTTCAACGCAAAACTCAGGCGGGCATGGTATAGGCTCCAGCTGTGTTCACTTTGCTGGGTCATGGCGTCTTGAAAACGGCCAAAGTTCGGCAAGTTATGTTCACAAAAATGGCTCAAGAGTTGCAACGCTTGTCGACGGGTAATCGGCCAAATTAAGGTATCTGTCGGTTCTCCTAGGTAAGCGATTGAATGACGTTGAATGCGCGCCATGATGTCACTCACCTCATTCTGAAAGCGTAACGGCGCTGGAATTTTAAGGATGTCCTCTTTGCGAAAACTGCCACGGTTGTCGGCATCAAAATTCCATTGTCCTCCTGCGGGCAAGTCACCGTCCATTAAATAGCCGGTGCGTTTACGCATACGACGATAAAACGCCTCCATCCGAACGTGTTTTCCGGCTTTAAATTCACGGTTGATGTCTGCAAACGGCAATAAAAAATGTTCGCTGTCTACGCACTGATGACTTATGCCAGCATCAGTTAAATGCTGACAAAAATCCTCTAACGGCTGACTTAGACGATACTCATCAGGACGTTGATACTCAAAGTGTGTGCATTGATATTCAGCGAGTAAGGTTTGTAAAAGATGCGGTAAGTCTCGGTAGGGTGCGCTTTCATCTAAGTTCATGTGGCGAACGTCATGCCCTGCAAGTGTGAGAGCTTGGGCAAAGGCTTGCATGGCGGCAAAAAAAGCCGCAATCTTTTGAATGTGATGGGTGGTGTAATCAGTTTCTTGGCGCAGTTCGGCGACAATATATACGACATTGTCGTCTTTACTTTTATACCAACTATGCGCGGCATTCAGCTGGTCTCCCAGTATTAGACGCAGGGTTTTAACGACGGGAGTAGGCGATGTGTGGTCAGACATGAATGCGTCCTTTATCATTTAGAGGGTCACTTGGTACGCGGTCGGCGTGGTTGAATGGATCTGCCGGCTTTTTCTTCTAGCGGTTTTTCTGGCCAACGGTGTCTGCGGTATTTTCCGCGCATCTCTTTGGCGACTTCTATATAGGAGGTATTCCAAAAATTGGCTAAATCGGCGGTGATTTGAATGGGTTTTTGAGCGGGCGACAGCAATTCAAACGTGAGAGCGACTTTGCCATTGGCGAGTTTAGGTGAGGACAGTTCGCCGAACAGTTCTTGCAGTTGAATCGCCACCTTGGGCAATTTACCGATTTCGTAATGAATCGCCACGCGTTTGCCCGAAGGTGCTGTGTAATGTGTGGGGGTGTATTGTTCTATGGCGTTTAATTCTGAATAACTAAGTCTGGCTTGCAATAGACTTAACAGATCCAACTTAGCCAAATCTGACCACTGTTTCATCCCGCTCAAATAGGGCAGACACCACTGATCAAAATCATTAACGAGTTCTTCTATTGAAAACACGGCGTATTCTGGTAAATATTGGCCTAACCAAGACACGCGATCTAACCAGGCCTGGTTGGTTTTATTCCACGGTAATTTTTCTAGATTGGAGGCAATAATGACCTCGGTCATGCAGGCTTGAAGTTGTTTTGGGTTGATTTTATTAGTGGTGGTTTGTTGTAAGCTGAGAGCGCCCAATTTTCGATGAGTAATCCCTAAAATACGCTGTTTTTTGTCATCATACGAGACCGTGGTTTCGGTGGTGATTTGCTGTGCAAACAGCGATTCAATTTCTTCTAGGGTAATCGGTGCGGCCATAAAGACTTTACCGTCACGGCGTTGTCCATCTAAGTCGGCAACAACTGACCAGGCCTGGTCATTTAAACGATCTTCTGGAGACAGAATGCAACCTTTGCCATTACTCAATTGATAACGACCATCGGCATTTGAACGGCGTTTGGCGACTCTGTCGGGATAGGCTAGGGCGAGTAGTTGGCCGATGGATAGTGGGATTGAGGTGTCCTGTGAACGGATTAAATTCGGTAACGCTAAAGCTCGCTTTTTCCATTGCTGGCTATTGGTTAAGGCGACTTGTGTGGCCGCCATAATCAGTGAGGAGGATTTTAACGTTTGTGGATTCTTACGATACGCTTGTAACGCCTCAACTCGGTCTTCCAAATTGACGCCAACACCGCGTCTTAAAATATCCCGTTCACTCAATATGGCCGCAATGTCACATGCGGTGGTGAGTTGATTTTCTCCACCTTGTTTCTGGTCAAACTGTCTGGCAATCAAAATCATCTTCGCCAATCGTGCCGACAGGCCGAGTTGACTGGCTTGCTCTCCTAAGGGATTAAGTGAGCCGTTCATTTTTAAAAATCCTAACTGAATTAACAAGACTTGCGCGATTTGATAGTGGGCTGTTGGGGGCGGCGTTAACCAGCGTAGGTCTTCTAAATTAGTCACGCCCCACATGGCCATCTCTAAACTTAAATCCGTCAGATCAGAGGTTAAAATTGATTCGGCGGTGAAGGCGATGCGGCTTTTGTGATCAGATTCGGTCCATAAGCGATAAGCATGGCCTTCTGCTAAACGACCTGCGCGACCTGAACGTTGTATGGCAGACGCTTGCGATATGTTTTGGGTGAGCATGCGAGTCATGCCGCTACTGGCATCGTAAGCGGCGTGACGGACTAATCCACTGTCGATGACAATATGAATGCCTTCGATGGTTAAACTGGTTTCGGCAATATTGGTCGAGAAGATGACTTTACGGCGGTTTTTAGCGTCTTTTTGCAATACCTTGCTTTGGGCTTCAGGTGTGAGTCCACCATAGAGCGGAATCAGAGCCACTTCATTTGGATTGATGCTTTCAGAGGCGTGCTGAATGGCTTGTAAAATTTCTTTCTGGCCTGGCAAAAATATCAAACAATCGCCGGTATTTAAATTAAGCGCGTTGGTTAAAGCCTGGGTAATCACGCGATACAAAGGCGGGCCGTAGAGTTGCGATAAAGGCTGTGGCAGGGCGCTTGGTAAATAGTGGATATTAACGGGGAAGGTTCGACCAGGACATTGAATCACTGGCGCATTATCCAAAAAGGTGCTTAAGGAATCGCTGGCAATGGTGGCAGACATAATCAAAAGCTTTAAATCTTCACGCAGTGCGGATTGGCTGTCTAAACATAATGCCAATGCTAAGTCCGAATCCAGGGAGCGTTCGTGAAACTCATCGAAAATAATCAACGCGGTGTCACTGAGTTCGGGATCATTTTGTAAACGTCTAATCAAAATCCCTTCGGTCATGATTTCAACAATCGTCTCTTTGGAGATCTTGCGATCATTACGCACTTGATAACCAATGCGTTGGCCAACTTTTTCGCCCAGTTGTTTGGCCAAAAAACCTGCTAAAGAACGCACCGCTAATCGACGTGGTTCAAGTAATATAATTTTGCGACCTTGTAACCAATCGGCATCCATTAAGGCTAAAGGCACTTGAGTCGATTTTCCTGCGCCAGGCTCGGCTTGGAGTATGCAGGCCGAATGCGCCGCTAAACAGTTCTGAATCTGCGGAATAAAGGCATGGATCGGTAATTCAATGGCTGTAGGCATAGAAAGTAGTAAAAGACCTTGGTAAAAAGTGAAGTGATAGGGATTGCGTAATACCGGCTATTTTAATCGTCTTTGTAAGGTAAGCAATACTATCTGCCATTTATCTCTCCCCCTAAGGCAAATCCTGGTTGACCCTGCGCTCACATGGTTTTATAAAGCCGCAGGACATGCCAGGCCTGGTCAGATTTCTGTGTGATTAATTTATGAATAAGGTATTTAAAACAGTCTGTTTGATAAATCAATCCGCCAGCCGTCTTTTTAGCGTTAAGATGGACTTTTAAATTATCTAAACGCTTGAGGTTGAATCCGCTATGTTTGAGTTGGCAAAACAACGATTGGAATCTGTTTTTAAACATATTGAAGTTGATGAAGAAGTTATGTGTCGGTTATCTGTGGCCAAACGCTCTTATATTGCAAGTATTCCGGTGCGCATGGACAGTGGGGAATTACAGATTTTTACCGGTTATCGTGTGCAATATGACGATACTCGCGGGCCGACTAAAGGCGGTATTCGTTACCATCCGCGCGTCAATTTAGATGAAGTCACCTCTTTGAGTTTTTGGATGACCGTCAAGTGTGCTGTCGCGGGCTTGCCGTTTGGCGGCGCTAAAGGCGGAGTGACGGTGAATCCAAAAGAACTTTCAAAATTAGAGCTAGAGAGATTGTCGCGTGGTTATATCCGCGCATTTTCAGATATATTGGGTGAGTCTCGCGATATTCCCGCGCCGGATGTCTATACCAATGCCACTATTATGGGATGGATGGCTGATGAATATTCTGTTATGTACCGTCGTCAGGAGCCTGGCATGATTACCGGTAAACCGTTGCATTTAGGCGGTTCTGCAGGGCGCGAAGCGGCGACTGGGCAAGGTGCTTTATACGCTTTGGCGGAATATGGACGTCGGCATGGTTGGGATGTTTCAACCGTGACCGTTGCAGTGCAAGGGTTTGGTAATGCGGGTTTCCACTTTGCTCGACTGGCCAAAAGAATGGGCTTTCGCGTGGTCGCCGTGTCCGACTCTCAAGGGGCTATTTATAGCAACAGCGGACTTGATATTGAAGATATTTATCGTTATAAAATGGAAGAGGATAAATTGGCTTCGGTTTATTACGATGGTTCGGCTTGCAATACGCTCGACTATGAAGAACTTACAAACGATGAATTGCTTGAGTTACCGGTAGATGTTTTGGTGTTAGCGGCTTTAGAGAATCAAATCACACAGTTAAATGCGCACCAAATTAAAGCCACAACCATTCTAGAAATAGCCAATGGCCCCGTTACGCCACCGGCGGATGAAATACTGGCCGAAAATGGTATTGAAGTGATTCCAGATGTATTAGTCAATGCGGGCGGAGTTATTGTTAGTTACTTTGAGTGGGTGCAAAATAAAGCTGGATTTTATTGGGAGGAGAAAGAGGTCAATACTAAGCTTAAAAAGATTATGAAAGTCGAGTCCAATGCGGTTTTTGATTTGGCTTTAAGTCATGAATGTTCTTTAAGAACTGCGGCCTATATTCACGGTATTGAGCGTTTAGCGGGGGCGATAGGTCAGCGTGGCAATCAGAAATATTTTAAAAGTTAAACTTTTTTAATTTGGGATGTTCTGGGTAAGGCTTTAAATATATTAGGGTAATGAGTTCGATTTTTTATTAATTACAGTGCTACACATTTGGTACGAAAAACTTGAATAACTAGACTAGTTTAGAGATATAAAAAAGCCCAGACCCCCGTTTATAAAGGGTCTAGGCTTAGGTATTGGTGGAGGTGGGCGGATTCGAACCGCCGTCCAGAAAGCTTCCACTTAGAACTCTACATGCTTATTTAGTCTATTAATTTAACCCGGTTGTTGCCCGACTAGCAGGGATCACAGAAGGCGAGTTTGTATAGTTTAGGCAGGGTCATCCAAACACATGACACTGACGATTCCGTATGAGTCGATACAGACTAGGGGCTACGAACAACTGGCCAAGCCTGCACTAACAGCCTAAGCTGCTAGGGAGTAGTTATTGTCGTTTGCAACTATAACATTTGAATCAAGATTAACGTGCGATGATTCAAGCACGACATGCATCCTAAATTTCCATCTCCCTGTCGAAACCAAAACACCCCCATAATGGGAAGTTCGCTTGACACGAAAACTGATGAAATTCAGTTCTACCAGGCCTGGTCAGTTCTAATTTACCAGGCCTGGTGGCTTTTAAAGCCAAATAAATTGATTGTTTAATTTACTGACAATCTATTTATAAGGCCGACAAACTCTTTTTCAAGGGTTTTATCTAAAGCGAGGCTATTATAACGTTTTTATAAAAGGACTCCTCGACTTATTTAACTTGAATTCAATTAATAATAAATCAAGGCGTCCTTACAGAAGGGTTTAACGGGTGAGTTTCATAACTCGTGCTTTATCACGATTCCATTCACGCTCTTTTTCAGAGGCACGTTTATCATACAGTTTTTTACCTTTGGCAAGACCAATGGTAAGTTTGACCTTACCACTGCTGCTCCAATGCATATCTAAAGGCACGACGGTTAAACCATCTTGATCTGCCTTAGAGGTTAAGAGCTCAATTTGCTTACGATGTAACAGCAATTTCCTTAAGCGTAACGGATCATGGATTGTGTGGGTTGAGGCGGTAATGAGTGCTTGAATTTGTGCACCAAATAGAAAGGCTTCGTGATTCTTTAAGAGAATATAACTCTCTTTAATATTCACCTTTCCTTGACGAATACTTTTGATCTCCCAGCCTTCTAACGAGAGGCCCGCTTCGAAAGTTTGGTCAATCTGAAAGTCAAAACGCGCTCTTTTATTTTGCGCAATGGTATTCTCAAGTGCTTTATTTTTAGGTTTTTTTGCCATATCTTTTTAGTCGAAACCGACCCTTTAAACAGATTATTTTATAACTGCGGTTATTATAACAAAATCACTGCAATGATTTGCTTTCTAAACGGTGCAGTAATTTATGAATTTTGCCCGTTATTCGCTTATTCCTAGCGGAGCCTTGAATTGTCTATCTTAAAGTCCTGCCGGTAAAGCAGTAGTCCATGACTTGTTTAGGGACAAACTGATTCATCCGCTTTACGTCTAATGAAAAACTGTGTTTGTAGCCTTCACTACTTTCTAACTCAAAATAGAGTGGATTTTGGCTAGCCAATGCGGGTTTTAGCAGATTAAAGAACGCCTTAACATCCGAGCTGTTGCTGTCCGCTTTAAAACTAGGCATCTCCTGATAGGTAAAAGAGGTATGAAAGCTCATGCCAAGCATGCCTGGTTGTTTCTCAATATCGGTTTTAAACAGTTTGGATAAGGCCTTGTTTTGTCCGCCCACTGAAATATCAAACGACACTGAATCCGAATCGGTTTTAACGGTCAGTTTCTGTTTATCGTCATAAACATAACCGTGTTTAATAAAGCTGGGTGAGGCATTCGGTAGAGTGCCATTACTCTCTTTTAGAAAGGTCTCTTCATCAATGTATTGCACACTTAGATTAGAAAAGTAATCTCGGCAACGCATAAAGAATACTTTCTGGGTACGGTAATCTTCTGGAATATAGAGTACCGTGGCCTGTCGGAGTGTGTCGGTAAAGTCATTGACGTTATAGTCAATAACCCAAGTGTCTTTCAAAAAACCACCCGCTTGGTTAGATTTAACCGGGTTTTCAACTTGGTGATATTCGCTTGCGTTTACTTGACTCGATAGAAATAGTGGCAAGAGCAACAGTAATGGAAGCGTTTTTTTTAAATGAGAGATGCCGGTCATGATATGACTCCTTAAGTCAGACAGTTTTTTAATTCTAACATGAATTAATCCTCAACTGATTCGGTGTCTCTGAGCTCCTTAGAAAGGTATTAAAATAAGCGGCACCTTTAAAAGTTTCACTCTCTAGCTTGCCACTGAATGAGCTTTGTTATAATGCACGTTATAATAGTCATAGATTCAACTAGTAAGTGCAACACCTATAGGAATTGAAAAAGGCCAGTTGATAAGCTACCTTTTAAGTTCCTACACAAAAGAGGTGTTGCCCAATGAGCACATATCATCAACTGACCTTAGAAGAAAGATATCACATTTACGGACTCAAACGTGCCGGATATAGCATTACGACTATCGCAGACGAGTTAAAACGTCATAAATCGACCATTAGCCGTGAACTCAAACGCAATATTAAATCCCGTGGTTGGCGACCGTTGCTTGCACATACACAAGCCGTCGAAGACGGTCAAGTAAGCAAAAGAATATCTCATGACTGCTGGGAGCTTGTTATTCACTACTTGAAGCAGCGTTGGAGCCCTGAACAAGTGAGTGGAGTCGTCGTGT
>VCMH01000109.1_pt1 | contig 13968 bp, 16 predicted proteins | sample 3385031 | NCBI WGS metagenome assembly VCMH01 (sample SAMN11833398, study PRJNA544312) | saline spring metagenome | isolation source: microbial filaments from arctic saline spring | place: Canada: Axel Heiberg Island, Nunavut | collected 2010-05 | reverse complement strand
GGTTCAGAATAGTGACTAGGCCTGGTTAGCTGGAATCGATTCTTAAAGTCGAATCTATAGAGTTCCATTCTATGTGTTTGAGCGGGGCTCTAAATTTAGGCCATATTGCCCATTTGGTCATTCCAGAAGCTACCAAAAATGAGACTAAAGAAAATCCCTGTTGCAAAAACGATATACCAGTAGCGGCGCATTTTAAGCTCCAAGGCACTCTCTTTATCAGGACGATCTTTAAAAAAGATTAACATAAGTCCCATGGCGGAAATAAAACCGGCGATATTGGCTAGATAATGAATGCCCGAAAGCATGGCTGTGACGCCCAGAATTAAGATGATGCCATAGACAATAAGTAGTAAACGCATAATAGCTCCTTGCAAAGCAGGTTAGAATCAATTTGTAATATGCGCTATTGTATTGAATTTAGAGCACTCTTACGGATTTATTTTAACCTTATAAGAAAACTGGTTAAGGAAGCTATATGTATAAAATTTGTTTTTATGTTCCAGAAAGTCATCTAGAGATTGTAAAGAACGAACTTTTTGCAGCAGGGGCGGGCCAAATTGGCCAATATGACTGTTCTGCTTGGCAATCGAAGGGACAAGGTCAGTTTAGAGCTTTGGAAGGCAGTCAGCCTTTTTTGGGAGAGTTGAATCGACTAGAAACAGTGGTGGAGTACAAGGTGGAATTGGTCTGTGCTACGCACTGTCTAGAGTTTGCGATTCAAGCTTTGAAAGCATCACATCCCTATGAAACACCCGCTTACGATGTGATTGAGATCTTAGAGGCATAACCACTTATATTATAAGGGTTTATACCAGTTAAAGGGGTTCTGAACTCATTCATCATTTTTATATTAGAAAATGTTGATATGTTGTAAGTCTTAGACTATTATGAAGGCCGTTGTTTCATTACAACTCCTCTAAAGAGCTAAGATTGTTCCCCTTATATGGGATACCCGGTTTGGTTAATTCTTCACTGGGCTTTTTTTGCCTAAAATTCAGTCCCTGAGGTTTAAAGTTCAAGGACGTTGTTAATGGCTTTTAAGCTTTACTTAACAGCGGAATTAAATGTAATCAATTCGACGGTAAAGATCAGTGTCTGATTTGGTCCAATTGCTTTCCCGGCACCTTTTGCACCATAGGCCATATCGGCAGGAATATAGACTTCCCATTTTGAACCTGGATTCATCAGTTTCATCACTTCACCCCAGCCTTTAATCACATTGCCCATCTGAAACTTCAACGGTGTACCACGCGTATAGGAACTGTCGAACTCAGTACCATCAATTAAAGTACCACTGTAATGTGCAATCAAGGTGTCATTTACGGTAGGAGAAGCACCTTTACCTTTCGTAATCACTTTATACTGAACACCGCTTGGTAAGCTTATGACGCCGGCTTTTTTGGCATTGTTTGCTAGGAATTCTTGACCTTCTTTTATATTTGCATCACCGATAACTTTTCTCTGGGCTTGTTGTTTTTCAAGCATCTCTTGTTTGACGTCGCTGATAGCGCTCGCCATCTCCTCTTCCGTCAGTTTTAAGGGGCGGTTTTTGATGGTATCTTCTAATCCAAGGGTAAAGGCTTTGATATCGATTTTTAGACCCTGTTCAGTGAAGTTTTTGGCTAGGTCCGCTCCCAGTGTGTAGCTGGCTTTTTGTTGCGAAGTGCTTAACTCTTTGTCGGTAGCAAAGGCAGAAGAGGCAAAAGCCAATCCAAGGGCTACAATTAACAGTTTTTTCATGCGTTTTCCTTATTTAAAGTCGTTGTTTTTAATTTTGATAGTAAGAGACCTTTGAATGACACACAAAATGGCTAAATCTCGGTCTCATGCAAAGGTCTCTATAAAGCCACCAGGCCTGGTGGCTTTATTTTAATGATTCATCTGTTTAAAGGTTATCTAAATACTTCTCAGCATCTAAAGCCGCCATGCAGCCGACGCCTGCAGAAGTAATCGCCTGCTTGTAATATTGATCCATAACATCACCTGCGGCAAAAACGCCAGGGATTGAGGTTTGTGTTGCATTACCCTTTAATCCGCTTTGCACATTCAAGTAGCCATTCGTCATTTCTAACTGATTCTCAAACAACCCTGTGTTAGGTGTGTGTCCAATCGCAATGAATACGCCAGAGACATCTAGCTCTTTGGTTGAGTCATCTACCATGCTTTTCAGGCGCACGCCTGTGACCCCCATTTTATCACCTAGTACTTCGTCTAAGGTCGCATTGTATTCAATTTTGATATTGCCATTTTTCAGCTTTTTCTTTTAGGTGATTAGATAGAATTTTTTCTGAAGAGAACTCATCACGACGATGCACAATGGTGACTTCTGCCGCTATATTAGAAAGATATAACGCTTCCTCTACGGCCGTATTTCCACCACCAATGACCGCAACTTTTTGGTTACGGTAAAAAAAACCATCACAAGTGGCACAAGCTGAAACGCCTTTACCTTTAAAGGCTTCTTCTGACTCTAGGCCAAGATATTTAGCGGTTGCACCCGTGGCAATGATTAAAGCATCACAAGTGTATTCACTAGAATCTCCAATGAGTTTAAAAGGCTTATTGGTCAATTCAGCGGTATGGATGTGGTCAAAGAGAATCTCAGTTCCAAAACGCTCAGCGTGTTGTTGCATGCGAACCATTAAGTCAGGTCCTGTTAAACCTTCAGGATCTCCAGGCCAATTGTCTACTTCAGTCGTGGTCGTGAGCTGGCCACCTTGTTGCATACCTGTAATCATGACAGGATCTAAATTTGCTCGTGCTGCGTAAACGGCCGCGGTATAGCCTGCAGGACCTGTACCCAGAATGAGTAGTTTGCAATGTTTTGTCGCCATGGAGATTCCTTTTACTTGATTGCTTGCTTTTGTATTTTTCCGAATTTGTGTTTAAGAATACAGAAATGTAATGTTTTTATCATACCTATAAAGTTAGATTAAGGCATTTTAATAGGGGTTATGTGCTAAAATTTTAGCAGTTTTTCGAGGATAAACTAGAGGGAATCGTTATTAAATTAGGATATTGGATTTAATAAGATTTTCGTCTGCACTGCTTTACGGTTTAATCATTAGGTTAAAAGTAGCATTGTTGAGTTCTTCGAGCAACCTGGTTTACCTTAAATGTTATTTAATATAGAAGATTCATGTCCATTAAAACCGAAACCACTAAAAAAATGACTCGATCAGCTCGTCAAACAGAGTCTGCCGTCTCTTCTGAGAAAATCTCGCCCCTGCAACGCTTTGGGTGGATATTAAAAGACGGCGTCGTTCTGAGTAGCATTGGCTTGGCTTTTTTTCTATTTATAGTGCTCTTTAGCTATACGCCAGGAGACCCTGGATTTGATTCCGTAGGTGCGGAGCATGCTGTCCAGAACTATGGCGGAAAAACCGGTGCCTGGTTATCCTCGATGATTTTGTATATCTTTGGTATATTTGGCTTTTTAATTCCTTTCGGCATCGTGTTTGCGGGCTGGGTGACGCTTAAAATTAGAACGGGTAATGAACTTGATTACCTCCGTTTTATTATGAGTTTATTCGGTTTAATGCTCTTAATTACCGCAGGCTCTGGTCTTGCGAATCTTTATCTAAATCCTAGTACGTCCTTAATTCAACTGCCTTATTCGGCCGGAGGCGTTTGGGGATATGAATTTAGCGAATGGTTAGTCAGTGCCGTTGATTTATTGGGCGCTACTTTAATGTTGCTTGTTTTATTTGCGGTGGCTTTTAGTATGTTGAGCAGTTGTTCTTGGCTTACGATTATTGAATCAACCGGTCATAAGGCATGGTTGTTGGCAGGTTATCTTCGTGGATTAGTGCAAGGTAAAGTCATTGATTCTGAACGCTTTAAATCGACCGTACAGTCGTTGAAAGATAGAAACGGTGCCGTCCGTAAAAACCTACCGTCGGTTACTCCAAAAAGCAGTGGGTAACCCACTTAAAGAGATAATCGCGAAGCAATTGGCTAAAGCTAAAGGTTTATCGGATGGCGGATTAAAAGAATTAGAAAAACCAAACTACCACAAAAATAGTGCCGTTAATGTTGACATGAATATTGACAGCAGCTCAACAGCTCAAGCCAAAAACAGAGACAAGCCATTGCAGGATGTAGCTGGTTCTGAGATAAAAACGGCTGTGAGAGTCGGAGAGAAACAAGCGCCTAATACAGCCTTGCCGTTTGTCCGTTCAGGGGCTTTACCTGGTTTGGATTTATTAGATCCGCCCATGCATTATGAGGAAGGTTTCTCTAAAGAAGAGCTGGCAGCACTCTCTGTTTTATTGGAGCAACGCTTATTAGAATTTGGCGTCACAGCACAGGTAGAATCGGTTCAACCTGGCCCAGTCGTGACTCGTTTTGAGATATTACCCGCGCCGGGCGTTAAGGTTAGTCAAATCAACAACCTGGCGAAAGATTTGGCACGAGTCCTTTCAGTTCAGTCCGTTCGAGTGGTCGATGTTATTCCTGGTAAAGCGGTGGTCGGGATTGAAATCCCCAATGAACAACGCGAGATTGTTAGTTTTAGTGATGTACTGGCCTCGGAGGAGTTTCAGTCCGCCAGTTCGCCATTAAGCATTGCATTAGGTAAAGATATTGCCGGGAAACCCGTGGTGGCTGATATTGGCAAAATGCCACATTTATTGGTCGCGGGAACCACCGGATCTGGTAAGTCGGTTGGGGTCAATAGTATGATTCTTAGCCTATTGTATAAAAGCACGCCTGAGCAGGTGCGCATGATTATGATTGACCCTAAAATGCTAGAGTTGTCGATTTATGATGATATTCCGCATTTGTTAACGCCCGTGGTCACGGATATGAGTGAAGCGGCTAATGCTTTAAGATGGTGTGTTTTTGAGATGGATCGCCGTTATCAACTGATGGCGAAATTAGGTGTCAGAAACATTGCCGGCTATAACGCAAAAGTAAAAGCGGCCATTGATGCTGGCAAACCGATTATCGATCCACTCTACGCACAGATTGCCAACTACGGCCATGATGTCGGGGAGGCGCCACCAACACTGGAAACCTTGTCTTATATTGTAGTGGTGGTCGATGAGTTTGCCGATATGATTATGGTGGTCGGTAAAGAGGTTGAACAACTGATTGCTCGAATTGCTCAAAAAGCCCGTGCGGCTGGTATTCATTTGGTCTTAGCGACTCAGCGGCCTTCGGTCAATGTTATTACTGGTTTGATTAAGGCCAATATTCCGACCCGTATGTCTTTTATGGTGAGCACTAAGATAGATTCACGAACGATTCTCGATCAAGGTGGCGCTGAGCAGTTATTAGGCATGGGAGATATGTTATTCCTTCCACCAGGTTCTGGTAGTCCAAAACGTGTGCACGGTGCCTTTATGACGGATGATGAAGTCCATCGTGTAGCCGATTTTGTCCGCTCACAAGGTGCGCCGCAATATCTGGAAAGCATTACTCAAGGGGTTACCAAACCCGATAGTAGCGATGGGCGAGGGGCCGATGCAGAGAGTGATGAGCTCTATGACCAAGCGGTTGATTTTGTCGTGCAGGGTCGCAGAGTTTCAATCTCTTCCATACAACGTCACTTTAGAATCGGTTATAACCGGGCGGCAAGAATTGTCGAAACCATGGAATCTTCGGGGGTTGTATCGACCGCCGGTTCAAATGGTAATCGTGAAGTCTTGGCTCCCAAGCCTCAAGAATAATTAAAACCGATCTTTTTAAAACTAAAAATCAAACAAGAGTGTGTCTACCAGATGAAAATAAACAGACTATTACTATGCATACCATTATGGACAAAGGCTTCTGCAATGGTGTTGCTGTTGAGTTWATCAAACAGTGTTCATGCAGAGAATGACCTGCAAACCTATGTCAATCACCTTAAAACATTTAGTGCCGATTTTGTACAAATTCAACCGGATGAAGCTTTGTTTGAGCTGAATAAATCGTTCGGCCATTTTGAGCTAAATCGTCCAGGTCAATTAGTTTGGGAATATACAAAACCTATGCCTCAAAAAATTGTCGTCGATGGTCCTAATCTATGGGTCTATGATAAAGACTTGGATCAAGCGACCGTGCGACCGGTTGCCGATATTAAAGGTGACATCCCTTTAAGCTGGTTGCTTTATAGCGAACAAATCGAGAGTAAATTTACCATTATCGATGTTGGACAGCGTAGCGGTAAACATTGGTATAACCTGACACCCAAAAAACCCACCTATTTTCAAAGTATTGAAGTCGGTATGTTAGACGGTGAAATGGTTGAGGTTTGGATGTATCAAGGTTCAGACAATATCATTAAAGTCAGTTTTAAAAATATACACTCTAATGTGGTGATTCCATTAGAGGCTTTTCAGTTCCAGTTGCCTGAAGGTATTGATTTGATTGGTCAACCGCAGTAATGGCAATCTTCCAACCTTTGTCAGACCGTCTGCGCCCCAAAGTTTTAGAAGGCTTTGTCGGTCAGACCCATCTTTTGGGGCCAAAACGTGCGCTGTCGAGAATGTTAGAGACCGGCAGTTTGCACTCTATGATATTTTGGGGCCCGCCAGGTGTCGGTAAAACCACCTTGGCGCGCTTAATTGCTTTACAGTCAGACTTGCAGTTTATCAATCTATCCGCGGTTTTAGATGGCGTCAAAGATGTTCGCCTCGCGGTTGAGAAAGCCAAGTTACATAGAGAGCAGTTTAAGCAGGGCACTCTGTTATTTGTAGACGAGGTGCATCGATTCAATAAAGCCCAGCAAGATGCGTTTTTGCCCTTTGTTGAAGATGGTACTTTTGTGTTTATCGGCGCCACGACCGAAAACCCCTCATTTGAGTTAAATAATGCCTTGTTATCTCGTGCACGAGTTTATGTATTACGCACCTTAGATGAAGACGAACTGGCGCTCGTGTTAGAAAGTGGTCGGCTTTTATTAGAGCAGGATTTAAAAACCGCTTTCCTTGAAACGCATCCAGACGCCTCTATTGAATTAGATATTGAAGAAGATGCTAAGGAGCTGTTAATTGCCGCCGCTGATGGTGATGCGCGACGTTTACTCAATAGCCTAGAGCAAGCGATGGACTTTGTAGAGCTTTTTGAGTCAGACCTACCAGGCCTGGTCAAATTATCGAAAGCCGCTTGTAAAGAAGTTATTCAAGGCGGCATTAGGCGCTTTGATAAGGGTGGGGAAGCTTTTTACGATCAAATCTCCGCCTTACACAAATCGATCCGTGGTTCAGATGCCAATGCGGCGATGTATTGGTTGGTGCGTATGTTGGATGGCGGGGTGGATGCCCGTTACTTGGCGCGACGTCTGATTCGTATGGCCAGTGAAGAGATTGGCAATGCCGATCCCAAAGCCTTACAAATTGCGGTCAATGCGGCGGAAGCCTATGAGCGTTTAGGTTCGCCCGAAGGTGATTTAGCGCTGGCGCATGCGGCCTCTTATTTGGCCGTCGCCCCTAAATCGAATGCGGTTTATATGGGTTACAAAGCCGTATTGGCTGAGATTAAAGAACATGGCTCCTATGAAGTGCCTTTGCATCTACGTAATGCGCCGACCAAATTGATGGCTGGATTGGATTATGGCAAAGGCTATCGTTATGCACATGATGAGCCAGAAGCCTTTGCCGCAGGGGAGTGTTATTTCCCAGAAGAGATGCCTGAAACGATTTATTATCAGCCGGTAGAGAGAGGGCTGGAAATTAAAATTTCCGCTAAGATAGAACATTTAAAGGCTTTGAATGCGCGCGCCATCTATAAGCGCCGTCCATAAATCTTGAACAAGCACGACAGCAGTATTAATTTACAAAGATGAGGAACTTGTAATGATAGCAGTGGGTATGACGACATTGGGTTGGTTTGCGATTGCGCTAGGCGGAGCCTTAGGGGCCACTGCACGCTTTGCGATGTCTCATCAAGTGTACCAGTGGCTCGGGCGAGGATTTCCCTGGGGGACCTTGTCGGTTAATGTGCTTGGCTCTTTTTTGATGGGGCTCGTAGCCGTTTTATTAGTACAGAAGTTTGAGGTCTCTAGTGAGTGGCGTGCTTTTGTGATGGTCGGCTTCCTCGGGGCTTTCACCACCTTCTCAACCTTTTCTTATGAAACTCTACAGTACATTGAAATTGGTGAAATAAATAAAGCTTTTATTAATATTGCAGTCAGTCTTGTGACCTGTCTTATTGCGGTATGGGCTGGCATGATGGCCGCACGTCAGTTTTAATGAGAAGCCTCGCTAGAGGTCGTGAAATGGTGCTTTGGAAAACAGAATTATTATAGAGATGAGCGTTATTTAACCTTTAAATTTAATATTTAAAACCAAGCGACCAGGCCTGGTCAGTTCAATAAAAACAGAAATAAGGAGAGACTCAATGAGCGACATTAAATACAGTGCAGAGCACGAATGGATTCAAGACAACGGCGATGGCACAGTGTTAATTGGTATTACCGATTTTGCACAACAACAGCTAGGTGAGTTGGTTTCTGTTGAGCTACCAGAGATCGGCACAGAGATTAACAAGGGTGAAGAGGTTTTAATCATTGAATCAGTGAAAGCGGAAAATGACCTATTTGCACCCGTTGATGGAACCATTATTGAAGTCAATGAAGCGCTTGAAGAGGAGCCTGAATTGATTAATGAAGATGCCATGGCTAGCTGGATTCTTAAGGTAGAGCTTTCAGATCCATCTGATCTAGATGATCTGCTAGATGAAGATGCTTATAACGAATTAATAGAAGAGTAATATAGAAAGTTATCTCTAAAAGCCAGTAGTGGACTTACCAGGCCTGGCCAAACCAGGCCGTTGATAATGACAGAACCTCTGCATAATTTAATTCAAGAAGTGTTAAAATATCCGGCAAATTTATAGGTTGAAAAACCTCTTTACTGAATAAACCAAATAGAGAATTCCAATGCTAGACGCAAAGCTACTGAGATCAGATTTAGAAACGGTTGCCGAAAAATTAAAAGCACGTGGTTACGCCTTAGACGTGGCTACGATCCAGACGCTAGAAGCACAGCGTAAAGAGTTTCAGGTAAAAGCCCAAACCTTACAAGCGGAAAGTAATAGTCGTGCTAAAGGCATTGGTAAAGCAAAATCCCAAGGTGAAGACATAGCGCCTTTATTGGCTGAAGTCAGTTCTTTAAAAGCCCAGTTGGAACTTGCCGAAAAAGCTTCTGCCGAGGTTCAAGCAAAATTAGAAGTGGTCTTTTCGAGTATTCCAAACTTGCCACATGAGTCGACGCCCGCTGGGCTGGAAGAAGAAGACAATGTTGAACTCAAAAAATGGGGCACGCCTGCAGAATATGATTTTGAAGTTAAAGATCATGTTGATTTATCAGAAGCGCGAGGTTGGTATGACAACGATGCCGCCGTTAAAATTACTTCGGGTCGCTTCTCGGTTTTAAAAGGCCCTATGGCTAAGATGCAGCGCGCTTTAACCCAGTTTATGCTAGATACGCATGCCACTCATGGTTATGAAGAAGTTTATGTGCCTTACCTAGTCAATCAAGAGAGTTTGCACGGTACCGGACAACTCCCTAAGTTTGAAGCCGATTTGTATAAGATCAGCAAGCATGACGAGCATGATACTAGTGACCGTGATCTGTATTTGATTCCGACGGCGGAAGTGCCAATTACTAACCTAGTGCGTGATGAGATTTTGGACGAGAGTGTCTTACCGCTTAAGTTTGTCGGACACACGCCTTGTTTCCGTTCAGAAGCAGGGGCTTATGGCCGAGATACCCGTGGATTGATTCGTCAGCACCAGTTTGAAAAAGTAGAGATGGTCCAGATTGTTCATCCTGACACATCACTGGAAGCCTTAGAAGAGCTAACAGGTCATGCTGAAGTCATTCTGCAAAAACTAGGTTTGCCTTACCGCTTAATGGCCTTATGTGCCGGTGATATTGGTTTCTCCGCCTCTAAAACTTATGATCTAGAAGTTTGGTTACCTGGGCAACAGGTTTATCGTGAAATCTCATCTTGTTCAAGCTTTGAAGATTTTCAAGCCCGTCGTTTGATGGCACGTTTCCGTTCAGGGCAAGAAAAGCCGCAGTTGGTTCATACGATTAATGGTTCTGGATTGGCAGTAGGACGCACCTTGGTCGCCGTTCTAGAGAACTACCAAAATGCAGATGGTACCGTGACTGTTCCTGACGTATTACGTCCTTATATGGGGGGTGTTGAAACGATCTAATTTGTTTTCAATACTTATTCACGACGACTTTTAAAAGCGACCAGGCCTGGTCGCTTTTTTTATGTCTAAAAATTTACAGCAGTAGAGGGTGTGTTGGCGAAGATTCTTATGCTTGGTTTAAACCCTTATTCAGTAAAATCGAAAAAGACCGTTTTAAAGTTTTGAACTTTCCCATCTTGGACAACAATTCCTTCCTCTGTCAGCAATTCAATTTTCCGATCCGAGCCAAAAGCATAACCGCCCAGTCGACCATCGGTATTGACCACGCGATGACAAGGCACGCTAATGGGGTTAGGGTTTTGATTCATGGCATTGCCCACCGCTTGATAGGCTTTACAATTTAAAGCCTGTGCAATCGCTTTATAGGTAGTGACACGTCCTTTAGGAATTTTAAGCAATAGTTCATAACAGTGCTCATTAAACGTTAAGTGATTGTTTTGCTTAGGTTTGGAATTCATAGGTTTGACCAGGCCTGGTTAATTACATTAATTTTACATAAATATTGCCAAAACGTCTTGCAAAAATCGTTCAGTTCTCTATAATACGCAACATCAAAAAGGTGGATTGGCTGAGTGGTTTAAAGCAGCAGTCTTGAAAACTGCCGTGGGTTTGTAGCCCACCTAGGGTTCGAATCCCTAGTCCACCACCATATTTGTAAACCCCGTGTAAGGCTCGTCCTTCACGGGGTTTTTTTATGCCTGAAATTTAGGATATCTTGGCCACTTCAATTAGAGTCATAAATTAAGTTACCTGAAAAACTCCATAAAAAAAGCGAGTTGTTTATAAAACAGACTCGCTTTTTTGGGTGGGTATTATGTAGGATCTACAAAAAGTGGTTTACTTGGACTTATAGCTGTAAGGCGCGGGTTCTGCTGTGAGTTTTGTTAAGCCAGTTTGTAAGTTTTTAACCTGATTCTGAATGGTGAGCTGTTGTTCGGTCAATAAATGCAATTGTATTTTGAGTTCGTTTAAAGTGTTATTGATTCCTTTGCTGGTTGAACTGTCAGCTGCCTCGTTCGTTAGGTTCGCTTGAATGGCTTTAAGTGCTTTTTCCTGCTTTCTAACTAACCAGCTAATACCATCTAATTTTTTGACCTGCGAGGCATCTAAACTGCCAGCAGCGCTGCCTGCAAGGGTCATTGCTTGTAGTTTATGTTGTTCGGCCAATATCTTTTCAACCAGAGCCTTGAGTTCAGAATAGTCAATCGTACTTTGTTCTGTTGTCGACTGGTTTGTTATGGCAGGCGTCTGTATCTCATCTCCTGTTACGGGTGCAATGGCTGTGGTTGCACTGTCTACTTCAGTCTCCGGAACTTGCTCATCCATTAATGTCTGGGATGGCATTTCACCTGAATTTTCGTTGACAGCGCTATGGATTTTAACAGGGGTGTTTAGTGCGCTTTTCATGCGTATGAGATCGGCACTCATAGCTTCAATCAATGAAGAGAGCTCATCCACTTTTAGGGTTATTTTTTACTCAATAAGTTACTTTCAATCTTAATGATATCCAGAGTTTGGCCTTTAAACTGGCTGTTTTGTTTATTGCCCTCATAGAAAAAATAGCCAATCACACTGAGTGCAATAATATTTACTACGACCGAGCCAACCATTAACCCTATAAAAGTCGTTTTAGCGGATTGTATCTCTTTCGAACTAGTTCGAATAGATTGACGCAAGTTGTAGTTAAACTCTTCCAGCTCTAAACTTTGTGACTTGAGTTGTTCCGCTATTTTAATGGCCGCTTTAGTGGCTAAATGACTCTGGAGCGAAGCTTCTTGAGCCGTTTTAGCGGTTTCAAGCGCAATTAGGTCAGCATCTATTGAACTTTTTTCACCACTTTTAAGTTGTGAATTTTGAGTGACAACTTTCTCAACGTTATCGTTCAATTGTTGTGTGCTCTCATCTAACTGTTCAACTTCTTGTAGTAAATCGTCAACGATATTACTCATGGTGTTACCTATTTAATAAGATGTGTAATGGTTGGTTCAATTTAGTCATTAAGTTCCGAAATTCTTGCTTTAAGGCTTTCATTTGCAGTTTTTAATTTTGTATTTTTAGCCTGAATTTCAAGTAAACGTTCGGCAAGTTCAGGCGACGATAGCTCTGTTTCAAGCTCACTTGAGTCAACAGTATACCCAGCATTTTTGGCGGCTTCAAAAGCACGTTCGGTTGCAACAAAAGTGGCTTCGATGGCTTGTTGAATGCTTTCAGCAGAGTCATGCGCCTTCTGCGAGGTTGCTAGTGCGAGTAGTGTCGCTTCATGGGCTGTACTCTTAACTTGTGATGCAATCTCCTGAGTTTCTTGGTCTATGCCAATGGCTTCTTCCATACTAGCAACAGACTGGCTTGCTTGTTCGATTATCTGATTGTCATCATTCGTTTCAAGATCAGGGGTGATATCAGCTTTTTCATCACCGATTGTCTCATCCTCTACACTGTCCATGGCTGAACTGTCCGCCTCATCCAGCTCGTTAGTTTCATTAGAACCATTATCTTCTGGTTCAACAGCAGATTCATCGGCCTGTAGTTCAACTTCTGTGGCCTCTTCGGCAAGAGTCTCACTATCAGTGTCTGTCTCTGTCTCTTCAAGCGTATCAGCTTGCGCCATCAGGTCATCGACATCGTCAATATCTGTCGTCTCTGGTGAAGCGTCTTCTGTGCTGTCGGCCATTTCCTTTTCAGAGGGAGCTGTTGAGGTTTCTTTCATGGTTTCCTTGTCATCGCTAACGTCAGGTTGATCCGTCGATTCTGTATCTGCTGGCAGATCAAATTCCGCCATCATCTCGTCAATATTATCGGTATTATCAAGTTTTGTCATTTCGTCATCCGTTTCATTAGCTACCTCATCATTGACTTCGCTGGAAGATTCAGCGGCCTCATCCGGCAGATCAGTAACGTCAGCCGCTTCAGTAGGATGAGTAGAGTCAGTTTGTTCCATTAATGTATCTATGTCTTCAATATCGTCTAAATCAATATCATCTAAGTCGATATCTTTTGAAACTTGATTGCTAGGAATGTCGGCAAGGGCGGTTTCATCATCACTGCTTTTCATTTGTTCAGTATCATCTTCAGTCGCAACCGTATCCGTTGAGAGCTCATTTGGAGTTTCTGGCAGTGTTTCGGTTGTGGTATCACCGCTGTCTATTTCGGTTTCATTATCACTTTCCGGGTCAGAATCGTCAGCAGCTGAAGGTGTGGCAACCTCAACGGTGTCACCCGTGTCGGTTTCAAACTCATCCAGACTATTGAGTAGCTCATCCATATCAATATCAGCCAAATCATCAGGTAATTCAACCTGGTCTTCTGGTAGTTCGCCCATCATATCCAGCATCTCCTGGGTGGCTATATCATCTTTTTGAGTATTTACGTCCGACATGACAGATATTCCTATAAGCTTAATTTGATAGTAATTGGAAAGGACAAAGCATTTTTTATGCCATTTTCATTATCAATTTAAGCGCAGGGCAGTGAGAAGTCAGGCAGTAGATGGAATTCAATCCATTGGCTGGTGACAGGGTGGGTAAAACTTAAGCTAGTCGCATGTAAAAGTAGTCGAGGAGACATGCTGAGTGCAATTTCATCGGCATATAAGTTGTCACCTAATATGGGGTGACCCAATGATTTCATATGTAATCTGAGTTGATGAGAGCGGCCAGTGATGGGGGTGAGCTCGACCAGAAACTGATTGTTGCTTTGTAGTAGGACCTTCCAGTGAGTTTGTGCCGACTTGCCTTGTTTAAAGTCAATCATTTGCAGAGGGCGGCGCTCCCAGTCGCAACGCATGGGCAAGCTGATGGAGCCTTGTTGAGTCGTCGTGT
>VCMH01000206.1_pt1 | contig 13988 bp, 12 predicted proteins | sample 3385031 | NCBI WGS metagenome assembly VCMH01 (sample SAMN11833398, study PRJNA544312) | saline spring metagenome | isolation source: microbial filaments from arctic saline spring | place: Canada: Axel Heiberg Island, Nunavut | collected 2010-05 | reverse complement strand
ACGACTATATACTGATAGACCGTTTCGTGATGAAGACTAATTCCTTTATTGCTTTTGAGGTAGTCTAACGGCTTGCTGTGGGCTTAAATCCTGTTCAATAAGTTGGCTGATCCAGTCCTTGACAGGTTGAGTCAACTTTTAGGGATTTATGTCGCCGTTTGCCGTCTTTCTACTGCCAGCTTATTAGCTTGTTTATGACGGTAGCCTTTCTTGCCTCTATTGCGTTTTAATTCTCTGCAAATGGTTGAGGGATGGCATTCAATATTGTCGGCAATCACTTTTTGCGAAAATCCCTCTTTCAATAATGCGTAAATCTGGTATCTTTGACCCTCGGTCAGTTGGTTATAACTCATTTTGCAATTCTCTTGGTCGGGAAAAGCCTTCGAGTTTAACTCAACTGGCTCTTCCTATTTCCAAATTGCACTTATTATCCGAAACCGCGTGGTGCTATTATCGCATTACCCACTACAAATCACATAGAGCCATAAAAGAGAAGGAGTTCAGTGAAATTATTTAAATTAAATAGGCAGGTACAAGGGGAGATATATATCCTGTCGGCTTCTTTTATAGAAGCTTGGTTTCCAATAGCTACTTTTTATTTAGCCCATAGCATAGGCGGAATTCATGCTTTATTCTATAGCTTGGTGATTGCGGGTACGGTATTAGGTGTGTATGCATTCTGGACAGGACGGTACAAGCAGTTTAGTGATATCTCTGCTTATCCGGCGTTGCTTAAAACCAGTTTTTTGATGGCAACGCTGTTTATGTTGATATTTGTAGGTGCGCAGTACACTACCGCTAGCCATGTGGCACTGATTATCTTTTTACAGCTTTTATTTGCTTATCTCTATTTTCAACGATCCGCTGAAGAGTACCTGAATCGCCAGCATTTATTGGGTGCAATTTTAATGGGATTGGGTGCCATTATTATTTTGTTTCCGGTGGGCGAAGTTTGGAAGATTAATTTAGGAGATATCTTGGTCTTACTAGCAGCCATGATAGCTCCGCTGGGTAACTACTATCAGAAGCAGGCGAGAAAGAAAGTCCACAGTACCAATATTCTATTGTCACGTAGTTTGATTGGCATTCCTTTAGTGTATGGGATGGCTACTATCTTTGAAGTCACGCCGAGTTGGCAAATGATTCAGTCACAATGGCCTTGGTTACTGTTTTTGGGTCTGATGATTTTTGTCATGTCAAAAATCTTATGGATGGAATCTTTACACCGACTTTCGATCACTAAAGTGAGTGCTATATATGCCGTTTCACCCTTGATAACATTAGGCTTGGCTTACTGGTTATTAAATGAAGTGCCGAGCTTTTGGCAGTTATTAGCGGTATTACCGATTATCTTAGGTGGGTATTTAATTACACGTCCAGCCGCAAAGTGATGCTCGAGCTAAGGCGTTGTTATGAGGCTAAATGAGTGGTTTAAAGGCCTCGTTGTGAGGCCTTTAATTAAATGATTTTAAGTGAGTTTAAGAAGTGACCAGGCCTGGTCATTTAAATAGATGCGGAAACAAACTCACTTTCTGTTCTAAAGTCAGGTGACTCATCGTTTCAATATTATGTTCTGGAATCAGCTCGGGATTAGGATAGTGTTCAATCGCTTTTTCTAGGCTGGCTTCTCGTAACAAATGCAAAATTGGATAGGGTGCGCGGTTGGTTAGGTTTTCTGCATCTTCTGGCTGTGTGCCGCCAAATTGGTAGTCTGGATGAAAGGTGGCTACTTGGAATATACCTTCCCATTCATTGTCTGCAATCAGCCCATCCACATAGTCTAAAAAGTCATTATAGTCATAAAAATCTTGCAGCATATTGGGCACGATTAGCAATGTAGTTTCTATTTTTTCGGCTTTGGTTTCGGCCAATAATTTTAATTCATTTTGCAGCTCTTCAAGTAAGCTTGCATCTGTATCACACTGCGAAATGGCAAATCGAATTTGTTTTTGTTCGTATGGACGTGAAGCAAAAGGACAAAGGTTTAAACCAATTACCACCTTGTCTAACCAGTGATTCACTTCATTCAGAATTTGTTTATTGCTGGGCATAATGATTTACTCGATTAGTTTTGGATGAGAAGCATAGATTATGCATCAGGTGATTGTTTGATGCAGAATCGAGCTATTGATCAAGCGTTTCGTTTCACCCGTTATATGCTGATAAACTTCGTCAGCACTGTTTAAAGAAGCATCGTAGGCATAGAAAAAGAGTTCATCACCGACTTCTAAAAAGGCACTTTCACCAAATTCTGTATAGGCGGTTGCGCCGAGACTCACCATGATTTGTGCTGGATAATCGCACTTTTCAACAATTTGATGCAAATTTTCTAAAGGGCCAAAATCAATTTGAAAGTTGAGTTGTTCAATCATCCAATTTTTTAACTGGTTATGAAAGTAAGAGTAGGTGAGTACCGAGCTGTCTTTGCCGTAGGCGTAAATTTGACCGTCGCGTTTTAGAAACGAGGCGATATGATAGGTATCTAGTTCACAGCCCATTTCAAAACCTGTCAAAGGCATAAATTTTTCAGAAACCCCTTTGGTCGCCGGCCCCCAGTTTTTCTTTTCACTGATTTTTTTCGCACCGGGTTTGCGTATGGAGCAATCATTAAAGACCGCAAAGGCTTTAGGCTCTAAATCGTTCACTAAGCCGTCTTGGTAAGTCACATCAAACAGAATGCAGATTTCAGGCTCGGCTTGCAGGCGAGCCTTTTCTTCTAAGTTTTTAGGAGAGTGAATCTCTGTGGAAGAGAGAGGGAAGCCGCCTATAACCCCTGGTTGATTTGGGATGTAATAAGGAAATAGACCTTTAGGCGCCTTAGTCTCAATCGTTTTAACCTCGACAAAATCAGGGCTTTCTCCCGCTTGTTCCAGGTGGCCGGCAAAATTACCGGCGACTCCTAAACAAAGTACATTTTTTAAATCAGTAATGGATATTGGGCTTAAGGTCATTATTTTCCTTCTGAGTTTTTTTCTGTCGTATCTGTAGCTTTATTTTTACCCACCATTCGTAGCAAGGTCACGTCTTTATAAACGAAGTGATGTTTTAATGCACCGGCGATATGTAACAAGACAATGGCAATTAAGACAAATCCGAATGTGCTGTGGATGAATTCTGAAATCTCATGAGTCATCTCATGTTCACCCATAAGCGTTGGTAAGGCAAACATATTAAAGAAGGATACTTCGTGCCCACCAGAGTTAGACATAATCCAGCCAGAGATTGGCATGCCTAGCATGGCTAAATACAAGAGACCTTTTACGGCATGGCCAAGAATATGCTCGAATTTATTCTTGGAGAGTTGCTCTGGATTCGGACTTATTTTAAGCCAGACCAATCGCAGTAGCATCAGTCCAAAGAGTGCAATCCCCATAGACTTGTGTAAAGCATAGAGCGCTTGTTTATCATCGCCTTTTTCAAGACCTGTCATATATAGACCAATGGCGAGTAAACCGATAAAAATAAAAGCGGTTAGCCAATGGTTCGCGCGTGAAACAATGCCGTAATTCTGTTCAGAGTTTTTAAGTGGCATGGTGGAGTCCTGTGGTGTTAAGTTAATTAAGTTATGTGGAGCGAGTGTGATCGAATCCGATTAATACAATAAACTCTGAAATTTTCTACGATAGGTGGTCACTAATTCCGGCTCTGAGCCTGAGAGCATATCAAAGACTTTAATAATCGTTTTCTGAGGTGTGCCTGCTTGATAAGTTCTATCGGTGTTAAAGAGTTTAAACAGCGTTTGTAAGGCATTCTCGTATTTACCGTTGAGCACTAGATAACCGGCAAGATGGAATAGCGCATCACAGTCGGCTGGATTTTCTGCCAAATTAGCCTGGATAACAGGGACTTCGGGCGCGGATAAGATGATTTCAGTGAAATATAAAAGGCCATTGATGTGTTGCCCCTGTTTGTCTTTTTGTGCCGCTTCAGGCAGTTTTGCAAAAAGTTCTTTAGCTTGTTCCAGTTGGTCGGTATGTAGATAGAGTTGCACTAAATCCAAGTGGATTTTAAAGTTATTGGGATTGGTTTTAGCGGCTTCACCCAAGAGTCTTACCGTTTCATCATACTCTCCTTCTGCAAAGGCTAAAGCCGCTTGCTTGCGTAACACTTCCGAAGGTTCTTCCGTAATATTGGCATTTAACAGTGAGCGGTAGGCGGCTTCTGGTAGTAAGCCAGGACCTTCGGTCACGATTTCACCATTTTTGACGACCTTGTAGAAGGGCATCGAGGTAACGCCAAACTTTTCGATAATGACTTTTTCTTTATCAAAGTTGATTTTGGCCAAAATAAATTTACCCGCCATCTCCGTAGCGAGTTTTTCTAAGATGGTATTCGCCAACTTACTTTGCTCATTAGAGTGCGACCAAAAGTTAATCACAACCGGTAGGCGGCTCGAATTTTGAATGACCATCTCTTGAACATTATTGACGGTGACGTCAACGATCATGGCTTCTGACATAAGTTGAATCTCTTTTTAATTTAGGCTGTTGTTAGCCGTTAAGCGGTTGACCGCTACGGAGTCTATTTTTGCAGTGCTTTAAGTTGATAAATCGCGTCTAACGCCATACGCGGAGTCAGTTCATTTGGATCTATCTCATTCAGCAAGCTCTGTATTTTTTCTACTTTAGGATCTACTGCGCTAGCGAACATATCAAACTGTTGAATCGGTTCTGCCATTCGGGTGACATCAGTAGAGGTGTTGGTCGAAAGGTTCGGATTTTGCACACTCTGATTTTCAAGGGTATATAAGATTTCCTTGGCTTTTTGAATCACGGTTTGTGGTACGCCTGCGAGCGCCGCCACCTGTAAACCATAGCTCTGTGAAGCAGGGCCTTCCTGTACTTGATGCAAAAATACAATGCTGTCTTGATGTTCAATGGCGTCTAGGTGGACATTCACCGTATTATCAAATTGATCCGCTAAGGTCGTCAATTCAAAGTAGTGGGTGGCAAATAAACAGAGCCCTTTGGTTTTTAACGCCATATGCTCAGCAATCGCCCAAGCCAGCGCCAAACCATCAAAGGTCGATGTGCCACGGCCGATTTCATCCATTAAGATCAGCGAGTGTTCGGTGGCATGATGCAATATATTTGCAGTCTCTGTCATCTCCACCATAAAGGTAGATCGTCCGGACGTTAAGTCATCTGAAGCGCCAATACGAGTAAAGATGCGATCAATTGGACCGAGTTCAGCCGATTCAGCCGGCACAAAACTGCCCATAAAGGCCATAAGCGTGATTAACGCCGTTTGACGCATATAGGTCGATTTACCGCCCATATTCGGCCCAGTAATAATCTGTAACTGACGGTCGGCCTGAAAAATAGAGTCATTGGGAATAAACGGTTCACGCGAGACCGCTTCAACTGTCAAATGGCGACCTTGGGTAATGACCAGGCCTGGTTGGTTGGTTAACACAGGACGAGTTAGGTTTAGGGCGGTGGCTTGTTGCGCTAAATTTACCAATACGTCCAATTCTGATAAAGCTGAGGCGCAGTTTTGTAAAGCTTGTAAGGGCTCGTTAAGGGTTTCCAATAATTGTTGATACAACCACTTTTCACGTGACAGGGATTTTTCGCCGGCACTCAAGACCTTATCTTCAAAGGTTTTCAGTTCAGGAATGATATAACGCTCCTGACCCTTTAGGGTTTGGCGTCGGATATATTCCGCTGGCACCTGGTTAACGTGTAATTTACTAATCTCTATATAGTAACCATGCACACGGTTATACCCGACTTTAAGAGTATTGATCCCGGTGCGTTCACGTTCACGCTGTTCTAAATCTAAAAGATAACCGCCAGCCTCATTTTTGAGATTACGTAGGGCATCTAAATCCGCATCATAACCTTCGGCAATGACGCCGCCATCGCGCATTAACATCGGCGGGTTATCGATAATCGCTCGATTCAGAAGTTCCGCCAGTTCAGGGAAGGTAGACATTTTGTCTGCGAGTTGCGTAAGTTTTGTAACTGAATGCTGAGACAGTAAATATTGTAATGCGGGCAACGTATTTAAAGAGCGACCAAGATGGAGTAAGTCGCGAGGACGAGCGGACCTTAACGCGATGCGACTTAAGATACGTTCCAAATCACCGATTTGCTTGAGTTCCTGGCGAAACGAGTCATCCGATTGTTGTTGGATAATTATTTCGATGGCGTCTAAGCGACCGTTGATAATATCTTGGTTACGTAATGGCTGATTTAACCAGCGCTTAAGTAGACGTCCGCCCATAGCCGTCGCGGTATGATCTAAAATGGCAGCCAGCGTATTGCTGGTGCCACCACTTAAGTTAGTATCAATTTCCAGATTACGTCGACTGATGGCATCGAGCACTAAGCTATCATCGGTTGAATAGGTGTGTAAGCTGTGAATATGTTGCAAGGCGTTTTGTAGCATGGCCTGTGCGTAGTGCAAAATGCTGCCGGCGGCACTGATGGCGGCAGGTTTACTATTACAGCCAAATGCCACTAAATCCTGGGTCCCAAAATGATCGGTTAGACGTTTTTGACAGCTGATGGTTTCAAAATGCCAGCTTGGGTATCTGACCAGGCCTGGTCGTTTTAAAATAGACTCCGGCAGGGATTCTCTTAAGTGATCATCATCCGGTAAAAGTAGCTCAGATGGTTTGATTCGTTCAATTTCGGCTGTTAAATGCGTCAAAGAGTCGAGTTCAGCGGTTTCAAATCGGCCGCTGGCCACATCTAAATACGCCAGCCCGTAAAAATCACCTTGTTGGGAGATAGCCGCAAGTAGGTTCTCAGATTTATCTTCTAATAAAGCCTCTTCCACTAAGGTCCCAGGCGTAATCACTCGGACAACCTTACGCTCCACCGGACCTTTGCTCGTTGCCGGGTCACCGATTTGTTCGCAAATCGCAACCGACATTCCCAGCTTCACTAGTTTGGCTAAGTAACCATCCGCTGAATGATGTGGAATACCGGCCATAGGAATCGCATTGCCACCGGTTTTTCCGCGTGCGGTCAGTGTAATTTCGAGCAGCTCAGAGGCGATACGGGCATCGTCATGAAATAGCTCGTAAAAATCACCCATGCGGTAAAACAGCAGATGGTCTGGATGCTCTGCTTTAATCGCCAGGTACTGTTGCATCATCGGAGTGTGTGGAGAAGGAGTCGTAGTGGTTTTGATTGCCATGGTCTTCTTGAATGTTTTTGCATTGGATTTGAAAAGTAGTATGCTAGGGCATAATTGCCTATATATCAAATTATGGCTCTTTAATATTCAATCATACACGATGAAAAGGAGTGGTTTTCATGTCGTTTGCAATGCTAGTGACGGAGGTGGGTCAAGCTTTAGTGGATAAGGACGCGATGATTGTGACGGCTGAGTCTTGTACGGGCGGCATGATTGCTGAAGCATTGACCGAAATCGCTGGTAGCAGTGCTTGGTTTGATCGCGCTTATATTACCTATAGTTATGAATCCAAAAAAGAGATGCTGGGGGTGAATGAAATCACTATTCAAAATAAAGGCGCCGTTAGTCAGGAGTGTGTTGAAGAGATGGCGTTGGGTGCGCTGCAGCAGTCGCATGCAAAAGTCAGTGTGGCGTGTAGCGGGATTGCAGGTCCAGACGGAGGCTCTGCGGATAAACCGGTGGGAACCGTTTGGTTAGCCTGGGCGATACAAGGCCAGGAGGGTGTGGTAGCGCATCGCTTTTTATTTGAAGGCGATCGCCGGATGGTGCGTGAAAAAACGACTGAAGCGGCATTGATGGGTGTGATGAAACTATTGGCACAATGAGATCGTAAAGGTCATTCAGCTCGCTCTTGTTAATGGTGTCTATCGCATTAACATAAGATGGGATTTATTATTCACAGAGTCTCTAGGATTTAAATGGAAATTATGGGATAATTTCGCTTCTGATTCTAAATTAGAAAAAATTAGATAAACCTTTGTTTTAATCAGTAGTTTAGGGCGTTTTTGAGCAATTAAAGACGTTGTGGTTGCTGATAGAACAAGGGTTTTTTATTGAGTGGCGATTAAGTTTTGCAGTCGTTTTAAAACTAGCTCGGGAATTAACCGAGCGAATTGTTCACTTAATGGTATTGAATGGATTTAATAAACTGAGATGGATTTGCATCTCAATCATGAGTCGTAGGCTCTATTGTCGCGTCTATAAAAAGACAGTTACTTTCCAATGCGGCAGTCGTTTTGGAACTTGTAGAAACAAAAGGAAACGCATAAATGAATGATAATAAGCAAAAGGCTTTAACAGCTGCTTTAGGTCAAATTGAAAAGCAATTTGGTAAGGGTTCGATTATGCGCATGGGGGACAGTTCTATCTCTCGTGATATTGATGCTGTTTCAACAGGTTCTTTAGGCTTAGATTTAGCATTGGGTATAGGCGGCTTACCAAAAGGGCGTGTTGTTGAGGTTTACGGTCCTGAATCTTCTGGTAAAACGACCTTAACGTTACATGTCATTGCTGAAATGCAAAAGTTGGGCGGTACGGCGGCCTTTATCGATGCCGAGCATGCATTAGATCCAAGCTACGCTGAAAAATTGGGCGTGGATATTGATAACCTCTTGGTTTCTCAGCCCGATAATGGTGAGCAAGCCCTAGAAATTACCGATTCTTTGGTACGTTCAGGTGCGGTAGATGTTGTGGTAATCGATTCGGTTGCGGCCTTAACGCCAAAAGCTGAGATTGAAGGCGATATGGGGGATTCTCATATGGGCCTACAAGCCCGTTTGATGTCTCAAGCTTTACGTAAACTGACTTCAAACATTAAGCGTACCAATACTTTGGTTATCTTTATCAACCAGCTACGTATGAAAATTGGTGTAATGTTTGGTAATCCTGAAACCACAACCGGTGGTAATGCGCTTAAATTCTACGCTTCGGTGCGTTTAGATATTCGTCGTATTGGCGCGATTAAAAAGGGTGATGAAATCCTTGGAAACGAAACCCGCGTTAAGGTTGTTAAAAACAAAGTGGCGCCACCCTTCAAACAGGTACAGTTTGATATTTTATATGGCCAAGGGATTTCCCGTGAAGGTGAAATTATTGACCTAGGTGTGCAAGAAGGATTTATTGAAAAATCGGGTTCTTGGTATGCTTATGGCGGTAAAAAAATCGGTCAAGGTAAGGATAATGTCCGTCAATACTTGATTGATAACCCTAAGGTTGCAGAAGAAGTGATGGATAAGGTCAAAGCAGCATTAATGCCTAAAAAGGGCCCTGTAATTGAAGAAATTGTAGAAGCAGAATAAGCTTTTAGAAACGCAAAAGGGGTTGGGCTCGTTGTGAAAACAGCAGAAGATTTCTTACAGAAATTGGGTATTGAGCCGACGACTTCAAATAAGTTGCTGGTAGAAGATGGCTTTGCAGAAGTTCAGGCTCTGTCCAAAAAAATTGAATCGCGAGCCGTTTACCTGCTGGCCATGCGTGAACATGGTGCTAAGGAACTTAAGACTAAATTGGTCACAAAGTTTCCTGAAACGCCCGAGCTGTTAGCCACTTGTAAAGAGTTACCAGGGCTGGTTAAAAGCTTGGTAGATGACGTTTTAAAAAAATGCCATGATAATAATTGGCAGAGTGATGAGCGTTATATTGAACAAGCTGTGCGTAACTGGGCGGCCAAAGGTAGTGGGCCCGTAAAGATACGCCAGAAGTTACAGCAAGCTTCTTATCGCGACGACCTGATTACAATGTATTTAGATTGGGATGAGTCTGAATGGCTTGAATTGGCCAAAGATGTCCTGATTAAGAAATACGGTGATACGTGTAAGCCAGAAGCGCGTAACGAACAAGCAAAACGGATGCGCTTTCTACAAAGTAGAGGGTTTGCGCCCCATGTGATTTGGCAGACTTTTCGTTAATGATTGTTAACGAAAAGTTTTTTTGCAAATCAACCAATAGACAGCACTGTCAGTTCTGCTTAAATAGCATGAGTTGGCTATTCAAACAGAATAGATTAACGTTTTAAGGTTGTTTCATTATGACGAGTTCAGAACTCAGAAAAGCTTTTCTAGATTTTTATGTTAAGCGCCATCATACCATCGTTCATTCCAGTCCAGTGGTGCCTGCAAACGATCCAACCTTGTTGTTTACCAACGCCGGGATGGTTCAGTTTAAAGAGACTTTTTTAGGTCAGGAAACCCGCGAATATACGCGTGCAACCAGTGTGCAGCGTTGTATTCGTGCCGGTGGTAAACATAACGATTTAGAGAATGTCGGTTATACCGCTCGTCACCATACTTTCTTTGAAATGCTGGGTAACTTCAGTTTTGGTGATTACTTCAAAAAAGAAGCGATTCAATATGCTTGGGAATTTTTAACTCAAGAATTGAATCTACCTGAAGAGAAACTTTGGGTAACGGTTTATGAAGAAGATGATGAAACGGCCGATATTTGGTTAAACGAAATGGGTATTAGCCCTGAACGTTTCTCACGCTGTGGCGCTAAAGATAATTTCTGGTCGATGGGTGACACAGGGCCTTGTGGGCCATGTACTGAGATTTTCTTTGACCACGGTCATAATGTGGCCGGTGGACCGCCTGGTTCTCCAGATGAAGATGGCGATCGTTATATTGAAATTTGGAACTTGGTGTTTATGCAGTTCGACCGTTCTGCGGATGGAACCCTAACGCCTTTACCTAAGCCGTCTGTGGATACCGGAATGGGTCTTGAGCGTTTAGCAGCCATTATGCAAGGTGTGCATAACAACTACGATATTGACCTATTTCAAGCGTTAATCAAACGTGCCGCAAAGCTAACGGATGAACGTGACCTCTCTAATAACTCTCTGCGTGTTATCTCTGATCATATTCGTTCATGCGCCTTTACTATTGTAGATGGTGTAATGCCATCAAATGAAGGTCGTGGCTATGTATTACGTCGTATTATTCGTCGTGCGATTCGCCATGGTTATAAGTTAGGGCAAACAAAGCCATTTTTCTACGCGTTGGTGAACACCTTAGTCGAGCAGATGGGCGATGCCTATCCTGAATTGAAAGCTGAACAAAGTAATGTTGAGCGTGTGCTAAAACTTGAAGAAGAGCGTTTTGCTGAAACGCTCGAAAACGGTATGAAGTTACTAGAAGATCAAATCGCGCAGATGGACGGGACAGTCATCGCAGGCGATGTGGCGTTTAAACTTTATGATACTTACGGTTTCCCATTCGATTTAACCGCTGATGTCGCTCGTGAAAAAGAGTTAACGGTAGATGAGGCTGGTTTTGCGGTCGCAATGGAAGCACAAAGAGAGCGCGCGCGTTCTGCGAGTAATTTTGGCGCAGCGAGTGTGGCCCGTATTAAGTTTGACGGAGAAACCCAATTTATTGGTTATGCCTCAGATCAAGCAGAATCTAAGATTCTAGGCCTCTTTGTGGATGGCGAATCGGTGCAGTCTGTAACCGAAGGTTCCGAAGCGATCGTATTGTTAGACCGTACGCCTTTCTATGCCGAGTCCGGTGGGCAAGCTGGCGACAGCGGTAGCCTGACGGAAGGGATGAATAGTTTCCATGTCAACGATACTCAGAAGCAAGGTAAGTTGTTCTTACATATCGGTGTCGTTTCTGCGGGAACTCTGACGGTTGATCAAGTGATTACCGCTAAAATTAACAGAGCAGATCGTCGCGCTTGTGAACGTAATCACTCGGCAACACATCTATTACACGCTGCTTTGCGTTCGGTTTTAGGGGCGCATGTCGGGCAAAAGGGTTCTCAGGTCACGGCGGATCGTCTACGTTTCGACTTCTCTCATTTTGAACCAATTTCTGCAGAGCAGTTACGTCAAGTTGAGAAACTGGTTAACCAGAATGTTATGGGTAACGCGACTGTTAGCATGAATGAGATGGATATCGAATCGGCTAAATCCAAAGGTGCCATGGCGCTCTTTGGTGAGAAGTACGGTGATGTAGTTCGTGTCGTTGATATGGGTGATTTCTCAGTAGAGCTTTGTGGTGGAACGCACGTCAATTCAGCCGGTGATATCGGGCCGTTCCGAATCGTTTCTGAAAATGGGATCGCTTCTGGGGTGCGCCGTATTGAAGCCATTACCGGTGATGCGGCATGGGATGCAATCTATGCGGAAGAAGATAGCTTAATCTTTGTTGCAGAAGCCATTAAAACCGATAAAAACCAAGTCGAAACCAAAATCACACAGGTGGTGAGCGACTATAAGGCTTTAGAGAAAGAGCTTAAGCATCTGCAATCAAAATTGGCCGCTTCTCAAGGCGATGATATTGCCAGTCAAGTGGTTAAATTTGGAGACATTAATGTCCTAGCCGCAAAGATGGAAGGCGCTGATAGCACTGTGTTACGCGACACCATGGATAGCCTAAAAGACAAGTTAGACCCAGCGATTATCGTCTTGTCAGCTGTGGATGGCGACAAGGTGAGTATTGTCGCGGGGGTGAGTAAATCACTGACCAAGCAGTATAAAGCCGGTGAATTAGTCAATCATGTTGCTCAGCAAGTGGGCGGTAAGGGTGGTGGACGTCCTGATTTAGCGCAAGCTGGTGGAAATAATCCAAGCCAGCTAGCAGAAGCATTAGCTTCTGTTCAGGCTTGGGTCGAGTCGAAGTAATCACTGCCGTCTTATTGAATAATCAATAAGGCTGTAAATCAATTTTAAAAAAGTAATTCACGCATGGCATTAATAGTTCAAAAATATGGTGGAACCTCAGTCGGCAATGTTGGGCGTATCCAAAATGTAGCCAAGAAGGTTGCGCAGTTTGTTGAGGATGGTCATCAGGTCGTGGTGGTTTTATCTGCAATGAGTGGTGAGACGAATCGTTTAACGATGATGGCAAGAGAGATGCAAGCACGTCCTTGTAAGCGTGAAATGGATGTTCTGCTCACCACAGGAGAGCAGGTTACAATCGCTTTGCTCAGTATGGCGTTGCAACAGAAAGAGTGTCCCGCCATTTCTTATACAGGTTGGCAAGTTCCTATCGTGACGGATGACGCTTATTCCAAAGCGCGTATTGATAAGATTGACGGTCAAAAAATACGTGAGCAATTGTCTTTAGGCAATGTCGTTGTGGTCGCTGGTTTTCAGGGTATTACGATTGATGGCGATATAACGACTCTCGGGCGCGGTGGTTCAGATACGACAGCGGTCGCCATAGCAGCGGCCTTAAATGCCGATGAGTGTCAGATTTACACTGATGTGGACGGTGTTTATACTACTGATCCACGTGTTGTTCCTGAAGCGAAACGTCTCGATAAAATCACCTATGATGAAATGCTTGAGTTGGCCAGTCTAGGCGCCAAAGTGTTGCAGATTCGTTCCGTTGAGTTCGCCAGTAAATATAAAGTACCGTTACGTGTTTTATCCTCATTAAAAGAGGGTGGTGGAACATTGATTACTTCTGAAGAAAATTTTAAGGATAGCGAGATGGAACAACCACTAATCTCAGGGATTGCGTTTAGTCGCGATGAAGCTAAATTAATGATTTTAGGTGTGCCAGATAAGCCAGGTGTGGCTTATCAAATTTTGGGGCCGATAGCTGATGCCAATATCGAAATCGATATGATTATTCAGAACCAGGGAAGAGATGGCACTACAGACTTTACCTTCACCCTGAGCCGTCTTGATGCGGAATCGGCCCTAGAGATTATGCAAAAAACAGCAAATCAATTAGGGGCCCGTGAAGTCACAATGGACGACTCTATTGTTAAGATTTCTATGGTGGGTGTAGGGATGAAATCTCATGCCGGCATTGCCAGTACCATGTTTAAGACCTTAGCGGATAATGAAATCAATATACAGATGATTGGTACGACAGAGATTAAAATCTCTGTCGTCATTGATGAGGCTTATCTAGAACTTGCAGTGCAGTCGTTACATGAAGCATTTGAATTAGATAAATAAATCCAGCATTAGACATGAGTCTTATTTTCTGGCTTCAAAAAACCCCGCAATTGCGGGGGTTTTTTTGTGCCTGAGAATAGGTTAAATACTCCTTAACGTATGCCCCCTAAATATGATGGGTATACAGTAAGAAGTCTTGGTGATCGTTTTT
>VCMH01000731.1_pt1 | contig 14293 bp, 12 predicted proteins | sample 3385031 | NCBI WGS metagenome assembly VCMH01 (sample SAMN11833398, study PRJNA544312) | saline spring metagenome | isolation source: microbial filaments from arctic saline spring | place: Canada: Axel Heiberg Island, Nunavut | collected 2010-05 | reverse complement strand
ACACGACGACTAAGCTAGCGCTTGATGGAACTCCAAAAACAGTATCTAACTCCCAATCTCCAAGTCGGACGCGCTCGTCAACAATAGAAGGCCTATCATCAATGCTTGGCGCTGTGCTGAACCTGCCTCGTGTCTCATAAATACCTGCACGCTTATGATATTTTTTCTTTCTACATAAATACTGGTGTAACAAACCTCCGCTTGATTTATCTTTGTAGATAAATTGGTAAATACGTTCATGACTTATTTTTATGTTGTGGCTTATCTTAATTCGACCACTCACTTGTTCAGGGCTCCAACGCTGCTTCAAGTAGTGAATAACAAGCTCCCAGCAGTCATGAGATATTCTTTTTTTTGCTTTACTTGACCGTCTTTCGACGGCTTGTGTATGTGCAAGCAACGGTCGCCAACCACGGGATTTAATATTGCGTTTGAGTTCACGGCTAATGGTCGATTTATGACGTTTTAACTCGTCTGCGATAGTCGTAATGCTATATCCGGCACGTTTGAGTCCGTAAATGTGATATCTTTCTTCTAAGGTCAGTTGATGATATGTGCTCATTGGGCAACACCTCTTTTGTGTAGGAACTTAAAAGGTAGCTTATCAACTGGCCTTTTTCAATTCCTATAGGTGTTGCACTTACTAGTTGAATCTATGCCTATTAAAAAAACTCATATCTGCTAATATTACGTCATATCTACACTACTTAAGTTAAAAAGAAGATTAGGCGAGAAATGACTCACAAAGAAGCTCAAATTGAAGAAAAACTTATAGGGAAGCTACAGGATCTTAAATACACATACCGACCTGATATTCGTGATAAAGCTTCTCTTGAAAAAAATTTCCGTGAAAAGTTTGAGGCATTAAATCGCGTCAGCCTGACTGATGCCGAATTCGCTCGTTTGCGAGATGAAATCGTCACTGCCGACGTATTCAATGCCGCACAAACCCTGCGTGAACAAGGCTATTTCCAGCGCGAAGATGGTACGCCATTGCACTATACATTGGTCAACATCAAAGACTGGTGCAAAAACGAATTTGAAGTGATTAACCAGCTTTGCATCAATACAGAGAACAGTCACCACCGCTATGATGTCATTCTACTTATTAACGGTGTGCCCGTAGTACAAATCGAGCTTAAAAATCACCAAATTGTCACCCGCCGTGCAATGGAGCAAATCGCTAACTACAAAAACGATCCAGGCAATGGCTACGGTAATACACTCATGTGCTTTATGCAGCTGTTTATTGTCAGCAATGAACACAACACCTATTACTTTGCCAACAATCGCAACGAACATTTCAGTTTTAATGCAGATGAGCGATTTTTACCTATTTATCAAATGGCTAATGCCCAAAATGAAAAGATCGCTCACTTACACGACTTTGCGAATGACTTTTTAGCGAAATGCACACTGGGGGAAATGATCAGCCGCTATATGGTATTAGTGCAGTCTGAACAGAAGCTTCTCATGATGCGTCCGTATCAAATCTATGCGGTTAAAGCCATTGTTGAGTGTATTCATCAAAACCGAGGCAACGGCTATATATGGCACACCACGGGGTCGGGTAAAACACTCACCTCCTTTAAGGCATCTACGCTGTTAAAAGACAATCCTGATATTGAAAAATGCCTGTTTGTAGTCGACCGTAAAGACCTCGACCGTCAAACCCGCGAAGAATTTAACAAATTCCAAGATGGCTGCGTTGAAGAAAACACCAATACCGAAACCCTCGTGCGCCGCATGCTCTCAGAAGATTATGCCGATAAAGTCATCGTCACGACTATTCAAAAACTCGGCCTCGCTCTGGATGAAAACAGCAAACGTAACCAAAGCAAGGCCAAAGAAGGCAAGCAAACCTTCAAAGAACGTTTAGAGCCTCTGCGCGATAAACGCATAGCCTTTATTTTTGACGAATGCCACCGTTCTCAATTTGGTGATAACCACAAAGCCATTAAAAGCTTCTTCCCAAAAGCGCAATTATTTGGCTTTACTGGAACACCTATATTTGATGAAAACTCTACCTACACTCAAATTGATGGCACCGTCGGCTCCTTCAAAACTACTGAAGACATCTTCGAAAAAGAGCTACATGCTTACACCATTACCCACGCTATCGAAGATAAAAATGTATTGAGCTTTCATATCGATTACTTTGGTAAAAATGATAAAAAACAGATCATGAAAATAGTGGTAAGAAGAAAGTTAAAAAAATCACACCGCCGCCAGAAGCAGTAGTCAAAGAAATTATCGCTAAGCACGATGCCGCCACCAGTAACCGCCGTTTTAATGCAATATTGGCCACGGCATCCATTAATCACGCCATTGATTATGTTGAGCAGTTCAAAATTTTACAGGCTCAAAAACAAGCCGAAGATGAAAACTACAAGCCGCTAAATATAGCCTGTGTATTTTCACCTCCTACACAACCGCCAAAAGAGAAAGACGGCGATGAAGTGAACGAAACTGGTGCTAAAGGTTCCGATGCAAAAACGATAGATAAAAACGTTAAAGACATCAAACAACTGCAAGACGATCTGCCTCAAGAAAAGGCCGACAACCAAGTTGAGCCCGAAAAGAAAAAGGCTGCATTAATAGCCATATTAGCCGACTACAATATGCAGTACGGCACGAATCACACCATTAACGAGTTTGACCTGTATTACCAAGACGTACAGCAACGCATTAAAGATCAAAAATACAGCAATGCCGATTACCCCCACAAAAACAAAATCGATATTGTAATCGTTGTCGATATGCTGCTCACAGGGTTTGACGCTAAATACCTCAACACCCTCTATGTGGATAAAAATCTCAAATACCATGGGCTCATTCAAGCTTTTTCGCGCACCAACCGTGTATTAAACGACAGCAAACCATGGGGCAACATCCTTGATTTTCGTGGTCAAGAAGATGAAGTGGATAAAGCCATCTCTCGTTTTTTAGGCCACAATCCAGAGAATGAAGACAAAGAAATTTGGCTAGTAGACCCAGCGCCAGTCGTGGTTGAAAAATACAAAGCCGCAGTTGAAAAGCTCGAAACCTTTATGAAAGGCAAAGGCTTAGATTGTACGCCATCCGATGTGGTGAACCTGAAAGGCGACTCTGCCCGCGTCGAATTTATCAACCACTTTAAAGAAGTGCAAAAGCTCAAAACCAAAATTGATCAATACACTGAACTTAATGAAGAGCAGCAGCAAGCGGTTGAGCAAACATTGCCCGTGGATGTTTTGCGAGGTTTTAAAGGGCAGTATTTAGAAACCGCTCAAGACTTAAAGCGTAAGCAAGATCTAAACAGCGGCGACATAGAAAACGAAGTAGAACAGCTTGATTTTGAGTTTGTACTCTTCGCCTCAGCGGTGATTGATTACGATTACATCGTCGGCTTAATTGCCAAATCAACCCAAGGGTCAAGCAAACAAAAAATGACCCGTAAAGAACTGATCGACATGATCAGCAGCAATGCGAACCTTATGGAAGAGCGTGACGATATTATCGCGTACATCAATAGCCTAACCACTGGCGAAGCATTTAACGAAAAGCAAATTCGCGAAGGCTATCAAAAATTTAAAGCCGAAAAATCTGCCAATGAGTTAAATGAGATGGCTTCTAAGCACGGACTGGAACCTCTAAGCCTACAAGCCTTTGTCGATACCATCATGCATCGTATGATTTTTGATGGTGAACAGCTTACCGATTTACTGGAGCCACTGAATTTAAGCTGGAGAGGCCGAGGCACAGCTGAGCGAGCCTTAATGGGAGACCTCATTCCACATTTACATAAACTAGCCCAAGGGCGTGAAATTTCGGGGTTAGCGGCGTATGAGTAAGCAAGAAAAAAAGGCTTAGTGCCGGAGTTACGGTTTCCAGAGTTTTATGAGAGAGATGCCTGGAATTGTGTTAACGCTAATGAGCTATTTCAGCAGATAAGTAATAAAGATCACCAGTCGGACCTTCCTATACTTGCAATCACGCAGGAGTATGGTGCAATTCCTAGGGAGTTAATTGATTACAATGTTACCGCTACGAAAAAGAGCATTCAAAGTTATAAGGTTGTTGATGTAGGTGATTTCATTATTAGTCTCAGATCATTCCAAGGTGGAATTGAATATTCGACTTATAAGGGTATTTGCAGCCCTGCGTATGTTGTTTTAAGAAAAACGGGGGAAGTTAACGAACAATTTTACAAGCAGTATTTCAAAACCACTTCTTTTATCCGTGACTTAACTAAGAACCTTGAAGGTCTTCGTGATGGAAAGATGATTAGTTACAAACAATTTTCACAAGTGCCTCTGCCGTTCCCTAAGCCAGATGAACAACAAAAAATCGCCGATTTTCTATCATCCATCGATGAACTATTTACCACCCAAAGCCAAAAATTGGAAGCCCTTACAGCCCATAAAAAAGGCCTAATACAACAGCTCTTTCCCGCTGAAGGTGAAACTGCACCTAAGCTGAGGTTTCCTGAGTTTCTAGGCAAGGGAGAATGGGGAGAGAAACCATTAAAGAGTATTTTTTCTATATTCCAAGGGTTTGCATTTTCTAGTAAAGATAGTGTAACCGAAGGCGTTAGATGGCTAAAAATCGCTGATGTAGGTATTCAGCATATGAATCATAACGCAGCTTCTTATTTGCCTGTCGAGCTCAAGAATAAACACAAGAAATTTACAGTTAAATCGGGGGATTACGTTATGGCTTTAACTCGTCCAATTTTAGGAAAACGATTGAAAATCGCTCCTGTAGATAAAGTACTTGATGGGGCTTTGTTAAATCAGCGTGTTGGCAAGTTAGTTACAACTGAAAATAGTGCTTTCGTTTATTACTTACTTCAGACATCTAAATTGATTAATGAGATCGAGAGAAGCATTGCAGGTAGTGAGCCGCCCAATTTATCTGCTCAACAAATTGAAAATATCACAACATATATCCCGTCCGAAAAAGAACAGAAGAAAATCGCCGAATGCCTATCCTCTGTTGACGAACTGATTTCATCGCAAATCCAACAAATTGAATCCCTTAAAGCCCATAAAAAAGGCCTTATGCAACAACTCTTTCCTGAAGTGGATAAGGTAGGTGTATGAGTAACAAGTTAAAGATTAATAAATACAAATCACTCCGCAATGTAGTTATTCGTCTTCGAGATGATCTACGTGATTCCGATAATGGAGGGAGTGATTTTGTATTGCTTTATGCATACAACGGCACAGGAAAGACAAGGCTGTCAATGGAGTTTAAAGATGCAGGAAAACGTAAAAGAGGTATAAGTAGAGACACTTTATATTTCAATGCTTTCACTGAAGACCTGTTCACCTGGGATAATGATTTAGAAAATGATTCTGAGCGAACACTTAAAATCAATGAAAATTCTAAATTCTTTGAAGGATTAAAAGATCTTGCGTTAGACGTTCGAATTGAAGCTTATCTAGCCCGCTATGTAACATTCGCATTTGATATTGATTACGACAACTGGAAAATTACATTTAGTAAAGAAGTTAAAAACCCCAGGTTTCGTGAGGGGTCAACTGGGCCAGAGACAATTACTCAAGATCACATTAAAATTTCACGTGGAGAAGAGAATATATTTATTTGGTGTCTTTTTCTTTCTATTTGCGAGGTGACTCTCGATGGTGCTGAATCATACAACTGGGTTAAATTTTTCTATATTGATGATCCAATTTCTTCATTAGATGACAACAAGACGATAGAAGTCGCAACCGATTTAGCAAAGTTATTAAAAGGAGGGAAAGATGAAGAAGGAAAGTATAAAATTAAAACAGTTGTATCTTCGCATCATGGCCTTTTTTTTAATATCATGTGTAATGAGTTAAAAAAGACTAAGCATAAAACCTATTATCTAAATAGAGTAGATGCTGTTCATAGCTACACCCTACAAGCTACTACCGATACTCCTTTTTTTCATCACATTGCGACTTTGAGTGAATTAAAAAAAGCCACCGAAACCGGCGAATTATACACATATCATTTTAATGCTTTACGAACCATATTTGAAAAAACGTCAAATTTCTTTGGAAATGGCGACTTTTCATATTGCTTGGATAATAGTGATGCAGCACTTCATGCCCGAGCTCTGAATATTTTCAGCCACAAAGATGGGTATTCTATTTACCAGCCAAGGCCAATGATTGATGACAATAAACGATTATTTAAGACAATACTAGATCATTTTTTAGATCGGTTTGAAATTGAACTTTCATAAATATATAAGAATTTAAATACTATGACACAAGAACAACGAAATAAACTAGGTGCCACCCTCTGGGATATCGCCAATAGCCTTCGTGGTGCTATGAACGCCGATGACTTTCGCGACTATATGCTGTCATTTCTTTTTTTGCGCTATTTATCGGATAATTACGAAGCAGCCGCTCAAAAAGAATTAGGCAGAGACTACCCTAAGCTCGACGAAGGCGATAAACGTGCGCCATTATCTGTTTTTTACCAAGAGCTGGCAGACGAAGACAAAACATTTTTCGAAAAACAAATGCGTCGTAAGTTGCACTATGTCATAGAGCCTAATCACCTATGGACTAACATTTCCGAAATGGCACGCAAGCAAGACGGTGAATTGCTACAAACGTTAGAGACGGGATTTAAATACATTGAAAATCACAGCTTTGACAGCAGTTTTCAGGGCTTATTTTCTGAGATTAATTTGAACTCAGAAAAACTCGGTAAAAAGCCTGCTGACCGTAATGCCAAGTTGTGTACCATCATTCAAAAGGTATCTGAAGGCATTGCTCAATTCTCTACCGATACCGATATTCTTGGTGATGCCTATGAATACTTAATTGGTGAGTTTGCAGCAGGATCGGGTAAAAAAGCGGGTGAGTTCTACACGCCGCAACCGATCTCCGATATTTTGTCGCGAATTGTGGTGTTAGACAGCCAAGAGCCAGCAACAGGTTTAAAGAAAAAATTGGATAAGGTGATGGACTTTGCCTGCGGTTCTGGTTCCTTACTTTTAAACGTACGTAAACGTTTAGGCTCCAACGGCATTGGCAAGATTTACGGCCAAGAAAAAAACATCACCACTTATAACCTTGCCCGTATGAATATGTTGCTGCATGGGGTTAAAGACACTGAATTTGAAATTCACCACGGCGATACTCTGCTTAATGATTGGGACATACTCAGTGAGATGAATCCTGCTAAGAAGCTTAAGTGTGATGCTGTAGTGGCTAATCCACCTTTTAGCTACCGCTGGGAACCCACAGAAGCACAAGGAGAAGATTTTCGTTTTAAAAGCCATGGCTTAGCACCAAAGTCTGCCGCCGATTTTGCTTTTTTGCTACACGGGTTTCACTTTCTAAGCGAAGAAGGCACCATGGCGATTATTTTGCCTCATGGCGTGCTGTTTAGAGGTGGCGCGGAAGAGCGTATTCGTACCAAGTTGCTAAAAGATGGGCATATTGATACCGTTATCGGATTACCTGCCAACCTATTTTTCTCTACAGGTATTCCAGTTTGTATTTTGATACTTAAAAAATGCAAAAAATACAATGATGTTCTTTTTATCAATGCCAGTGGCAGCGAGCACTTCGAAAAAGGTAAGCGTCAAAATATACTGCGTGAATCTGATATCGATAAAATTATCGATACCTACCAGTTCCGTCAAGAAGATGAACGATATGCCCGCCGCGTGTCCATGGAAGAAATTGAGAAAAACAAATTCAACCTCAATATCTCTCGCTACGTAAACACAGTGAGGTCAGAGCCTAAAATAAACTTACATGATACGAATACAAGCTTGGTTGATATTGAAAGACAAATTAACAAAGCTAAAGAAAAGCATAATGAATTTTTGAAGGAACTTGGTTTGCCGATTATTCCATGATTCATGGAGCTATAAGAATAGTGGCGACTCATTATAACAACACAGCTTACATCTGTCCGATAGACCCAGATTTCTTACCCCTTACATCTGTCCGGTAGGTATACCTTTTGGATAATGCTTGCCGTTATTGAAGCTATTATTACAAGTAAATGAGGAACTATTGCCTGCCAATGCTGAGCATAAGGTTCAAAATCTTGTTTATAAGCAATATAGGGCTGGTACATGGCTAAAACAGCAATTGAATTGTACTTGCGGTGCTGTGCTTTATGATATGCCTCTAGTGAGCTTTCAGTTGCGTGATGGCAGAAGCCTACCAGCTGAACTTAACAGGATAATAAGTTGAAGTTTTCATCAATGATAGTTGTTGATTTAGTGATTATGCTTGCATGTTTTTGCATGCTCAATGTAAGGCTCTACTGATGAGGTTTGTTAGCATTGAAAGTCTAGCTTGGTCTAACTAATCGTTGGCTTGCTGTCGATTAGTCATTCATGAAATTAACATACTCAAATTTGGGCCTGTCTATCTGTCCGCTAGACATTGATGCTTTAGCCAAAATAGATTTAACCTTGCTCGGTATCCATGATGGATTGCATAACGTCCAGCTGTTTTTAATTAAATCCTTAACTTTAGCCGTGAAGCGTTGGAATCTTTGCTTTGTGATGGCCTGTGTCCCTTGCCACGCTCTTTGGCTAAATAGCTTATGCGTTTAATCGCCATTGCCCTAGATAGCGGAGAATCTACGCGATACGTTTCCGATACCAAGTGGACTGTGTTACCAGGTCTTAGCTTCTCCCACGATTCGCGTGCCTTATCCCCAGTCACTTTGGATTTGCACACTATGTCGAAATCAAGAAAGAGTGCGCAGTGGTAATGTTGTGCCTTTGCTTTTTCATGCTCTCTTGCCCATACATAGCCAATTGAGTGAAGCCCGTTATAATGACTTTCAAGCCTTCTTTTGAAGCGTTCAAAGAAGTCGGTTAGCATCTTACTGTCATTTGTGTAATGGTCTTTCTGATGCAAATCAAATCTGACAACAAATAATCGCTTATGGATTGATAGTGCAGCATCAAACTGTCCAACAAAGCGACTCATCATCTCTGGATAATACCCCATATTTTCATCTGCGTTTACTTCCAACCATTCACCATTATTGTTGAAGTGTGTCGAGTAAACCACTTTCTTTCTACCTCTTGTGCGCTTTGGCTTTCTCGTATGTTTTTTAGAAGTCGTGTTGTTCTCAATGACCTCAATCTCTAACCTTTCCTTTCTACCATCAGTAGGGCTCCTGTAGGTAGCAGATACTATTAATAACCGCGTCCTTATATCATTCTTTATTGTGAATATATCCTTTACCACGGGGGTTGGGGGTGAGATATCGCATCGATAAAGCGTTGTCGATAAACCGTAACGCCCAAATATCGATAAACCGTCACGTTTAAAATCAATAATTTTGCACTCGGTTTCGACTTCTACCCGATGCCATGAACAGCTCGTTTCTGTAATGTTTTGATGTGTTGCATTGCCGTAATCATGCACGGCTAATAATGCCTGTCCCATAATCACTCCTAAATAGAATAAAAAACCCACCTGATTCGATGGGCCGCTATTTATTTCTTAAGTTAGGATTGATCGAGCGTGGTGGCTCTACTGTGGTGGTAGCTTCCTACTGCATCATTATCAATCGTGCGCTTAACCGTTTCTTTGATAAGCTTATAGTCGATACCTGATTCCATTCCCTTAGCAATACAGTTTGCAACGCTTTCCTCTAAGGCTTCAAGTTGCTGTATCTTCTCGGTCGTTAATGAATCCCTAACTATCGGGGCATCAGTTGAATGTATGCCGATACTTTTATTAATGGATTTGGTAGTGTTGCTGTAAATGTAGGCACTTCCTTTGCTACCTTGTTCTTTCGAGTATTCCGCAAACTCTTTCAAAGTGTCTGTAAGGTCGCGCCGAACGGTTTTACTCTCAACTCTTAGCTGTTGAAAGAGGAGGTTATCAACATTCATCTTTGTACGGAGGAGCGCTTCTTTCATTTGGTAAAAGGATTTGTTAAAAGCTCTCTGAGCCTTCTTTGCGCGTTGAGATTTGAATCGTGGCAACAGCAAGGTAAAAGCTGGTTCATTCATTAGATAGGCTAAGAATGATTGGCCGTTATATTCAGGATAATATGATTGAAAGACTTCATTAAATCCAAAAGTTTCAGGGTTCTGTGGCGGAACCCTTAAATCAGGGAAATCTAATAGCAATCTGTCAATCATCTCCATAACTTTTGCGTGTTTAACGCCCAAGGAGGATGCAACTTTGCGTGAATCCGTAAAAGGTACGCCATTCTTTAAAGTAGTTAAGTTATTCATTTCTATATCCCCGCCGTAAATATTTCAAATCGTTTGTTCTTAGGCGTATAAACGCCATCACTGGTATGGCTGAATGTGCTAGTTCCAGTCGTTCTTTCTCTTAGTGAGTGTGGTTTTTTCATTTCTACATCTCGCTAGTTTTTTGAAGAGAACTAATCCAGTCGTTAATATCTGAAAGTTTCCAGCTTACTGAACGCTCAGAGAGTTTGACTGGTGCCGGAAAGTTACCATCACGAATGCCTTGATATATAGAGGATTTACCACGAGAAGTAATTGTCATTACTTGCGGAAGTTTGATTAACTGCTCATATTCGAGCGGGTTTTTTAGAGTTACAATCATGCCTTTTCCTTATTTGGAAAATTAAAGTGATTGAAACAGGGGGGAAGGTAGCTACTTCTTTACTTCTTTTCTGATTTACATATTGCTTTGTAAGCTATCTGTGTAATAATGCAATTGAACGTAGGAAACTAAGAAATCCACTTTCAAAAATACTATCCCTTCTACCTGTTTCAGGTTGTATGGACTCAAGCCCCAATGAGCGCGTCAACGTTTATTGGGGCTTTTTTGTTCACATTTTAATTCTAGCTTTTTTTATTCTGTATGAACACCTTTAGTATTTAAGGCACTACAACATCTGCACCTATTGCGCTTTTTTGACACTTCATATAGTCGAAAAGCTATAGAGTCAAACCTAGTCAAACCTAGTAATATCAATGCGTTAAGCTAATTCCAATAGTTACAATTTTTTATAGAAAATTATTTCTATTTATTTTCGATTCAATGCAGAAATACATCAAATCTAGCCCATAATCCCCTAATTTCATTACCAAAATGCACTACTAAATTTAGTTTTAATACCCTAAACATCCCTTTATTGATGCTTAAATATCATTTTTTTAATGTGCTGAATAGCATGAATCGCATGAATGGAAAGTGTGTTAGTAACTCCTTCGCCAATCTTGTTGCGGGGTCTGGAGAATAAACGACTGGTGAAATGGCACGGTGTAGAGTTGTAAGTATCGAAGCGATTAACTTTTGTATTTATGGATCGGCACAACATCGCCACCACGTTTTAATCCATCCAGGTAATCAGCCCATGATTGCATCATCAATGTACGCTCGGTTAATAGTTCAGCTTTATTATAAGTTCGTCTTATGCGGTCTTTGTCCAGGTGTGCAAGCTGTATCTCTATTGCATCGGCATCAAAGCGCAATTCATTTAAAAAGGTACTGGCTGAATGTCTAAAGCCGTGAGAGGTCATGAAGCCTTTACCTAGCTTCTCACCAGTAGCGGGGTGCTTTATTCTAGCTATAGCCACATTCAAAGTGTTCTCGCTCATCTGCTTGCCTTTGCCGATTGCTGTGCTAAAAACCAACTCTTGTGCGCCTGTGATGGGCTTCATTGACTCAATGATTTGAATGGCTTGCTCTGAAAGTGGAACCTTATGCGCTCTTGTCATCTTCATTTCTTCGGCTGGATAAGTTATTAACTTTTTCTCAAAGTCGATATGTTCCCACTTCAAGAATCGTATGTTTTTTGGTCTAAGGAAAACGAGCGGCATTAGCTGTAAGGCAGCTCTAACTGCAAAATCACCTCCATAGGTATCAGCACCTTTAATTAAGGCTGTGAAGTCGTTTATATCGGTTATATGGATAAAGTTTATCGGTTCGTCAAGCTTGGGGAGTAGCTTGCTAATACTTTCGGCGGGGTTGTTTGTAATTAATTGCATACGCATCAAGGTGATGAATGTTTGGCTGCAATAGGTGGCCAGTCTTTTGGCGGTTTCTTTTTTCCCTGCATCAGCGACAGGCTGAATAAGATTAAGCAGGTGTATGGCTGTTATGTCTTTTAAGGGGATAGTGTCCAAAACCTTAAATAGATATTTATCCATCGTTTGAATTTTTTTAAGGGCGGTTCGCTCTGTTAACTGTTGGCGGTTAATGGTGTCTTTAGCAAAAAAACTAAAAGGGTTATCGAGTGGGTCGTCCGTGTTGTTTGTGCGCGGATCAATACCTTTGGCAATATTCTTAATAGCCACGCCATGAAGCTCCCTTGCTTCGGCTAGCGTCACAGATGGATATTCTCCAAACGATAAAGTGATTCTGTTGCCATGTATTGCACAATCATAGCGCCATAGTTTTGAGCCATTGGGTTTAACTAGCAGATAAAGGTTTCCACCGTCAGGTGATCGGTAGGGCTTTTCTTTAGTCTTTAATGTTTTTACTGCTCTATCAGTTAATTTACGCTTCATGGTTACAGCCCGTATAAGTACAGTACTGTAAATGGTACTGTAAAAATAATAGGATTGCAACGGATCACTATGGACTTCTAGATACAAAGGTTGTTGATTTTAAAGGGTGTTGTGTACCATTCAGGATGGGGGCGTACTCTGTTATTAGTCCTGAATCGGGAGCCACATTTAATAATTAAGCCTGCTTACGCGGGCTTTTTTATGCCTGTCATTAAGTAAAATCAACAGCTTAGCGTATTGCCAACTATTAACTAGTATTATTTGTCTCGTGCAAGCTTACAGAAAAGCGGGTAACTGGAGTGATCATTTAGGCGGGTTAAGAGCCGGTGCGGATGTTATTCCTATTCATAAAGAGCGTGTGACATAGTAAGTATAAGTTATTTTTAGCGGTATAAATGTTACAGGCAGTACAAACCTTATAAAAAAGGGCTGTAGCCTATACCATTTCTATTTTCGTTACGGTACGAACGGTACAAGGTAATGGTAAATAGCAGTTTTAGGCTCAACTTTCTTGTTTAGAGTTGACATTCCATACTTGGTGTATCAGAATGATAGGTATCAAATTGATAGGCTGGTGGTTAGTGAGCGAAAAATTAAAGATAGTAGAATTTCCTTTACAGGATAAGTCTGCAAAAAAATCATTCAAGACTTAGCAACTAATCATAGTCATAGCATCAGGCTTAGACAGTATTGCAAAGAGCGAATGCGGGAAAGAGGGGTTAATATAAGGCAGATTTTTCAAGTCTTGAAATGCCCTAGAAGTCGATTTACTGAACGGCCTTGCCAGACACCAAGAGGAAGCTATAAATTTAATCTTCAAGGTTTTGCTAGTGGTGAGCTAATAGAGGTCGTTATAGATTTGCATAACTCTGAGACAGACCCAGAGGCTTATGTAGTGACAGTGATTATTAAATAATGAATGTAGAATTAATGAAGGAGAGAAGTCATGTATCACTATACTGAATGTGGGCTAGATAATATCTATCTACAGAATGGTTATGACAAAAGTGATTTAGATGGTGAGTCGTATATCAGTATTGACTCTATTGATGAATTACATGTTGCCATTGGCGAATTGCTTGTAGAGCAAAGTATAGCTTTGTCTCCAAAGGAGTTTAGGTTTTTGAGAACGGAGCTTAACCTGTCTCAAAAGGTTCTGGGTGGTATTCTTGATGTAGACGGTCAAACGGTTGCTAGATGGGAAAAAGGTGAAACCAATATCCCTAGAACAAGTGACGTTGTATTACGTGCAATCTATCTAGAATCAATAGATAAAGATAGTTCAGTTGCTCTAATGTTACAAGCGCTCTCAGAGACCGAGGCTCAAGAAACCATCGAAAAAATAGTGTTGGCCGAAGAGAATCATAACTGGGTGTTAGGCGACAATTAACTTGTCCTCCCGTATTGCCTCATTAAAAAGTAAACTATGAAAACAAAGCACTAACAGACTTAACCTAAATCATTAACTCACCCATTCTTTTCTCATAGCCCTTGCTACGCAATCGCCATTCATGAATTCTTCGCTGTAAAGTCCGGATTTGGCCTTTTGAATACTTGCCAGGGTATTTGACAGATAACCACTCAATTATTTCTCGTGCATAACTTTCTGGCTGCAACTCTAGCTTCAGTTGTATCTCACTCCAAACGTTCTCAAACGGATCTGGCCTAGTTCTGTATGTTCTAGGAAGACTACGCTTGTCCGTTGGCTTTTTGAAGTTAAAATAATCCATTGTTGTACTAGTGTCGAGTTCTGCTGGCTTCACAGTTGGTTTTATAGTGCAAATATCATCAGGTATAATGCAACTTTTTGAGTTTAGATGTCGT
>VCMH01000025.1_pt1 | contig 14752 bp, 13 predicted proteins | sample 3385031 | NCBI WGS metagenome assembly VCMH01 (sample SAMN11833398, study PRJNA544312) | saline spring metagenome | isolation source: microbial filaments from arctic saline spring | place: Canada: Axel Heiberg Island, Nunavut | collected 2010-05 | reverse complement strand
TACACTACGATCGAATATACTGATAGACCGTTTCGTGATGAAGACTAATTCCTTTATTGCTTTTGAGGTAGTCAACGGCTTGCTGTGGGCTTAAATCCTGTTCAATAAGTTGGCTGATCCAGTCCTTGACAGGTTGAGTCAACTTTAGGGATTTATGCGCCGTTTGCCGTCTTTCTACTGCCAGCTTATTAGCTTGTTTATGACGGTAGCCTTTCTTGCCTCTATTGCGTTTTAATTCTCTGCAAATGGTTGAGGGATGGCATTCAATATTGTCGGCAATCGCTTTTTGCGAAAATCCCTCTTTCAATAATGCGTAAATCTGGTATCTTTGACCCTCGGTCAGTTGGTTATAACTCATTTTGCAATTCTCTTGGTCGGGAAAAGCCTTCGAGTTTAACTCAACTGGCTCTTCCTATTTCCAAATTGCACTTATTATCCGAAACCGCGTTTCTAGAGTTGTCATAGAATTACATTAATCCATTTTCTTGGTATTTGCATGTTGAACTTCATCGCTACCTTCACCCAGTTCTTTGTTTGCATTAGGCCCTCTAGGAACTAGTTTTTCAATGCTTGGTTCTAGAATGCCTCTCCCGGCATCATAGATAGAGATCCCTGTTTGCATAAAGGTAATCAAAACCGCGACAAAGATAACCACAGCTGAAAAACGCAGCGTAATAATTTCACCAAGATTCGTCTGAGTACCTTCGGCCGAAAAATCATTCATACTCAAACCGCCGGGAAAGATAATGTCAAACAGTGCATAGACGACAACCATGCCCATCGCAATCCCGTAGCTGATCAGCAGGATGCGTCCACGGCGCCAGGCAATTGTCCTATGCGCAGCCACAAACCAACTCTCTTCCTTAATAAGTTTTTGTTTACGGATATAAAGGTACAAAATAACCAAACTAGAAATGAGGGGTACTAAAATTAGCTGTAAGCTTTGGCCAATTTCGAGCACAATCATAGAAATGAATAGGTGCGTGATGAGGACGTTAATATTGAAGATGTGATGTGGGGTTTTAGCCGCACTAATCTCTTGTTTAGTGACTTGATAATGCATAGCCGGTCTCTCGAATTAAGATTTTGTTAAAAGCGTTGGGTGTAGAACTCAAAAAGAGTGATTCTATTGTTTTTAATCTAAGTGACGCAAGCTCTCCCTTGGCAGAAAGTATCCGTTCGCCCCTCGGTCGATAAAAGGCTACGAGTTAGAGTGCGCTAATATTAGCAGAACTTAGCTTTAAGGTGTTGAGAATTAAAAGAGATTAATTTTATTACTGCTGATTAAGCCAGTCGATGAAGCCACTGGCGGGCATCGGTTTTCCGAATTTGAACCCCTGGAAAATATCGCAATGTTTGTTTTTGAAAAAATCAACTTGATCATCCAGTTCAATACCTTCTGCAACCACTTCCAAATTTAAACTTTTGGCCATAGCGAGTATGGTCCGGGCAATGGCTTGGCCTTCTTGGTTATCCAAGTTAAGAACGAATGAACGATCAATCTTAATGGTATCAATCGGGAATTTATGTAAATAGGCCAAAGAAGAATAACCTGTTCCAAAATCATCAATGGAAAGGGAGGTTCCTAATGTTTTAAGGCCGTTGAGGATATTGATATTGGTTTCGGCATCACTCATCGCTAAACTTTCAGTGATTTCCAAATCAATAAATCGGGCCGGTAAAGTCGACTGACTAATAACCGCTTGAACATCTTCTATTAGGTTCGATTGGGTAAACTGACGACCTGATAGGTTGATGCCGATGCGCATTTTCGTAAAGCCCATTTGATGCCAGATTTCAGCTTGTCGAACAGCCACTTGTAAAACATGGCGACCAATATCAATAATGAGCCCGGTACTCTCAGCCATCGGTATGAAGACCTCTGGAGAGATAATGCCCAGTTTAGGATGGCGCCAACGGACTAGGGCTTCTGCGCCTATCGGTTGTAAGGTTTTAGCATCTACCTGTGGTTGGTAATAGACTTCGATTTGCTTGCGCTGCACCGCACGGCGTAAATCATTTTCTAAAGAAAGTAGATCTTGTGCTTGGGCATTCATATTCTCATGATAGAACACAAACTGACTGCCACCTAAAGACTTGGCGGTGGCACGAGCCATATTGGCGTGCATCAATAAGGCCTCTATAGTGTTTGCATCTTCGGGGAAAACGGATACGCCCCCACTATAGCTGATAAATTGCTCACCATTATTAAGCATAAAAGGGGCATTTAAGTCACGACTTATGCGGTTGACCAATAGTTTTAATTCGTTCAAGTCTTTCAGTTGTCTAATCAATATGGCGAATTCATCACTGCCCAAGCGTGCGACGAAATCATTTTCACGGGTAATGCGATTGAGTCGTTGTGCTAATGAAAGTAATAAAAGATCGCCTTGTTCTTGACCTAAAGTGGCATTGACCTTTTTAAAACGGTCTATATCAAAAATGAGTACGGCACTTAAAGCATTAGGTTTTTGTTGTGCAACCATCGCTTTGAGCGTTTTACTGAAAGTGTTGCGATTGGGTAAGTCTGTCAGGCCATCATGCTGCGCTTGATAATGCACTAACAATTCGGCTTTGTGTAAACGACTAATGTCCTGAGCAGAACCGATTATTTTGTCAATCTGCCCATTGTCTTGGTAAATCACTTCTCCTAAAAACTCAATATGATTCAGGTTACCGTCCGGTTTAAGGACGCGGACACTGAGGGCAATATGAGATTGCCCCTGATGGGCTTCAGAAATGGCCTGGAGGATAATAGGCTTGTCCTTAGGCAAGACATTACTGAAGAATTGTTCTAATGAAATCCCACCCTGTTTTGGTATGCCAAACTGTGAAAATGCGGACTGTGAGCCAGAAAATTCATTGCGGGTAGCATCCCATTCCCAATAACCAAGTTTTGCTATTTTTTGTGCAAAAATAAGTTGAGATTGATTAATTCGTAGGAGTTCTTGATCATCCGCCAAACGTAATGCATATTTAACACGCTGGGTTAATAGTGCCCAATTAATGGGTTTCGTGATAAAGCCTGTTGCACCTGCTTCAAATGCCTGGTCAATGGCGGCAAGATCTTCTGTTGGTGTCAGCATTAAGATCGGTACAGCACGTTCAATTTCAAAGTTGCGAATTACTTTAGTCGCCATTAATCCGTTCATTACAGGCAATTGACTGTCGATTAAAACCAAGTTTGGTCTGTTCTCAATAAAATGTGTAAAGCCATCGCTTCCGTTAGTCGCTTCCATGACTTGATAACCCAGGTTGCTTAAAGCAGTAGAGGTACTGTCGCGCATAGACTCATCATCCACAATGATTAGGATGAGATAGCTGTTTGGAGGACGATTGGGCATAGTTTTGTCTAGGGCTACTTATTGGGTTATAGGTCAGTTTGATTATAGTTTATAGGCTAACCAGTGAAAACGAAATAGGATTTTAATCATAGTTCGAAAAAAGTGCATTAGGTTTCGAGCCAGAAGGTCACGGGGCCGTCATTCGTTAATGTTACTTGCATATTGGCACCAAATTCCCCCGTTTCAATTAGGGGGGATGCGACACGCATTTTATCCACAAACTCATCGAATAAAAATGTGGCTATATCGGGTTTGGCACTGCTCGAAAAGCTGGGGCGTAGCCCTTTCTGGGTGTCTGCGGCTAAGGTGAATTGCGGGATGAGTAAGAGGCTGCCGTTCACTTGTTGAATATTGAGATTCATTTTGTCATCTTCATCGGCAAATAATCGATAATGTAATAGCTTGTGTACCATCTTGTTGATGTTTTGATAATTATCATTAGGTTGAAAGGCTGTTAAAGCGACCAGGCCTGGTCCGATTAGACCGATGATGTTCTGGTTAAACTCGACCTTAGCCTGTGTAACACGTTGAATAAGGCAGATCATAGCCCCTCTAACTCGGTGATAAATTGATCCGTCGCTTCTACCAGGGCCGTTGCGTTTTCCAATTCCATAGCGGAGTGTCCAGCATGACTGCAGATAATGAGCTTAGAGTGTGGGAGTCTATCGTGTAAGTCAAATGCTTGATTAATAGGGCAAACCATATCATAACGGCCGTGGATAATAATAGCTGGTATATGGCTGATGGCTTGGCTATTGTTGAGAATTTGATTCTCTTCAATAAAAGCCTGGTGGTAAAAATAATGACACTCCACTCTTGCCATGGCTAAGGCATGGTGCGGGTTGCTGAAATGATCGACAGTGTTTGGATCAGTCTCTAAATTCGAAGCTCTTCCTTCCCAGGTCGACCAGGCTTCAGCGGCTCGCATCCTTTCAATCTCATTGTCACTCGTCAGAAGTTCATGATAGGCCTCAATCATATTAAAGCGATTTTCAGGGAGTACCGGCGCAGTGAAATCACTCCAATACTCAGGGTAAAAACGATTAGCACCTGATTGATAGAACCACTCAATATCTTGATCACGGCAGAGGAAAATACCGCGGAGAATCAAACCGAAAACTCGTTCCGGATAGGCCTGAGCATAGAGCAAAGCAAGGGTAGAACCCCATGAACCTCCAAACAGCAGCCACTTATCAATTTTTAAATGACGACGTATCTTTTCCAAGTCCTCAATAAGATGCGCTGTGGTGTTATTGGTCAGGCCCGCGTGGGGTGTAGATTGGCCACAGCCGCGTTGATCAAATAGAATGATTCGGTAGGCTGAAGGGTCAAAGAATTGTCGATGAATCGGACTATAGCCACCACCGGGTCCACCATGTATAAAGACCACAGGGATGCCATTGGGATTGCCACACTCTTCAATATGCAGGTAATGGGTGTTATCAACTTGTAGGCTGTGTTGAGCAAAGGGTTCAATCGAAGGGTAAAGGAGTGATTGTAAAGGCATGGGCTACTTCCTCTGTTATGTTCTTAATAGTGTACCTGAAAATGCATTTTAGACACATCCGGTTGGTGTAAAAAAGGTACAAAAAAGCCGGCACTATTAAAATAGGGCCGGCTTATGATAAGACGTCAGCGCTTGATCAGGGCGCTTAGTGTTTCTTATTTATTTTTTACGAGAAGCTTGCTTACGTCCGGCTTCAGTTAATACCTTCTTACGGATACGAACACTTTCAGGCGTTACTTCAACCAGCTCATCATCATCGATGAATTCAAGCGCTTGTTCAAGCGTGAAGCGAACTGGCGGAACCAATGTTAATGCTTCATCGGTACCAGAGGCACGCATGTTTGTTAACGCTTTACCTTTAATCGGGTTAACCGTTAAATCGTTTGCACGGCTGTGTAGACCAATAATCATCCCTTCATAAACTTCATCAGCATGAGCAATGTATAGACGACCACGATCCTGAAGATTGAATAGACCGAATGCAGCTGCTTTACCTTGTGCAATAGAGATCAATACACCATTAGTACGATCACCTAAAGTACCTTTAAACTTAGGGCCGTAATGAGAGAAACTAGAGAACAGTAAACCGTTACCCTGAGTCGCTGTCATGAATTCTGTACGGAAACCAATCAATCCACGTGAAGGGATGACAAAGTCAAGACGTACACGACCCTGGCCATCAGGAATCATGTCTTTCAATTCCGCTTTACGCGCCCCTAGTCTTTCCATCACAGTCCCTTGAGCGACGTCTGGAACATCAACTGTTAGGTGCTCATATGGTTCTTGAGTTTCGCCATCAACTTCACGGAAAATAACTTCCGGACGAGAGATGCCCATCTCGAAACCTTCACGACGCATGGTTTCAATCAGGACAGAAAGGTGAAGCTCACCACGACCTGAAACACGGAACTTGTTCGCATCTTCAGTCTCTTCAACACGTAATGCAACGTTCGTGATTAACTCTTTGTCCAAACGCTCACGAATCTGACGAGACGTTAATAACTTACCTTCTTGACCTACGAAAGGTGAGTTGTTTACCTGGAACGTCATGCTCACAGTAGGCTCATCAATCGTCAAAGCTGGTAAAGGCTCAGGATGGTTAGGATCACAAATAGTTTCAGAGATTTTCAATGGGTCAAAACCAACAAAAGCAATAATGTCACCAGCGTGTGCTTCTTCAATAGTGATGCGCTCTAGGCCGTGATAACCGAATAGTTCTGCAAACTTACCGTTACGAATATTGCCTTCGTTATCAACGATACGTACCTGCATACCTGTCTGAACAGAACCACATTTAATACGTCCAGTTCCGATAACACCTTTATAAGTGTCATAATCAAGAGAGATAACCTGAACCTGGAAAGGTCCACCTAAGTCTACGTCAGGAGCAGAAACTTTATCAACGATAGTCTGGAAGATAGGCTCCATATCGCCTTCGCGAACGGTTTCATCAAAACCAGAGAAACCGTTTAGACCTGATGCATAAAGCACTGTAAAGTCCATCTGTTCATCCGTCGCACCTAAGCGATCGAAAAGATCGAAAGTTTGGTCTAGTACCCAGTCAGGACGAGCACCAGGACGGTCGATTTTATTGATAACAACAATTGGCTTTAAACCTTGAGCAAGTGCTTTTTCAGTGACGAAACGCGTTTGTGGCATAGGCCCTTCAACCGCGTCAACCAATAGCAATACAGAGTCAACCATAGAAAGGATACGTTCTACTTCACCACCGAAATCGGCGTGACCCGGGGTGTCTACGATGTTGATACGGTAGTCATTCCACTTAACCGCAGTATTTTTAGAAAGGATAGTTATTCCACGCTCTTTTTCAAGATCGTTAGAATCCATTAATCGCTCACCAGTATCCTTACGTACATCCAACGTTCCAGATTGCTTTAATAGTTGGTCTACCAAGGTTGTTTTTCCGTGGTCAACGTGGGCAATAATTGCGATATTGCGAATATGTTGAGTTGTCATTAATGGCTCTCTATTTTACGAATGGTTTCTTACTCTTAGCGAATCCCGATAAAATCTTCTGGGATTGGTCCTGCGCTAAGGAATTGAAAAAGAAGGTATTATAATGAAATACTCAAGAATTGATAGTGTAATCACTGCTTTTATTGTGGATAACTCAAATCTGAATGAACTTAAATGCAATGAAATAAGGGAAGTTCGTACATTGACTAACTGCAATACGGAGTTACCTTGTCGGTTTTCAATCTCGATGATGATAGGTTTTTTCACGGGTTTTATTATGGTCGTTATAGGTTTGTAATACACCGTAGGCCATGGTGCCGAGTAGCAGACCTACCATTGTGAAAACAGCCCCGATTTTTCCTTCGCCCAGCATGGCTGGCACGGTTCCAGGACAAGAAGCTGTCATGGCCCAACCAATTCCAAACAAGAATGCACCGGTTATCAAGCCTTCTTGATATTTTTTCTTCACAAAATCCACTTCAGTGCCTGTGGCGATCGCGCGTACTTTGTATTTCTTTAAAAGTAATATGCCGATAATAGCGACAACAATTGAAGTCCCAATCACTTTCATTAGTTGTAAGTCGATTAATAAGAACATTTTGGCGTGATAATCATAGGTGGTGGCACCCGCATGACTCATCAAAAAGCCAAATAAAACACCTAACAATAAGCCAAAGATATTGGTTCTATAGGCGTAATAGAAATTAATCACAGTGAGCTTAGAGCTCGGCAGGGGCGATAGTTTATTCATGTTTGTCCACTTTTTTCTTGATCTCGATCGCGGGAATTGTCATTTAAGCGCTTGCCTATGTGCCAAATAAAAGTTGTGTTGTAATAAAGGCACTTATAAAAAAGATGGCCGCCGCAAATAAGCTCGTGGGGTTTAACATGGCGCCGCCAATAAGGGCGTGGCCCGTTGTGCAAGCGCCAGCAAGTCGAGCCCCAAATCCAAGCAACATGCCACCAAACATTAGCCAAATGGCCTTGGCAACCATGCTTTGTGGCAAGATGGCATCGTACATGCCCATGTCAAAACTTAAATGCCAGGGTTCGACTGAACTCAAAGAGCTTAAAAAACCACCGAGAGGTATACCGACTAGAAACCAGAGTTTTGCACTGTATTTATTTCGGTATTCACCTTCATGGTAGTAACTTAGTTTTTGGCTCATTATTCCACAGACATTACCGTAACCTGTAGAGCTTCCCGCAGGTTTACCTATTAGCCAGAAGTGTAGTATTACAAATAGACCGATTGCGATACCTGCTAGCCACCCAGGCCAAACGAGAATTTCCATAAGTATTTCCTTATAAATCAGTGTTTTATATCTTTATGATGTCCTCTTTATGGAGTTGAGTCAAAGAAGAAGATTTATGGGGCGAATAAGAAAATTTTATTACGGTGGTCTGGCAATAGCTCTTAAAGCTTCGTGGTGAAAGGGTTGTTGAGGATTTATAGTATTTAATAAATATCTTCGTCTTCACTTAGGGCTTGTATATTGACATCGCCACTATGGTCAATATCGATTATTAAATGTATTGGGTGACAGCAGACGAAGCAATCTTCAATGTATTCCTGGTTCGGCTCTGATGGATCAACGACTAATTCAATCGTTTCCCAACAGGTGGGGCATTGTATTTTTTGAGTATCTAACATGACGTTTACCTCGCTTTCGATTTATACCGTTATCTTAATCATTGCACTTAGTATGGTGAAGCCTATAGCAGAAGATTAAAAGAGGGTTTGGGGGGGTAAAACTATGACCCTGCGCTCATATGATTTTGTAAAGCCGCAGGATATGCCAGGCCTGGTAAGAGTATTGAAAACAAAAAAGCCTAAGATAACTTAGGCTTTGAGTTTAAATAAATCTTATTGAATTTATTGCGCGAAATCTTCTGGGTCATAGCCTAAATTTGGCGCCAACCACATCTCGGCCTTTGCAATGGTCCAGCCACGACGTTTAGCATAATCTTCAACTTGATCTCGACCTATAGAGCCTACTCCGAAATAACGCGATTCAGGATGCGCAAAATAAGTCCCTGAAACGGCCGCCGTCGGATACATAGCAAAACTTTCAGTGATCTGTAAGCCAATGGCTTCATCTGGTTTAAGAAGCTCCCATAGAGTGCCTTTCTCAGTATGGTCTGGACAGGCAGGATAACCGGCTGCTGGACGAATGCCTTGGTAACGTTCTTTAATTAAATCTTCGTTGCTCAGTAGTTCATCGGCGGCATATCCCCACTCTTCTTTACGGATGATTTCGTGCAACGTTTCTGCAAAAGATTCTGCAAAGCGATCCGCTAAGGCTTTAAGCATAATTGAGTCGTAATCATTAAGGTCCGCTTCAAAACGTTCGGTATGTTTATCAATGCCAATGCCGGTTGTGACGGCAAAGAAACCAATGTAATCTTGAATCCCCGTCGCCACACCATCCAAATCTTTAGGAGCGATAAAATCCGATAAGCAGTTGTTAGCGCCACCGCGTTTCTTCTCGGCCTGTTGGCGAATGTGATGGAACCGGTGAATGACTTCTTTACGTGATTCATCGGCGTAGATTTCTATATCGTCACCCACACGGTTGGCAGGATAGAAGCCGTAGACCGCTTTCGCGGTAAGCCATTTTTCAGCCATGAGTTTTTTGACCATAGCTTGCGCATCAGCAAAGACTTTGGTGGCGGCTTCGCCGACCACTTTGTCTTTTAATATGCGAGGATAAAGACCATGTAACTCCCATGCTTGGAAGAAGGGTGACCAATCAAACTTTTCAAATAAGGTTTCTAGCGGAAAGTCCTCTATAACTTTACGGCCTATAAAGGTCGGTTTAACTGGAACATAATCTGACCAGGCCTGGTTTTCAATTGATGGGTTTTCACGGGCTTTGGTGATGGAGATACGTTTAACCTCCTTGGCGCGGGCTTTACGTTCTGCACGAACCGTTTCATATTCGGCGCGAATTTTAGCGGCATAATCGATTTTCAATTCATTGGAAATCAAGCTTTGCGTTACGCCAACCGCGCGTGAAGCATCTTTGACATAAACGACAGGGCAGTCATATTGAGGTTCAATTTTTACCGCTGTGTGGGCTTTAGACGTGGTAGCGCCGCCAATCAGTAGTGGGAAATTCATGCCACGCTCTTTCATTAGTTTGGCGACATTGACCATCTCTTCAAGTGACGGGGTAATGAGGCCTGACAGGCCGATGACATTAGCATTTTCAGCGATAGCCGTATCTAATATTTTCTCGGCAGGGACCATGACACCTAGGTCAATTACATCAAAGTTATTACATTGCAATACGATGCCGACAATGTTTTTACCGATGTCATGGACATCACCTTTAACGGTTGCCATGACGATTTTACCGCGCGCTTGACCGCTGCTTTTTTCAGCGGCGAGGAAAGGGTCAAGGTAAGCAACGGCGCGTTTCATAACGCGCGCTGATTTAACCACTTGAGGTAAGAACATTTTTCCGGCACCGAATAGATCGCCGACCACGTTCATGCCATCCATTAACGGACCTTCAATCACGTTAATCGGTGCGCCGAGTGCTAAGCGGGCTTCTTCGGTATCTTCTACGATAAAGTCCGTTACACCACGCACTAATGCATATTCAATGCGGCTTGCCACAGGTGCTTCACGCCAAGTGAGATCAGCCTCTTTGGTGGCCGTGGAGCCATCGCCTAGAAATGCAGAAGCGATTTCTAGTAAGCGTTCACCCGCATCGGGATCGGTATTGAAAATAACATCTTCAACGGCCTTGCGTAATTTCTCAGGGAGACCATCATAAATGGCCATCTGCCCGGCATTTACAATCCCCATATCCATGCCTTCTTTAATGGCGTAATAGAGGAATACTGAGTGAATCGCTTCACGTACTGGGTTATTGCCACGGAAAGAGAAGGAGACGTTAGAAACTCCGCCAGAAATTTTGGCATGCGGTAAGTTGGCTTTAATCCAAGTGACGGCATTGATAAAGTCTAAACCGTAGTTATTGTGCTCTTCGATACCCGTTGCGACAGCAAAGATATTTGGATCAAAAATAATGTCTTGCGGTAAGAAACCTACTTTTTGAGTTAAGACATCATAAGAGCGCTGACAAATTTGAATCTTGCGCTCTAATGAATCGGCTTGGCCGTCTTCATCAAATGCCATAATAATAGCCGCTGCACCATACTTTTTAACCAGTTTTGCATGATGAATAAAGGCCTCTTCTCCTTCTTTCAGTGAGATGGAGTTAACCACGCCTTTACCTTGAATACATTTCAGACCCGCTTCGATGACTTCCCATTTAGAGGAATCAATCATAATCGGCACGCGTGAGGCTTCCGGCTCAGAGGCCAGTAAATTCAAGAAGCGACTCATGCAAGCCTTAGCATCCAACATGCCTTCATCCATATTGATATCGATGATTTGCGCGCCTTCTTGAACTTGCTTAATGGCAATATCAATGGCTTCTTCAAAGTTGTCTTCAATGATTAAACGTTTGAATTTAGCAGATCCAGTGACGTTATTGCGTTCACCAACATTGACGAACAGCGAGGTTTCATCGATGTTTAAAGGCTCTAAACCTGATAAACGACAAGCGGGTTTAATCTTAGGAAGTTCACGGCGAGGGTATCTTAAAGCGGCCTCAGCCATCGCTTGGACATGTGCAGGCGTCGTGCCGCAACAGCCGCCGATAATATTGATCCAACCGCGGCGTGCCCACACGGAAATCTCCTCAGCCATCTCTTCTGGGCTTTCATCGTATTCACCAAATTCATTCGGCAAACCCGCATTGGGATGAATCGAGATATAGGTTTCACAAACGCGACTCAGTTCTTCGACATAAGGACGTAACTCTTGAGGTCCTAAAGCACAGTTTAAACCGACTGAAAGTGGTTCAGCATGAATAACGGCATTGTAGAAACCTTCGGTTGTTTGGCCTGAAAGCGTACGACCCGAAGCATCGGTAATCGTGCCAGATAACATAATAGGCACTTCGTAACCGACTTCGTCTTCGACTTCTTTCACTGCAAAAATAGCCGCCTTGGCATTCAGAGTGTCGAAAATGGTTTCAATCAAAATAGTATCAACACCCCCTTCAAGCAACGCATGGGTAGCTTGTTTAAAGGCAATGACTAATTCATCAAAGGAAGTATTACGGTAACCTGGATCATTGACGTCAGGTGAGATAGACGCAGTACGGTTAGTCGGCCCTAAAACCCCGGTAACAAAGCGTGGTTTTCCATCTTCCGCTTCGGCAATATCACAAGCTTGACGAGCAATCAGTGCCGCCTGCAAGTTGATTTCGGCCACATGATCTTGCATGTCGTAATCCGCTTGCGCAATGGTGGTGGCATTAAATGAGTTGGTCTCAAGAAGGTCCACACCGTTGCGCAGAAACTCCAAATGAATATCACGGATAATGTCTGGTTGAGTGATAACCAGGAGATCGTTGTTGCCTTTGATATCCATGTGATAGTCGGCAAAACGCTCGCCACGGAACTGTTCTTCCGTAAGATGTTTATCTTGCACCATCGTTCCCATGGCGCCATCAAGCACTATAACACGTTCTTTTAGTAGGGATTTTAATGTGGCCAAGCGTTGTGCACGTAAAGTCATTTGTATTTCATCATTTTGAGTTTTTAGCCCGCTATTTTAACCGAATGTCCCTCGAAAATGTTAAAGAAAACGATTGTTACCTAGGCTGAAATGTGATGAATTCTAACGATATAAATTGGAGGGCGTTTTTACATATGAAAATAAGCGGATGGTGATAAAGCTTTGATTTTTTAGAAAGGAGGCTCGTAGATAAAATTTTATGACCCTTATTGGGCCAGTTGGCCCAAAGTCACAAGGTAATGCTAAGCCGTGGTCTACTGATTAAAACCCAGTAGAAACTTGGTTACGCCCAGACTCTTTTGCACGGTATAAGGCTTTGTCCGCCTTTGAAACGGCCTCTTCCAGATCTTTTCCAGAATAGGTTAAGCCTAAGCTAATGGTAAAAGGGACGCCCGTAGTCGTTAAAGAGCCCTTTTCAATCGTGGCTCTAAGGGTTTCACAGAGGGCTTCTATTTCGGAGGCATCTTCTACTTCGCCTAAAATGCAAAACTCTTCGCCGCCGAATCGAGCCACCAGGTGGTCGGCAAAAGTATGCTGAATTTGTTGCGCGGTATAGACAATGGCATCATCGCCTTTTTGATGACCGTGGTTGTCATTGACCAGTTTGAAATGGTCAATATCGGCCATCACGGTGAAGAAGTATTTTTGAGAAGATTTAAGCTGCTCAAATCGTACTGTACCAGCATTAAAAAAGTGGCCTCGATTAAAAATTCCAGTGAGGGCATCGGTTTGCGAAATCCGTTCGATTTCGAGAAAGGATTCAGCCTGTTGAATATTTTGATTAACACGGATGTGAAATTCTTCGGCCGTAAAGCTGGTGTTGTAAAAATCATTGACGCCGTATTTCATCAGTTTGATGGCGGCGGGGATGTTTTCACTCGGTGCACAAGACATCATGGGAAGTTGGTTTTGCGAATACTGCGAACGGATCTGGTTTACAAAAGTATAAAATTCACTGTTCGAGAAGTCTTCAGAAACATCCAATAGTATCAGGTCTGGAGAGTTCTTTTTAAGAGCATTTAGCAGTTCATGGCCGCTCTCATAAAGAGAGACCTGAAAGTGGTGAATGCGCAACATGCCCAATAGTTTAGAGCTGGATTTAGAGCCGGAACTCAGTAGCCAAACTTGTCTTTGGCTATTTTGGTGAATGGTGTAAGCGGTCTGTACCGCATAACGAATCGAGGAGAGGCCATCTTTTAGAACGTAGTCCGCCACCTTTCGTTTGAATAACGCTTGGCGTATTTCATCATTATAACTTGCAGTCACTACGATGGTGGTTATGTGCTTGCTTAACAATAAATCAATCGCCTCACCTTGTGCGGCATCGGGCAGGTTTAAATCACTCAAACAGACCGAAAAATTAACATTAGTATTGAGTAGGGCCGTTGCTTCGGCTAGAGAGTGGCAAATATAAATAGGCAAATCGGTGAGGAATGCTAATTCACGCTGCAATAGGAGTGCCATTGATTTTTGGTCTTCAATAATAAGAAAGGCGTCTTGAGCCATAATGKTTGCTAAAGATCCTGAATAGTGAATAGATTAGAATAGTTTTCGAAAATTAGCACATAATGTCCATTACAGTATACGAACTAATTTTGATGAATCAAGATGCTATGATGTTGTTTTTGATAGACAGTCAGATAGACGCCTGGTAAGTTGACACGCAACTATTTTAGAACTGAATTTCTTTTCAATTCAAATCTCGGTAGGCTCGAGTACGGGTCGCTAGTATCGTTTTAATTTTTGGTAGAGGGTATGACAGTTAATTGGATACGATATTTGCTACTTTTGGGGTTTAATCATGAATGGCTCCGCGCAGGCTTCAGAAATTGAACTAGGCTCAGGTACCATGCAGTTAGAAGGCGGTATATTAGGATTGCAGGGTGATAATAAAAGTCGTGTAACGACTTATCGTATGAAAGAGAATCATGAAAATATCAGGTCTACAGACTGGTTTTATAATTACCAGGTAGCCTACTATACGGCTGAACCGATAGATGTTTTGGGTTCAACTGTTGGTGCTCTTGGAGGTGACTTTTTAGAGGTTTCTGGTACGGAATATAATGTTAAAGGCTTCGATGGTCAGGCTACTTTTGGCTACAATGTGTACTCCGAAGGAGAGTATGATTATATTGGACTTGGCGTCTCTTTAGGGATTGCTGTGCCTTATTTAGAAAATAGTGGCGAGGATTCTTCGGGTTCAACCTCGGATTCAACTTCTGATTCAGGAACGGATGCAGGCACCGCTGCAGCCGATTTTKTGATTCAACCACTGAGTTTATGGGTTACAAAGTAGGCCCTAGATTGATGGTCAGTAAAAGT
>VCMH01000040.1_pt1 | contig 14761 bp, 19 predicted proteins | sample 3385031 | NCBI WGS metagenome assembly VCMH01 (sample SAMN11833398, study PRJNA544312) | saline spring metagenome | isolation source: microbial filaments from arctic saline spring | place: Canada: Axel Heiberg Island, Nunavut | collected 2010-05 | reverse complement strand
ACACGACGACTAAACAAACTTTTATTTATTGCAGATTTTCTAACTTTTAAAGTCTGTTTGCTCCCTAAGGTATTGGGATTAAAGCAAGTTTTCTATTTGTATGAATTTGCGGTGAGAAGCGATTTTGATTCAGATTAAAAATACCTGATATTAATTTCCAAAAAGGCTTGCAGAGTTCCCTCAGACTTGTATAATACGCGCATTCCAGTGAGGGTCGTTAGCTCAGCTGGTAGAGCAGTTGGCTTTTAACCAATTGGTCGCGCGTTCGAATCGCGCACGACCCACCATTTGTTTTAATGGAATCACATACAGAATACTTCTATCAGGGCCGTTAGCTCAGCTGGTAGAGCAGTTGGCTTTTAACCAATTGGTCGCGCGTTCGAATCGCGCACGGCCCACCATATTCTAAAGCCCCGTATTTCTTCTGAAGTACGGGGCTTTTTTATTGCCTCCAATTTATGCCCCTTAATCTTATCCCAGATAACGTAATATGCTTTTCTAAAGAGATCACTGCTTTTAATAAGAACTTACCAGGCCTGGTATATCCTACCGCTTTACAGAACTATGTGAGCGTAGTACATGTCCTGCGGCCTTACAAAACCATGTGAGCGTAGGGTCAAACCATTCAGTTTGACCGTGCTTTAATCGAGTGAAGTGCAAGGGCTTAGCTGAGGTTTCATAAGTCGCACGAAAGACACAGGAGAGCCTGCTTAAGCCATTTAATATTCTTAACTTATGAGTGTGTTATGAGAGTTTAAAAGGGGGTTGTGTCGTCAGATGGGATAGCTTTAAGCGGAGCTTAGTTGATGTCTAATAAGGGCGCTAAAGCTACAGGAAAGCCCGCTTAAGCAATTTAATGTTAAGTTAAGGCTTCTTGCTTTGGATAAGTGTTTTATGTGTGCTTAAGAAGGGGTGTGTCGTCAGACGCTAAAGTTTTATGCTTGCTCTGGTGTTGGGCGATGCATTTTTTGCAGACCATTTAAAAAATTGCGTAAAATCTGGTCTTTGCATTCACGATAGTGCTTATGGCCTGGTTTACGGAAGAAAGCACTCAGTTCATGTTTGCTTAAACGGAAGTCTGCTAACGCTAAAATTTCCAATACATCTTCGGCTTTTAAATTTAAAGCAATTTTCAGCTTCATGAAAATGATGTTGTGGGTTAAGTGGGTTTCAGCAATCGGCTGTTCACCCTCTTTTTTACCACGTTTCTCATTTATGAAGCCGTTTAGAAAAGCGGCTAATTCAACTTCAGCCATTTCTACATAAGATTCATCATCCTCTTTCTTTAACCAGTTACTTAGCTGTTCACGCGTTACTTCCTGGCCTGAAGAGGCAAAGATTGCAATCATTTTAGTGTCGTCTAAATCAAAGGTGAAGCGAATGCGGCGTAAGATATCATTATGTGTCATTTATTGTTTCCTGGTCAAAACCCTTATTGTGCGATTGCGCAGTGGGTTGGATGGCTTGTAAGGTGTGTGTAAATTATTTGGGCAAAATTTAAGCGTCTGTAGACTGCTCAGCCTGATTTTCAGAACTGTTTTCTTCAGTCTCTTCTCTATCAGCTTTGGCAATATAAGGTGGTTTGCTATTAGGCTGTTTTTTAGCCTGAGCCCGCTTATAATTTTTAGATAATTTTTGGATGATTTTTTTGCGTCTGTTCATAAAAGTTCTTGATCTAATTTGGTTTTTTAAAATTTAGGTTTTAATTCTAACTATACAGCAAGCGTCAACTTAGCTTCGAAATAATTACAGCCAATAATGGTTCCTGTAAGGTCTTTATTCCACCAGTTGTAAGGTTTGTAATGTAATCTCAGCTTCCCCAGACTCTGTTGCGAAGTAGGCTGAATCACCGGTAATGGTGACTGTCCAATCCATGCTTCTTTGTATGAGTTTAGCAAGGTCTTGAATTTGAGACCACTCTAGTCGATACAGAGAGGCGTCTAATTTACTGAATGCGGCTTGATTCTGACTCCACCACACATCAGCTTTGGTATTGAAGCTATACACTTTTACGGCGTGCGCCAATCGTGTTGATTTCTTTACTCTATCGGCCGCAGGCTCCCCAACGTCAATCCACAAAGAGATTTGATCATCTAAGGTTCTCGCCCAAATATCAGGCTCTTCAATCGCACTTAGCCCTTTGGTAAAGCTAAGAAATTCCTGGGCATTGAATGCAAATGCCACGACTCGAACCATCATGCGTTCAGCGGTTTCAGAAGGGTGTTGGGCAATCGTTAAATTAAGCGTGTCATAATGATTTCGATTGAGATCTGACAGGGTTAATTTGAGTTTGTAAATTTTTGGTTTTAAAGCCACTGAACACACCTTAGGATAGTTAAAATTTCGTCACTAACACTTTTGGAGCATCTTATACGAAGTTTGGGCGGTGATTTTACAGGTAAATACATGAAAAAGATGAATAGTTTTGTTTTTAACCAGGCCTGGCCGATCTTTTACTTAAAAGTCTGATTAAATAATCGTGTAATCGTGTAAAAATTTGGAGTTAAAAATTAAAGGAGCAATAACGCAATGGGAAGAGCTTATCAAAACCGTAAAGCATCTATGGCTAAGACGGCAGATGCCAAGACAAAAGTTTACGGTAAATTTGGTCGTGAAATCTATGTATGTGCTAAAACCGGTGGTACCGATACAGATGGTAACTTAGCGTTACGTGGTTTGATTGAGCGCGCTAAAAAGAACCAAGTACCAACACATGTTATTGAGAAAGCGGTTGCCAAAGCTCAAGGTGGCGGTGGTGAAGATTTTACACTGTCGCGTTATGAAGGTTATGCTCCTGGAAATACCATGGTTATTATCGATTGCTTAACAGATAACGCTAATCGTACTTTTGGGGATGTTCGTCTCTGCTTTACTAAGGTCGATTGCAAAATCGGTACCCAAGGTAGTGTAAGCCACATGTTTGATCATTCAGCGATCCTCTCTTATAAAGGAGAAGACGAAGAAGCGGCTTTAGAAGCTTTAATGATGGCTGATGTTGATGTTACCGATATTGAATGTGAAGATGGTTTCATTACGGTATATGCTCCGAATACAGAATACGCTAAAGTTAAAAATGCATTGATCGATGCATTTGGTGAGCTTGATTTCGAAGTCGATGAAATTCAATTTCTACCTAAAATTCCTCATCTCGTGAGTGGAGAGGATTTAGAGCAACTGAATAAGTTCTTCGATTTATTGGACGATTTGGATGATGTGCAAAAGTTCTATTACGATGCTGAGTTTGAAGATTAGATTAAAGCGCCATGAAATCTGCTGATTTACTTTGAATATCGTATGAGAAGCCCCTTGTTTCAGATTGAAATAGGGGGCTTTTTTATAACTCGTTTTTAAGCTAAATATTTATAAGTCACCAGGCCTGGTGACTTATAAACGACTCTTGGCGATGCGCTTTAAAGTACTGACTTCTAAGGATGCTTGTTCTGCAAAGCCGAGAGCACGTTTTAAGCGAGCAGGTGCAGAACGACCCATGCAACCGTGTTCTAGATCACCGTTAAAAGCTTCTTGTAAGCCTTTCATTAAATGACTTCGATCATTATTACTATTGGTTAACCAGTCTTGAATGTCTAGTACATCATTGGCGACGGCTTGCATAACTTCAGCATGGTTTTCGGCTAATTCAGCGACATTTCCACCCACTTCCAAGCCAGCTATATTGGTGGTTAGGATATAAAGATTTTTACGCACTAATTCATAATTTAACTCGGCTTCGGAATCCAAAATAAAACTTGGTAAATCAAGTTGTGCTAAGGCTTCGAATACCAGCTTAGACTTTGGGCCATAGACAGGAGAAGGTAATACGACTTTACTATCCATACCTCTTTTCTTTTCAAACCAGACGGAAACCACCGTTGGGCTCTGGATCTCTGCGGCTATCCAATCACGTGGCAACAGCTCATTTTGAATGAGAATCGTTTTATCGGCCCATTGTTTGGGTAGCGTTGCAAGCACTTCTACTATGTCAGCTTCACCCACAGAAACCATAACCGCGTTTGGGTTGGGGATCTGCTCAGCAACAGCCTGTTTGTCCATTTGGCGTGTAATGCCCTGAACGGGATAACCTAAGCGTAAAAAACCACGTGCAAAAACACTGCCTAATTCACCTAGGCCGATAACGATAATAGGATCTTTCATAATAAACCTCTTCTTAAGTACTATGTCTACCAAAATAAATTAAAAAATGCACCAAAATGGAACCCTAAAATGGAAAATAGGGTATTTGGGGGCTGCTTTTCTTGTAAAATGGCAACTAAATTTGAATGATAGGGATATTAGCAATGAATGAACAAAAAGCAAAGTTTACTTGGCACTATTATGTCATGGCATTTGGCGCTTTATTAGCCATGCTAGCGGCAACGCTTGGGGCGAGTGGTGGTATTGTTTCGGGTCTTGCATTGATCATTATCAGTCATCCCCGTATTCCATTTAAAAGTGTTACCCGAATATTCTTTATGATTATCTTCGTGATTCTTTATGTGTTTGCGTTTCCAGATGCGGACGTGGTGCGTGAAATAATGATCGGTACGCATAAATAATTGAGTCCTCTATTCACATTTTAAGGAAAGAGTTATGGTGTCGAAAGCCTTAGAAGATTACCTGAAGATTATTTACAAACTTGAAAGCCAAACGCCATCAGGTAAGGGTGTGCAAACCTCTTCGATTGCAGAAAGGTTATCTATCTCCCAAGCGTCTGTTTCAAATATGCTAAAGAAATTGTCTGAGAAAGGTCATATTGAGTATGCACCTTATTATGGGGTGAGCTTAACCCCTTCAGGGCGAAAAATAGCCCTAAATATGATACGTAAACACAGAATATTAGAACAGTATTTGGTTGAAAGATTGGGGTATTCTTGGGATGAGGTTGATGCAGAAGCCGAAGTCCTAGAGCATTCCGTATCGGATCTGTTAACCAATCGTATGTGGGATGATTTGGGACAACCCACTCATGATCCACACGGAGCCCCAATTCCAACTGTAGAAGGGATTATGATTCCCCAAAACTGGACGCCTTTAAATGAAATTGAATTAGGTGTATCGGTTCAACTTAAACGTATTAAAAACCGCAGTCCTGAAGAGTTAAGATATTTAGCTTCTATTGGTTTAACCACCGGTGAATGGATTGAGGTGAGAAACAGCGCTCCCTTAAATGGCCCTTTATTGGTATCGGTTAATGAAACGGAACTACATGCCATTGATTATCGATTGGCAATGGCATTAATGGTGAGTAAAAAAAATGAAAACAGTTAAAAAAAGCTCAGTCGAATTCTGTGAAGAGATCTTTGATGGGCTAGTCACGTCTGTTATCTGGGTCGATAGTGCTGAAAGGGTACAGTACCTTAATGTCGCGGCAGGTGAACTGTTTCATATGAGCCAAAGCCGGTTGCAAGGTAAACCATGGTCGGCTTTATTACCAGGCCTGCTCAGTGATATTGGGCAGGCAACGGAAAAAAGAGTCACCATTCACGAATATTCAATTGATTTGCCTGATCTGTATAAAATCCGTGTTAGTTGTACTATTTCACCCTGTGAACTCAAGGGTAATAAAGGCTGGTTATTCGAAATCTATAATACCGAACGTCATCATCGTATTGTTGAGGAGGATGAACGTTGGCACCAGTACGAAGCAGGTAATCTATTAATAAAGACGCTTGCCCATGAGGTTAAAAACCCCTTAGCGGGTATTTTGGGTGCGACTCAGCTACTGCAGAAACGCCATGAACCAGGTGATCGAGATTTAGCTTTCCTAGAAATTATTTCTAAGGAGGTCTTGCGTCTAACAAATCTTGTCGACAGCATGCTTGGCCCTAAAAGCGGAGAGAGGAAAGAACTGCATAATATTCATGAGCTCATACGTTATGTATTAAAGATTATTAAGGGTGAGCAGCCGTCTAATATTTATATAAAACTTGATTATGATCCTAGTATTCCTGAAATACTGATGGATTTTGAAGCGATGGTTCAAGCCTTACTAAACTTAATAAAAAATGCTCTACAAGCCATGGAAAAACACGGCGGTTTTTTAACCATTAAAACGCGTGTTGAACACAAGTTTACACTGGGTACTCAAACTTACCCTCTAGTAGCCGTCATCAGTCTTATAGATGAAGGGGAGGGTATTCCAGACTCGATAATGGATTCTATCTTCTACCCGATGGTCACCAGTAAAGAGCAGGGGACGGGATTAGGTCTACCAGTGTCGCAAAATGTTTTGCGTAAACATGACGGTTTGATTGTGGCTGAGAGTAAGCCTGGACTAACGGTATTCAATGTCTATTTACCATTGAAACAAAGGGAATAACAAGCATGAACGACCTGCAAGAAATGAATCCAATCGTCTGGATTGTCGATGATGATGCCTCGATTCGCTGGGTGTTAGAAGCGGCTCTCGAAGATAAACCTTATACAGTGAAAGTCTTTGACTCGCCTATCACTGCGCTCTCTGTCTTTGACGAATCGCCACCTGTGGCGGTACTCAGTGATATCAGAATGCCTGGAATGGATGGTTTGACCTTTATGGAAGCGATTCATGAAAAGGATGCCAAAATTCCTGTCATTATCATGACAGCACATTCTGACTTGAATACCGCGGTAAAGTCTTTCCAAAGTAAAGCCTTTGAATACTTGCCTAAGCCTTTTGATATAGATGAAGCCACTTCCTTAATCGACCGTGCTGTAAAACGTCGTTTATCAGGTGGGGTTTCGAAACCAAAACGAGCTGCTAAAACGAGTAAACAGCCTTTAAATATCATTGGCGCAGCACCCGCGATGCAAGAAGTTTTCCGCATTTTAGGGCGCATCTCTCAATTGGATGTCACCGTGTTAATTAACGGCGAAACGGGTACGGGTAAGGAGCTGGTGGCACAAGCATTACATGAGCTCAGTCCGCGTGCAGACGGTCCATTTGTAGCTTTAAACACCGCGGCGATTCCAAGAGAGTTATTAGAGTCAGAGCTATTTGGTCATGAAAAAGGCTCCTTTACAGGGGCACATTCACGACGTATTGGCCGCTTTGAAGAGGCGGATGGTGGCACCCTATTTTTGGATGAAATAGGGGATATGCCGGTAGACTTGCAGACTCGTCTTTTAAGGGTCTTAAATGATGGCAGTTTTTATCGTGTTGGTGGTCGGAATCCTGTTTCGACCAATGTGCGAATTGTCGCGGCGACGCACCAAAATATGGAAGAACTGGTGCGACAAGGGCGTTTCCGTGAAGATTTACTCTACCGCTTAAATGTCATTCGCATCAAAGTTCCAGCCCTGCGTGAACGCCGCGAAGATATACCTTTGCTGTTGCGTTTTTATATGGAGCTAGAAGCGAAAGCATTAGGTCTGGAAGAGAAAATTTTAAGTCTGAAAGTTGAGAATTTTTTATCAATGCTGCCTTGGCCTGGTAACGTCAGGCAGCTTAAAAGCCTATGCACTTGGCTGACAATTATGGCTCCGGATAAGACCGTTTTTATAGAAGATTTGCCACTCGAATTACAGTCTCCTACCTCTTTAGCGCCAGAGGATGTTGAAGGCGATCAATGGGAAGCGCCATTAAAACAGTGGGCAGACGCTTTTTTGATGACAGGAAAGCAAGGATTGCATACTACGGCCGAGGCGATGTTCGAAAAGGTCTTGATAGAGGCCGCTCTGAAAGCGAGTCAAAATCACCGACAAAAAGCGGCTGTTTTATTAGGGTGGGGACGTAATACCTTGACCCGCAAGATACAGTCTTTGGGTTTGGATGATTAGAGTTTGTGGTTATGTAGAGTACGGCAGATTGATTCGTCGGATCAATAGAGTATTAGGAAAAACTTTCAGTCATCAATGAGCCTTTATAAGTTCGTTTTTATCAGCTTTAAACACGTTTAAATAGCTCATCTGAGTTTCGTGATAAGTTGACCCTGCGCTCACATGATTTTGTAAGGCCGCAGGACGTGCCCTGTGCTCACATAATTTTGTAAAGCCACAGGACATGCCCTGCGCTCACATTGTTTTATAAAACCACAGGACATGCCAGGCCAGTATTAATTTAATGCACAATCAATATATAAAAATAGTATTCAATAAGATCCAAATTAGGACGTCTTAAGATGATTAAAGAACTTTGGCAATATGTTGCAACCTCAACGGAACTGCCTGTCGCAAAGCAGATGGGGTTTTTAAAAGAAGCGATTGCGATAGATGCCCGCGCTAAACGATGTCATCGGCAGTGGGATGCTCATTATTTAAAGTGTAAAGAGACGATTGTTGCAGCGACTCAGAGGGCGGTTCAAAAACGAACTGTATTAGTCTTTGGCGCGGGCTCATTAAATGACATTCCTTTAAGTTATCTATCTTCACAATTTTTAAGGTGATTTTAGTCGACTTGGTTTTTTTAAAATCGGCACGTCGACTGGCTTCCAATTATAGTAATGTTGAATTGATTGAACATGATATTACAGAATCCCTAGATTGGCTTTATCAAGGGCAAACTCTAGTACAGTCACCCTTTAGGTGGCTAAATGATAGTTCGATTGACTTAGTTATTTCGTTGAACCTGATTACCCAATTACCACTTATCCCGGTTAGATGGTTAATGGATGAGTTCGATCTGTCTGAGCTTGAAGCGGATATTGTTGGCAAGCAACTGATTTTTGCTCACCTTAGCTATTTAAAGCAGTTTAGCGGAGAGGTTTGTCTTATTGCTGATAGGGTAGATATTGAATTAGACCCACAAGGTCTTGAGTTGGATCGATTTGATCCCTGGTGGGATGTGGAACAGCCTAAGGCGGATACCCATTGGGAATGGGATGTGATGCCTTTAGGTGAAAGTGATGCTTCAAAAAGTCAAAAAAACCTAATAGGTGTTTCTACACTATAACTTGAAATTTAAGTATAAAAAAACGCCGTGAAAACAAACTGTTTTAACGGCGTTCTTTCATTTAAGAACAAATTCTAAAACGTAATAAAGAATTTTCTAAATGGCTTCTGGACCCGTTTCTGAAGTACGAATGCGGATGGTTTGTTCAATATTGGTGACAAATATTTTACCATCGCCAATTTTACCTGTCTGTGCCGCGTTAATAATCGCTTCAATGGCCGCTTCAGCCAAGTCGGCTGTCACTGCAATTTCCAGCTTTAACTTAGGCAGAAAATCAACCACATACTCAGCACCACGATACATTTCAGTATGGCCTTTTTGACGACCGTAACCTTTCACTTCGCTAACGGTCATGCCGTGAATGTCAATTTCATGCAAAGCATCACGTACATCGTCCAATTTGAAAGGTTTAATAACCGCTGTAATTAATTTCATGTGACTTCCTTAAAACGAGTAGTTTGAATGTAGTTTAAGCTGTAGTTTCTGCTTCAGATTGACTACTTTTTACTATAGGATAGTCTGCCAGATGCTGCCCCATTTGGATAGGGGTGTTAATGCTTATTTTTCCTAATTCAGGAAGTTGCCCGTCGGGTGTTAATAAAACAACCGTCGATCCCATATTAAAACGACCAATCTCTTCCGCTTTTTCAAAACTTAAGTTTTGCTCTGTGTAATCCCAATGTTGAATCGTAGGTGAATACTCCGGAGTGATTTTACCTTCCCAAACCGTTTCCATGCTACCGACAAAAATTGCCCCGACCATAATCAAACAGAAAGGCCCATGATTACTTTCAAAACGGATCACCAAACGTTCGTTTCTGGCAAATAATCCTTCAATATTCCGTACCGTGGCCGGGTTAACCGCAAATAGGTCGCCTGGTATATAAGTCATCGATAAAAGCTTAGCGGCGACGGGTATATGGATGCGGTGATAATCTTTCGGCGAAAGATAGATAACCGCAGCATCGCCATTGCGAAGGGTTTTAGCATATTCTATATCACCACCCACTAAAGCTTCCACGGTGTACTGGTGGCACTTAGCTTGAATGATTTTATTGCCATCAATGTGCGTTGATTGACTGATTAAACCATCAACAGGGCTTACCCAACAGTTTTCTCGACTATCAACTGGACGCACACCGTCTTTCAAAGCGCGCGTAAAGAAGGCATTGAAGTGTGGATAGTGATCAAAGTTTTCATCCGCGGCTTCGCTAACATTAATGCCATAAGTTTTTGTCAGTAATTTAATGATGCCATTCTTTATCCACGGCGTTTCAACCTGCATAAACCAGTGCATCATTGTAGACAATAGGTGTTTCGGAATAAAGTATTGAGGGGCGACTTTAATAAAGTCCATTAGTTTTGTCATGTTGGGTTGTTGCCTATTTGTTTGCAAAGGTTTTGTTGTTTGTAATATAGGGATTTTAAAGCATAAAACAACCTCTACCAATGAAATACCTTACGATAAGATTGTAAGTTAGAGTGATTGGGTAAGTTAAGCTCGTGACTTTAATTAGGTTGTGGTCAGGGGTAAAGTTTGCTTAACTGTGCCAGAATCCTATGCCTGAAAATAATGACAGGGTTTTGTTTAGCGTGGATAAATCACTTGTTAATCGATGATGCACTTTGTACTGTCTACCCCTAATTGTATGTGGTTAAGCATGTTTTGATGTATAATTCGCGCAATTAATCGAATTCTGTAAGGAAAAAATCATGTCTGATATTAAAAAAGTCGTTTTAGCTTATTCGGGTGGCCTGGATACTTCAATTATCGTTAAGTGGTTACAAGACGAATATAACTGCGAAGTAGTTACTTTTACGGCTGATATTGGTCAAGGTGAAGAGATTGAACCAGCGCGCGCTAAAGCGGTTGCGATGGGCGTTAAAGAGATTTATATTGAAGATCTTCGTGAAGAGTTCGCTAAAGATTTCGTTTTCCCAATGATGCGTGCCAATGCAATCTACGAAGGTGAGTACCGTCTAGGTACGTCTATTGCACGTCCATTAATTTCTAAACGTTTAGTTGAAATTGCCCAAGCTGTCGGTGCGGATGCGATTTCTCACGGAGCCACGGGGAAAGGTAATGATCAGGTTCGTTTTGAGTTAAATGCCTATGCGTTAATGCCTGATGTTAAGGTGATTGCTCCTTGGCGTGAGTGGGATTTAATGTCTCGTGAAAAGCTAATGGCGTATGCGGATAAGCACGGTATTGTGGTTGAGAAGAAAAAAGGTCAAAAATCACCTTACTCAATGGATGCTAACTTAATGCATATTTCATACGAAGGTGGCATCATTGAAGATCCTGCCAATGAGCCAGAAGAAGATATGTGGTTATGGACCGTTTCGCCAGAGAATGCACCTGATGAATCAACATACTTAGATATTAGTTTCGAAAAAGGTGATATCAACGCAATTAACGGTGAAACCATGTCACCTGCAACGGTCATGGAATATTTAAACAAAGTCGCTGGCGCAAACGGTATTGGTCGTGATGATATTGTTGAAAACCGTTTTGTAGGCATGAAAGCGCGTGGTTGTTATGAAACACCTGCTGGAACCGTTATGCTAAAAGCGCACCGTGCTATGGAGTCTTTAACACTAGATCGTAATGCTGCGCACCTTAAAGATGAGTTAATGCCTAAGTACGCAGAGATGGTTTATAACGGTTTCTGGTTTGCACCAGAACGTGAGATGTTACAAGCGATGATTGATAAGTCGCAAGAGTTCGTAACGGGTAATGTTCGTGTTAAATTATATAAAGGTACGATTACCGTAGTAGGCCGTACCTCTGAATATAGCTTGTTTGATGAAGCGATTGCCACCTTTGAAGAAGATGGTGGCGCTTACGATCATAAAGACGCTGAAGGTTTTATTAAACTGAATGCTTTACGTTTGAAAACAGCGGCAAAGCGACGTAAATAAAGGTCAAATAATACAAAAAACAGCGTTGATTTCAGCGCTGTTTTTTTATGTAGTCCTTATTAAATGTTTTGAGAACGTAAGACTCAAACTCTACTCAAGTTGTATTAATACCGAGATATTGATGAAAGATAAATCGATTAAAGTTTCTGCACCTAGTTTTAGTGAATTATGGTCCAATCCTGTCTTAATGCTGGGTTTTGGATTTGGGTCAGGGCTGCTCCCAAAAGGCCCAGGTACGGCTGGAACTTTATTAGGTTTACTGCTGTTTATACCCTTAATTTTGTGGAATGAATGGTTGGCTTGGGCGGTCTTATTATTAGGAACGTTGTTTGGCAGCGCTATCTGTGGCAAGTCATCAGAATATTTAGGCGTTCATGATCATGGTGGCATTGTCTGGGATGAGTTTGTCGGCATCTGGCTGGTACTGTTGTTACTGCCTGAACAAAATATTCTATATTGGACGCTGGCTTTTGCCGCGTTTCGTATATTTGATATTTGGAAACCCTGGCCAATTCTTTGGGTAGATCACAAGATAGAGGGCGGTTTTGGCATTATGCTAGATGATATTTTGGCCGCTATTTATGCCATTGCCATTATCTGGGGTTATCATCTGTTAAAAATCAGTTGATGATTTATGAGTTAGTATCCTTGTAACCTATTGAAATTTAAATAATTAAAGTATTTTAATAGGTTTATTTTGGGTAGATATAATAAGTTTGAATTAGGCATCTTGATAATTTTCAGGTATATTACGCCTCAAATTGATATTAAAAATACTTGGGAGTTAGGATAAAAGATGTTTATTCCATGCGAGGATGCAAAGCGTTTAATCAAAGAAAAAAATAGCACAGTTGGTTGATGTTCGTACTCCGGAAGAGTTTGCGATGAGTAAGTTGCCTGGCGCTATTAATATCCCATTACAAGATATTGACCGTGTTGGTGAAAGTATCTTAGACAAAGATATTCCAGTGATTGTCTTCTGTCGTTCAGGACAACGTTCACATATGGCAATGCAAATTTTGTTGTCACAAAGTTTTGATGAAGTCTACAACTTAGGCTCTTTTATGGCTTGGAATCAATGCCCTGATTTATAAAAAATGCTGGGGTTAATATACCTCGGCACTTTAATCTGAAAAGCGCTTTAAGCGCTTTTTTTATAGCTCAAGAAAGCTCAAACAATTCAACCTCAAAAGGCAGACATATGAAGTTAGCGCTACATTGGCAAATCCTTATCGCACTGGTTTTAGCCGCCATAATGGGAAGCTATTCCGGCATGGAGGGCACTATTTTTGGCCTGCCTTGGTTATCCATCTATACCTTTATCGGTACACTGTTCTTAAATGCTCTAAAAATGATTGTTGTACCACTGGTTATGTCTGCGATTATCACGGGAATTGGCAATATCGGTAGTAATGGTGGTTTTGGCCGCATGGGCTTAAAGACCTTAACCTATTACGTTGCTACAAGTTTTATCGCGATTATGATTGGGTTAGTGCTTGTGAATGTTATTCAACCAGGTGTGACGGGGAATCCTCCTCCAATGATTGAAGCTAATGCAGAAGTGGCTCAGGCGGTTGAAGGTAAATCGGCTGGCGATGTTGTGGATGTCTTCCTGCGTATGATCCCAACCAATATTGTGGATGCCGCCGCGCAAGGACAAATGCTCGGCTTGATTTTCTTTAGTTTGCTATTCGGTTTCTTCCTAACGAAAATAGAAGGCGCGGGGCAAAAGACCATGCAGAACTTCTGGCAGGGCCTATTTGATGTCATGATGTTATTGACCGGCCTAATTATGAAGTTTGCACCATTAGGTGTGTTTGGATTAGTCGCTGCATCAGTTGCCAAAACAGGCTTTGATCAATTTGAAAACCTGGCACTCTTCTTTATGACAGTGGTGGCAGCTTTAGCGATTCATTTTATAATCGTCATGTCGCTTATTTTGCGTTATGTTGGCGGTGTTAAAAATCCATGGCTACATTATCAGGCGATGGCACCCGCGTTACTGACGGCATTCTCAACCAGTTCGTCGTCTGCAACACTGCCGATTTCAATGAACTCCTTGGAAAATAGAGCGGGTGTCTCAAACCGAGTGGCCAGTTTTGTATTGCCATTAGGTGCGACCGTGAATATGGATGGTACAGCCCTCTACGAGTGTGTCGCAGCGGTGTTTATCGCGCAATTGTTTGGCTTTGAGTTAGATTTCGCAACCCAACTGTTAATCGTAGTAGTCGCACTAACGACCTCTATTGGGGTTGCAGGCATTCCGTCCGCGAGTTTGGTTGCCATCAGCATTATCTTGGTCGCGGTGGGTTTACCGGCAGAGGCGATTGGTTTACTGTTAGTGGTCGATAGATTGTTGGATATGATGCGAACCGCCGTGAATATTTTCAGTGACTCGGTGGGTGCCGTAGTGATTGCAAAGTCAGAAGGTGAGAAAGAGGTCTTAACGCAGAAGACCTTTTAAAACGTTATAGATAAACTCATCCAATAACAAAGCCCGCTTAGAACAATTCTAAGCGGGCTTTGTTGTTTCCAGGTTTTAATTAACAGAGCCAAATTCATTAAGCTTAACTCTGAGAGTAGTCTTTAATCTGCAAGTTAACCCTGCGCTCACATGATTTTGTAAAGCCGCAGGACATGCCAGATACCGTGTTTGATTCTTTAAGTCAAACACACATCTTATATTCTGGATCAAAAGGTTTGCCACTGTTTAAAACAGCAAACACAATGTGAATTAATTTACGCATGACAGCCACTTTAATCTTTCCGCTTGCTACGCCTTTAGCCCTTAATCCGTCTGCAAATCTCTTTAATGGCACGTTGTAAGCCATTGCATTAATGGCTGGCATGTACAGGCATTTCCTTAAATTGGCATTACCCATTTTAGACAACCTGGAGCTATTTACACTCGTCCCAGATTGAATGATTTGAGGTGTCAGCCCTGCAAAACTAGCCAGGTTTTAGTCGTCGTGT
>VCMH01000052.1_pt1 | contig 14930 bp, 14 predicted proteins | sample 3385031 | NCBI WGS metagenome assembly VCMH01 (sample SAMN11833398, study PRJNA544312) | saline spring metagenome | isolation source: microbial filaments from arctic saline spring | place: Canada: Axel Heiberg Island, Nunavut | collected 2010-05 | reverse complement strand
ACACGACGACAGGTTGAGTCAACTTTAGGGATTTATGCGCCGTTTGCCGTCTTTCTACTGCCAGCTTATTAGCTTGTTTATGACGGTAGCCTTTCTTGCCTCTATTGCGTTTTAATTCTCTGCAAATGGTTGAGGGATGGCATTCAATATTGTCGGCAATCGCTTTTTGCGAAAATCCCTCTTTCAATAATGCGTAAATCTGGTATCTTTGACCCTCGGTCAGTTGGTTATAACTCATTTTGCAATTCTCTTGGTCGGGAAAAGCCTTCGAGTTTAACTCAACTGGCTCTTCCTATTTCCAAATTGCACTTATTATCCGAAACCGCGTAACCTTAGATATGCACAAATATAAAGAATTTGTTTCGTTACTTAATCAGGCCAGCGCTTTAGCTAAAACTTTAAGGTGTTTTTTAGTTAAAATACATAATCAATAACATTATTTCAAGCGTCGACAGCCGTTTCGTAGTCATTGTTTTAAATCAAGCATCATGATGAATCATTTTTAGGAATATATATGCAAAGTAAACATCAAAAAGTTCAAATTGGAATTGTTGGCGGTACTGGTTATACCGGTGTTGAACTATTAAGAACCCTTGCTAATCATCCTTTTGCCGAAGTGACCATGATTACTTCTCGTAGTGAAGATGGTGTGGCGGTTGCCCAGATGTATCCGAACTTACGGGGCATTTATGATTTGCAATTCTCAGTCCCCGATATCGAAAAGTTAAAAACTTGTGATGTCGTCTTTTTTGCAACGCCACATGGCGTGGCGATGAGCATGGCGCCCGAGTTGATTGCTCATGGCGTTAAGGTGATTGATTTGGCGGCTGATTTTAGGATAGAAGATTTGGCTGTTTGGCAAGAATGGTACGGTATTAAACCTGCCAGTGAGGCGCTTATGGCTGAAGCGGTCTATGGTTTGCCAGAGTACTACCGTGAAAAAATCAGAGACGCTAAAGTAATCGCTAATCCGGGATGTTATCCAACCAGTATTTTATTAGGAGTTTTACCTTTATTAAAGGCAGGGTTGGTTAACGCGAATTCGCTTATCGTGGATGGTAAGTCAGGTGTGAGTGGTGCTGGAAAAGGCGCTAATGTCGCGATGCTGGGTGCAGAGATGAGCGAGAGTTTTAAAGCGTATGGAATCAATGGCCATAGACATTTGCCTGAGATGAAAGAGAAACTGTCACAGCTAATCGGTCAGCAAGTCGGCTTAACATTCGTACCGCATTTGCTACCGATGGTTCGAGGTATGGAATCAACGATTTATGCAACGCTCAAAACCGATAAAAGCCAAGCAGAGTTGCAAACTCTGTATGAAACCGCTTATGAAAACGAGCCTTTTGTAGACGTGATGCCGGCCGGTAGTACGCCTGAAACCCGAATGGTTAAAGGGTCTAATATGTGTCGTATGGCCATTTATTGCCCTCCTGGAGGCAATATGGTGGTAGTGACTTCTGTGATAGATAATCTAGTGAAAGGTGCGGCCGGACAAGCCATTCAGAATATGAATATTATGTTTGATTTGCCAGAAAATGCGGGTTTGAATCAAGTTGCATTACTGCCTTAAAAGTAATGCAAAGTTTTTAAAAACAGGCTGAGTAGCTGATTGTATTCAAGCATGAGATTTTGGCCATTTTTTGTTATAATATATTTTTGGTCTACCAATACTCTCGTTAAAAGCTTGTAAAGGCTTGGACAGGGTAGAAATATAAATAAAGGAATACGATATGTCAGCAATTCCAACACCACTAGATTTTACAGAAGATGCTGCGGTAAAAGTTCGTGGCTTAATTGAAGATGAACAGAATCCAAATTTGAAATTACGAGTTTATATTTCCGGTGGGGGTTGCTCTGGTTTTTCATATGGTTTCACATTTGATGAAGCGCAGAATGATGATGATACGGTTGTGACTAAAGATACCGTAACTCTGCTCGTAGACTCGATGAGTTTTCAGTACTTGGTAGGCTCTAAAATCGACTATCTTGAAGATTTGCAGGGCGCACGTTTTGTCATTGAAAATCCAAATGCAACCACCACTTGTGGTTGTGGTTCTTCTTTCAGTGTCTAATTGCCAAAGCACTCATTCACTCATGGTTCAGATCTTCATATGATGCAATATATTCCTGGTTTAGCAGGGGTTCCGGCAACGGAATCAAAAATTTCTTTTATCGACGGGCAGAAAGGGATTCTGACGTATCGTGGTTACGATATTCAAGAGTTGGCTGAGTATTCCTCTTTTGAAGAAACGACTTTATTACTGTTGTTTGGAGAGTTACCAACGGCTGAAGAGCTTGCTAACTTTGACACAGAGTTAAGAAATAATCGTCGCGTTAAATATAATATACGCGAGATCATGAAGAATTTGCCGTCGAGCACGCACCCTATGCATATGTTGCAGGTCGTGGTCGCCAGTTTAGCGAGTTTTTATCCTAGTACCGAGTATATGAAAGGTGCGACTGAGAATCAGGATTATATCAACTCGGTAACCGTTAAGATCATTGCCCACATGGGGACTCTAGTCGCCATGTGGGAGCATATGCGTAATGGTTATGATCCGATTGAGCCTCGCAAAGATTTGAACTACGCTGAAAACTTTTTATATATGGTGACCGGTGAAGAGCCGGATAAAGATTGGTCGCGCCTGTTGGATGCTATTTTTATTCTGCATGCTGAACACACGATTAATGCCTCTACCTTCACGACTATGGTGACAGGTTCTACGCTGGCGAATCCTTGTTCAGTGATCTCTTCGGCAATCGCTTCTTTGTCTGGACCGCTACACGGTGGAGCCAATCAAAAAGTGATTGAGATGCTTGAAGAAATCGGTGAGCCAGAAAATGCTCGTGCTTATATTAAAGACCGTTTGGCTAAAAATAGAGTTATCTGGGGCATGGGACATCGTGAATATAAAACGAAAGACCCTCGCGCTTCTATTTTACAAAAGCTGTCTTCTAGCTTGCTGGAAGGGAAGTCTAAAAATTTAAGCCTGGCTTTTCAAACCGCATTGGAAGTTGAGAAGGTTTGTGAGGAGTTATTAGGTCATAAAGGGGTTTACCCGAATGTCGATTTCTATTCTGGAATTTTGTATAAAGAGATGGGTTTCGATGTAGGAATTTTTACGCCTATCTTTGCAGTGGCACGTTCTGCTGGATGGATGGCGCATTGGCGTGAACAGTTGCAAAACAATAAGATTTTTAGACCGACTCAAATCTATTCAGGTTCAGGTAATCTTTGTTATCTGCCGGTTGGGTTGAGAGGTGCTCGTAAAGATTCTCAAAAATCTAAATAAGCTTTAACCACTTTTTTAGACATTCAAAAGCCCTATTGGAGACTCTCCAATAGGGCTTTTTTTATAGCTATTACTTGAGCCTAGTGACATTTGATTCTGCGCTCATACAGTTTTATAAAGCCGCAGGGCATGCCAGGCCTGGTGGTTTGTGGTGTTTGTTGTCTCATTAAAAACAACAGGCGGTTTAATACGGCTTAAGGTAACCAATGTCCGCCGAGAATAGCATCGCGTTTTGCGCCTGTAACGGCCGATAAGGGGATGGTTTTCAGCGCAATTCGTTGCTGGGCAAGCCAAGCGCACATCATCGCTTCGATTGCATTGGGGTTGATTTGCTTGGCTGTAGAGCTTTTTACTTGATATTGAGGCAGCTGGTTTTGTAACAGTGAGAGTAAATGTTCATTGTAAGCACCGCCACCGACAATCCAAACAGCTGTTTTTAGAGAGGACTCTTCTTGTGAATGTTCAGTTGTTACTTTTTTAATTTCTGTTGCGATAGTGCAGACTGTGAGTTCGCATAAGGTGCTTAATAGGTCTTGTTTTCCAACGGTTATGCCTGAAGAGTGTTCATAATGTTGGATCATCTCTTCAAGCCAACTTTGATTGAAGGTTTCTCTACCTGTGCTTTTCGGATGAGCCTTCAAGAAATAGGGGTGTGTAAGCAATTGGGACAATAGTTTATTATCTACTTCACCTTGCTTAGCCAACTCGCCATTTTCATCAAATCCTCTGTCAAAAAACTGCTGACAAACTTCATCCATCAGTGCATTACCAGGCCCTGTGTCATAACCAATGGGAGCCGGATTTGGATGGCTGTTGCCAGGTAGGTAACTAATATTAGCAATGCCCCCAATATTAACAACAAAGCAGGCCTGGTCTTCTTCAAATAAAACTTGGTGAAAGGCGGGTGCAAAGGGCGCACCTTGCCCACCTAAAGCCATGTCATCCACTCTAAAGTCTGCGACGGTCTGTATGCCTGTTGTTTTGGCAATGAACGCGGGGTGGCCAATTTGCAAGCTCATGGGGATGTGCGGCGCATGGTAGATGGTTTGACCATGGCTGCCAATCGCTTGGATCTCATTCGCGTGTAGATTATTTTTAACAAGGAGTGTTTGGGCCGCTTGTGAAAACTGTAACGCGATATCAAAAGAGAGTTGGCTGAACTGTTCGAGAGAGAGAGTGGGTGAATCATTCAATGCCAGTAGGGAGTGCTTGAGTGCTTCTGGCAGAGAGGGACTGATAAAGTCGATTAATTGAATTTTATCAGGCTTAATCTGCACTAATGCAGCGTCTACACCATCGGCACTGGTGCCGGACATTAAGCCGATATAGAGGCACGATTTAGACACCTATTCAAAGCTCCGAGCGAGATAGGTAGTGTTATCTAAGCGATCAAGTTGCGTAAGCAGTAAAGATGACTGTTTTTTAAAAACGGCACGGTATTTTTTATCAATGGGTCCGGCTGCGGGGAATTTCATCTTAAGTGGGTCGGCATGTTTGCCATTAATACGGAACTCATAATGTAAATGCGGGCCCGTCGCCAGGCCAGACATACCTAAGTAGCCGATGGTCTCGCCCTGTGTGACGTAACTACCTTTTTTGAATTTGCCAAATTTGGAAAGGTGGCCATAAACGGTCATATATTTACCGGCATGTTGTACTTTAATATGCCGTCCGTAACCGGGACCCCAACCTTCATAGATAATTTTGCCACTACCCGTAACGTGGATTGGTGTACCCATCGGTCCACCGTAATCAACGCCACGATGTGAACGCCATTTTTTTAAAATAGGGTGAAAACGCCTTGGCGAGAATTTTGAGGTAATGCGAACATAGTCAACGGGGCTACGTAAAAAGGCCTTTTTAAGGTTTTTACCTTTTTCGTCATAGTAACCAATGACCTTTTGTTTATCACGCATAATAAATGCATTATGCGTATTCTCGCCTTTCTCTGTAATAATTTGGGCGGCTAAAATATCGCCATCGCCAATGTATTTTCCATCCAGGTATTTCGTTTCATGGATGACTTTAAAAACATCACCATCGCGTAACTCCCTAGCGAAATCAATGTCCCAAGCAAATAAGTCGGCTAGATTCATAATGCTACGCGCACTCAAGCCTGCTTTGTGGGCCGCAAGGTAGAAAGCGCCGTTTATAGTGCCAACGGCCGTTTCGGTGCGAATTTCGACTTGGGCTTTGTTCTCCTTAATATAGTAACCCGTTGAGGTTTTAACCAATTCATAGGAGGTGATTTGTGATTTTGGGTAAAGAATTTTCTGTAAGTTTCGATCCTTGTCGACCCAGATGTCTAATTCGTCACCCACTCTAAGATTGGTCAATAAGTTACTGTTTTTTAAACGACCAATTTCATAAGTTGTGGCGGCCGAAATGTCTAAACTGTCTAGCGCTGTGCTCAAAGACTCATTCTTACGAATCTTAACTTTGTGCTCTTGCCATTGCGGAGTCTCTTCAGTCTCGGGGGATATGCCAGAGAGGGAGGGGGTAGAAAGTTCGGGAAGAGGTAGGATAGTCCGCTCAGAGAGGGTGCTCGCTCTGCAGTTGAATATTGCCAGTAGCAGTGTCGCTGCAACTGTTAGCTGGAAAAGTTTTTGGTTTGGCCAATGTCTCATGAGTCTATTTCAGTTATTTTGGTTAGTTTTACGGGGTTTTAGACCGTTCTAGGGGTTCTCAATGGTTTTCATTATACTCAAAAAATCATCCAAAAAGGCGAATGATCTACTTTAGGTTTATTGTTGTTAATATGGGTATAAGTTTAATTTATGACTTTGGCATAATATCACTTCGAAAGTCCGTTTATTCTTACGACTTGGCTTCGATTTTAACCAATATTCGGCAACCGTAGTCCGTGATGTTGACCTCTAGCAAGCTATGTTTATTGACACGTGTCCAGCTACTGATGTCTTTTTCAGCACCTGGGTCGGTGCACTCAATCGATATTAATTCCCCTGGACTACTTTGGCGAACTTGTTGTTGTAATTTAATAACGGGCATAGGGCATTTTAGGCCTTTAGCATCGACAAGGTGATCAGCGGTAAGTTGGGAGTCATGATGAGTCATTATGTGGTCTTCTTTCTTCTGTATGAGCCAAGTAACTCTCTTAAAGTCACAGTAAAATACGGTATAATCGACACTATTTTGTAACAGATTTTACATCCATTACTCCAGAGTCTCAAATTTAGAAGTGTAAATTTATTCTAAACTTAACAGGCTTTGGTTTAATTGGGCAAATGATTAGGCTAAGAGGTTCGGACCGTGTCGGCAACAGCAGCAACAGATATTCGTACATTTCAAGGGTTGATTCAAACCTTACAAGCATTTTGGGCAGAGCAAGGCTGTGTGGTTATGCAGCCCTATGATAATGAAATGGGTGCAGGTACATTTCATCCATCTACTTTCCTAAAATCCATTGGTCCAGAGCCTTGGAGAGCAGCATATGTTCAGCCTTGTCGTCGTCCAACCGACGGTCGTTATGGTGAGAATCCAAACCGTCTACAGCACTATTATCAGTTTCAAGTGATGCTTAAGCCGTCGCCTGACAATATTCAAGAACTGTATTTGGATTCACTGCGAGCCATGGGTGTTAATCCACTAGAGCATGATATCCGTTTTGTCGAAGATAACTGGGAATCGCCGACCTTAGGCGCTTGGGGTCTAGGTTGGGAAGTATGGATGAACGGCATGGAAGTGACGCAGTTCACCTATTTTCAGCAAGTCGGTGGCATAGAGTGCCGTCCGGTGACTGGCGAAATCACCTATGGTCTAGAGCGTATCGCGATGTACCTGCAAGGTGTTGAAAGTGTTTATGACTTAACGTGGGTTAACGGACCGGAAGGTAAGGTGACCTATGGAGATGTCTTTCATCAAAACGAAGTCGAAATGTCGACTTATAATTTTGAAAAAGCCGACACAGCTATCTTGTTCAGAACCTTTGATGAGTGCGAGCAGATATTTTTCAAGTTGGTCGAAGATAAATTGCCATTGCCTGCTTATGAGCAAGTCTTAAAAGCCTCGCATGCTTTCAATATGCTAGATGCACGTCACGCAATCAGTGTGACAGAACGCGCTCGTTATATTGGCCGTGTCAGAACGATGGCTAAGCAAATTGCGGCCGCTTATTATGAAGGCCGTGAAGCGCTTGGCTTCCCTCTGGTCAAAAAGCCAGTGACTGAAAAATCTGAAAAGGGGGCGAAATAATGACAACGACTACAGAAGCATTTTTGGTTGAAATTGGTACAGAAGAGTTACCGCCGAAAGCCCTAAAGAAATTAAGTGAAGCTTTTGCGTCGGGTATTGAAGCAGGCCTGGTTGAAGCTGAATTAACCTATGGTGAGGTTAAAGTTTATGCCGCGCCACGTCGTTTAGCCGTCTTTATTGAAGCTCTGCAAACGAAACAAAACGATAAAGTTGTGGAACGTAAAGGTCCTGCCAAAAAAGCGGGATTTGATGCGGATGGTAATGCGACTAAAGCATTGCAAGGCTTTGCTCGCGGATGTGGTGCAACGGTAGAAGAGTTAATTGAAATTGAAACCGATAAAGGCACTTGGATGGCCTATAACCTTGCACAAAAAGGTCAACCAGCAGAAGCTCTATTGCCTGGAATCGTCAATCACTCCTTAGCCAAATTACCAATCCCAAAACGGATGCGCTGGGGAAGCTCGGATATAGAGTTTGTACGTCCTGTGCACTGGGTCTTGATGTTATTGGGCCGTAAAGTGGTGCCAGCAACCATTTTAGGTCATCAATCTTCAAATACCACCAAAGGACATAGATTCCACGCTCCGACTGAGTTATTGATTGGACATCCATCAGAGTATGCCCAGTCCTTGAAAACAGAAGGTTATGTCATGGTTGATTTTGCAGAGCGTACCGAAAGTGTACGTCAGCAAGTTATCGCGGTGGCCGAACAGGAGGGTGGCCGAGCGGTTATTGATCCTGAACTACTCGAAGAGGTTAGTGCGCTAAATGAATGGCCAAATGCCATTGCCGGTGATTTTGATGAGGCTTTTTTAGCCGTACCATCGGAAGCGTTGATTTCAGCGATGGCTGGGCACCAGAAGTATTTCCATATGTTGGATAGTGACAATCAGTTAATGGCGAAGTTTATTACTGTCAGCAATATTGAAAGCATCAATCCCGCATCGGTTAAGTCTGGTAATGAGCGTGTTATCCGTCCCCGTCTTGCCGATGCTAAGTTTTTCTGGGATCAAGATCGCAAAAACCCATTAGATGATTTCCTACCAAGATTGAAAACCGTGGTTTTCCAAAAGCAGTTAGGAAGCTTATTTGATAAGGTGGAACGTTTAGAAGCCTTAACAGTCAAAATCGGTAAGCCTTTAGGCGTTAAGCCTGAGATTTGTGAGCGTGCAGCACGTTTATCAAAGTGTGATTTAATGAGTAATATGGTCGATGAATTCCCAGATCTTCAGGGAGTGATGGGACGTTATTATGCTACTGAGCAAGGTGAGAACGCTTCTGTCGCTGAGGCGATTGATGCACAATATCAACCGCGTTTTGCCGGAGATGAGTTACCAAGTTCTGCTGTTGCGCAAGCGTTAGCCATTGCAGATAAACTGGATACCATTACTGGGATTTTCGGTATTGGTCAAGTACCTACAGGTGATAAAGACCCGTTTGCTTTGCGTCGTGCCGCTCTGGGCTTGCTGCGTATTATGATTGAAAAACAGCTCGACTTAGATTTACTGTTATTGATTAAACTAAGCCTAGGCTTGCATGAATCTGTTACCGTCACAGAGACCTTAGTGGATGAAATCTATGACTTTATTATTGGTCGCTTACGTGCCTATTATGCGGATCAAGGCATCAGCGCGGAGCAGTTTGAAGCGGTTCGAGCTTGTCGTCCTGCGCATCCAATTGATTTCTCGAAACGGATTGAAGCCGTTAAGCAGTTCAGTCAAATGGAGTCAGCGGCAAGCTTAAGTGCGGCTAATAAACGTATCAGCAATATCTTGAAAAAGGTTGAGGGTAGCTTGCCGGATACGGTAAATGCTGACTTGTTTGAAGTAGAAGCTGAAAAAGTTTTATCGACAACACTAGATGCTTTGCGTGAAACGGTCAGTGAACAGATTGCTGGACGTGATTACACGGCTGCGATTGCCGAGCTAGCGACGATTCGAGAAGCGGTTGATAACTTCTTTGATGAGGTAATGGTTATGTCTGACAATCTTGAAGTTCGTCAGAATCGTTTGGCCTTGTTGAATCAAATTTATCAGTTGTTTTTACAAGTTGCAGATGTGTCTAGGCTATAACTGTCTGTTAAAAAGTTAATGGTTTTAGACGACAAATTCCCGCAGTTGCGGGAATTTGTGTATATGTGAGAGTGAAAGCATGCAAAAAATTATTGTGTTGGATCGTGATGGGGTGATTAATGAAGACTCCGACGCCTACATTAAATCGGCCGATGAGTGGTTGCCGGTTGCCGGCAGTATTGAAGCCATCCAGCGGTTGAAGGTCGAAGGTTGGTTGGTGGCTATTGCTACGAACCAGTCGGGTATTAGGCGTGGCTATTATTCACGGCAAACCCTCAGTAAAATGCATCAAAAGTTACAGGATCTAGTCGGCGGTTCGGGTGTAGACTGGATCAGTTATTCCCCTTATCTTGCGGAGGATAAATCTCCCTCACGTAAACCTAGCACTGGCATGTTGACCGCGATTGAACACCGCTTTGATCTCTCTCTTACGGGTTGTATTCTGGTCGGTGATACACTGGCAGATATCAGGGTAGCGTTCGCCAAGCAGATGCGACCTATCTTGGTCAAGACAGGCAAGGGGCAACGTACCTTGGCAAGTCAGGATGCCGTTTTGGATAATGTCGCAGTCTATGAAAACTTACAGGCCGTTGTGGAGGCGCTTTTAAAATGAAATTTATTTGGTTATTACGTTCTATCCTTTTCGCCTTGGGGCAGGGTATCACGTTGATTTTATTTTCGGTATTGGGTCAATTAACCAGGCCCTTTTCCTTTAAAGCGCGCTATCACTTCATGCATTACTGGGCACGTTTTTGTTTGCTTTGGTTACGTTGGACCTGTGGCGTGTCTTATGAGGTACATGGCCGGGAAAACATTAATCCTGATCAGGCTGGCTTAATCCTTGCTAGACATGAATCCGCTTGGGAGACTCTGGCTTTTCAGGAGATATTTCCCATACAGGCCTATGTGTTAAAAAGAGAGCTACTCAAAATTCCTTTTTTTGGCTGGGGTATGGCGTTGTTAAATCCCATTGCCATTGATCGTGGAGCTGGCCGAAAAGCCTTGAACCAACTGGTAACGGAAGGTAAAGAGCGCTTGGAACAAGGCGATTGGGTTGTGCTTTTTCCAGAAGGCACGCGTATGCCGCCTGGTGAGTTAGGAAAAATTAATATTGGTGGCGCTATGTTAGCCATCAAAGCCAAAGCGCCTGTTTATCTCGTTGCGCATAATGCCGGAGAGTTTTGGCCTAAAAACAGTTTTATAAAACGTCCTGGTGTCGTGCAGATACATATTAGTCCGGTTTTAGACGTGGCAGAAATGTCGGTATCAGAAGTCAATCAGCAGATAGAGAATTGGTTAGTGACTCACCTTGAAAATAAAACGGTTGAGGAAACTAACTAACGAGGAAAGAAATGAGCAAATTTGCCACCATCCTTGGATTGATAATCGGCTCAATTATTTTAATATTGAGTATGATCGACTATCAGCAGGGCGAGTTCATTAGTGCGTTTTTAAACTGGCAAGGGTTGGCATTAGTGCTGGGGGGGACGTTTGCCGCTATTTTTATCAACTATCCGCTTCAGCAGGTCGGCTGTGTTTTCAAAGGCTTTTCTAAAGTATTCACCACGGAACCTGCGACCCATGACGATGTCATTGAAGCCCTGGTTCATCTCAGTCATGTCTCCAAACAGAAGGGTTTGTTAGGCGTTGAACATAAAATTGATTCAATCGACGACAGTTTTTTTAGATTTTCATTAACCGAGATGTTGGTTTATCAGGACAGAGATACTCTCAAACAGAGTTTAGAGAATCGCCTTATTAATATGCGGTTACGTCATCTCAGTTGCCAGGAAGTCTATAGTAATATGGCCTCTTATGCGCCAGCTTTCGGCATGATGGGGACGGTGATGGGCTTGATTATAATGATGACAACACAGGTAACAGGGAATGGTTCTCCTTACGACACGGGTGCCTCTCAGGATATGTTGGGCAGTCTTTTGAATGGTATGGGTCTGGCTTTGGTGACGACTTTTTATGGTGTGATGTTTTCCAGTCTTTTATTTATGCCGATTGCCGGTAAGTTGAAAAGTGCTGTCTGAGGCCGAAGTGTTACGCAATGAAATTATTATTCATGGGGTGCTTGCCCTTAAAAATTCAGAATCTACCTTATTGATGAAAGAGCAATTAATGGCCTATGTGAATGAGAAAACCAAACTCAAACTAGAGTCTCTTCGATAATTTAAGGAGTCTTTAATATGTCGTTCTTACTGCTTTCGCTATTAAATAAGTCATCTGGAAAGAAGAACCTTTCAAGGTTACCAGGCCTGGTCGGTTCTGAAACGCATCAGATTAAACAGATTAAAGCCTCTCGTCTTTGGTTGTTAACCTATATTGGCCTATTTACTTCACTGTTAGCATTTTTTATCTTAATCATTACCCAGGTTGAGCTTGAAAGTTCGACGCCCAAGCGTAATTATCAAAAATTAGTCAACCAGCTTTATCAAGAGACAATGTACCAATCCCAGCAACAGGGATTGAGTTGGTTATCGGTGGAAAATACCCTGAGCAAAGGGGTGCGCCTAACCATAAATCCGCAAACGATTCCTAATCAATCACTCTTCACCTCGGCACGAGCGCAACTCAATCCACGTTATCTGCCCTATATCAGGAGCTTATCTGAACTACTACAAAGCCTATCGCTAGAAACCTTTATCCAAAGACATCAGGGGTTAGTTAAAGGTATAGAAGCCACAGGAACTGATATGGTCTTAATCATTCGGATCGAAGGCCATACCGATTCTCGGTCTTTGGCTGAAACAGCATTCTTTGAGAATAATGTTGAACTCAGCACCTTTAGAGCCTACGCCATGATGAAGTTATTGAGGTTATACACAGGTTTGCCAGAGTCACAGTTTGCGATGTCAGGGTATGGGAGTTTTCATAATCTGAGCGAAGATACTACCGCAGATGAAAATCGTCGGGTCGAAATATATCTGCTACCGCAAATTAAGGCAAAACTTGCCCAAAAAATCACTCCGATGAAGACAGTAAAATTTGATTCAGCGCCAATGGCTGGTAATAGCCCTTTATGAGCGTCGCGAATGAGAGAGCAAAAAGTGCCTGGTTATTGGCTTTTGGGGATGTTATGACCTTGCTGATTACCTTTTTTATTATGATGATTGCCATTAATAAAGGTGAGGTTTCAAAGATTCAGGTCTGGGTAGATGATCGAGTTACAGCCTCTTATATTTTGCTGCAGAGTGAGATCGAAAAGCAAAATCTGACAGTGATAAGGGCGAACCGCAATGTGAACGGTATAGTGCTGACAATCAACCGTGCGAATGCCTTTCAGAGTGGCGGTTTTAAGTCCTCAGAGCAATTATCTGCAGAATTGCAGGTGATTGGTCAGTTATTACCTAATATGCCTGTCTTAGGGCTTGATCAGAGTCGGGAGAGTATCGAGGTTATTCAACAAGCAAATGCAGAAGGGTATGAGTGGTTGGCAGAAGTCACTGTAGAAGGTCATACGGATAATGATTCAATTGATCCAAGATCTCGGCTCCGTAACAACTGGTTTTTAAGTACTATGCGAGCGCAAGCGGTGATGCAGGAACTCTACGCGGCCAGTGCTTTGCCTGCCAGTCTGTTTTCAGTTTCGGGTTATGGTGAATTTCAGCCGATTGCCTCTAATGAAGGTGCGGCAGGTAAAGATCAAAATAGACGGGTTGAAGTCTTAATTAGCGCCCATTTTCAGGAGCGCTTAATAGAGTAAATTGTTTGATAGCCTTAGTTTAAAAGCTGTTTACTCTCGGTGACTGTGAAAAGCCCCACTTCACATTGTAAAGTTTGCGACAGTTCCAGCAACTTAATAGATTGCTCTCCAGTCTGCTCGACCAATAGGGTGTTCTGTTGAATACCTTGATCGAGTTCAGCAATGTTTTGGTTCATCTGCTGAATGCCCTGAGACTGCTCTATAGTGCTGTGAGATATACTGCCAACAATCTCATTGACGGTTTGTACGCTCAGGTGAATTTTTTCAAACGTTTCATTAGTACGGTTCAATTGATCAGAACCGTGGTTGACTTGCGACACCACGACATCAATCAAATCTCTAATCTGTTTGGCAGAGTCGGCTGATTTTTGTGCAAGGTTGCGCACTTCAGAAGCCACCACTGCAAAACCACGTCCCTGTTCTCCAGCTCGAGCCGCTTCTACCGCTGCATTCAAAGCCAGTAAGTTGGTTTGGAAAGCGATGCTGTCAAACATGCTGACGATTTCACTGATACGCAAACTGGAGTTTTGAATGTCCTGCATGGAGCTGACTGTTTTTTCCATGACCTGCGCGCCTTCTTGAGCAATGGCTTGAGTCTCCTCACTCAGGGTGTTTGCATCCTTGGCATTTTGTGCCGTTTCTTGAATCGCTGCGGTCATCTCTTCCATCGCCGTAGCCGTCTGTTCAATGGAGGCCGCTTGTTGTTGCGTTCGCTTCGATAGTGATGCATTACCCGCGGAGATTTCTTCAATGCCATTAGTAACATGCATTGCGGTATTAATGACTGTTTGCATCGTTTGATTTAGTTGACCCGACGTGCCGTTTAGTTGATTTTTCAGTAGGTTCATTTCCCCATGAAATTCACCGCTGATTTGATGCTGTAAGTTTTGGTTTGAGAGATGCTCAATAGCATTGTTAATGGCACCCAAACCTTCTTCTAATGATTCAAGCGCACCATTGATATAGCTCTTCAGATCATTAAAACGACCAGAGGCCGAGACGGTAACACGGCGGTCGAAGCTACAGTTAGTGACATCCTCCATTACCAAATTAATGTCATCAATGATTTCATCCACACTTTGCATGGCATGATCCACGGTTGTTTTGAGTTCACCTTGTACGCGTTGATCCATGCGTGCTGAGAAATCACCCACTGCGAGTGCTTGCATAATGGTGTCCAGAGACCCCATGGTAATTGCGACACTTTCTATTGAAGAATTTACATTATCTTTAAAGTCTGCCAGATCACCGTGTACGTCAATCTCTATTTTTTGGTTAAACGCGCCATTGGCCACTAAACTGAGTTTGGCATTCGTTTCATCAAAGACGTTTTTCAAATCACCTGTTAGCTTGTTAAAGCTATTGATCACACTGCCGACTTCATCAGAGTGTAAAACGTTCAAGGTTTTAGAAAAATCATTGCTATGAGTGATCTCTTCAATCCCTTTTTGCATGGATTGCAGTGGACGAGCAATTTTGCCGATGAGGGTAAAGTACATCAGGGCTATAAACAGTAGAACGGCAATCACGACAGCGACAATAAACATATCGCGGTTTCAAGTAATAAGTGCAATTTAATCATGCTGCAAGTAAATCAACTTGCAGCCCCCTTAAATAATTCATTAGGCGTAGTCGTCGTGT
>VCMH01000144.1_pt1 | contig 15118 bp, 14 predicted proteins | sample 3385031 | NCBI WGS metagenome assembly VCMH01 (sample SAMN11833398, study PRJNA544312) | saline spring metagenome | isolation source: microbial filaments from arctic saline spring | place: Canada: Axel Heiberg Island, Nunavut | collected 2010-05 | reverse complement strand
ACACGACGACTTACTGTTTTTGGAGTTCCATCAAGCGCTAGCTTAGTATCAATGGTTGATCGAACATCTAGAATCGCTCGCTTCATTAAAGTTAACACGAGAAAGTCAGACATCGTTAGCGCTGTCATCATTGAGCAATTACGAGCTTTAAMYAGGCCTGTTCATTCATTAACTTCAGATAATGGCAAAGAGTTTTCACAATACCAAACGATGGCAAAAGAGCTTGGGACAGATTTTTATTTTGCCCACCCTTACTCTTCTTGGGAGCGTGGAACCAATGAAAATACCAATGGATTGTTAAGACGATTCTTTCCAAAAGGAACAGACTTCGATAAAGTAACTCAGGAAGAAATTGATTGGGTTGTTGATAAGCTCAACAATCGCCCAAGAAAGTGTTTAGGATTCAGAACACCTAATGAGGTGTTCTGGGAAATTAAAACTGTTGCACTTACGACTTGAATGTATCATCCAAAATATATTAAAGCCATTATGTTAATAATGATGTTGTTTCATAAAGAAATTTAATGGGGTGTGGATATTTTAATTTTCATTTTGATTTGAATTCCAACCCTTTATTGGTAAATCTCATCGGCAAATAAGGATGTATGCCTTGCATTATTTGGCGCAACCGAATGGCATTACCAGAAGATAGAGGTGTTATTAAACGCAAAAATCGCGGATTAATCCACATTTTTTGAAAGTGACCCTGCGCTCACATGATTTTGTAAAGCCGCAGGAAATGCCAGCCCTGGTGATTTTAAGCATTAAGCTCTAGATATAAACTTACCGGTCAAAGTGCTGACCTTCACAATCTCATGCGGTTCAATAAATTCAGGTACCTGAATTTCATACCCCGTTGACAGTTTTGCTGGTTTGGTACGGCCTGCACCACTGGATTTGCTACCAGGATTGGTTTCGACCACTTCTAGTTCAACATTGGTTGGCAGTTCAATGGCCAGAATTTGGTCGTCCCATAACAACGCGGTAATTCCGCCGAGCCCTTCGCTAATGTATTTTTTTTCATCTTCCAGGTCATCCGCATTTAACAAGTATTGACTGTAGTCCTCATTGTTCATGAAAACGTAGTTATCACCATCGATATACGAGAACATGACCGGTACTTTCGGGCAATCGATCTCTTTTAACATGTCGTCACTTTTAAAAGTTTCATTAACTTTTTGCCCGGTTTTCAGGTTGTTGAAACGCATTTTATAAAGGGTCGATGCGCCACGTGAAGAGGGATTGCGAACATCGTAGGTTTTCAGTATGTGGGGAACATCATTGATTTCAACAACGTCGCCTTTTTGAGTTCACTGACTTTAGGCATGGTAGATTCCTTTTATGATTAATAGCGACATAACATGCGATAGTATGTTCGGCCAATTTTGTGGACTATTTTCGAGAGTTTGTGTCAGGAATGCAAGCAGTCTTTTACAGGACACCTCTGTCAGCGTGATAGGTTTTGTGACGCCATCTAGGCGTTACAGGTGTTATTTGCCGAGGGTTTTTTCGGCCGTATTATAGCCAAACTCAATCATCTCATTGATTTTATTGAATTCCAGCATGCCGCAAACATCGCGTGGAATTTCAATAATAATATCGGGCGGATAGGCGGCGAGTTGTTGGCGAGCAATACTGCTTTGCATGCTATCAAAAGCTTTGTTACTGATGTCGACCATATCCCAGCTTAAAGGGGTTTCAAGCTCGGGTCCTTCTGGAAAAACGCGGCTCACGAGCGAATCGAATAAAGCAGAAGCATCATTTAACCAAGAATCCTCATTGAGGTCTGCTTCTTCTGGGATGGCTGGCAGTTCAACCGCTTTGGGTTTGCCGCCGAGATTGACCGCAATAATTAAATCGTGGGTTTGCCCGAAGGTGGGTGCAATGGGCACCGGATTAAGTACACCACCATCCACTAGTGTTATGCCGTGTTTATGGAAAGGGGTGAAAATCATCGGTAGGGCGGTAGAGGCGCGCATGGCATCTAGCAGAGAACCTTTTTGTAGCCAGACCTCTTTTTCATGTTCAATATCGGTCGCGACGGCGGTAAAAGGAATGGCCAGGTCTTCAATATTAGGATTGCCCAAAATCGCTTTAAAGGCATCGACGAGTTTATCGCCTTTAATAAAGCCACTACGATTCCATGCAATGTCAGTGAGGCCAATAATGTCGGTATTACTTAACTGTTTAAACCAGGCTTCACACTCATCGAGTTTACCAGCGGCATAAATCCCACCAATCAAAGCGCCGATGGAACTGCCAGAGATAGACTTAATCTGATAGTTGTGTGCTTCTAGCCAACGAATAATGCCAATATGCGCCATGCCACGAGCCCCACCACTGCCTAGAACCAGGGAAACGGTTTGATTGGTTTGAGATGGCTGTTTTGTTAACGTCATGGGTCTGTTCCTACCTGGCCTATTTACTTAAGAGCATCCGCGACAATGGCTTTGGCTTCTTCAAGGATTTGATTCAAATGTGCCTGGCCTTTAAAGCTTTCGGCATAGATTTTATAGATTTCTTCCGTGCCGGATGGCCTGGCTGCAAACCAACCATTTTCGGTGGTGATTTTAAGGCCGCCAATGGCCGCGCCATTGCCTGGGGCATGCGTTAATTTAGAGGTAATGGTTTCGCCCGCTAAGGTGTCGGCTTTAACCATATCGGGGGAGAGGTTGCTTAATATAGTCTTTTGTTCACGATTTGCAGGGGCATCAATTCGGCTGTAAATAGGATCACCAAATTGCTCGGTCAACTCTTGATACAACACACCAGGATCTTTATCGGTCACGGCAGTAATTTCTGCGGCCAATAAGTTAAGGATAATACCGTCTTTATCGGTGCTCCAAGGACCGCCATCAAAACGCAAGAAAGAAGCACCTGCCGACTCTTCGCCACCAAAACCAAAGGTTCCCGTTTGCAAGCCGTCTACAAACCATTTAAAACCAACCGGGACTTCTGATAAGTTCAGATTATTGGCAATGGCGACACGGTCGATCATCGAACTAGAGACTAACGTTTTACCGACCGCGGCATTTTTTGGCCAGTTAGGACGGTGCGTAAAGAGGTATTGAATCACAACGGCTAAATAGTGGTTAGGATTCATTAAACCGACCGACTTGGTGACAATGCCGTGCCGATCCACATCCGGATCATTACCAAAGGCTAAATCATATTTGTCTTTCAATTTAATCAGACCTGCCATCGCGTAAGGTGACGAACAATCCATGCGAATTTTGCCATCTTTATCGACATGCATAAACGAGAAAGTAGGGTCGACTTGCGGATTAATAATGGTTAAATCTAAACCGTAAAAATCTGCAATGGGTTGCCAGTAATCGACCGCCGCGCCACCCATTGGATCAATCGCCAGTTTTAAGCCCGCATCTTTAATGGCTTGCATATTGACGATCTTATCCAGGCTCTCAACATAAGGCATGATTAAATCGGTTGGCGTGACGTATTCAGAAGCCATCGCTTCGGCTAACAGCATGCGTTTTACGTTAGTCGAGCCTTCCAAAATCATCTCATTGGCTCGGTCTTGAATCCAAGTAGTCGCATCGCTATCAGCCGGACCACCCGTTGGTAAATTGTATTTAAAACCACCATCCTGTGGCGGGTTGTGCGAAGGGGTAATAATCACGCCATCCGCAAAATCGGCTTGGCGGCCTTCGTTGTAAGTGAGGATGGCATGGGAAATTACTGGTGTTGGCGTATAACGGCCATTCGATTGAATAACGAGATGAATTTTATTGGCGGCAAACACTTCAATCGCCGTGGCATGCGCGGCCTCAGACAAAGCATGGGTATCCATTCCGATATACAGCGGACCCTTGGTGTTCTGTAAGTGGCGGTACTCGACAATCGCCTGACAAATCGCTGCAATATGGACTTCATTAAAGGTAGTTTTGCTCGAACAGCCTCGATGCCCAGAGGTACCAAAGCTGACCGCTTGTTCGGGATTACTGACATCTGGCTTGTGGGTGTAATAGTCCGCCATCAGTAAAGGGATGTTTTCTAAAAGGGAATATGGGGCTTTCTTGCCCGCCAATGGAGAATTTGCCATGAATCAGATCACTCGCTCTTTAAGAATTTAATGAAGGGTTATTGTGTTGCTCAATGTAAGTTGGTTTGAATTATTATATACAGGAGTAGGCTTAATGCTTAAGAAAATTACCGTAGTGTGTGTAAAGTTAGCAGGCCGAGTTAAATAAAGGCCAGCTTTAGCTTAGGCGGCCATCAGAAAGCATTATTTTAACGCCTGTGATGATGTATGATTTATTTTAATGAATAATCGTTCAATGCCCCTCTTTAGACTAGGGTTGTCCCACTTAAACATTAAGTGGATAGCGCCTTTAATTATGCTGTTTGTGTTAACACAAACGGCAGGTTTGTTGCATTCTGAAATTCACCCGTTCCATGAGCATACTGCCAGTTGTGATCTCTTTGACAAAATGGCACATCCGGTCGACTCTTCTGTCGCCAAAATGCCTGTTGTTGCTAAAGCCCCGGCTTTTACCCAGCACACAGATTGGATAACGTCGGCGGAAACGATTCAACCGTTTCGTCTGTTCGAGAGCCGCGCCCCTCCGATTACCTAATTGTCTTATTTCACTTGTTTTGCCTTGAATAGCCCGTTTTAAAACGCGTTTAAGCAAAACTGTCAAAATTACAATTAGGAAAATACTATGCAGTTAAAAAAATAACGCTGGCAATTTTGATTGCCAGTGGGTCGGTGTCTGCGCACGCCGATACCCTAGCCACACAAAATGTCAATAATACCGTTCTTTCAGCCGTCACCATTTCAGCTTCGCCTATTCATGACCATGAAATTTTTGAAGTGCCTTCTCAAGTTGATGTTTTAACAGGCCGTGAAAAAATGGCCCGTGACAGCGGTTCTTTAGGCCAAATGCTGGAAAGCATTCCAGGGGTCAATAATCAGTCTGCTGGAACACAATCGGGTAAACCGGTTGTGCGTGGTATGACAGGCAATAGGGTCAAGATTTTATCAAATGGCCAGTCTACTGATTATCAAGCCTATGGTACAAGGCACTTGCCGAATGTTGACCCTTACCTTGCCGAACGTGTTGAGGTCATTCGTGGACCACAAAGTGTCTTATACGGCGCAGAAGCGATGGGCGGAATTGTCAATGTGATTCAGCCAGAGATGCCTTATGGCCAAGATCCGCATGGGGAAATCGCCTCTGAATATAACACCAATAACCAAGAGACAATGTTTGGGGCCAAAGTGGGTGCAGGGTCTAAAGAGTTTGCTATTCAGGCCGGTGTATCAACCCGTTCTGCAGATAACTTTACCGTGCCAAACGCCTCTACTACAGGAGATGATAGTCCTCTATTTGTGGGTGAAGTGCCTTTTACCAACTTTGAAAACCAAGCGGCGAATATTGGCATTGGTTATCAGCAAGATTGGGGGAAGATTGAGTTGCGTCATACTCAATGGGTCTCTAAACAAAACTATTTAGGCATCGATGACAGTCAAGAAGCGTTGGCGGCTGGTCAAAAGTTGCAAAATGATGAAACTCAGTTAAAAGCGGAGTTTTATTTGGATAATGACTGGGTGATTAAACCAAGCTATACGCAGACGCGTAATGCCCGTGAAGCGGCACATGATCTGCCTTATGAAACCATGGTAGAAGATAAAGGTACGGATCATTATTTAGATTTATTAGTCAAACTTGATGATGTGAAGCTGGCGTTAGAACACCCTAAAATCGGTGATTTTGAAGGGGAGCTTGGTTTTGAGTTAACTGAAAAAGAGCAAGTGCTTCGTTCGGGTGAATTAACGCCTTCCGCGAAGGAAAGTAAACGTGCGATTTACCTATTTGAAGAGGCGGATTACGACAAGTGGTTAGTTCAAGTAGGCGCACGTTATGATTGGCATGAGGTTTCAGCACCTTTAGATGGTAACAATGAACAATTTGTACCTGATATTTTTGATGATTCAAACAATAGTCGCAGTTTTGATGTCTTGAGTGGTTCTTTGGGCTCAACCTACCGTATAGATTCTAACTGGAGTGTGGCCGCCAACGTAGCCAGTGGTTTCCGTGCACCGAGTATTTTTGAATTGTATGCTGGCGGCGAACACGGTGGTGTGCAGGCCTATCAAATGGGTAACCCAGATTTAAAAGATGAAACGTCTTTGAATACCGATTTATCATTAAGATGGCAGGCGCCTAAAACTGAAATGGTCGCGACGGTTTACCAGAACTGGGTGGATAACTACATCTACTTAGCTAATACTGGTGGTACTCAAATTTCAGAAGCTGGGAATACGATTCCTGAAATGAGAGCAGAACAAACCAATGCCGTCATTCATGGTTTTGAGTTCAGTTTAAAGCAGCAATTCACCCAGGCCTGGTCATCTGATTTGGCGCTGGAGTTGATTGAAGGGCGCGATACGGGCAATAATCAAGAATTGCCATTAATGCCAGCCAATAACTTACGCATCAATATGCATTATCAACCTCAGGACTTGGCTGGTTTGCATAAGCAAAAGTTCACAGTGGGTGTGAAATTGGTTGACAGTAAAAATGCAGCAGGCCTTTATGAACCTTTCTCACAGTTTGATGATAAACCCTTTGGTACCGCATCAACTGATGCTTATGCTTTGTGGAACTTAGGTTATCAAACTCAAGTGAAGCTGGATAAACAGAACCTCTATCTTGCGGCGTCTGTCGATAATGTATTTGATACCGGTTATGTGGACTTCTTAAATACTTACAAAGGTTACACATTAAACACGGGTAGAAATGTTCAACTTAAAGCACGCTTGGATTTCTAACGAAAATGGATTTGCGCTTTAAGCGTTAATTCAATAAGCCTTAATCAAGGGCAATTTAAAACTGAAGCCTGTCTATTCTTTCTGGAATGGGCAGGCTTTTTTAATGTTAGGAACTGATTTTTTATTGAATCAGGCCTGGTAGAATAGAAAGAAAATCTGATTGCAGGTCTTGAAAGCTCTGGGTTTAGTCCCTATTTAAAGACAATTAAAGAATTTAAGGAATCGTTAAACATTATGAGTAAAGATTATTATGCGATTTTAGGCGTTTCTCGCAGTGCGAGTGATGCTGAAATTAAAAAAGCCTATCGCAAAATGGCGGCTAAATTTCACCCAGACAAACCAACGGGCGATGAAGCAAAATTTAAAGAGTTGAGCGAAGCGTACGAAACCCTAAGCGATGCTGAAAAACGCAATATGTATGATCAGTATGGTGCAGATTATGCGCAACGTGGCGCGGGTGGAGGACGCGGTGGTTTTGGCGGCGGTCAGGATTACGGTGATATCTTCGGTGATATGTTTGGCGGCGGTCAAGGTGGTTTTGGACAGCAGCAAGCTCGCCCTCAGAAAGGCGCTGATCAAACTGTTAAGATCATGTTGACGTTAGAAGACGCGATTGAAGGCACAGAACGTACTATCAATGTACAAACGGGTGATTCTCGTAGCCAATCTTATTCTTATGATACGCATCCGATTAAGGTCAAAATTCCAGCAGGCGTTCTTAAAGACCAAAAGATTCGTGTCAAAGAGAAAGGCTTTAGCGGTCTCAGCGGCGGGCCAGACGGTGATGTGCTGATTGAAATTAATCTGCAGAAACATCCGCATTATGAAGTGGAAGGTAAAGACGTTTATTTAGATTTACCGTTGACACCGTGGGAAGCCGCTTTAGGCGCCAAGGTCGAAATTCCAACGCTGAAAGGTAAGATTAAAATGGGTATTGCGGCAGGCACTCAGTCTGGCGCTAAACTCAGAATCAAAGGTCGAGGTTTGGGTAAGGAGCCGGGTAATCAATATGTGATTATTCAAATTCATGCGCCAGTACCTGTGACAGATGAGCAAAAAGCGTTGTATGAAAAGATGGCAGAATTAATGCCATTCAATCCGCGTGAAGACTTTTAAGCACCGTTCTTAAAATAGTCTGTTTGTAAAAAAGGGAGCTGATGCTCCCTTTTTTATGCCTAAAACGGTTTTTTGAACACTTTTCCAACAGTAAAGGGCTTGGGCAAACTAAAAAATCTGATTTAAAGTCATGTTTTGCATAGAATGTCCCTAACCAATCAGAAACAGGATAACAACGAGATGAAACGTAGAGATTTTATAGGCGCCATTGCCGGTGCAACGGCGGCCACTGCCTTAACCGCTTGTGGCACAGAGGAAGCACCTACACAATCGGCCGGCAATGAACCGCAAAAAACCTATGACTGGAAGATGGTCACTACTTGGCCAAAGAACTTTCCAGGTCTGGGCACGGGCGCCAATAATATCGCTAAACTGATTACCGAAATGTCTGGTGGACGAATCAATGTCAAAGTTTATGGTGCAGGTGAATTGGTTGGAGCATTTGAAGTATTTGATGCCGTCTCTAGTGGTAACGCTCAATTAGGTCATGCCGGTGCTTATTACTGGAAAGGTAAGATTCCTAGCGCCGCCTTTTTTTCATCGGTACCTTTTGGTTTAACGGCTCAAGAGATGAATGCTTGGCTGTATTACGGCGGCGGTTTGGCCTTATGGGAAGAGGCTTATAAACCGTTTGGATTGATTCCAAATCCAGGTGGCAACACAGGAACGCAAATGGGAGGTTGGTTCAATAAAGAAATTAACAGCCTAGAGGACCTAAAAGGTTTGAAAATGCGTATGCCTGGTTTAGGGGGCGAAGTGCTGAAGCGTGCCGGCGGTATTCCTGTGACCTTGCCTGGGGGAGAGTTGTTTCCAGCGATGCAGTCCGGAGCGTTAGATGCGACGGAGTGGGTTGGACCTTATAATGATTTAGCGTTCGGTTTTTACAAAACCGCTAAATATTACTATACGCCCGGTTGGCATGAGCCAGGTACCTCTATGGAATGTATGATTAATGAAGCGGCGTTTAACGAGTTACCAGCGGATTTACAAAGCATTGTGCGTAATGCCATTAAGGTCGCTAATGCCGATATGTTAGCGGAATACACAGCACGTAATCAGCAAGCATTGCAGACTTTAATCACCGAACATAATGTCCTGTTACGTCACTTCCCCGACTCGGTGCTTAAAGAACTTAAAGTCATTTCGGCACAAGTGGTGGAAGAGGAGGCCAAGATTGATGCGCTTTCGACTAAAGTTTGGGCATCGCAAAAAGCGTTTAAAGAGCAAGTTATGCAATGGACAGAAGTGTCAGAGCTGGCGTATTTAAAGGCGCGTGCTTTATAGTTTTAAATAGAGGGGTTTAATCGACTGATTTTTAAAACCTTCACTTAAAACGATTCATAAAGCCGAATATCACCAGGCCTGGTGATATTCGGCTTTTTTGTTTATCGACAAGTGTTTTGTTCGGCCGTCTCAAACATGTTTTTACGGGCTTGGCGTTTATAAGCAGAACCTACATATTTATCAGGTTGGCTTTGTAGTAGATATATAAAATTTCCTTTGGTTAAATCTTCTGCCAAATAGTTTGGCCGAGTAGGGTCTTCTACTCGTACGGGACTGATCACGGCAATCTTTAAGTCGGGGTTTAGGTTTTTCAGCGCACCAACCGTTCCCAAATGATTTTCACTGTGAAAACTGCCATTGATATGCAAAATTTGAGCTTGTGGGTTTTGTAACCAGGCCTGGTAGATTGATTCTGCCATGGTGTTATCCCGGGTTAATTGGGCTAAATAACTATTTTCCTTACGTTCTACCGAAAGTGTTCTGACGTCTTCTAAAAATCCCATATAACGTTGACGATATTCAGCCTGATTGGTAAAGGGTTGGCTGGCAATCAATGAACGTTCTTCGGTGGGCAGTTTGTCTAAGTAGGCAGAGCCTTGGCGACCAATACAGCGCACAATGTCGGCCGAGGCATTGGCGGCAACTACTGGGATAAAGTTTTGTTTGGCGTATTCAATTAACGGTCGATAAGAGGCGGCATAATTTCCCCAAGTCGGAGTTTTGTTGATTAAAAAAGCTTCACCCACTTCACTGTCTAAATAGCGGTTTAAAATCGGCTTTTGATCGCGATTAAACATCTCCATTGAGAGTATTTGTAATGGACGTAATGTATGTAACGCAGCCATTACCTGTGTTTCTAAAAGATGAGAGGCATGGTTGCCATGAAACTCACCCATAAAGACGACATCGTACTTTTGTAACTGTCTTGCTAATTGTTTAACGGTTAAGATCTGTTGCGTGCGACTGTCAATTAACCGATAGTCGTAAGCATGTTGGAGCGGTGCAATCGTCGATGACGAGAGAGTGGCTATTGAACTAACGGATTTATGGGTTAAATTATTTGGAAGGTTGCTACACCCTGTCAGTAGTGACGTGGCCACTACCGATAAAATACCAACTAGAGAGAATACTTGGATCATCTTAAGTCCAATCCAATTGTGCCACGCCAGAAGCAATTGCGGCTTGGCTGACGGCTTTAGGAATGACATGAATCAATCTAGGATCATTGGGCTTGGGCAGGATATACTCTCGTCCAAACTCTAAATCACCACCGCCATAAGCCGCAATAACGTCTGCTGGCACATGGCTGTGCGTTAATTTTATTAAGGCATGAACCGCCGCGATTTTCATAGGCAGGTTAATTTCAGTGGCACGAACATCTAAAGCACCGCGGAAGATATAGGGAAAACCTAAAAGGTTATTCACCTGATTCGGATAATCACTTCGGCCAGTAGCCATAATCAGATCACTACGGGTTTTATGCGCCAGTTTAGGGTCTATTTCGGGATCAGGGTTGGCCATCGCAAAAACAATCGGATTGGCAGCCATTGTGCATAACATTTCCTCGGTGAGGATGTCTTTTCCCGATACTCCGAAAAATACATCGGCATTTTCCATTGCGTCCGCCAAGCTGGTTTTATTGGTGTCTAAAGCAAATGATTGTTTATAACTATTTAAGTCGCTGCGGCTTTTAGACACAATGCCTTTGCTATCCACCAGGGTGATATGCTTTTTCAAAGCGCCGAGCTCTACCAGTAAGTGCATGCAAGCAATCCCCGCAGCGCCAGCACCCACACAGACAATACGTGCATGTTCGAGCTCTTTGTTTTGAATTTCAAGCGCATTCATTAGACCCGCAGCAGAGACAATGGCGGTGCCATGTTGATCATCATGGAACACCGGGATATTCAGTTGTGCTTGTACCGCTTTTTCGACTTCAAAACATTGCGGAGCGGCTATGTCTTCTAAGTTAATCCCCCCAAACGTTGGGGCGATATTAACAATGGTTCGAATCAACTCAGCGGTGTCATGACAATCAATTTCAATATCAAATACATCAATATTGGCAAAGTGTTTAAACAGCATGGCTTTGCCCTCCATGACCGGTTTACTGGCCAAAGCACCGGTATTACCTAAGCCTAAGACCGCTGTGCCATTGGTAATCACACCAACTAAGTTACCCTTTCCAGTGTATTTATAAGCATCCGTAGGCTCTTTGACAATTTCCCGCACGGGTTCAGCCACGCCAGGGCTGTACGCCAAGCTTAAATCCCGTTGGGTGTCACAGGATTTGATTAGCCCCGTTTCTAGTTTTCCTGGTTTTGGAAGGGCGTGGTAGTTTAAAGCCGCTTGGCGTAAATCACTCATAGTGTTCCTGATGGTTTGTTGATATGCGAAGGTTAGATTGTAAGATAAATAAAGGAGGGAACAGTGACTTTTTTCTTTTTATAACGACTGATATCATGATAAATGGGGTATTATATTTGAGATTAACGTGGCTGAGTAGAAATGCTATGGAAAGTCACTATGACGGCAGGGTTTTGCACTGTTATACTTTAGGTTTTATGGGCTTTCCTACCCACTTCACCATTCTGAATAAGCTTCTTTAACGCCTGTGTTCGTTTAGCTAGGCTCTTTATGGAAAATTAAGGAATTAATCCGTTATATAGCTAAATATTAAAGTTTTTTTTCAAACCCCAAGAATACCTATCTTGGATGGCAAATGTGCGCTAAAGTATAGGTAATAAATTTAAAAAGTGATGCAGTATGAAGGTAGCTCAAGATGACTATTTTGTCGGTAGACAGCCTATATTAGATAGTCAAAGCAAAATTTATGGTTATGAATTATTGTTTCGTGGCGGTTTAACTCCGACGACAGCTGAATTCGATTCTGCATGTTCTGCGACGGCCACTGTTATTCGTAATGCGATGATGAATGTCGGTTTGACCGCGTTAGTGGGGGATGCGAAAGCCTTTATTAATTTTCCAGAAGAGTTTTTCTTAGAAGCACAAGAGCCGATTTTTTCATCATGCACAAACCGTTATAGAAGTGTTGGAGGACGTTACTCCCACAGAACAAGTTGTTGCGAGCATTAAATATCTAAAAGAGCTGGGTTATACCATTGCCTTGGATGATTTTATTTTTAATAAACGGTTTGTGCCTTTTATTCAGATGGCCGACATCATTAAATTTGATGTTGAAAATGTGAGTCCAGAAAAATTAAAACCTTTGTTTGATAAAGTCAAAAAAATTACTAATGTCATTATTTTAGCTGAACGCGTTGAAACTAAAGAGATGTTTGACTACTGTAAAGCGGCTGGCGCCGATCTCTTTTCAAGGTTATTACTTTGCGAAACCTGAAATCGTTACCGGTAAACAGTTGGGCGTGGGTAAGATTAATTTAATGCAACTTTTAGAAAAAATCGTCGATCCAGAATTGCATTTGAGTGATTTAGAAAAAGTGATCGAAAGAGATGTAGGCTTAAGTCTTAAGATTTTAAAAATGGCCGATCAATATCGCTCGGCGAGGATGCCTCAGTTTACAACCTTAAAAGAAGTGTTGAGTTTATTTGGTTTAAAGCGTGTGCAATCTTGGGCAACCATGATGTCCCTGACGGCATTAGATGATGTAATACCTGAAGTATTTACTTTGGCGCGTTTAAGAGCCGTTTTTATGCGTAATGTCGCTCAAAATGAGCATTTGCCGGGTATTGATAGCTTCTATTTAGCCGGTTTGCTTTCAATGTTAGACGTGATTGTTGGACAGCACTTAGAAGATGCTTTGATGATGGTTCCGATTCATGAAGATATTAAGCAAGGCTTATTGAATGGCCATGGAGAGTATGGTCGTTTATTAAACGTCGCAGAAAGTTTTGAAAAAATAGAGCGGATGAGCATCAACATTATGCCATTTTTTATTTTGATGCCCTTAAAGAGGTGAATGCGCTTAAATAAATTAAGCGCATTTCGCTGAGAGTGAATAAAGGCAATCGCCTTCACAAAAGGCGGACAGTCTGAGTTAAACACATTACTCATCTCCCAAGATAAACAGATTTATCTCGGAAAAGAACCATTATTAATATCCAAACATATCCCATTGATATATTCAGGCGACTCTGTTGCCAGCCAATGGATTGACTCAGCCACTTCCTCAGCCGTCGCAAATCGTCCCGTAATCGTATTTTTTAAGAAAGCCTGTTGGCGATGTGGTGGAATATTATCTAGCATATCCGTCTCGACTGGACTGGGGGCGACGGCATTGACGATAATCTTGCCCTCAAACGCTTTAGAGAATGCCTTGGTAGCATTAATAAGCCCAGCCTTGCTAATTCCGTACCAAATATCAGGATGACCTATCTGCCCCGCAATAGAAGCGTTATTGACAATTCTTGGCGTGTACTCTGAAGGTACTTTGAGTTTGTCTGCTAATAATTCAATCAGCTTGACTGGCGCAATGATATTTACGGCCAGAGAGTCGTTTCGTTGTTGGTCTGGGTATCCCTCGTAGGTGATTTGTTCCATCATTCCCGCATTATTGATGAGTACATCGATCTTGGCGATTGAAGTGACCAGGCCTGGTAGGTTCTCTAAATCGGTCAAATCAAAGGGTGTGCAAATCACTAAAGGGTGGTTTTGATAATCAAAACCTTCTTGATTACTAAAGTCTCTCGCAATGATTTGTACGCTATCACCGGCTTCCACAAACTTTTGTGTTAATGCTAAACCGATGCCTTTATTTCCGCCTGTAATGACTACATGTCTCATGAGTGGTTACTTTTTTGTCTAAAATGAATGGCATAAATAATACCTTGTTTACTCAGTCTTGCAACTACTTATGAAGGCGCTTTTAGCCAGCGGAAAAGGTCTCTAATATCGGTTTCGCTGATTAGCGTTCGAGTCGATAAATTAGGTCAACTGAACTGTTATCGTCGCCACTGTTGGTTTTCAATAGCCATTTATTAGTCAATTGATAAAAGAATTGCACGGCATTATTTTGTTGTCCCGTTAGGTCTTTGGCGTAACGTACATAAAGTTTATCGGTTAGGCTGCGCCCAACCAAAAGGCTGCTAACCTGCTGGCCTTGTACATCAAAATAGACATCTTGAATGCCCAAAGTACTGGTTAAGGTATTGAGTACTGGGGTATTTTTTTGAATACCCAATTTGTAAAAAGCGCTCAAGACTTGTGATTCATAGTTAGGTTCCTTTGACATATCTCCTGCACGTCCAAAGATCATCAAATTAATAATACGCCCTTGTGATAAAGCCGGGGTGGAGTAGAACACAAACTGTGGCTGACTCGCATTGCCTCTAATATTGAGTCGAGCCGTAGTTTGGTCTACCACTCTATATAGGTTTACATTGAGTGTTGGATTGCCAATACGGCCATTAAAGAGAAAGCTGGACCCATCAACTTGAATCTGATTTTGTGCATCCAGATTAATGTAACCTTCACGTAATTTGACATCGCCAAAGGCTTTCATCTCCGGTGAGTTGAGCGCTTTAACCAGTTGCAGTTCCCCGCCTAAAAACAGGAGAGAATCCTGTACTTTTACCTTAACGTTTTCACCAAAGCCGATTTTGATATCGTAACTAAGATTGGACACGCTCTCCTCTTTGGGAACGACTTGTCCTTGTTCATCTATGATGATTTCATCGTCGCTAATAGAGGTGCGTTGGTGCAATGGCATCTCATCCAGATTTAACTCGCTGTTAAGCAATTGTACTTTACCTAAAATGTTGGTAGTCCCTTTGACCAAAGTCACTTCCATCTCCGCGGAGGTTGTCAGGTGCGCAAAAGGGGTTTTAAGCAACTCAATCGATTGGGTATCAAAAACGGGCTAATAATTTAGGTTGTGTATTTAAGCCGCTTAATTTGAGCGTTAAATCAGCTGTACGTTCATTGACTTGATTCGTCGT
>VCMH01000041.1_pt1 | contig 15246 bp, 11 predicted proteins | sample 3385031 | NCBI WGS metagenome assembly VCMH01 (sample SAMN11833398, study PRJNA544312) | saline spring metagenome | isolation source: microbial filaments from arctic saline spring | place: Canada: Axel Heiberg Island, Nunavut | collected 2010-05 | reverse complement strand
ACACGACTGTACAGCGCAAGACCCTCTATACTCTCATCGTGCCATTGCAAGGTAAGCAATCTGATAAGTTAGCTCAAGCGGTCATTGATGTTATGAGCGGCATCAAATCTCAAGTTCTCACGATTACCTATGACAATGGTAAAGAGTTCGCCGACCATGAACTGATGGCTAAAACGCTGGAAACTGATATTTATTTTGCCCACCCCTATGCTTCTTGGGAGCGAGGAATCAATGAAAATACAAATGGTCTGATACGTCAGTATTTTCCAAAAGGCATGGACTTGAGAGATGTGACAATGGAACAAGCTCAATATGTGATGGATCGGCTAAACAACCGTCCAAGAAGTAGTCGTGGTGGTAAAACGCCTAATGAATTATTTAAGGGGCTGCAAGTTGATTTACTTGCAGCATGATTAAATTGCACTTATTACTTGAAACCGCGAAATTTTTTCATTAGTCATCCTCCAATTAAACTAAAACGCGCTTTTATAATTTTTATTCGCCAAGCCATTGTAATGGCTATTGACAGATAGTAAAGCTAATTAAGAACAGTTTTTTACTGTTTTCGTCCAGAAGACTACGTTATTAAGTTTACCCCAGTCCTGTCAATCTTTATAATAGACGACATGAAATAGAAAACACGTTGTTTTTTTAAGGATTTACTGCGTTAAAAGCTTATAACTTGTTGAAATTTAACGTAATGGTGTTTTACCTGTAGTATTGGTAAATAACTTAGAAAAATAATTGATTGACCCATAAAGAATTATAGAAGGTAGAAAAAATGAGAATATTGCAAGATGCTTTAACGTTTGATGACGTTTTATTGGTTCCGGCGCACTCAATTGTGTTGCCAAAAGATGTTTGTTTAAAAACAAAATTAACCCGTAATATTTCATTGAATATACCTTTTGTATCTGCAGCAATGGATACGGTAACTGAAGCACGTTTAGCGATTTCGATGGCTCAAGAAGGCGGAATCGGAATCGTACATAAAAACATGACGGTTGAGCAGCAAGCCGATGTAGTCAGTAAGGTTAAAAAATACGAGCATGGCGTTATTTTAGATCCTGTGACTGTGCAAGTTACGGACACGGTTGCAGAAGTAGTCGCCGTCACTCAAAAGAATCGTATTTCAAGCGCGCCTGTTATGGATGGCGATGCGTTGGCTGGAATCGTGACCACGCGTGATATTCGTTTTGTAACGGATTTAACGCAGTCAGTCGCAAAAATTATGACGCCAAAAGATAAGTTGGTCACAGTTAAAGAAAAAGAAAAACGTGAAGTGGTTCTAAACTTATTGCATGAACACCGTATTGAGCGTGTTTTAGTGGTTAATGATGCTTTTGACCTTAAAGGCATGATTACTGTTTCGGATATGATGAAGTCATCCGATCACCCACATGCTTGTAAGGATGACAGTGGTAGTTTACGAGTTGGTGCGGCCGTGGGAACAGGCGCCGAAACGGAAGAACGTGTTGAAGCACTTGTTGCAGCTGGCGTGGATGTTATTATCGTCGATACGGCACACGGTCACTCTCAAGGGGTATTAGATCGTGTTGCTTGGGTCAAACAGAACTACCCTCAAGTGGATGTGATTGGTGGCAATATCGCCACGGCTGAAGCGGCTTTGGATCTGGTTAAAGCCGGCGCTGATGGGGTTAAGGTTGGAATTGGGCCGGGTTCAATCTGTACCACGCGTATTGTTTCGGGTGTGGGTGTACCACAAATTTCTGCGATTTCTAATGTGGCTAAAGCTCTGCAAGGGACGGGAGTTCCTCTTATTGCTGATGGCGGTCTGCGTTTTTCAGGGGATGTGGCGAAGGCTTTGGTTGCCGGTGCGGCATCTTGTATGATTGGTGGCATGTTCGCTGGAACAGAAGAGTCTCCTGGTGAAATCGAATATCTACAGGGTCTTGCTTACAAGTCGTATCGCGGCATGGGGTCTTTGGGCGCAATGGCGCAACCTTCTGGTTCAAGTGACCGTTATTTCCAAGCTAGTAATGCGGAAGACAAATTAGTGCCAGAAGGTGTTGAGGCACGTGTCGCTTATAAAGGACCTTTAGCACCGATTATTCACCAATTATGCGGTGGAATTCGCTCGAGTATGGGATATACCGGTTGTAAGGATATTCCAACAATGAACTCTAAGCCTTCATTTGTAAAAGTGAGTTCTGCTGGTGTGGCTGAAAGCCATGTGCATGATGTAACGATTACCAAGGAAGCGCCAAACTATAGACTGTAATGGTTAAGTTGGCTTAACTTCATCACTCTTTAAATCAATAAAGCTTTTGTAGCTGGACTACAAAAGCTTTTTGTCTTTATAAACTTTTCAAATTTGGAAAAACTATGACTCAAGCAAACATTCATGATCATCGAATTCTTATTTTAGACTTTGGCTCTCAATATACGCAATTAATTGCACGCCGTATTCGTGAAATTGGCGTCTATTGTGAAGTGGAGCCTTGGGATATCGATGCAAAAGATGTTGAAGCTTTTGGTGCGCGAGGCATTATTCTTTCCGGTGGTCCTGAAACCGTCACTGGCGATGATTCTCCGGTCGCGCCAGATATCGTCTTTAATCTAGGTGTGCCTGTTTTGGGTATCTGCTATGGTATGCAAACCATGGCTGAGCAGTTAGGCGGTAAGGTCATTAACTCGACTGAGCATGAATATGGATATGCTCAAGTACGTGCACACGGTCATACTAAGTTCTTAAATGAGATTGAAGATGAAGTCACGCCTGAAGGCTATGGCCTGTTAGATGTATGGATGTCTCATGGTGATCGTGTTGACGCTATGCCTGAAGGTTTCAAGTTGATGGCCAGTACGCCGAATTGTCCAATTGCTGGAATGGCGAATGAAGACAAAGGTTTTTACGGTATTCAGTTTCACCCTGAAGTGACGCATTCTAAGCAAGGTTTAAGAATGCTTGAACGCTTTGTCATCACCTTATGCGGTTGTGAAAAGTTGTGGACCATTGAAAATATCATTGATGACAGTATTAAAAAAGTACGCGAGTTAGTCGGAACAGATCAGGTTATGTTGGGTCTGTCTGGAGGGGTTGACTCTTCGGTCGTAGCGGCTTTGCTGCATAAAGCGATTGGTGATCAATTGACTTGCGTGTTTGTCGATCATGGCTTATTGCGTTACAAAGAGGGCGACCAAGTGATGGCCATGTTTGCTGAAAACATGGGGCTCAAGGTTATTCGTGCCGATGTTGAAGAGCGTTTTATGACGGCTTTAGCAGGTGAAGCAGACCCAGAGAAAAAACGTAAAATCATTGGTCGTGAATTCATTGAAGTATTTGATGCTGAATCGACTAAGTTAAAAGGTGTGAAGTGGTTAGCGCAAGGCACAATTTATCCAGATGTTATTGAATCTGCGGGTTCTAAAACGGGTAAAGCCAAAGTGATTAAATCTCACCACAATGTGGGGGGGCTGCCTGACGATATGGATATGTCTTTAATTGAACCGTTGCGTGAGTTATTCAAAGACGAAGTGCGTAAGTTAGGGGTGGCTTTAGGGTTGCCGTATAATATGGTTTATCGTCATCCATTCCCTGGGCCTGGTTTGGGCGTGCGTATCTTGGGTGAGGTTAAAAAGAGTATGCCGATATTTTACGTTTAGCCGATAACATCTATATTGAAGAGTTGGTTAAGTGGGATCTATACGATAAAACATCACAAGCCTTTACGGTCTTCTTACCGGTTAAGTCCGTTGGCGTAGTCGGTGATGCAAGACGTTATGATTATGTGGTGGCTCTACGTGCCGTTGAAACCATCGACTTTATGACCGCTCGTTGGGCGCATTTACCGTATGAGTTCTTAGAGCATGTCTCTGGACGTATTATCAATGAAATTCCACGGATTTCACGTGTGGTTTATGATATTTCAAGTAAGCCACCTGCGACGATTGAGTGGGAATAAATTAAGTAACTTATTCAAATTTTAAATTAAAGGCTTTCATTTTGAAGGCCTTTTTTATTTCTTATGGAATCTTTTAAACCATCACTTATTTCATGCAATAACCTATTTTAGAGAATGATTATGCCAAAAGCGATTCTTAAAACTGACCAGACCTGTCCAAAGGATCTTTCACAAGAAGAGCAAGATCTGTTTTGGATGAAATATGCCTATAGCTTGGCGGAGAAGGCGGGGTCTCAAGGGGAAGTTCCTGTGGGTGCGGTCATTGTTTTAGCAGGGAAGCTGATTGCAGAAGGTTGGAATCAGTCTATTCAAAGTCATGATCCTACTGGGCATGCCGAGATGATGGCATTAAAGAGTGCCGGTCAAGCCGTCGAAAATTATCGTTTAATGGACTCTACCTTATATGTCACTCTGGAGCCTTGCCCTATGTGTGCCTCTGCAATGGTGCATGCTCGGGTCGCACGCGTAGTTTACGCGGCACCCGATTTAAAAACCGGTGCTGCGGGTTCGGTTTTTAATCTTGTCGCAAATGAAAATCTCAACCACAAACTCGAGATTGCTTCAGGGATTTTGCAGGCAGAATGCAGTGCACAATTAAGTAACTTTTTTAAATCACGTAGAGCACACCATAAGGAAATTAAGCGACAGTTAAAGTCCGGCTTGATTGATTCTTAAATTCATAGAGGTTGCCTAAACAAAAGTGATGCAGTTGAGTCTTGCCTGTTGTCTGAAACAATGCGAATATAACAGGCAATATAAAGATTTGAACAATAATTCTGGTCTGTCTCCACCTTAAAATACGCTGTTAATTTATGAGTAAAGTTAGCCATTATGCAAAAAAGTGTTGATCCAGCAGAAGGGATAACCACCATTAAGATTTTACCGGGTGAGTTTTACGTCACCCAGAAAAATGAGCGCATTGAAACCGTTTTGGGTTCTTGTATCTCTGCCTGTGTCAGAGATCCAATTGCAGGGGTCGGAGGCATGAATCATTTCATGTTACCGGTTGATAAAAATTCAAACCGTCCAACAGAGTTATCAGATGCAAATCGATATGGTAACTATGCCATGGAAAATTTAGTTAACGCCATCCTCTCTGCTGGCGGCAAAAGAGAGCGTTTAGAGTTTAAACTTTTTGGTGGGGGTCGCATCATGAGTTCGATGACCAATATTGGTTGGTACAATATTGGCTTCGCGTTTGATTACATTTACACTGAAGGCTTTAAAATAATCTCACAAGACATTGGCGATATTTATCCACGAAAGGTGTTGTATTACCCCTTGAGTGGTCGGGCACGCGTTAGGCGTTTGAATGCAATGCATAATCAGTCACTGGCCGATCAAGAAAGTCGCTATATTACAAAAATTGAATCTAAGCCTGTTGAAGGCGATGCAGAACTTTTCTAAGGAATAAACAGTATGGATATGATGGAAACTTTTCGCTTAACTTACCTCGAAGAGAGCTTTGAAGGTTTGGATCTCATGGAGACAGGCCTATTGGATTTGCCTACTGGCGTTCCTGATAATGAGAAAATTAATGAAATTTTTCGTGCAGCACACTCTATTAAAGGAGGGAGTGGAACGTTTGGATTCAGCGAGATTGCGGGATTTACTCATGTTCTAGAAACTTTATTGGATGAGATGCGTGACGGTCGAAGAGAAGTTACGCAGGAATCTATTGATGCGATGTTAGCGGCCGTGGATGTCCTTAGGGACATGCTCTCTAAACTACAGAATCATGATCCAATTGATGAAGAACGTGCCAGTGCCGTTCAACAAGTCTTGGAAGCGATATTGGGCGGAGAGTCTGCTGATTCAGCTCTTGACGTCCCCGTGGATGAATCCGCTGAACCCACTGGTGGTGAATGGCAGATTCAACTCGCGCCAGAAAAAGAGTTGCTGCAGACTGGAAATGAGCCGATTCGTATTTTTCGTGAACTCGAAACGCTCGGCAAGCTCTCTGTCAAAACGGATCTCACGGCCTTACCTGAATTAGAACTGTTTGATCCCGAATTATTGTACCTTAAGTGGGATTTGAGACTTTCAGGTGATTCGGTTAATGAGGACGATATCAAAGAAGTCTTTGAATGGATTGACGGTGATGGTGCTGAAATTACTATAACCGCACCTGCCTCCGCAGAGGTTGATGCGGTTCCAGTTACTGCGATTACCCAAGTGGAAACGCCTGTCGCCGCAGTTGCCAAACCCGTAGCCGCGGCCGTTAAAAAAGATGAAAAGCCGGCGGCTAAAGCCCCTAAACAAGAAGGTTCGATTCGCGTAGACTTAAGCAAAATTGATCAAATGGTTAACTTGGTTGGCGAACTTGTTATTACCCAATCAATGTTGAGTCAGTTTGGCGAGTACGCCGCAGAAGCGAATAGTGGTAAAGGCTCAGATGAAGACGGTGATTGGGTTGAGAAATTAAAAGAAGGCTTAATGCATTTAGAACGCCATACGCGAGAGCTTCAAGAAAGTGTTATGAATATTCGTATGTTGCCGGTCAGTTTTGCTTTTAACCGTTTACCTCGGATTGTGCACGATGTAAGTCAGAAACTCGGTAAGCAAATTGATTTGGTGATGGAAGGGGAGGGCACGGAGCTTGATAAAACGATGCTCGAACAGTTAACCGATCCATTAGTACACATTGTACGTAATTCGATTGATCATGGTATTGAACAGCCAGAAGTAAGAGTGGCGGCAGGTAAACCAGAAATGGGGGTCGTTAAAATGGCGGCTTTCCATCAGGGTGGCAGTATTTTGATTCAAATCACCGATGATGGTGCTGGAATTAATCCAGATAGAATAGAAGCAAAAGCCATTGAAAAAGGGGTGATTGAAGCGGATCACAACTTAACCCGAGATGAAATCGTCGATCTGATTTTTCATGCTGGTTTCTCAACGGCTGACGTGGTGAGTGATATCTCTGGCCGTGGCGTGGGTATGGATGTGGTGCGTCGTAACATTAAAGGGCTGGGTGGTTCTGTCGATGTTAAAACAACCGTCGGCGTAGGCAGCGTCTTTACGATTACGCTACCATTAACCTTAGCTATCTTAGATGGTCAGCTGTGTTCTGTTGGCAACCAGACCTTTGTCTTCCCATTGGTCTCTATTATTGAGTCGATTCAAGTGGATAAATCTTTGGTTAAAGGCATTGCTGGAGAGACGGAGTTGTACAAGTTACGTGATCGCTATATTCCCGTTATTCGTTTGCATAAAAAACTGGGTGTAGATGGAGCGAAAGAAGACCTAGCGGATGGTTTGCTGGTTGTGATTGAGTCCGGTGGACAGCGTGCAGGTGTTTTTGTCGACGATTTGCTTGGACAGCAGCAAGTGGTTATTAAAAGTTTAGAAAGCAACTTTATGAAGATTGACGGCATTGCGGGAGCCACTATTTTAGGGGATGGTACCGTCTCTCTTATTTTAGATGTAATGGAAACGGTGACCAGCCATAAAGGTGGCAGCGCGCAATCGCATGCGGCATAACGTCCAAACAGATTGGTTTAATAATTACGTTTTTATTTTTTAGAGGTCATTATGGCAGGCGAAGAGTTTTCACTTGGTTCAAAAGAAGTTCAACAAACGATTTTAATTTTAAATTTATCAGTGGCTCAAATCGATTTATCGATAACTGAGGGTGATAACTCGGTCAATACGTTAATTGATTCATTTACCTATATGTCGCAGCATATTGAGCAGATTCAGGCGTTTAGTCTGAGAATTGCAGCTTTGGCTGGAGAGCCAGCGCAGGCGTTGCAAAACGAATTACAGAGTGAAGCCAGTGAACTTGCGTCTAAAATGAATCAAGCGATTGTCGCCTTTCAATTTTATGATAAGTTGAGTCAGCGCCTAGAGCATGTCTCTCACGATATATCAGGTCTTGCGGAGATTGTTTCTCACGAAATGCGTGTTAAAGATGCAAGCGAGTGGGAAGTTTTTAAAACAAGTGTTCGTCAAGGTACAACCATGCGAGCAGAAGAGGAGTTATTTGAACTCGTCTTTGATCAGAATATCCCTGTACAAGAAGCGATTTCTATTATGAAAGAGCGTATGAAACAGAGAATGCATGAGGCTGAAGAGGTTGAGGATGAAGATGAGTTATTTTAAAGTTTAATTTTTTCCATCTGATCTTTTTAAAACCCGTTGAAACGGGTTTTTTTATGTCTGTATTTTTACGAGGAGTGCCGTATAACGTTATTTTGCAAAGAGTTTATTCGGGCATAAAATAATTCATCTTTAATTTATTAGTAAAATTTATAACAATAGGTCAGGCCGATGATTTGTCCATCGATTTCTAAAACAAAGAGGTAATCTATGCAACTTAAGTCTTTTAGTCTGAAACTCATTCAATCTTCGCTATTGAGTGCAACCCTTTTAGCTGTCCCTATGACATCCATGGCAGCAGAGTACATGCCCTTCGTGCAGGGTAATACTCAAGTAGGCGCTAGCTTGCAGAGTGCAATCGAGAGTACCCAAGCGACATTAAAAGAAAATGGTTTTGAAGTTGTCGGTAGTTATTCTCCAAGCGCCAATACCCAGGTTATTGTTGTGACTAACTCGGCACTGAAGTCGATGGCTGGACAGTCTGAAAATGGCGGCTTTGGGGCAATGGAACGTATTGCTGTAGTTCAAAAAGGTGCAGATGTTGACGTTAGCTATACTAATCCTGCGTATATGTGGAACGTCTATCGCATGAAAGGCGATATCCAACCTGTACAGAGTGCTATGAAGAGCGCTTTAGGCGCGCAAAAAGAGTACGGCGCAGATGAACCTATCAGTGACGATGAGTTACGTGGTTACCACTATAAGATGATGATGCCCTATTTTGATGATGAAGATGAGCTGGCCGAGTTTGACTCGCATGAAGCTGCACTGAAATCGGTTGAAGCGGGCTTGACGGCTAAGATGGCAGGTTCTTCTAAAGTATATCGCATAGATATCCCAGGCAAAAAGATGAGTGTCTTTGGCGTGGCTTTAAAGTACAAAGAAGCCTCAGATAACTTTATCAGTGAAGCGATTAATAAAAAGGGAATGACCCATGCGGCCCACTTTCCTTATGAAATTTTAGTGGTCGATGGTGAGGTTATGGCTTTAAACGGTAAGTTCCGAATTGCAGTGAACTGGCCACATCTTTCTATGATGGGGAGTGGTAGTTTTATGAGTATTTCGAATGCACCAGATAATATTGCAAACGCTTTAAGAGCCGTCGCTAACAATAAAAAGATTCAAGTAGAATCGGGTTTCTAAATTAGATTAGAAAATACTGAACGATTTACACTCACGAAAAGCACAGAATATTCTGTGCTTTTTTTGTTTAATAGCCTTGAAAAATAACTTTATTAACCCTATGAAATGGACATCTACACATTAAACAACATAAATTGGAGATTTATCAATGAGTACAACCGAAACTCACGCGTTTCAGACCGAAGTGAATCAACTTCTAAAGTTAATGATTCACGCGTTATATTCAAATAAAGAAATATTTCTACGTGAACTTGTTTCCAATGCTTCTGATGCTTTGGATAAGTTACGTTTTGAAGCGGTCTCAAATGATGCCTTAACCGAGGGGGAAGAAGAGCTTTTCATTCAGGTTGAATTTGATAAAGAAAGCCGTACTCTGACCATTTCAGATAATGGTATTGGTATGAGTCGTGACGAAGTCATTGCGAACATCGGAACGATTGCCAATTCTGGAACTAAAAAATTCTTAGAAAACATGACCGGTGATCAAGCGAAAGACTCTCACCTGATTGGTCAATTCGGGGTTGGTTTCTACTCCTCTTTTATTGTGGCTGATGAGGTCATCTTAACGACACGTAAAGCCGGTGTTCCAGCAACTGAAGCCACTAAGTGGATTTCTCAAGGTGAAGGTGAATTTACCTTAGAAACCGTTGAGAAGGCGACTAAAGGGACTGAGGTAGTTCTGCATCTTAAAGAAGATATGGACGAGTTTTTAGAAGAAGCACGTGTAAAGAATATCATCACCACTTACTCTGACCATATTAGTTTCCCTATTAAAATGGCCGCTTCAGAGTGGGATGAAGAAGCGAAAGAGCAAAAACCAATGGGTACCTTTGAGCAGGTCAATAAAGCAACGGCTTTGTGGACTCAGTCTAAATCAGACCTAAGCGAAGAAGATTACACTAACTTCTACCAAACGATTACGCACGACTTTGGCGAGCCGCTTGCACATATCCATAATAAAGTTGAGGGGACTTTGGAATATACCTCTCTGTTGTATATCCCTAAAAAAGCGCCGTTTGATCTCTATGAGCGTGACCGTCGTTATGGCTTAAAGTTGTATGTTAAGCGTGTCTTTATAATGGATGACGCAGAACAGTTAATGCCGACTTACTTACGTTTTGTACGTGGCGTCATTGATTCTGCTGACTTACCGTTGAACGTTTCGCGCGAAATATTACAGAGCAATAAAGTGGTTGATAAGATTCGTGGCGCTTCGGTTAAACGAATTTTGACTGAATTAAGCAAGCTGTCTTCGGCTGAAGATCAAGGTAATTACAACACCTTCTGGGATGAGTTTGGTCAAGTCATGAAAGAAGGTTTGGTAGAAGACTTTGCGAATAAAGATAAGATTGCTCAGTTAATGCGTTTTGCCTCTACTCAAGATGAAACGAGTGACGAGCAACGTGTCTCATTCGCTCAATATGTTGATCGTATGCAGCCAGACCAAGAATCGATTTACTACATTGTGGCCGATACCCATGCCGCTGCGAAAGGCGGTCCGCACCTTGAGATGTTCCGTAAAAAAGGCATCGAAGTCATGTTGTTGTCAGACCGTATTGATGAGTGGTTAGTTTCTCATTTGACGGACTTTGAAGGTAAACAGCTTAAATCGATTACTTCTGCAGATCTAAAAGAGTTTGAAGATGAAGCTGAAAAAGACCTGTCTGAAGATGAGAAAAAAACGCGCGAAGCTTTAACAGATAAAGTGAAAGCGGTTATTAAGGATGTTGTTTCAGATGTTCGCATGACCAGCCGTCTAACAGATTCACCTGCCTGTGTGGTGAGTGCTGAAGGTGATATGTCAGCGCATATGGCACGCATGATGGAACAGATGGGACAAGCAATGCCTAAGCAGATGCCTGTTTTAGAATTGAATCCAGATCATGCTTTAGTTAAAAAACTAGAGTCGATTGAAGATGAGACTAAGCTGAAAGAGTGGTCTCTGTTCTTGTTAGAGCAAGCTCAGTTGGCAGAAGGGGATTCTTTAGAAAACCCAGCCGCCTTCATTAAACGCATGAATACTTTACTCAGTGAAGTGATTTAATCCGTTGATAAGTTTGATGATTTAATTTTGCGATTAAGTCATTTTTTGACGAAACCCTCAAACGACCAGGCCTGGTTTTTTGGGGGTTTTTACATTTAAAACAAACGTTTACCATGAATTTATGGCACAATAGCGCCAATTTATAACCCCCCATTTTTAGATTGTCTTGTTTGTATACAAATATAAGGCGTCTTTCCAAGTAAATAGTAGGAAGAAGTTTTGATTTCAACAGCTAATATCACCATGCAGTTTGGTGAAAAACCCCTTTTTGAAGATATCTCAGTTAAGTTCGGTGGCGGTAAACGTTACGGTCTAATCGGTGCCAACGGTTGCGGTAAGTCGACCTTTATGAAAATCTTAGGGGGCGATTTAGTTCCGACATCGGGTTCCGTGAGTGTGGATGAAAATGAACTCGTCGGTAAATTGCAACAGGATCAGTTCGCTTTTGAAGAGTTCAGTGTTGTGGATACCGTCATTATGGGACAGCCTGAGTTATGGGAAGTCAAACGTGAGCGCGATCGTATTTACAGCTTACCTGTGATGAGTGAAACGGATGGTATGCTGGTTGCTAACCTAGAGGTTCAGTTTGGTGAGATGGATGGTTATACGTCTGAATCCCGTGCTGGTGAGTTATTGTTGGGTCTTGAGATTCCGGTAGAACAGCATTTCGGACCAATGAGTGAAGTGGCTCCAGGTTGGAAGTTACGTGTGTTATTAGCGCAAGCTCTATTTTCTAATCCAGATATATTATTGCTAGATGAGCCAACCAACAACTTGGATCTTAATACCATCACTTGGTTGGAAAATATTCTGAATGAGCGTAAAAGTACCATGATCATTATTTCTCATGATCGATACTTCTTAAACAGTGTTTGTACGAATATGGCCGATTTAGATTATGGTGAATTACGTCTCTATCCTGGTAATTATGATCAGTATATGGAAGCCTCTACTCTAGTGCGTGACCAACTACTATCCGATAACGCCAAGAAGCAAGGACAAATTAACGAGCTGAAGGCCTTCGTTAGTCGTTTCTCTGCAAACGCCTCTAAAGCCAAGCAAGCGAGTTCTCGTGCTAAAGCGATCGATAAGATTGAACTTTCTGAAGTCAAAGCTTCTAGTCGAGTGAATCCATTTATCCGTTTTGAACAGGATAAAAAATTATTCCGTTTAGCATTAGAAGTCGACAGTCTTGTCAAGGTCTATTCTGACAATGAAGGTGAAGATAACCTGGTTATTAACGATCTTAACTTGATGTTGGACGTTGGCGAGAAGTTAGGGGTTATCGGTGCTAACGGTGTCGGTAAAACCACTTTCTTAAAATGTTTGAACGGCGATACAGATTTAACCTCTGGTGCCGTCAAATGGTCTGATAACGTTAAGATTGGTTATTACGGTCAGGATCACGGTCATGATTTTGAGGAAGATCTGAACTTGTTTGATTGGATGAGCCAATGGAAACAGCCAGGTGACGATGAGCAAGCGCTTCGCGCCGTTTTAGGACGTTTGTTGTTCTCTCAAAAAGACATTGATAAGTCCGTGAAAGTCCTTTCTGGGGGCGAGCAAGGGCGTATGTTATTTGGTAAGTTAATGCTACAAAAACCAAATATCTTGATTATGGATGAGCCGACCAACCACATGGATATGGAGTCTATTGAGTCTCTAAACCAAGCAATGGTCGATTACCCTGGTACGATTATATTTGTATCACATGACAGAGAGTTCATCTCTTCGGTGGCTTCTCGTCTTTTGATTATGAAAGATGATGGGACAAGTCTAGATTTCCGTGGTGACTATGAGTCTTATTTGTCGACCTTAGCTTAAGTTTACAGCTCAAGCCGTTTGACGAAAACAGCCTGCTAGTCCGGAATGGATTAGCGGGCTTTTTTATTCCCTTATTTTGACTCTTAACCTTTTAAATAGAGTTAATTAGGCTAAATCGCTTGTAGAATGGTAGCAAGGCTAGTGTTGTATCGATATTTGAGAATCCTCAAATGTACTCGATATACTGATGAAAGCTAATAATGGTGAAAAGCCATCTCTGTAGCGTGAGCAGGAGGTTGTATTGAAAATTGCTAGTTTACAGTGGAGTGGGGTTTGGGAAGAGAGCTCTTCAAATATTGACTCTTTACGTTCGCAGTTAATCGACATCATAGGGCAAGGGCCACAAGCGCAAAAGATTGATATAGTGGTTTTGCCTGAGTTGTTTCACACGGGTTTCTCGATGCACCCTGAGCGGTTTACGTCAGCGGCTAATGAATTGCTGAGTAACTTAGCCAAGCTAGCCGGAGAGTTTGGTATTTATCTCATGGCAGGTGTCGCTGAGGCGGAGGTGGATGAAGAAGCTGTTATCTATCGAAACTCGGGCTGGGTGTTCACGCCTTCTGGACAGAGAAGTGCACGTTATATCAAGCAAATGCCGTTTTCTTATGCCAATGAACAGGCGATCTATCCTCCCGGCAATCAACCCTCTCTCTTTGAACTTAATGGCGTTACTTGCAGCTTATTTATCTGTTATGACTTACGTTTTCCAGAACTGTTCCGCAAAGTCGCTGGAGAAGCAGAGGTTATTTTTGTGATTGCCAACTGGCCTGAATCACGTCAATCACATTGGGAAACCTTGCTGACAGCTCGCGCCATTGAAAACCAATGTTTTATAGTCGGTGTGAATCGAGTGGGTAGAGATGGCAATGATTTAAATTATAGTGGCGGTTCGATGGTGATTAGCCCGCTAGGAGAAGTGCTTTCTTACGGTAAAGCCAATGACGAAGTTATTATTACCGACATTGAGACTTCGCAAGTTCAACAGGTGCGTACACAGTTTCCATTTTTACAGGATATGCCGGAGTAAGAAGTCACCAGGCCTGGTGGCTTTCAATGATACACTTTTTTAGACAGGCGCAAGCCCGTAGACAGGCATAGAAACGATCCAAGTACTGTTATAGGTCAGGAATTCGGTTTGGATTATTTAACGTCTTAAGCGCATGGTTAATGGATTGTTTCAGATAAAAGTAATAGTAGTCATATGCGCCTGAAAGGAGCTGTTCACTGACGACATCACCTTCGCCATCGACAAAAATAACCACGGGCAAACTGCTTAAGTTATAGAGTGCTTTATACTCTTTGTTCGCCATGGGTTCGCCGTAAAAGTCGAGGGTTTGAGAATCCACATTAACCTCAATCTCGGTAAATAAGACGCGCCCGTCCAGATTGCCGGATAGCAATGCCGGATAGAGTGCCAAATCTTTGAGTTTTTTAGTCGAACTTAACCCTTTCGCACTAAATAAAATGGCAATGGGGATGTTCTGTTTGAGCGCTTGCTGACCAAGAGTTTGCAGGTTTGTGGCAATCGGTAACGGATCTTGGTAAGTGCTAGTTGATTCGGCATGGCTCGCAAAGCTCATTAGGCAGGCGAGACTAAAAGTAAACACCGTTATGATTTTCATTTGCTTCTCCTTGAATGGGGGTTGCCGCTGGCAATCGATGTAAGAAACAATAGCATAACAAACAAACCTATAACGATGATTATCGAAATAGTATTTATAAAAGAGGCTCTATGTGAAATAGAGTGGGTAGTTGAATTTCAGTTTTCCGCATAGGAAATAAATCATGTTGATGAAATTCCCGATATTGCGATAGCCTCTGGCGCGTCTTTTGGCTAATTGCACCTTACTATTAATGCCTTCCAAAATACCGTTGCTAATACGCGACTCGACAAAGTGAATAATTCCAGACCAATGTCTTTTGACCGTTTTTGCAAAAGCCATAAAGGCGGGAATAGTTGACTCTTCGACCTCTCTGCACCAGTTGGTCAGGAACGTCGTTGCCGCCACTTTATTTGGCATGTCCCATACATCATTGAACAGCACTTTCAATCGGTATGCCTTGCCTAGAGTGGGGTAAAGCTCAAGCATGTCTGATAATGACTTTTCCTGTTTATCCGATAAGTTTTGTCGGTTTTCTAAAAACGTGTACTTATGTCCTTTTAAGTCATCATGCTCAATACGTTCAATTCTGCGTCRYCTGWTCCAT
>VCMH01000029.1_pt1 | contig 15902 bp, 11 predicted proteins | sample 3385031 | NCBI WGS metagenome assembly VCMH01 (sample SAMN11833398, study PRJNA544312) | saline spring metagenome | isolation source: microbial filaments from arctic saline spring | place: Canada: Axel Heiberg Island, Nunavut | collected 2010-05 | reverse complement strand
CTACCTGACGTGAAAGAAGGATGTGCTCACGCGTCTGAGGCATTGGGCCATCAGCTGCTGAACATACTAGGATTGCGCCATCCATCTGTGCAGCACCAGTGATCATGTTCTTAACATAATCGGCGTGACCCGGGCAATCTACGTGTGCGTAGTGACGAGTCTCTGACTCATACTCAACGTGTGAAGTTGAGATTGTGATACCACGATCTCTTTCTTCTGGTGCGTTATCGATAGATGCGAAATCTTTAACATCTCCACCGAACTTACGTCCTTGTACTATTGTTAGTGCTGCTGTAAGAGTTGTCTTACCGTGATCGACGTGACCGATAGTACCAACGTTTACGTGAAGCTTATCGCGTGAAAACTTAGCTTTTGCCATTTTAAAATACCTATATTAAGCAAGGACCTCGCTATAAAACGAGGCCTAAATAATTGAATTGATTAAGAGCCTTTTTTGGCACTTGTCATGATTTCATCTTGGATGTTTTTAGGCGCATGATTATACTTCATAAAGGCCATACTATAGTTAGCACGCCCCTGAGTCAATGAACGCATAGAGTTTGAATAACCAAACATCTCAGACAGTGGAACTTCAGCTTTAATACACTTACCAGCTGGAATATCACCCATACTAACTACAAGACCACGACGTCTATTCAAATCACCGATGATATCACCCATGTATTCTTCAGGAGTCGTAACTTCTACATCCATGATAGGCTCAAGAATAACAGCATTTGCTTCCGCAACACCGTTCTTAATACCCATTCCAGCAGCAACAGAGAACGCCATTTCGTTTGAATCCACATCATGATATGAACCATCGATTAACTCAACACTCACATCTACCATTGGGAAACCTGCAAGAACACCATTCTCAAGCTGAGCTTTAGCACCCTTCTCTACTGCACCGATATATTCGCGAGGGACAGAACCACCAACAGTACTGTTGACAAATTCAAAGCCTTCACCAGGCTCACGAGGCTTCATTTTGAAGACAACATGACCATACTGACCACGACCACCAGACTGACGAACAAACTTACCGTCAACCTCAACTTCTTTGGTAATCGTTTCGCGGTAAGAAACTTGAGGTGCACCAACGTTCGCTTCAACGCCGAACTCGCGCTTCATACGATCTACTATGATATCTAAATGAAGCTCACCCATACCAGAGATAATAGTCTGGCCGGTCTCTTCATCAGAATGTACACGGAAAGATGGATCTTCAGCCGCAAGTTTCTGCAGAGCAATACCCATTTTTTCTTGGTCAGGCTTAGTTCTAGGCTCAATCGCGATTGAGATAACTGGATCAGGAAATTCCATACGTTCAAGAACGATCTTATTATCTGGATCACATAAAGTGTCACCCGTTGTTGTAGATTTAAGACCTACAGCACAAGCGATCTCACCTGTTCTTACTTCTTTAATCTCTTCACGTGAGTTTGAGTGCATTTGTAACAAACGACCAACACGCTCACGCTTCTCTTTAGTAGAGTTGAAAACAGGGCTACCCGCGGCTAAGAAACCGGAGTAAACACGGAAGAAAGTAAGAGTTCCAACATACGGATCCGTCATGATCTTGAACGCTAAAGATGAAAACGGCTCATCATCTGAAGGGTTACGTACTGAAGGAGTTCCATCTTCCAAAACACCCTGGATAGGCGGAACATCTACTGGAGAAGGCATATAGTCGATGACACCATCAAGCAAGGTTTGAACACCTTTATTCTTGAAAGCAGAACCACAGAACATTGGCACGATCTCAACCGCGACACAACGAAGACGGATACCCATCTTGATCTCATCTTCTGTTAACTCGCCACCTTCAAGATACTTATCCATAAGCTCTTCAGTCGCTTCTGCAGCAGCTTCAATCATCTTTTCACGCCATTCATTGGCTTCATCAATCATATCAGCTGGAATATCTTCGTAACGATATTCCATACCCATATTCTCTTCTTCCCAATAGATTGCCTTCATCTTAACCAAATCAACTACACCACGGAAAGTCTCTTCAGCGCCGATAGGCAGTTGCATTGGAACAGGATGAGCGCCTAAACGGTCAATAACCATCTGGTTAACATATAAGAAGTTAGCTCCAGCACGATCCATTTTGTTTACGAAACCCATACGTGGCACGCCATACTTATCCGCTTGACGCCATACAGTTTCAGACTGAGGCTCAACACCACTCACTGAACAAAAACATGTTACTGCACCATCCAGTACACGCAATGAACGCTCTACTTCGATTGTGAAATCAACGTGACCCGGAGTATCAATAATATTAATACGGTGCTTCGGATACTGTTTAGCCATCCCGTTCCAGTGACAAGTTGTTGCAGCAGAAGTGATCGTGATTCCACGCTCTTGCTCTTGCTCCATCCAATCCATCGTCGCACCACCATCATGTACCTCACCAATCTTGTGAGAAACACCCGTGTAGTACAGAATACGTTCGGTTGTTGTTGTCTTACCCGCATCTATATGCGCCATAATACCGATATTACGGTATTGATTTAAAGGGGTTGTACGTGCCACTTTAATAACCTTTTTTTAAATTGTACAAAAATAAAGGCCCTAAATAGGGCCCTAATCAGATTACCAACGGAAATGTGAGAAGGCTTTGTTTGCCTCGGCCATTCTGTGAGTATCTTCTTTTTCTTAACCGCAGAACCTCGACCCTCGAGGGCATCGCTAAGCTCACCAGCTAAACGCAACATCATACCTTTCTCGCTACGCTTACGAGCAGCATCAACCGTCCAACGCATAGCTAAAGCTATTTTACGTTCTGGGCGAACTTCTACTGGAACCTGATACGTTGCACCACCAACACGTCGAGATTTAACTTCGACCATTGGACCAACGTTTTCAAGTGCTTCTTTCAAAAATGCAGCGTGATCGCCACCATTTTTACGCTCAACAACAACATCTAATGCGTCATAAACAATCTTTTCAGCAATGGCTTTTTTACCACTTACCATAATCATGTTTACAAACTTAGTTAGCGTTAAATCGCCGAACTTCGGGTCAGGTAAAACCTGTCTTTTAGGTATTTCTCTTCTTCTTGCCATTCTTAACTCTTCCGGTATAAATGTTACACAAAACTGCAAATCGTATGTTAAAAGTTATTTACTAACCTTTAGGACGCTTTGCACCGTACTTTGAACGACCTTGTCTACGCTCAGAAACACCAGAGCAATCTAATGCTCCACGAACTGTATGGTAACGTACACCAGGTAAATCTTTAACACGACCACCACGGATAAGAATAACCGAGTGCTCTTGCAAGTTATGACCTTCACCACCAATATAGGAAGCTACTTCATAACCATTTGTTAATCGTACACGCGCAACTTTACGCAGAGCAGAGTTAGGCTTCTTAGGGGTCGTTGTATAAACACGCGTACAAACACCACGACGCTGAGGACAAGCCTCTAACGCTGCTACGTTTGACATTTTACGTTTACCTTTACGCGGCTTACGCACCAACTGGTTAATAGTCGCCATTCTTTCTCTCCAAATTTGAGATTAACTCTAACTTTAATACGAATTGCGGACCAATTTTTTAGTCCACAAATAAGGATAGAGGATTCTAAAGGCCTAAACAATATAAGTCAAGCATTAACTGCTTGAAATTATTTAGATTAGACCTCGACCTCTGGTTTTTTTCTTCTACTTCTTCAGCAGCAGCCAACTCTTCAACTTCATCAACGGTTTCAGAAACTTCTTCCGTTTTCATAAAGACTTGTAGTTCTTCTGCAGCTTTCTCAGCCGCTTTTCTTCTAGCGATGTGATAGGCAAAACCTGTCCCAGCTGGAATCAAACGACCAACAATAACATTTTCCTTCAAGCCAACCAATCTATCACGTTTACCACTGACCGCAGCTTCCGTTAATACACGTGTTGTTTCTTGGAATGAAGCGGCTGAGATAAATGACTCAGTCGCTAATGATGCTTTAGTGATACCTAATAAAACACGATCGTAAGTGGCTTCAATCTCACCAGCTTCAACCGCTAACTCATTTAGGCGAAGTACTCTAGAGTACTCAGCTTGCTCACCTTTAATAAGACCGGTATCACCAATAGTTCTAATTTCAACTTTGCGAAGCATTTGACGAACAATTGTCTCAATATGCTTATCATTGATTTTTACGCCCTGTAGACGATATACATCTTGGACTTCGTCAACAATATACTCAGCCAGCTTCTTCATTCCCAATAAACGTAATATGTCATGTGGATTAGGATTACCATCAACAACGATATCCCCTTTCTCTACACGCTCACCTTCAAATACGCTGACCTTACGCCACTTAGGAATCAAATCTTCGTACTGTTCACCACTATCTTGGGTAATAACAAGACGTTGTTTACCTTTAGTTTCTTTACCGAAACCAACCACACCAGAAACTTCTGCCATGATAGAAGGCTCTTTAGGCTGACGCGCTTCAAATAAATCAGCAACACGTGGAAGACCACCGGTGATATCTTTGTTTTTAGAAGACGCTTGAGGTATACGTGCAAGTACTTGACCAGCACCAACCTCTGCATTCTCTTGAATAACAACAACACCACTTTCAGGTAAGTAATAGATTGCTGGGGTCTGTGTACCTGGGAAGTTAATCGCTTCTCCGGCCGCACTAACCAATGCAATAAACGGACGTGCTTCTTTCGCTGCAGTAGCACGTTCTTTCGCATCCTTAACCACGTGAGTAGTTAAACCTGTTAACCCATCAACAGTCTCTTCAACAGCACCGTCAAAGTTACCAAAGATTGCTTGACCTGAAACTTCGGTCAGCACTGGGTGAGTATGTGGGTCCCACTGAGAAAGAATCTCACCAGCCGTAATTGAACCATTATCTTTAACAGTCAACAAACTACCATACAGGATTTTATAACGCTCTTGCTCACGACCGGTTTCATCTAAGATAGAAACCACACCGGAACGAGATGTCACTATAATTTGACCGTCTGGATTCGTAATTGTCTTAATTGCGTCATACTTCACTGTACCAGCGTGCTTAACTTCAATCTGACTTTGTGCAGCTGAACCAGATGCCGTACCACCGATATGGAAAGTACGCATTGTCAACTGAGTACCCGGCTCACCAATAGACTGAGCTGCCATAACACCAACAGCCTCACCCATATTAACCAAATGACCACGAGCCAAATCACGACCGTAACACTGCTGACAAATACCAAACTTAGTTTCACATGTCATCGGTGAACGTACAAGAATGTGATCGATACCATTAGCATCAATGACGCCTGCAATCTTCTCGTCAATCAAAGTACCGTTAGGAATCAATAGCTTATTATCGCGAGTCATTACATCTTCATTTGTGTAACGACCCAAAACTCTGACATTTAGAGTTTCAACAACATCGCCACCTTCAACATGGGCCTTCATTAAGACACCCGCTTCAGTTCCACAATTACGTTCAGTAACTACAACATCCTGCGCAACATCTACCAAACGACGAGTCAGGTAACCAGAGTTAGCCGTCTTCAATGCCGTATCAGCAAGACCTTTACGCGCACCGTGAGTCGAAATGAAGTACTGAAGTACGTTCAAACCTTCACGGAAGTTCGCGGTAATAGGTGTTTCGATGATTGACCCATCAGGCTTAGCCATCAGACCACGCATACCACCCAACTGTCGCATCTGAGCAACGGAACCACGGGCACCAGAATCAGCCATCATATAAACAGAGTTAAATGAAGTTTGTTGAATCTCATTACCTTTGGCATCGACAACAGTTTCAAACTGAAGCTCTTGCATCATAGCTTTAGTCACTAATTCATTGGTATGAGACCAAATATCAACGACCTTGTTATAACGTTCACCTTCCGTAACCAAACCTTGTGAAAATTGATTCTGAATCTCTTCAACCTGTGCTTCTGCACGATCGATAATACCTGCTTTCTCATCTGGAATTAACATGTCGTCAGAACAGAAAGAAAGACCACCCATTGTTGACCATTTGAAACCAGCATACATTAACTGATCCGCAAAAATAACAGTTTCCTTAGGACCTAATACTCGGTAACAAGTATTCAATACAGTACTGATATTCTTCTTAGTCAAGTTAAGGTTTAACAAATCAAAGCTCAAACCCTTAGGAAGTATTCTAGAGATGATTGCACGCCCAACAGTGGTATCAACAATACGTGTTGAAACACTCTCAGTACCTTCATCATCAATTAATGTCTCAATAAATTTAAGCTTAATTTTTGTGTGTACATGAACAACGTTCGCTTCTAAAGCACGCTGAACTTCTTGCCAGTTCGAGAATGCCATACCTTCACCGAGTGCATTAATCTGCTCTCGAGTAACGTAATAAAGACCCAATACAACATCCTGTGAAGGAACGATGATTGGCTCACCGTTAGCAGGTGATAGCAAGTTGTTCGTTGACATCATCAATGTACGCGCTTCAATCTGAGCTTCTAGTGATAGAGGTACGTGTACCGCCATCTGATCTCCATCAAAATCGGCGTTGAATGCAGAACATACTAGAGGGTGCAAGTTAATTGCCTTCCCTTCGATAAGAACTGGTTCAAATGCCTGGATACCCAATCTGTGAAGAGTAGGAGCACGGTTAAGAAGGATTGGATGTTCGCGAATTACTTCGTCCAACACATCCCAAACTTCTGGCAAACCTTGCTCTACCATTTTCTTAGCCGCTTTAATTGTCGGTGCAGAACCACGTTTCTGTAATTTACTGAAAATAAATGGCTTGAATAACTCAAGTGCCATTTTTTTAGGTAAACCACACTGGTGTAACATCAATGTAGGGCCAACAACGATTACTGAACGTCCAGAGTAATCAACACGCTTACCTAGTAAGTTTTGACGGAAACGACCCTGCTTACCTTTAATCATATCTGCAAGAGACTTAAGCTGACGCTTATTAGTCCCTGTAACAGCACGACCACGACGCCCGTTATCTAGCAATGAATCCACAGATTCTTGCAACATACGCTTTTCGTTACGCACGATGATGTCAGGTGCCATTAAGTCTAATAAACGCTTCAAACGGTTATTACGGTTAATCACACGACGATATAAATCGTTCAAATCAGACGTCGCAAAACGGCCACCGTCTAGAGGCACCAATGGACGAAGCTCTGGTGGCAATACTGGTAGAACATCTAAAATCATCCATTCAGGTTTATTTCCAGACCCTAGGAATGATTCGATTAACTTCAAGCGTTTTGAAATTTTCTTCTGCTTAGTTTCAGAGTTCGTGCTTTCAACTTCTTCACGTAAACGCTCAGCTTCACCAGCCAAATCAATTGATTGCAACATTTTCTTGATGGCATCAGCACCCATTAGGGCTTCAAACTCATCACCATGTTCATCTAAAGCATCTAGATACTCTTCTTCTGTCAATAACTGCCAAGGCTCTAGAGGTGTTAATCCAGGATCAACGACCATAAAGGCTTCAAAATACAGTACAGACTCGATTGATTTCAATGTTTTATCTAACATCAAACCAATACGAGAAGGCAGTGATTTTAGGAACCAAATGTGTGCAACAGACGTCGCCAGGTCAATATGACCCATACGTTCACGACGAACCTTAGACTGAGTTACCTCAACACCACATTTCTCACAGATGACGCCACGATGCTTCAGACGTTTGTATTTACCACACAAACACTCAAAATCGCGAATTGGGCCAAAGATTTTAGCGCAGAACAAACCATCACGCTCAGGCTTGAAAGTACGGTAGTTAATCGTCTCAGGCTTTTTAACTTCACCAAAAGACCATGAACGAATTTTTTCAGGAGAAGCAAGAGACACTTTAATGGCGTCAAAATCACTACTAACATTTTGTTTTTTAGAAATCCAAGTAAATCTTTCATTAATCTTGCTCCAACTCAATATCAATACCTAATGCACGAATCTCTTTACGTAATACACTGAATGACTCAGGCATACCAGGTTCCATGTACTCATTATCATCAACAATGTTTTTATACATTCTTGTTCGACCGTTCAAATCATCCGATTTAACTGTCAGCATTTCTTGCAATGTAAATGCCGCACCATATGCTTCTAATGCCCACACTTCCATCTCACCGAAACGCTGTCCACCGAACTGAGCTTTACCACCCAATGGCTGCTGTGTTACTAAGCTATAAGGCCCAGTAGAACGCGCATGCATCTTATCATCAACCAAGTGATTCAATTTCAGATAGTACATATAACCGACGGTTACAGGACGATCGAACTCATCACCTGTCTGACCATCAAATAACTTCATTTGACCTGATTCAGGTAGATCAGCTAGCTTCAACATAGATTTGATCTGTGCTTCAGAAGCACCATCAAACACAGGAGACGCAACAGGAACACCTTTCTTAAGATTGTGTGCCAGCTCAATGATTTCTTCATCGCTAAACTGATCAAACTCAACAGACTGACCTTGAGTTTCGTTATAGATTTTATCTAAGAACTTTCTCAACTCGGCAATCTCTGCCTGCTCTTGTAGCATATGGTTAATCTTAGTACCAAGACCTTCAGCAGCAAGTCCTAAATGGACTTCCAGAATCTGACCAACGTTCATACGCGACGGAACACCTAGAGGGTTAAGACAGATATCAACAGGACGACCTGTTTCATCATATGGCATATCTTCAACTGGACAAATGCGAGAGATTACACCTTTGTTACCATGACGACCCGCCATCTTATCACCCGGCTGGATACGACGCTTAATAGCAACATATACCTTAACCATCTTAGAAACACCCGGCGCTAAATCATCACCTTGCGTTAACTTCTTACGCTTCACTTCATACGCTTCGTTGTATTCAGTACGCTGCGCTTTAAGTTGAGCTTCTAGTAACTCTAAAAGACGTGACGTTTCAGCATCATCAACATTCAAACCGAACCATTTAGCGCGTTCAACACCTGCTAAAAATTCATCATTAATAGCTGTTCCGTCAACTAATTTCTTACCAAGAAGCATGGCTTTGACACGCTCTAAAGTATCATTTTCAAGAATAGTGTACTGCTCATCAATATCCTTACGGACTTTTGTCAGCTCTTGTTCCTGGATCTCTAATGCACGAGCATCCTTATCAATCCCTTCACGAGTAAAGACCTGAACATCAATAACAGTCCCTTCGATCCCCTTAGTCACACGTAAAGAAGTATCTTTAACGTCTGACGCTTTCTCACCAAAGATTGCTCGTAGAAGCTTCTCTTCAGGTGTCAGCTGAGTTTCACCCTTAGGCGTTACTTTACCAACCAGGATATCACCCTGCTTAACTTCAGCACCAACGTAGACAATACCGCACTCATCAAGACGACCTAATGCAGACTCACCAACGTTTGGAATATCGGCTGTAATCTCTTCAGGACCAAGCTTAGTATCACGCGCTAAACACGTTAATTCTTCAATATGGATAGTGGTGTAACGATCTTCCTGAACAACACGTTCAGAAACCAGGATTGAATCCTCGAAGTTATAACCATTCCATGGCATAAACGCGATACGCATGTTTTGACCTAACGCCAACTCACCTAAATCGGTAGAAGGACCATCACCCATTACATCACCACGTACAACCTTATCGCCGGCTTTAACAATCGGCTTCTGGTTAATACAGGTGTTTTGATTAGAACGCTGATACTTAACTAAGTTATAGATATCAACACCAGACTCACCATCTTTAATCTCATCAGCACTGACTCGAACCACAATACGCGCTGCGTCTGAAGATAATACTTCACCACCACGTTCTGCAATAACTGTCACACCAGAATCGATAGCAACAATTTTTTCAATACCAGTACCGACTAAAGGCTTATCTACACGTAATGTAGGGACTGCCTGACGCTGCATGTTGGCACCCATTAGGGCACGGTTAGCATCATCGTGTTCTAGAAATGGAATCAAAGAAGCCGCTACAGAAACGATCTGGTTAGGCGACACATCCATCAAGTTGACGTCTTTAGGAGAAGCCAATGTAAATTCATTTTTATGACGCGCTGAGATAAGGTTGTCAGTAAAGCGACCTTCCGCATCAACATTTGCACTTGCCTGAGCAATGACATACTTCATTTCATCGATTGCTGAGATGTATTCCACATCATCAGTCAATTGCCCATCAATAACTTTACGATAAGGCGTCTCTAAGAAACCGTATTCGTTCGTTTTAGCATAGATTGCTAATGTATTGATAAGACCAATGTTTGGTCCCTCAGGCGTTTCGATAGGGCAAACACGACCGTAGTGAGTAGGATGTACATCACGTACTTCAAAACCAGCACGTTCACGAGTAAGACCACCAGGCCCTAGAGCTGAAACACGACGTTTGTGTGTTACTTCCGAAAGCGGGTTAACCTGATCCATAAACTGTGATAACTGACTCGAACCAAAGAACTCTTTAACAGCAGCCGATACTGGCTTGGCGTTAATCAAATCCTGAGGTAATAAACCATCTGTTTCAGCTTGGTTCAAACGCTCTTTAACGGCACGTTCAACACGAACAAGACCGATACGGAAAGCATTCTCTGCCATTTCACCAACCGCACGAATACGACGGTTACCTAATGCATCGATATCATCAACCATAGTCAAGCCATTACGAATACTGACTAACTCACGTAACACATCAAGAATATCTTCTTTCTCAAGAACCGTTGCTCCGCCATTTTTCTTACGGCCCATACGACGGTTAAGCTTCATACGACCTACAGCAGATAAATCATAACGCGCTTCGTCAAAGAACAAGCTCTTAAATAACGCTTCCGATGAATCTTTAGTAGGTGGCTCACCAGGACGCATCATGCGGTAGATTTCTACCTGAGCTTCAAGTTGAGAAGTCGTTGAATCAAGATTCAATGTGTCAGACATATAAGGACCATTGTCTAATTCATCGATGTAAAGCACTCTGATAACACAACCCTTAATCTGAGCAATCTTATCTAATGTTTCAACAGTCAAAACTTCATTGGTACGACAAACTAGCTCACCCGTAGTGGTATCCGTCACACCAGAGGCAAGTACCTTACCAACCAAATACTCTTCAGGAACAATTGCACTCTTAACACCAGATTCTTTAAGAACCTTAACGTGACGTGTATTGATTTTATTACCCGCAGTGATAATTTTCTTACCATCATGCACAATATCAAATCCAGCCGTCTCACCCTTAAGCTGATCTGCCTCAAGAACAAGTTCATAACCCTTAGGCGTTACCTTAATCGTATTGGCTACAAAGAACTCTGCAAGGATATCTTCGTTTGATAAACCCATTGCACGTAAGAAAATTGAAACCGGTAACTTACGACGACGATCGATACGTGCAAACATACAATCATTATGATCAAACTCAAAGTCTAACCAAGAACCACGATAAGGAATAACGCGAGCGTTAAACAATAACTTACCAGACGAGTGTGACTTACCCTTATCGTTATCGAAGATAACACCAGGTGAACGGTGTAGCTGAGTAACAATTACACGCTCAGTCCCGTTGATAACAAACGTTCCGTTATCCGTCATTAAAGGAATATCACCTAGATAAACTTCCTGTTCTTTAACATCCTTAACAGGACGCTTCCCAACAGGCGCAGTCTTATCAAAAAGAACCAAACGCATCTTAACGCGCAATGGAGATGCATAAGTAACACCACGTTGCTTACACTCTTTCACGTCAAACTCAGGCTCACCCATATGGTAGCTAACGTATTCTAAATCTGCAGTTCCTGCCACTCCGTGAATAGGAAAAACAGATTTAAATGCAGAGTGAAGACCAACTTTAGTTCTTTCAGCTGGCTTCTTATCTCTCTGTAAGAAATCATGGAAAGACCCTTTTTGCAAAGAAAGCAAATATGGAACTTCTAGGATTGATGGAAGTTTCGCAAAATTTTTACGAACTCGTTTCTTTTCGACTAATGAATATGTCATCGTTTACCTCGACGATATGATTGTCCGGATGCATGTAACAATCGTTACACAATAATGCATAAAACTGTAGTAGCTATGGAAAAGTTATCCACACGTTACTAACACACTTTTACACACTGTTAAAAACGAGAAAAGGCCGGCGCCAAGGCGCCAGCCATTTCAGCACTGCTTTCGCAGCAAGTAGCGTTAAATTACTTAACTTCTACTTCAATACCAGCTTCTTTTAGCTCGTTAGCTAAAGCTTCTGCATCTTCTTTAGAAGCCGCTTCTTTCAATGTGAAAGGAGCGCTTTCTACTGCAGCTTTAGCTTCTTTAAGCCCAAGTCCAGTTGCTGCACGAACTGCTTTGATAGCAGCTACTTTGTTTGCGCCAGCACCAGTAAGAACTACGTCAAATTCAGTCTGCTCTTCTGCTGCAGCTGAATCACCAGCTGGACCAGCTACTGCTACTGCAGCGGCTGATACATTAAACTTCTCTTCCATTGCTTCAACAAGTGCAACAACATCCATTACTGACATGTTCGCTACTGCTTCTAGAATATCTTCTTTAGTTATAGACATTTGAAATCTCCAAAATTTTAAAATTATTTAATTTGAGCTTAAGTAAAACTTAAGCCGCTTCAGCTTCTTTTTGCTCGTTAATAGCAACCAGACCACGCACGATTTGTGAGATTGGTTCTTTCATAACGTATAGAAGCTTACTTACTGCTTCATCGTAAGTAGGTAGTGCTGCAATAGTAGCCAAGTGGCTAGCATCCAAAACCCCTTCGCCTATAGATAATGATTTGACAACAAGTGCCTCATTATTTTTAGCGAAGTCTTTGAATACACGTGCCGCATTCCCTAACTCTTCACCAGAGAAAGCGAAAACTAGTGGACCAGAAAAAGTCCCACCCATGTCTTCAAATTTAGTACCAGCAACTGCAAAGCGTGCAAGTGAGTTTTTAATAACACGCACTGTTACACCTGCAGCACGAGCGCTAGCACGTAACTGGGTCATTTGCTCTACAGTCAAACCACGATATTCAGCGGCAACCATTGAACCTGCAACTGCAACAACTGCAGAAACTTCTTCAACGACAAGCTTTTTACCTTCGATATTGAGTGCCATTTTACCCTCCAAACAGTCTATTCATTCTAAGAACGATTAGACTCTTCCATCTACGTAGGCTTAATGACTATTAAGAGTGCATGTTCTGCACTCACCTACGGTCTGCGATGGGCACTCACTCGAAATCAAATTAATGTTCCTAAGGAGTCCCAATTCGCAAATAATGCCTGCACACTTAACGTGTGCAAACACAATTATAATGTTGACTGATCAACTAATAGGCCTAGACCCATCGTAGAAGAGATAGTCACTTTCTTAACATAAACACCTTTTGCAGACGCAGGCTTAGCTTTCTTAAGCTCGTCTAATAAAGCATTTAGGTTTTCTTGTAATTTTGCTGAATCGAAACCAACCGTTCCGATTGCGGCATGAACATTACCGGCTTTATCTGCACGGAAACGAACCTGACCAGCTTTAGCATTGTTGATCGCTCCAACGACATCCGGCGTTACCGTACCCGTCTTAGGGTTAGGCATAAGACCACGAGGACCTAAAACCTGACCCAACATACCAACAACACGCATCGCATCAGGAGAAGCGATAACGACGTCAAAGTCCATCATGCCTTTCTTGATTTCTGCTGCAAGTTCTTCCATACCAACGAACTCAGCGCCAGCTGCTTTAGCGGCTGCTTGGTTCGCTTCACCAGTAAATACTGCAACACGTACGTGCTTACCAGTACCATTAGGCATAACTGTCGCACCACGTACTACCTGGTCAGACTTACGAGGATCAATCCCTAAACGAATTGAAACATCAACAGACTCAACGAATTTTGAAGTGGCCAATTCTTTAACAAGATCGAACCCTTCAATAACGTTATAAGCTGCGTCATTATTAACGCGTGATGAACTGATTTTTTGTTTTTAGTTAGCTTTGTCATTTTATTACCCTTCTACCAATAGGCCCATACTACGAGCAGAGCCCGCAATAATCTTGACAGCCGCTTCTAAATCGTTTGCATTAAGATCTTCCATTTTAGTCGTTGCAATTTCTTCTAACTGCGCACGAGTAACTGTACCGACCTTATCCATGTTCGGAATCGCGCTACCACTTTTAATTCCAGCTGCTTTCTTCAAAAGAATCGAAGCAGGTGGCGTTTTAGTGACGAACGTGAAACTACGATCACTGAAAACAGAAATAACGACTGGAATAGGCATTTTAGCTTCAAGACTTTGAGTCTGAGCATTGAACGCTTTACAGAATTCCATGATGTTAACACCGTGTTGACCTAGAGCAGGACCAACTGGTGGACTTGGGTTTGCAGCACCAGCTGGCACTTGCAATTTAATATAGGCTGTAATTTTCTTAGCCATGAGACTCTCCTAATGTGGGTCAAACGCCTTTCGGCTCCCCTGTTGTTAAATCAGTTTAAATTTTTCTACTTGAGTAAACTCAAGATCAACCGGAGTTGAACGACCAAATATTAATACCGACACTTGCAATTTATTTCTGTCGTAATCCACTCGTTCCAGCACTGCTTCGAAATCAGTGAAAGGACCTTCGGTAACACGAACCATTTCACCTGGCTCATACATCACCTTAGGACGCGGCTTATCAACACTTGTTTCAACGCGCTCAAGAATACGATCTACTTCTTTTTGCGAAACTGGCGCAGGACGATCTTTTGTCCCACCAATAAAACCCATTACCTGAGGAACACTTTTAACTAAGTGCCAGGTGTCTTCATTCATTTCCATATTGACTAATACATAGCCAGGGAAGAATTTACGTTCACTCGTGCGTTTCTTACCATCACGAATCTCAACAACTTCTTCTGAAGGAACCAGTATTTCACCAAAAAACTCGCCTAACTCAGCGCGTTCAACATAATCAACTAAACTTACTTTTACTTTATTCTCGTAACCTGAATACGCATGAACGACATACCATCTCTTTGCCATGTTAACCACCTTGACCTGTTAATAGCTGCACTGCCCACATAAAGAACATATCAACCAACCACAAAAATATACCCATAAGAATAACCACTACAAATACGATCAGCGTCATCTGCACGGTCTCTGGGCGTGTTGGCCATACTACTTGCTTAACCTCACGCTTAGCGTGATTAAGATAGTTGTACCAGCTTCGGCCGATATTCGTTAAATAAAGAACAAACAGCGCAAGCCCTATACCGACGACTACACCCAGAACACGAATCACTGCGTGAACTTCTGGAAATACGTAATATCCTACTAACGAACCAATTAAAATGGCAATCGACAATATTAACTTCGCCGTATCAAGTGTGTTCGACCCGCTTTGCTTTTGCATTTCTTTATTCATAAACCTATCAGCTAAATGTAAAAACGACCCGTGCTTTGGAAAGAACAGGTCGTTTTGAATATGGCAGGGGTAGAGAGACTCGAACTCCCAACACCCGGATTTGGAATCCGGTGCTCTACCAATTGGAGCTATACCCCTGGAATGTGTCACCAAAAAAAGGGATTATACATCCCCTTCCTCGGTGTTACAAGCGTTATTTAGTCAAGAATTCTTGCTACAACACCTGCACCAACAGTACGTCCACCTTCACGAATGGCAAAACGGAGACCGTCATTCATTGCGATTGGGTTGATTAACTCTACTGTCATTTGTACGTTATCACCAGGCATAACCATTTCTGTGCCTTCTGGTAATGTACATGCACCAGTCACATCAGTTGTACGGAAGTAAAACTGTGGACGGTAACCTTGAAAGAATGGAGTGTGACGTCCACCTTCATCTTTTGAAAGTACATAGATCTCAGCTTCGAACTTAGAGTGCGGAGTGATCGTACCTTTATGTGCCAATACTTGACCACGTTCGATATCTTCACGCTTAGTACCACGTAAAAGGATACCAACGTTA
>VCMH01000304.1_pt1 | contig 15954 bp, 14 predicted proteins | sample 3385031 | NCBI WGS metagenome assembly VCMH01 (sample SAMN11833398, study PRJNA544312) | saline spring metagenome | isolation source: microbial filaments from arctic saline spring | place: Canada: Axel Heiberg Island, Nunavut | collected 2010-05 | reverse complement strand
ACACGACGACTATCGGCTATGTACAAAAAACGGAAGGCGAAACACAAGTATTGTTTGAGTTTATTGCCCATCGTTATGAAAGTGGCAGCTTGATTATTACCAGCAACCATCCCTTTAGCCAATGGGACAGCATCTTCCCCAATAATCTAATGACGGTAGCCGCAGTAGATAGGGTTATTCACCATTCCAAAATCATCAGTATCGAAGGAGAAAGTTACCGAAAAAAACAAGCCGCTCATTAACGAATAAAGAACCCGCTCAAGCGGACAAGTTAATTGGCGCCAACCGGACAAGTTAATTGACATCTAACAATGCTTTGAAAAAATGATCATGTACACTGCTTTTATCAGCCTAATACAACAACATGACACATAAAAATTGATAAGTACGAAGTGTTAATGCGAATCAGTGATGAAGATGACGTCCTTTATCAACCCTATGTTTTTTAGAGATTGCCAAATCCTCAAAATATTACCATCTTTGACCGWGCGAYKATTGMRCWWWCTWGTYGAATYTWTKTAGTGCAAAAGAATATGAATTTTCAATCAATATTTCATTTGAAGATATTGAACAGCCAAGTTTTTTAGACTTTTTAACCCAAAAGATTAAGAAATATAAAGTCTGCCATCTGTTGGTGGTCGAAATTTTGGAATCGGAGAGTTTAGGTAATTACGACTCTATTTATGCCTTTGTAAAAGCTATAAAATTAATGGGCTGTAAAGTCGCTATTGATGACTTTGGTTCTGGTTATTCAAGCTTTGAGCACATTCTTAAGCTCAGCGATTATATTGATTACATTAAAATCGACGGCTCACTGGTAAAACATATCGTTCAGGATGCCACCTCTTATCGTGTTGTTAAAAACATCAAAGCCTTCTGTGATGAGTTGGCCATAAAGAGTATTGCTGAATTTGTGGCCAATGAAGCCATTCAAAACGAAATACAAGCACTGGGCATACATTATTCACAAGGCTACTTTTTTGGTAAACCACGCAATGAACTACTGGAAAACAAGTAACAATAAACTAAGGCCATGCTATTTAAGGTATTTTAACGCTAGAATAGCCTCTTTAAATTTTGCAATTGATTAATTCAGCTATCCGTTATGTCACATACTTTATCCCACACACCCGCTACGCTGGTTAAACTCTTTAATGCGCAGTTTATACCCTCGCACAATACCCAGCTTATCTGTTGTGAGGAAGAGCCTATCTATCGCCCTGCTGATGATAAGCATCCTCATCATCGAATTATCTTCGCACATGGTTTTTTTGCCAGTGCTTTGCATGAGGTTGCCCATTGGTGCGTGGCAGGCAAAGAGCGGCGTTTATTAGAGGATTTTGGCTATTGGTATCAACCGGATGGTCGCACGACTGAGCAGCAGTCCGAATTTGAGCAGGTTGAGGTTAAACCCCAAGCATTGGAATGGATCTTCTCACAATCGGCCGGTTTTAAATTCCACCTTAGTGCAGACAATTTGAATGGTGAATCAGGCGCATCAGATGCGTTTAAAAAAGCAGTTTTACGGCAGGTGCAAGCTTACTTAAAGGAAGGACTGCCTAAACGTGCCCAGGCCTGGGCAGATTGTCTAGTAGATAATTTTAGAACAGAGCAGCCCATCAGTATTGACGAGTTTTCATTACAAGATGTGGCTTGAACCCCATTAATTAATTCAAGTTGTTTGATTGGTTTATCTAGCATGAGCCAAATAAACCAAGAAACTCAATCAAGGCTTATTTTTAGGGGGATTAATCATCCAAACCACCCAGCCTACTATGACCACCAAAATAAAAACTTCTAAAAATCCCCAAAGCATTTAGGTTTAAGTCTCTTGTAAAGCTTTGAAGAGTTGCTGATGAATGCCTCCGAAACTGCCATTACTCATAATCACGACAGTATCACCCGGTTGTAAATCGGCTGTTAAACGGCTGAGTAAATCTGGGTAACTGTGTTCAACCACGACGGGCTGGCTAAACTCTTCCGAGGGTAATTGCCAATTCCAATCGTTATCAATAAAGGCATAAACCACATCGGCTTCTTTGAAAGCTAAAGGTAAGCTCGCTTTATGAATTCCCATACGCATGGTGTTTGAACGAGGTTCAAACACCGCTATTAATCTTCCTGACTTGGTTGATTCAGATTGGGCATGTTGTAACTGTTTTTTAGCCCCTTGTAACGTCGTTTCAATCGCCGTTGGATGATGAGCAAAATCATCATAGATTTTAATGTCGTTTACTTCACCAATCAAAGTCATTCTTCGAAGAATACCTTTAAATTCAGACAACCCTTCCACCGCAATACTCGATAGCACGCCACAATGGACTGCGGCGGCAATAGCACTCAATGCATTACGCACATTATGCAGGCCGGTTAAAGGCCACTTTACACGCCCTAAACAATGACCGCCATACATCACGTCAAACTCAGAGCCGTCTTGAGCATAAAGTTTATAACTCCATGCGCCATCAGAACCTTGTTTTTCAATGGCTGTCCAGCAGCCTAATTCAATGACTTCATCTAAATAGACTTCATCGGTTGGCATCACGATCAAACCATTGCCTGGCACTGTGCGTACTAAATGGTGAAACTGTTTTTGAATGTCTTTAACCGAATCAAAAATATCCGCGTGATCAAACTCTAAATTGTTCAAGACACAAGTTCTTGGGTGGTAATGGACAAATTTGGAGCGTTTATCAAAGAAAGCCGTGTCATATTCATCCGCTTCTACCACAAAAAAGGGAGAGTCGCCTAATCGTGCGGAGACACCAAAATTCTCAGGCACGCCACCGATCAAAAACCCTGGATTTAGGTCGGCGTATTCAAGTAACCAGGCCACCATCGATGCGGTTGATGTCTTACCATGCGTACCGGCCACGGCAACGACCCAGCGATCATGCAAAACATGTTCTGCTAACCATTGCGGACCGGAGGTATAAGCTTGCAGTGTATTTAAAGTCGCCTCGACGGCCACATGACCACGACTTTTAGCATTGCCAATCACTACAGAATCAGGTGTACCGTTCAGAAATGAGATGTCATCATCATTAGAAACCGCGATACCTGCCTGCTCTAACTGGGTACTCATCGGCGGATAAATCGCTTTATCTGATCCTGAAACTTGATGCCCCATCGCTTTGGCAATTTGGGCAATACCGCCCATAAAGGTGCCTGCGATGCCTAATATATGAATTTTCTCTACTTTCACGTAATTATCCTTGCTCAAGTTACGTCACTCTCTTACACTCTCTAACTATGAAAGAGAATGCTTATCTATCGGTAGAAACCGAATCCCAACTGCGCCACTACTGCCAACAAATTATCGACAACCCTGAGATTTCTTGGGTGGCTATCGATACTGAATTTGTCAGAGTGGATACCTATTTTGCTGAACTTAGTTTAGTCCAAATCCAGGACTGCTTGGGACAATTGGCGATTATTGATCCAATATTGATTACCCAATCAGCCGATGACACCAGCGGCAGACATCCTCTGCACGCCTTAACAGAATTACTGACCGATCCGAACACGCTTAAAGTGTTCCATTCCGCGCGCCAAGACATCGAAGTATTGTACCAACTTGAAGATAAAATGCCGGTCTCTATTTTTGATACTCAACTCGCTGCGCTGTTTTTAAAACATGGTGAAATGGCTGGATTCGCTCGCGTTATTAAAGAAGAGTTAGGCGTCATTATCGACAAAAACCAAACACGTACCAATTGGCATCATCGACCTTTGACCCCTGAGCAGATTGAGTACGCTTTAGATGATGTTCGTTACCTCTCACCACTCTATGAACAATGCTTGAAATCTCTGACCCCAGATGAAATTGGGGCCGTGACCCAAGATTGTGCCGCGATGTTAGATAAAACACTCTATACCCCAAATCCAGAAAATGCCGGTGCCAAAGTTAAAGGCATTAAGGCCTTTAAAGCCAAACAACTGGCCATCGTTAATACCTTAGCGCAATGGCGTGAACAGTTCGCCATCACTCAAAATCAACCTAAGAAATGGGTGATGGATGATGATGTCATTACCCATATTGCCAAACGCCCCCCGATTACGATGGAGGCACTTTACAAAGTGCCGCAGATCAAATCTTCTTCCGTGAAAGCCTATGGGGCAGACTGGGTTGAGTTAATTGATGAAGTGTTTCAACAATCGCCAGATGAATGGCCAGCACCAGCAGACAAAGTAGCCAACCCAACTCTACAAGAAGAAGCGCTTCTACAACTGTGCATGGCTTATGCTCAGCAGGTAGCGATAGACTATCGTTTGAACTTACCCTCTTTAATCAATCGTACTGATCTGCTCGCCATATTGCGCCAGGAAAACAGTGAAGAACCTCTCTTAAAAGGGTGGCGTAAACAATTGATAGGAAAGGACTTAATATTAATAAAATCAGGTCAAATTTCACTCAAGGTTGAGCAGGAAAAAATCATTCTTATCGAGAACTGATCACTTTAAAATTGTCTTATTTATATTTTATGAGACTCTTTTTTAAGCTCCAAAAGCCCCAATTTACTCAAGAGATAACCAAGGAATCCCAAAGTGAACGCCCAAAATAGTAAGACGCCCTCTTCACAAAACAGTCCTGATAAACCTGAGCTGAAACCGGCTAAAAACGTCCTCTATGCACAAGCCGGTGGCGTCACAGCCGTCATCAATGTCAGTGCGGCCGCCGTTATTGAAACAGTTCAGCAACATTCTGATTTTTTTGGAAAAACCTATGCCGCATTGAATGGCATCAAAGGTGTATTGGAAGAAGAGTTAGTTGATTTAAGTGACATCTCCCAAGCCACTTTGGAAAAGTTGAAATACCAACCTGGCGCAGCCTTCAAAGCCTGTCGCTTTGATTTGGACCCACTTGATCATAATCCTGGACAATATGAACGGGTTTTAGAGGTTTTTAAAAGCTACGACATTGGCTATTTTCTTTACAATGGTGGCAATGGCTCGATGCTAACCGCACAAAAAGTGGCTGATTATTGTGGTCAACATGGTCACCCCGTCATCTGTGTTGGTGTTCCGAAAACCATTGATAATGATTTGGATCTATCGCACTGTAGCCCAGGGTTTGGCAGTGCCGCAAAATACCTTGCGACGAGTTTTCTAGAAGCCTCGCAGGATATTATCTCCATGCATGAGACCTCTACTAAATTCTTTGTGATGGAGTGCATGGGGCGCAATACTGGTTGGTTAACTCTCTCTGCCGCTCTTATTAAAGATATCATTCCTGATGTACCCTTAATCATACTGCCCGCTGAACGTCCATTTAATGAAGCCGCTTTTCTGCAAAAAGTCGAAGCTCTGATTTTTGAAAAAGGCTACTGCGTCTGTGCTGTATCCGAAGGTTTACAGACAGAAGATGGCGAGTACATAAGCATTGCCAGTATCGAACACACCCATGAGCGTGACTACGTTCAATTAGGCGGCGCGGCGACCACCTTATCGCATATCGTCGCTGAGCACTTAAACAGTAAAACCCATTGTGCCATTCCTGACTATCTACAACGCTCTGCCAGCCACCTGGTATCAGAAGTGGATTGGCAGATGGCCTATGGCGCAGGTAAAGCCGCCGTTGAAGCCGCGTTAGAGGGGTTACATGGCGTTCTACCTATTATTGAACTAACCAGTATAGAACCCTTTAAATGGCGCTTTAGAACCGTTGATTTAAACGTGGTGGCCAACTTAGAAAAAACGGTGCCAGAGGCTTTTCTGACAGAAGATGGCATGGATGTCACGGCGGCCGCTTTAGAATACTTGCGCCCACTGATTCAAGGTGAACGCTCTGTTCCGTTTAAGAATGGTTTGCCAGATAGCCCAATCATTGAGTTTGTGACGGTCGACAAACAACTGACGCCGTATATCGCCATCAAATAAGTAACACGAAGCAGAAATCTTTAACTATTTCCATCTTCTCGAGAGGCCTCTAACCTGCTTATTAACGCCTGCAAAAGTCTCACGTCGACTCCCCAACTCCAATGACCTCTAGCCTAAGCGACAGGCATAAAAAAACCCGGTCATAAATCATGACCAGGTTGATAATAACGCTAGTGGTTCCTGTGGCTACACCTTATTAAAGGTTAAGGCATCCTCTTCACAATCCACCACAATCTCACCGCCCTTCTGTAAATCACCAAACAGTAATTTATCGGCTAGAGGCTGCTTGACCTTTTCTTGAATTAGGCGCGCCATAGGTCTTGCTCCCATAGTAGGATCATAGCCATTTTTAGCCAACCAAGCACGCGCACGGTCAGTGACTTTTAGAGTCACTTTTTTCTCTGCTAACGCATTCTCTAGTCCATAAATAAACTTATTGACGACTGAACCCATAGAAGCCTGGTTGAGGCGATCAAACTGCACCACACCATCTAAACGGTTACGGAATTCAGGGGTAAAGACTTTTTTCAACTCTGAATCAAAATCCAATGTATGGTCTTGTTCTGTAAAGCCCATACTTGAGCGAGCCACCTGTTCAGCACCCACATTAGAGGTCATTATTAAGATGACATTTCTAAAGTCCGCCTTGCGTCCATTATTATCCGTTAAGGTACCATGATCCATGACTTGCAATAAAATATTGAAAACATCTGGATGGGCTTTCTCAATTTCATCCAATAGGACAACGGCATGTGGATGCTTATTGACCGCTTCAGTTAATAAACCACCTTGGTCATAACCTACATAACCAGGCGGAGCACCAATCAAACGTGACACCGTATGACGCTCCATATACTCCGACATATCAAAACGGAGCATCTCTACACCTAGGTGCTTGGCTAACTGTTGTGTCAGTTCAGTTTTACCCACCCCTGTCGGCCCTGAGAAGAGGAATGAACCAGTCGGTTTATTAGGGTCAGACAGTCCTGAACGGGACAATCTTATGGCAGACGTTAATTGGTCAACCGCATGATCCTGTCCAAAAATAACCCGTTTAAGGTTATCGCCCAAGTCGTATAATTTGTCTTTCTCTTTCTGAGTAATCTGCGTCACCGGAATGCGGGCAATACTGGCAATGACCTGCTGTATTTCAGTCACCCCAATCTGCTTTTTACGCTTACTGGCAATCGCTAATGCTTGTTTGGTACCCGCTTCATCAATCACATCAATCGCTTTATCAGGCAGATGTCTATCGGTTAAATAACGAGCGGACAGTGCAACAGCCTCTTTAAGAGCTGGCAAGGTATATTTAACATGATGATGCTCTTCGTACTTCGTTTTTAAGCCCTTCAGGATATCAAAGGTTTCTTGAATGGATGGCTCTTTGACATCAACCTTTTGAAAACGACGCGCTAAGGCACGATCTTTCTCAAACACCCCTCTATACTCTTCATAGGTTGTGGCCCCCATGCAACGAATTTTACCGGATGATAAGGCAGGCTTCATCAAATTAGAGGCATCCATAGCGCCGCCTTGAACAGCACCTGCACCAATCACGGTATGTATCTCATCAATAAACAGGATGCCATGTGGCTCTACTTCTAACTCATTTAACAAAGCTTTAAAACGCTTCTCAAAATCACCGCGGTAACGCGTACCCGCTAATAAAGCGCCCATATCCAAACTATAAACCACGGCATCGCTTAACAGATCCGGCACCTGGTTATGGACAATTTGATAGGCCAAGCCTTCCGCAACGGCCGTTTTCCCAACCCCTGGTTCACCGACTAATAATGGATTATTTTTTAGACGACGACTTAAAATCTCTAAGGTACGATTTAATTCCCATTCTCGACCGATAATCGGATCGATTCGACCCAATACCACCTGGGCATTCAAGTTCGTTGTGTAAGACTCTAAAGCCGTTTTTTTAGCTTCTGAATCTTCCCCAATCTCTGCGGCACCTTCAGAATCCGGCGTTGATGATAAGAAATCATCCGCTTCTGAGGCAATGACACCGTGCGACAAATAACTCAAGACATCTACTCGCTCAACGCCATTACTTTCTAAGAGGTACACCGCTTGCGAATCTTGTTCAGCATACAGAGAGGCCAGTACGTGAACGGGATTTACCTCAGGGTAGCCATTCGACTGCACCAGATAGATAGCACGCTCAATCACGCGCTGAAAACTCATGGTTGGCTGAAGCTCATCCGGTTTACGGCTAATACCCTCGGACTCGAGAAAGCGCTCAAGCCCCTCTTCAATCACGGATATTTCAGCACCACAGGCGACAATCACCTCTTGTACTGAAGGCACGCCCAATAACTCTAATAAAAGATGTTCTAGGGTGACAAATTCATGTTCATACTCATGTGCAACACTGAATGCATTGCTTAACGTCATTTGTAGTTCTTTACTCAACATCTTAAGCGACCTCCAATTGACACATCAACGGATGTTTATTTTCGCGTGAATAACTGTTTACTTGTTGTACTTTCATCTCCGCTATTTCGCGACTAAAGACCCCACAAACCCCTTTACCATCACGATGCACTGCCATCATAATCATGGCGGCTTTCTGCTCGTCTAAACCAAAAAACTGCTGCAAGACATCCACTACAAAATCCATAGGAGTGTAATCGTCATTTAATAAAACGACTTGATAGCGTTTTGGAACTTCCACTTTGGGTTTAGCCGTTTCTAACAGTAAATTACCGTCGTCATATTCATGTGAATGGGGCATTCAAAACCTTTCTGTTTTTAATTATTTTACGGTTATTACTATTGAATCTATTTGACGGCAAGAGCCTTCGTCTAATATAGGCTTTCAATAAAGCCATTGTCTTAAATTAGTTTACCTATTTATATAGGCTAATAGAGATTTTTCAAGTCGATCTATTTCCGCTATGGCATGTTTTAGAATTAAGTTTAGACCATCACCAAACGGGCATAGAAGTCACCGGCGGAGAGCAACTCATCTGCAGGCAACCCCATGGCCGGAACTTTAATATAATCGTTGGCCGAATAAGAAGTTGGCACTGTGAAATTTAACCGACCACTGGGTGCCTCTATCTCTACTTTCTTACCCGCTTGTAAAAGACCGCTAGGCACTGAAAATACGCCGTAAATATCACCTGCTTCTAGCTGAAATCGGGCCGTGTCTAGCTTAATATCAAAGCGCACTAAAAAATCACCCTTTTTACCACCAAACAAACCACTGTACCCCTTACCTTCTAGGCGGAACGTTTTGCCCTCAAAAGCTTCACGGCTAAATTTCATTTTGACTTTTAAGCCGGGAATATAAAAAGAACCTAATTTGAGTAGACGAATCGCATAACGTAATGTCAAAGGATAGATAATGATTCGATCTTTGCCATCTATCGGCTTTTGTGCTCGGTAAGTTTGCCGAGAATAGCCCTGCGATTGCTGTCGATCCTCGGTATAAGAACCTGATTTAGGTCGAGGTTCAGAGTACCTAGCTTTACTTGTCGCAGAATAGGTTTGCGATCTTGCTTGGCTTCGACGGCTTGAAACACTTTTTTTATGACGTTCATGGTCTATACAATAAGCATCACGATGCTTCTTTAAAATTTCATAAGCGGCCGAAATATCTTGAAACTTTTTTTGCGCGTCGTGAATAGTCGATACATCGGGGTGGTAACGTCGCGCCATTTTGCGATACATCATCTTGACCGTTTTCTCACAAGCACCATAATGCACGCCGATTACGGCAAAGTAATCGATTGATAAATCGTATGTACTATTCAATATAAAGCAACCATCATCCAAGCACTCTTTAATGCATCCAAAGCTATTAACTTACCCATCCAAATTCTAACCGCAGAACCGACAAAACAAAAGCCAAAAACCAGCATTAATAATGCTAAATGCATTCACTAACCAGGCCTGTTCAATTTAAAAAATCTTTTATATTTCGGTATTCAGCGCCGTATAGATCCACAAAATGCTAGGCAGTAACCGAACTATTGCTGATTTTTGCCTCTAAAAAAGGCATAATACGCACACAAATTTAACGGTTGCTTCTAACTTGCTAAAGGTTCCAAGTATCGACCAATAACCTGAATATAAGCGAGTATAAAATAATGAGCATTGAAGAAACTTTAAAAACCCGTAGTGGCAACAAGTGTGAGCTTTGTGGTTCAGAAGAAGACTTAAGCGTTATGGATGTAACACCTTCTAATGGTTCAGCTGACCAAGCAATTCTAGTCTGTGCTACATGCAAAAGCCAAATAGAAGACCCAGCAACGATGGCTCCAAACCACTGGCGTTGTTTGAATGACAGCATGTGGTCTCCAGTTCCTGCCGTACAAGTTATGTCATACCGCTTATTGCACAGCTTGCGTGGTGAAGGTTGGCCGCTAGAGTTATTGGATATGATGTATCTAGACGATGAAACAAAATCTTGGGCGGATGCGGGTTTAGGAGCAGAGTCAAATGATGACAATGCACCCACTAAAGACAGTAATGGTACGACTCTTGAAGAAGGTGACAATGTTACATTGATCAAAGATCTCGTTGTTAAAGGCGCTAACTTTACCGCTAAACGTGGCACGGTCGTCAGAGGCATTCACCTAACCGACAACCCTTTGCACATTGAAGGCAAGGTCAATGGAACATCAATCGTATTGATTTCAGCCTTTCTAAAGAAGGCTTAGTTTTTTAAAGCCAGCTTAATAGGCTCTTTAAAAACCAAAAAACCGCTGTTTTACCAGCGGTTTTTTTGTGTCTGTTCGCGCGGTTCGCTTATTATGAAGCGAGTGACAACGGCAAATGAGACCTAATCTCTTCCGGCGATAACTTCACAATATTTTTACCTAAGCTAAAAGCGATATGCTTTTCGACTCGACTCGAAAGGGCATTGCGTAAATCGCCCAAAAAAGACGGTGCTGCAACCATAAAAAGTCGATCATATTTATTTTGATTTAATTCATCGGATAGATGATGTGCAACACGGGTGGCAAAATTAATCTCTTCCTGCTCTTTGGGTGAGTGTTCATCACTGTAAGCATGTCCACCGGCTCTCTGTGGCCCACTAGTTTTACCCGGCAAATCACTGTCCATATCCCGTTCGTGCAAACGCCCTTCTGGATGTAACAATGTCTCAATTTCGATCAAGTCTGCCTGTGAATTTTCTGCGCTAAAAATACGCGCCTGACTACTATCTGCAACAATAACCCATACTGGCTTCATAATTCACTCTCCATACAACCATTTATTCAACTCGCTATCAACTAATTGATAACCCAAAAAATAATGTTTAAGATAATTTAATCTCTAAAATTCATTGTACCCTTTTCAATAAAAAGAGATAGGCTAAGATAAAACACTGGTCAGGCGGTGATTAAAACTTAAACAAAAGTTGAGTTAAATCAATATTATGGGCATTAAGATGACCGTTAAAACGCTAATATAGGATTCATGACGATTAGACAAAGGTTCAGTAAAAAGGTCTTTATCGAGCAGAGTACAGGGTTACATTCCCTAATTATTTATGCTTAGTATGGTAGAAAAAAATTGCAGCCTTAATGCTCTGTTATACTTTTGCTAAAGAAGGTTAAAAGATGGTTGAGGCGCAGGTGAAAACAGATCAAGAGTTGAATAAAGATGTGGTATTCCATGTCAGTGATGTCACTAAAACCTACCAGATGGGTGAAGTGGCTGTGCAAGCTCTACGTGGCGTCGATTTAGATCTTTATCGTGGTGAATTCGCCGTTTTTCTGGGTATTTCTGGCAGTGGAAAATCGACCTTATTGAATATTCTTGGCGGCTTAGATACACCCACCACGGGGCAAGTTCTCTATGGCAAGCAAGATTTAACGCGCGCCGATGAGCATGCTCTAACCGAATACCGTCGTTATCACGTGGGCTTTGTCTTCCAATTCTATAACCTCATTCCAAGTTTAACGGCACGAGAAAATGTTGCTGTCGTGACTGAAATCTCCAAATCTCCCATGTCACCTGAAGAGGCGTTGGCGTTAGTGGGTTTAGAGAATCGTATGGATCACTTCCCCGCCCAGCTATCAGGTGGTGAACAGCAACGCGTTGCGATTGCACGTGCCATCGCCAAAAATCCAGATGTCTTGTTATGCGATGAACCTACTGGCGCACTGGACTCTCAAACCGGCATTATGGTGTTAGAAGCACTCAAACGGGTTAATGAAACATTGGGAACAACGACAGCGGTCATCACGCATAATGCAGGGATTGCGCAAATGGCGAATCGAGTCATACACTTAACCGATGGTTTGATTAGTGATATTCACGTCAATGACCAACGTATTGCCCCTAACCAGCTTAGCTGGTAGATTCTTATGAAGGCTCTCGACAAAAAACTCTGGCGAGAACTTTGGGCGATGCGTTTGCAAGCCTTGGCCATTGCGATGGTCATAGTCAGTGGTGTCGGTATTTTTATTATGTCACTGAGTACGCTCGACTCACTCACTGAAACTCGTGACAATTACTATCGTGACAATCATTTCGCAGATGTCTTCGCCACACTCAAACGCGCTCCCTTATCATTGGTTCAGCATATCCAACAAATTCCAGGAGTGGATAAGGTAGAAGCTCGGGTACTGGCCTATGTCAATTTAGAGGTTACCGGCTTTAGCGACCCGATTAGTGGCCATTTAATCTCTTTACCCGATAACAGTCGTGGCCTACTCAATCAAGTTCAACTACGCAATGGTCGTTTAATTGAATCCGGCCGGGATGATGAAGTTCTACTGAGTGAGGAGTTTGCCAATGCACATTCTTTAAAAACGGGAGATAAAATATCCGCCACTATCAATGGTCGACGTAAGGCACTCACCATAGTAGGCACCGCACTTTCTCCTGAATATATTTATCAAATCGCCCCCGGCGCCATGTTTCCCGACTATCAACGCTACGGGGTTCTCTGGATGGCGCGCAATCCACTCGCCAGCGCCTACGATATGAAAGGTGCGTTTAATAATATCTCGCTCACGCTCAGTAAAGGCACCAACTCTGAAGATGTGATTGATCGGCTGGATGACATACTCAGGCCTTATGGCGGAATTGGAGCCATCGCCCGCAAAGACCAGCTTTCAAACCGTTTTTTAAGAGAAGAGCTCAAACAACTGCGTACTACAGCAACGATATTTCCCATTATATTTTTCAGTGTTGCGGCCTTCTTACTGAATATCGTTATTAGTCGTCTTATTAGCCTAGAACGCGAACAGATTGCTACGTTAAAAGCCTTTGGCTATAGTAATTTAGCCATCGGATCACATTACATTAAACTGGTTTTAATGATTGTCTCAATAGGCGTTCTCATTGGCCTTGGATTGGGCATTTGGATGGGCATAGGCTTGAGTAATATCTATATGCATTTTTATAGTTTGCCCTATATGATTTACACGCTAAAACCCCAAGTGGTTGTATTTGCGGCATTCATTAGTATTCTGGTGGCAATCGTTGGGACGGTATTTGCCGTCTACAAAGCCGCTAAACTTCCTCCTGCGCAAGGCATGCGTGCCGAACAACCCACGACTTACCATACGACAGTCGTGGAGCAGTTCGGTCTCCAATCATTTTTTTCACAACCCTCGCGTATGATTTTACGCCATATTGAGCGTCGCCCCTTTAAGTCTTTACTGACGACGCTGGGCATTAGTATGGCTTGTGGCATTATGATGGTCGGTGGTTTTCAAGAGGGCGCTATTAAGCAAATGATTGATGTGCAATACAATATGAGTCAACGTGAAGACATCACAGCCCTATTTACCGACCCAACCTCTCAAAAATCGCTCTATTCATTGCGTAATTTACAGGGAGTGGAATATGTTGAAGGCTTTCGTAATGTGTCAGCTAAATTAAGCTTTGAACATCGTTCTTACCGAACCTCCGTCAATGGCATACCCGAAGACAGTCAACTCATGCGTTTACTCGACGTCGACCTCAAGGAAATAGAGCTACCCGAAGAAGGCGCTATTTTAACTGGCTACCTGGCAGAACGATTACACATAAAGCCAGGAGACATGCTCACCATTGAGCTATTAGAAGGTAAACGTAGTATCTTGAAAGTGCCTGTTATAGGTACCGCTAAACAATATCTAGGCGCGAATGTTTATTTACAACAAAAATCCCTTAATGGTCTGCTAAAAGAAGGAAACGTTATTTCAGGCGCCCTCTTAAAGGTCGATAAACGTGACCAAGAGCTCGTCTATAAAAAACTTAAAGAGATGCCTCGGATTGCCGGCGTGATTGAGCAACGCTCAGCCATCGAGGGCTTTTACGAAACCATGAATGAATCCATACTCTTCTTTACCTTTATCAGCACCCTGCTCGGTGGTAGCATTGCTTTTGGAGTGATTTACAATAGTATGCGAATCGCGCTATCTGAACGGAATCGAGAATTAGCCAGTCTTCGAGTATTGGGCTTTCATCGGAGTGAAATCGCCTATATTTTATTAGGTGAACAATTTGTTTTAACCCTGTTGGCAATCCCATTAGGCTTTCTAATCGGTTATGGCTTGTGTGCCTATTTAGCCTCTCAATTTGTTTCAGATCTATACCGAGTTCCGCTGGTATTGGAATCGCAAGTTTATGCGTTTGCCGCCCTGGTCGTGATTGGTTCCACCCTTATTTCAGCCATTGTGATTTGGCGTAACTTGGCACACCTTGATATGGTTGCCGCCCTTAAAGCGAAGGAATAATGTAATGCTGCTTCAAATACGAAATCATCCAGGAATTATCGTCAGTACTCTGTTGATGATTGCATTATTGGTGTGGGGATTTTGGCCTAAGCCGCTGTTGGTTGAATCCGCTATGGCTAAAGTTGCTCCCCTGACCATGACCATTGAAGAAGAAGGTCGTACCCGAATCATTGATCCTTACATCATTTCGGCACCCGTGAATGGAGTTACCTGTCGACAACACCTTAAGGTCGGAGACAGCGTTGAGCAAGGGCAAACACTACTGAGTATTACGCCGCTTGCCTCACAAGCGCTTGATCCACGCAGTCGAGCCCAAGCACAAGCACAGGTCTCTGTCGCCAAGTCAGCATTACAAGTGGCTCAAGAAAAAGCCCAAGCGGCAAGCGTGGCGGCGCAACTCGCCAACACCGATCTCAAACGCTACCAACCCTTATTAGAAAAGGGTCTAATTTCTCAAGGTGTTTTCGATACGGCATCCACTCAAGCACAAAGCTTATCCGCCACAAAACGCTCTGCTAATTTTGCGGTGGAAGTCGCTCGCCATGAGTTAGAATCGGCACGAACCACCCTAGAATATTCTAAGGAATCTTTTGCCGATCAATCGATAGAGCGCGTCGCGGTGCGCTCCCCCATCACAGGTCAAATACTTAAAGTAGAACGTAGTTGCGAAGGTCCTGTGACGACTGGTGAAGCCTTGTTAGAGGTCGGCGATCCTAAATCACTGGAAATTGAAGTTGATGTACTCTCCGCCGATGCCGTCAAAATCAAACCCGGAATGAAAGTCTTCTTCGATCGCTGGGGAGGAACACTCTCATTAGATGGCCGAGTGAGGGTTATAGAACCCATCGGTTTCACTAAAATCTCGGCATTGGGCGTGGAAGAACAACGTGTGCTGATTATTTCTGACTTCACCTCGCCTGCCGAACAATGGCAACGCTTAGGGGATGGTTATAGAGTTGAGGCGAGTTTTGTTCTATGGCACGAAGAAGATGTATTGCAAGTCCCCGCCAGTAGTCTCTTTCGATACAATAATGGATGGGCACTGTTTGTGATTGAAGATAATCATGCGAAACGTCGCAAAGTCACTATCGGCCAGCGTAATGGTCTCCAAGCCCAGATTCTTCAAGGCATTACCGCAGGTGAATTGATTATCAATCATCCAAGTGAAGCAGTCGAAGACAATATCTCTATTGAACAGCGTGTCGAATAAGCTTTAAGAACATTGGATTCATTACAGAAGAGCGATTATGTAACCTACCAGGCCTGGCATGTCCTGCGGCCTTATTAAAACAATGTGAGCGCAGGATCAATTCATCCTCATTGTCTTTCTGACAGACAATAAAAACCGAGCCAAGCTCGGTTTTAGTCGTCGTGT
>VCMH01000131.1_pt1 | contig 16059 bp, 11 predicted proteins | sample 3385031 | NCBI WGS metagenome assembly VCMH01 (sample SAMN11833398, study PRJNA544312) | saline spring metagenome | isolation source: microbial filaments from arctic saline spring | place: Canada: Axel Heiberg Island, Nunavut | collected 2010-05 | reverse complement strand
GAACCTGGTCTATTACCCTATTTTCTCGATCGACTAACATACCAGTAGCTATAGCTTGTTGAGTTGCAGATAATGCTGAATAAAATCCGTTGCTCTATTCTCACAATGAAATGGGGTTCTAAGTGCTGGCCTGTCAAACGCCATTGATAATAAATGTAGATAATGTTTGTACTGTCATACTCAAGACGATACTTCAGTATGTTTTCATAATAACGGTACATCAATTCAGGGTGATCATTGAGAAATTCAACATAATCATCCCAAAACTTAATTGCTACCTTAATTTGGGATTCTGCTGTAGAGTTCGGGGTCAGAGTAAAAACTATTTCAATCTAGACTGGACGATTTAGCCTAGAAAAGACCAGGCCTGGTAGCGATTCCTCGTTACCAAACCCAACCCCTACTTCTCAACAACAATCCTCACAAAACGCCCACCACGTTGCGGCGTATTCTCAATGACGGTAAAGCCCACCCCTTTCAACATATAGAGTATGTCATCGGCATGATAACGATTGTGCTCTAGAAAATGCTCGAAGACATCTTCAATCTCATCACGATCCACTTCGGTAGCGAACAACTGACCATCTGGAAATTTATGTTCCAGATACTCGGCTAACGGCTGACGCACCAAATCGATAATACAAAAACGTCCGCCGGGCTTTAACCACTTATGAACCGCTTTGAATAGTTTGATCGGTTGTGGCAGTTCGTGGACCAACATATTCGCCATGGCAACGGCAACACGACCGTCTTCGATATTGACTTGCGGTTCATTCAAATCGCTTTTAATCATACGTCCATTGTCAGGTAGCGCTTCTTGCGCGACTAACATATACTCTGCCGCATCAATTCCCACGGCAGAGTTATGCGGATAACGCAGTGCTAAATCGCTGACAAATTGCCCCGTACCCGCGCCTAAATCCAATAGACAATCATCATGGTTGATGACCGTAGCCATCTGTTCATTCCAGAATTCCCAGAAGTCGATATCATGACGACGTTCATAGGTTTGGGTAATCATTTCACGAGCATGCTCACCATTTCCGCCGTGGTGTTTTAAAATCTGCTGTTGTGTCTTTTCCATGGTGATTTTCTCCTGTACTGAAAGCCAAGTGTTCATCCGTTTAGATCTATCTACTTGAATTTCATTTTAATCTAAAAAAGTGTTCAAACTATGACGACCGTAATGAAAATTAATTCAGCTCAATTCAACTCAATTCAACTCAACCCATTGATCAATATAACTGAAATACAGCACCCACTTTTGCGGACGGTCTTCCAGCTCGGCAAACAATCGACCGTAGCGCTCTAATTGCGGTTGATAATGTTCTACTTGATAAGTTATAAACGATTCTAATGCTTTTTTATCGTCCATTTTCCCTTCGTAAAGACTGGTTTTATAATCAATAATCCAGCGATTGCCGTCTTCATCGACTAAGGTTCTATCGATAATATGATGACTAACTTGCCCGCCCTCTTCCAAAGAGGTCAGGGGCTGTTCGGTTTGTGATTCAATAAACTGATTGCCGAGCGCCCAACGCAACTGCGGATGACCGATGGCATTGGTCAAAGAATGCTCAGTTCGGCGAATGGCTTCGTCTAACTCACTCTCTTTTAAGCCTTGTTGAGCTAACCACTGTTTGTAGAAAGGCAGACGTTTCTGAAGACGTGGGATATCCCAAGCTTCAATACCTTCGTCGACCATCTGCTCTAATACCGCATGCACTAAATTACCGACCGAAGTATTCAAAAGCGCTTGTCGGCTGGCAAACAGATCATTGGTTTCTTGTGAAACGTTATCTGCGGTGACATCGCTAACATCACTAACATGACTCGTATTGGTCACTTTAACGCCACTCTCGATCGCTTCTGTAACGGCCTCATCACTTTGCTGAAACAGACTATTAAAACCGGCCCTTTCAATCGGTAAGCGGCTGACTTTTGGCCAAGGGGATTTTTGTTGATTTTCATCTAACTCTACAAATTCATGCTCGTGGAGTAATTTTGTAAAGGTTAAATTCACGCAGGGCCATAACGCCTCCAACATACTGCCTTTCACCGGGTTAATCTCTACTTCAATATCCTCGGGTTCTTTGACGCTGATTTGCCCAAATAGATAGAGTTTTTGTTTGGCTCGAGTGGCGGCGACATAGAGTAGACGACCGAGTTCATGATTTTGTTTTTCTAACTCAAAGCGTTTCAATAACTGGCTTAATCGAGAAAAACCCTGACCTTTTTGGGTAATCGGCGCAATCACTAACTTTTCAGCAGACTCGCCTGAAACCGTTTCATCTGCCATAAATTGGAACCATGAAACCAGCTCGGTATCATCGCCCCGTGGCTTACGACCCAGGCCTGGCAGGATGACGGTATCAAATTCCAAACCTTTGGATTTGTGCATAGTCATCAACTCAATACGCTGACTTTCCGGCGTGCTGTCAGCTCGTGCAAACAGAGCATTCATCATGGTTTCGAGTTGCTGAAAATCTAGCACCTCCCCATCGAACTCCGCCAAAGTATGGCAAAACACCTCGACATTTTCCAATGCCAAATGCGTCTCCACCGTCTGCGGACCATCGAGTTGAATCCAACACTCTCTGACCAAGGTTGAGAAAGGCAAACTGCCTAAACGTGATAGGGTCTGTTGCAAGACGGGAATGACATGCAATAATCGCTGCACCCCTTCCTCTGAAAGCTGTTTTTCTACCAGGATTTGTTGAAGTGACCAGGCCTGGTCATTGTCCGATTTTGGATGAGAACCTTTGTCTAAAACTGAGATTGGATAGGTTAAACACGACCAGACAGATTGATAAGGCCAATTGCCCATGACCGCAAACAGATCATTCAGCGACAGTCCAACCAAAGGCGAACGCAATAATGCAATCCACGCCGCACGGTCAGACAGGTGCAATAGCGCACGGCTTAACGCCAAACTATCCTGGACTTCTTGACGTTCGTTCAAGGCTTCCAAATCAACTGCTTTAAAGCCAATACCAGCTTGTTTCAATAGACGAGCGATACCCATTAAACTGGAACGAGAACGCCCCAATAAAGCGATGCTTTTACCGTCTCCTTCGCTTAGTTCCGAGAGGCGCTGTTGAATCAGGGCCACGATCTCTTCGGCTTCCTCTTCATGTGAACGATTCACCGCCCAAAAGCTGTGCACCGCCGGATTTTGATCGGTTGAAAAAGCGACCGAATCGCTGTAACTCACCGCACCTTTTTCGATATTATTGGCTTTCGGCAGGACTTTACTAAAGTTCTGATTCACCCAATCAACCAGACCTTGACTCGAACGGAAATTGACTTTGAGGTTCAGTGGTGTCAAATTGACTGCCCCGACCTTACCTTGCCAGACCTTGAGGAAGTTACCCACCTCGGCTTCACGGAAACGGTAAATCGATTGCATCGGATCACCGACGATAAACAGAGTGCGACCATCGTTGGGCTGCCAACCGGCAATCAACTTACGCATCAATGAAAACTGCTCACTACTGGTGTCTTGAAATTCATCGACCAAGAGATGTTTGACTTGATAATCTAACTGTTGCGCCAGGTCAGTCGGCTCTAATTCATCACCTAATGCCTGACTTGCCGCTTGGGCAATCTCGATAAAATCGGCTTGTCCGCTCGATTGAAAGACCACTTTCAAATAGGCCGAGGAGACTCTTAATAACTGGATCAACCACTGTAGATCCAACCATTGGTCATCGTTGTAATGCGGCTCTGGCAGTTCTTTTAAAATCGCTAACGCATCCAAAACATCTTTTGACTGTGTGCCTTCTCGTAAACCTGCTAAGACATTGAGAAACTGGTCTTTACGTTCTTTTGCTTCGCCTTTGCCCGCAGGGAAACCATTGTTTTTGGTGACGGTCTTACGAACACCTTTGGAATCTTTGGTGAGTAACCAATCCGCCAAGCGTTGCCAAGCCTGAATATCAGACAGAGAATCGCTCAAAGGCCAAGCACCACATAAAATATCTAAATCGGGCTGATCCTTCTGCACCGCATACTCCGCCACATGGCAGGCTTCCTCCAACAGCGGTCGAACATGACTTAATTTAGTGACTTGTTGCTTGAGCTCATCTAGGACAATGGTCTCTAAGGCTGATTCGAGATTGGCGCGAGAATCATCGCCACTTAAACGTAATAGATTACCCATCCATTGGTCACGTTTTTTCAACATATTCATTAACAGGCTTTCAGCACGGTTAAAGCGGCCGTTCACCAAGCCTAATAGACGCGCCACAGCCTCTTCTAACGCCGGCGTTTTTAAGGTTAAGTGCACCGCCTCTTTATAGGATGAATCCACCTTATGTGAAATCTGCGACGGCGCCCCCATCTTGGATAACAAGGGCATTTGACCAACTAGATAACTGTTCAGACCATCGATGGTTTTGATGCGCAGACGGTTGGGGTTTTGCAGCAGTGACCAGGCCTGGTGATTATTTTGTTGCAAGGCCGACTTCGCCAATTGCCAGGTATTAAAGTCATTTAAAGTGGCATTTTCAGGCAGTTCAGTCAACAAGCCCATTTTTAATGCGCCCATAATACGGTCACGCATTTCGGCGGCGGCTTTTTTCGTAAAGGTCATCGCCACAATCTGTTCAGGTTGTTCAACTTGCGACAGTAAGGCTAAAAAGCGTTGCGTTAACAGAGCGGTTTTACCGGAGCCTGCGGGCGCTTGCACGATAAAGGAGGTAAATGGGTTAATGGCTGCAAATCGCGCGGCACCATCAATCAAATTGGTATCTTCTTGAACACCAAACCGTTCGTTCATTCCTGGACGATTTTGAGTTTGCATAGATGGGGTGGACTGGTCGTAACCGGAGTCTCCATCAACATCATAAGCAGTTTCATAAGAAGGTTCGTTTTCTGGTTCCACAAACAAATCTAGGTTGGTTTTTTCTGTCGGTGTATTCGAGTGATTTGTCATGATTAAGCCTCCCCTTGAAAGTCATCGTTATCGAAATCGTCGGTAAAACGTTGCTGTTGCTTCATCTCTGGCAGACGTAACGCTAACTTACAATTGGCATATTGAATGTCGGTTTCTTTATCAAAGGCCATCTCGGCACAACCCAATTGAATATCACTGGCCAGGTCGGAAACCTGCTGTCTTAAATGCCCTAAAAAATGCACCCAGCTTGTTTCGTAAAACTCATGCCCCTCTTTCTCGGCCATTTTGGCAAATATTTGGATAGAACGCGCTTTCAACAAGACATCCTCATCTGCAGTTATGGCACTGATTTTCACCCCATCGTCCGAGTGTAATAGACCATAACCAATCCCAGAAACATCATCACTGACGGCATGTAAATACACCGCCAACTGAGGTGCTTTGGTCGGCGTTTTTAACAGATCATTAATACTGGCTTTACCGGTTTTATAATCAATAATGACCTTCTCACCCGAGATCTGATCGACTCGATCGATAATCACAGTGAACTCAATACCTGCCAGTGTGATTTGGTGTTTTTCTTCTGTGGCAATCACTTCAAAACTCGAACGGCTTTTCTCAAGCTCTAACCATGACAAACACAGCTCAAGAATTCGCGCTTGTTCCAGTTCTAAATAGGCGTTTTCGATGGTGCCTTGCAGTTCTTCAAAACTGACCGTAATGTTATTTTGCAGGCGTTCTGCCAACGCCTCATCGGTTAACAATAACATCGCATTCTGGGTTTTGGTCTCTTGCCAAAAATGCTCTAAAACGGCATGTACCAAAGTGCCCTGATTGGTGTTTTGTAAACCTTCCTCGACGCTCTGTAAACCGTACTTTCCGCCTAAACGATAATCCATAAACGCCATTAACGGACACTGACTCTGAGCCTGTAAAATACCGGTTCCGCCTGGGGCTTTTGATCCTTCTGCGACTTGTGGTCCTTTGGTGTCTAAGACCCATTCAATCGGCTCTTCGGCATCGCGTAATAAAAAGACCTGCTCCGCTAACGAACGGTAATCCAACGCTTCATAAGGCGGCAAGCTGATTTCTTGCAAGACTTGGTTTTCATCGCGACGAATTTGTATTAACGGACTGGCGAGTAACTCAGCATCACCTTTATATTGCGCATAACTCCAAACCAGGCTCGGTGCACATTCCGCTAAACGTTCTGTCACTTGCAAAGCGTAATCTAACTCACGCTTGGCGTCGCAACGTGGCGAACGTTGTTCTCTTTGTAACGCCATCGGTAAAAACGGATTGGGATTGGGCATTCTTGGCCAGGCTTCATCGGTTAATCCCATGACCCACAAGGCATCAAATTGTTGGCCACCGGCTTCTAGCATTCCCATAATCTGAATCGGTTGCAGACCTTTACTTTGTGACTGATGCAACTGCTCTGATAGAAAACGTCTAAAGAGCGATAACCAGGCAGAGACCGACTGCTTTCCCACCATTTCGGTGACCATTGAAAAGTTGGTCACCGCGCTTTCAAACGCTGTTTTTTGTTGGTATTCGTCACTGTTCAGCGTTCGAGAACCCGGCCAGTTTATCAACTGTAAAACATCCCAAGTGGCTTGAATGAACTCCGTTAAACTCAATTTGGCGGGCAGTTCGAGTTGCGCTTGTTGGCGTAATTTTTGCAATAAAGCTTTGGGTAAGGCTTTGGCTGACTCCGTTTCTAATAGACTCGGCCAAGCAAAGTTAGACCACTGTGACCGTCTGAAACCTGCATCGGCTTGTTGGCGTTGCACAAAACTGCCCTGACTATAAGGCGAGATTAACCACTGACTCCAGTCGGCATAGGTACACGGCTTTTTAGGGCGTAGAAACAGCTGTAAACTCAACCAAGCACTTTGCACGATAGGCAGATCCAGTAAAGACTCTCCTAAAGACAAATTATAAAAAGGTGGCGTTGTTCGTCTACTGCTGAGCTCTTGCAAACCTTTCAGACTCAACTGCTCATCCAAACATTGCGTTAAAGCGACTTTATAATCGGCCAAGTTGGGCGACACAACGCCGATTTTAATCTCGTGTTCGGGTTTGACTAAAGACAGGGTTTGCCATTGTTGAACACACCATAGAGCCACTTGGCGTACTTCATCCTGTGCATCTAATGCGCTATACAAAGATTGATTGGTTAAATTGGCATTGGAAGTCGTGACTGCTTCCGTCACCTGACAACCTAAAGACTCTAAGGTCGCTTGCCACTGCTTTATCTGAGGGGTTATTTCATCGAAGCCATGTAAACAAAATGCATCTGGCAGATTGCCTTTGCCCATTTTTAACCACGATAATCTCTGCTGTTGGGCTAAGACATCATCCTGCCAGTTATTGGCCTGTAATTTTTTGAGATAACGTGACTGACAGCTTTTGAATAACTGCGTCTCATTGGAGTGAAAAGGGGCTTCTAACCACGTCTCTGGAAACCAGGATTGCGCAAGTGACCAGGCCTGGTAGAGTTGTTTAGCTGTGCTCGAAACATTGAGCAAGGCGATGCTTTGAATGCCATGAGTATCGTGACCACCATCCGCATCCGATAAGCTGCTTAAAGCGGTTTCGCGAGACTCTAACTCTTCTTGTAATACTTGTTCCCACAACCACTGTGCTTCAAAGCCGCTTAAGACTTTACTCGGCAATTCATCCATCAACAATTCACCACGGAGCAAACACCCCTCTTGCCATACAGTCCACCATTGGCTAAAGGTCATAATCTCCGGCGTTTGAATCACCGAATGACTTTGCTGCTGTATGGATTGCTGTTTAAGCGTCGCGCTTAAACGACTATTGGCTGTGATATGAATGGTTTTCATCAAACTCGCTTTTTAAGAAAAGATCTTATGGGCATTTTACAGACGGTTTAAAACCGTTGCTTTAGTAATTTTAGAGGACGGACTATTATGGCAAATAAATACGGTTTAACAAATCAAACTAACAGTTGAATCCAGCGTGCCCCATGGGTTTTCATAACCCGTTTTGCCTCTGGGGTTTGCGGGTAATGCTGATTGACTAAATCCCAAAAGGCCTTAGAGTGATTGGCATGGACTAAATGACACAACTCATGCACCACGACATAATCAACCACCCATGCGGGTGCTTGCATTAGACGCCAGTTAAATTGGATTCGACCATCGGCATAACAGCTACCCCAACGTGATTTGTAGCCTTTTACCGTTAGGCTTTTCGGTTGAACACCAATCTGCTGCGCATAATGGGCTAATTTAGGTTCAAGGTATTCCACTGCTTGCTTGTGCATAAAGGTTTGAATATTTCGACAGGCCTGGGTCGCAGATTCATCGGCACTCAGCTTGCCGTAATGCAGCTCATTCCAATAAAGAGAACAGATGTCATCCTCTATCAAAACGTCTGCAACCTTCTCAGCAAGAGCCTCATGCAAAGAGGTTTCTTTATGCTGAATCCGAAAAACCGTTTTCGCCCCCAAAAACTCCAGAACATCTCCCTCTTTCCCCTGAAAAAGTGACATGGGTTGATAAGAGGCGTGGCGTAACTCTAAGGTTGTAAGTGTTTTTTGCAACCATTCATGATGCCCTGTCAATAAGGCCAACAAACGTTTATTGGAAAAATTCCTGGGCACTAAAATAGCAACGCCGGCCGGACGTGTTTTTAAGGCAATCGACTTTTTGCGAGTGGTACGCACGATAGGCAGCTGTTGATGACCCACTTGAAAGTGATTCAAATCAGACTTTGTTTCAGTTTTGGCTTTCGGTTTTAAGGGCGAGAATAAAGACATATTTTATCTTTTAATGAGACCTTTGCATAAGTCGGAGTCAAGACAGAAACGACTTTTAAAAATCGTTTAATGAGAGGTCATTATAGGGCGGTTTTGATAAAGAAACTGGCATATCATGCGTTAAATCTCCAGAATGCTCAGCAATTGTTTTCTTAAACCGATTTATGCATTTAGTCGTTTTACTTTATACTACCCTTTATGAATGCAAACCCAATAAAGCAGCACTATAACCTTACAATTAAGCATCCCGGAGATGCCCTTGAACACTTGGCGGAGCTGACGGGTTTAAGTAAACAACAGTTGAAAACCTATGCCCTTAAGGGCGCTGTTTGGTTGACTCAATTCAGCCCATCAAAACCCACTAAACCCGAACGCCTTAGACGCTTGAAAAAAGCGCTCTTGCCCGGCATGATTTTGGACTTTTACTATTTCCCTGAATTATTAAATGCTGAGTTGACTCCTGCTCAACTCATTGAGGATAAACAGGGCTATTCGGTTTGGCTAAAACCTCGCGGAATGCTGTCACAGGGGTCAAAATGGGGCGATCATACGGCGCTTTATCGCTGGGTGGAAATGCATTACAAACCAAACAATGAAACTCGCCAGGCCTGGATAGTGCACCGTTTAGACCGAGCTACTCAAGGATTGATGTTACTGGCGCATACTAAAAAGATGGCGCAAATCTTGAGCCACACTTTTGAAAGTCGTGAAATTCACAAAGCTTACCAAGCCAATATCTGGGGAGAATTTCCAGCAGAAGCACAAACCATAACCTTGCCTATTGACGATAAAGCCGCGGTGAGCCATATCACTTTAAAAGCCTACAATGCTGAGTTGAATATCTCACGCGTTGAGGTTGATATTGAAACGGGTCGCAAACATCAAATTCGCCGCCATCTCTCCGAATCTGGTTTTCCGATTATTGGGGATCGTCTTTACGGCGATGAGTCGTTGGATTTGGCCCTACCAACAAAAGGAGAAGTTCGGCCTGATTTACAACTCACTGCTTATAAACTGAGTTTTGTGTGCCCTCTCTCTCAAAAACTCTCTCTTTATGTTTTAACGGAACAACAGCTAGACCTGATGATTGTTGAATAAGCGTTAAGAAATTACAACTAAGGATACGGTATGTTACAAAGTTATCAGCTACCCATTAAAGGAACTTTTTATTATGCGGCCGAGATTGCCTTTGATGAAAACCTGCTGACCAGTAATACCGCATTGCAATTACTCCCTGAACCCGACAATGGTTATGACCGTTATGCCTTACAAATTTTTCTGCCAACAATGCAAGACTCTTCAAACAACAGAGTCCCTAGCATTGAAGTTTTAAATGCAGACAATCCCGGACTCCTGTTAGGTTATGTCCCAAGACAACTCTCCCCCATTATCAGTCGCCAATTAAAATCGTCTTGTACATATAGTCTACAGGTTATCCACAAGGCAAGATTAGGCAAACGAATCGAAATAGGGTGTCTCCTTGAAATGCACTTACCCTGGATTACGGCATTGAATCTTCGTCTCCGGGTTATATGGGTACAGCAATTAAAACGGCTAAAAAGAGTGCAATGCTATTTAACCCAAAAGAATGAATAACGGTCTTTTGAACACTTCTTATTACTTTAGTCCGCAACAATTGCTACAATCCAATATAATCAAAACGATACAACAAAAAACATGTGGGCTTATTAAACTTGATGACACCGAATAACACCGACCAAAGTAATCAACAACAATGTGCTAATTTACTGAATTTATCTGATGATTTCCAGGTATTAACAAAGGTCAAGCCGACCACAGTCTTCAATGCACCCACGCCTGATAATTGTCACCGCGTCTGTGTAATTGATACCGAAACGACGGGGCTAGACACAGATGTTTGTGAAGTGATTGAAGTCGGCTATCAAATTATTGAGTTCGATTCCTTAGGCAATTTCTATCAAGTGATTAGCTCGCAAAATTTCTTAAATGAACCTCAAGGTGAAATCAGTGCGGAAGTGACTCGTGTAACAGGGATTACACTGGACGATGTCAAAGGTCATAGCATTCCTTGGGACAAGGTGGCAGAGGACATTGCTCAAGTACAACTCTGTGTCGCCCATAATGCCGCTTTTGACCGCCCGATACTTGAACGTTACCATGACGTGTTTTTGAATAAAATCTGGGGTTGTTCGGTCGCTCAAATAGATTGGCAAAACTTAGCCCACGTTAGCTCACGGAGCCAGGAATTTTTATGCTGGAAGGTCGGACAGTTTTTTTACGGTGCCCACCGTGCTATAGATGATGTACAGGCACTTTGTCAGCTTCTGTCCATTCCCATATCAGAAGAGAAAATGCCGGCTTTTCATTATTTATTGCACTCTATCCGTCAAAGTAAATCACTGGTTAAAGCCAGCGGCGCGCCGTTTGCCGTTAAGGATGCCTTACGCTCACGCGGCTATCGTTGGAATGCCGGCGAAAAAGTGTGGCAACAAGTGATTGATGATGCCAATCTACAAGATGAAGTGGCCTGGTTAATCGATAATAAAACGCCGAATCCAACGATTATAAAACTTAAAGCRACSGATAGCTTTTCAGTAAGAGCTCGCTAGAATTACGTTAAATTTTAGTTCGGTGTTAGCAACACATTTTAAATAGTTTTCCCTGATTGATTAAAATCTCACMAGAAATGAGACAGAATCGAATCAGATTAATATAATAGAGTTTTTGTACGAGTCGACTATCGACAAAAAGAGTTGTAGTTTCAATTTTTCCAAGATTAAGTGTTAGGAGTTTAATAATGAGTTCAACGGACAACAAGACCTATAAAGGTCAACTAAAGCGATGGAATGATTCAAAAGGATTTGGTTTTATCGGTGCTGAAGATGAAGACCGTGACATATTCATTCACATCTCAGAACTGAAGCAAATGACCCGCCGTCCGAACATTGGTGATGTGATTACTTACCAAATTCAAGTTCAAGACGATGGTAAGAATCGAGCCTATAATGCGCATATTGAGGGCGTTGAAGTCTTTAAATCAAAACGCAACAATAACATCTCTTTAAAGAATAAGTGGGTTGTCACATCCATCATCATTGCGATTATTGCAGTGACCTATTTTGTGATTGCATAAAAAAATTGAATACGCTAAGCAATTTGAACCGGGTTCGTTGAATATTGGTTAATACGACCTGACCTCGGCTTAAATTTAGTTTAGCCTTTCTAGCGGCTATTATGACCATAACCCCTTTAAAATCAGACAATCCAATCTATTAAAAGTACCGTGTTTGCAAATAAACAGCCGTCATCGTCCCCACTTTAATCAAGCTATCCATTAAATCAATTCATTACTATCTCAACATTTCTAACTTATTGTTATCTAGACAATAATCATTCTTGGTGGTTCAATACCCTATTAGAACGTCTTATTACTTACGATAAGCCGACTTTATGTCCCAAGGGATTGTATGAAACAACGACTAGCTCTCGCCGCAAACATCTTAAATAAAGCAAAACTTCCCAAAATCCCTAATGAAATATCGACCCTGCAAGATGAGTCATTGCACAAGAATCCGAATACCGTTGTGATTGCAAAATGTATTAGCCGCAATCCAAAATTACTCACCCGCTTTCTAGCGGTCTCATCTTTTGTCTCTAAAAAAGAGGTGGGTACCGCCAAGCAAGCCGTTGATATATTAGGGGTTCAAGGTGTATTTACTCTGTTCTTTTCAAATGCCATTGAGTATGTGTTCGAATCTGCAGATGACAGTGCCGAAATCATTAACCACTCCATTAAAGTTGCGATTGCACTGGCTGAACTTTCTAGTCGATTGAATATTCCTAAAAGTGATTGCTATCTATTTGGCTTACTGCATAACGTCGGTTATATCGTGTTGAGCCGTTATGATAGCGCTACTTATGAAACACATTATTTAAAGAGTTTATTGAGCCCTTCATCCGCTTACCAAAGAGAGATGGAAACATTTGGTACCAGTGCAAACTGTATTGGGGTGTATGTCGCTAAAAAATGGCGCGTTAAAAACTCACTCTATAGCGCTATTTTATTACAAGGTACTGACCACCAAAAAATCGATGATTCGGACCATAATATTTATGAATTGATTCATCTACTGAATATTGCACGATCTGTTGTCGCTCACACAGAAGATAAACGCTATGTCACTGAAGAAATACAAAGTAAGAGTTCTGAGTCAATGACTAAGCTAGGGATTACCAATATGGAATTTTCTCGTGCCAGAGCCACCGTAGTGAAAATGACCCAAGACCTAAAGTCATCCCAAAAAAATGCGTCTCGCCAAAATTAATATTTATTAAAAAGCCTGAATCGGCATTCCCTATGAACACTTTTTATACTCAATTGTTGTTAACTTTAAAGCCTATAACGACGATTCATCTATTTCAAACACATAGAAGCCCAGCTCTCCTCGCTTAGAGGATAACGCTATCCACGACAGGCTACATTAATTGTGCACGATGATTGAATATGATGAGCTGTGCTACAGATACCTTTAATGCTCTGCAGTACAAATCTTATTTGCCCATGCCGCTTTAACAGTTTTGGTAAAGAACCAACCAATCATTACCATCAATAACCCTAAAATCACCATTGCTATAATGTTGTAGAACATAAAACCACTCACTTTTGCCATCAATAGAGAAGCAATCGACATCGCGGCTAAAGGGAAAGTATAAGCCCACCAAGAAACCGCAAACTTCACTTTCATGAACTGACCTATAGAGACAAACATCAATAAAGTAGTGAACAGTGCAAAAAAGTAGAGAATTTTAGCAAAGCCATCCACTTCACCATTATTTAGAGTGACATAAGAGATAAAACCAACGGCTGGCGGTGCTATAAAGATGAATAAAGTTGGCAATAATTTTTCCATCATTGAAGCATGGAAGATAATGCGATTTAAGAGAATTGCCGTCAGTATTGGCCAAAATACGATACCTATTGAAAAGAAGAACCAACTGACGTCTGCGGGTGCATAATGAACCCCGGCAATAGGGACAATAATATTACCGACAATTGGGATAAACCAAGCTGGATTAGAGTGCTCTACTTTGAAGTAGTCATGGTGCACCCAATGATATAACACCCAAAGCGTCAGAATAATATGCAATGTAGCGCCCACCATCCAAAGACCTTGAGACACGTCATTTAAACCAATAACATGATAAGCGATGCTTAATAACAGCATGCTTATACTAATGGCGGGTACAAAATTCATTTTTACAGGATGTCGCATCTCCTCCCAAAATGCCTCTCTAAAACGTAAGACCTTAACTAAATAGACACTCAGTAACATGGCGAATAGGACCGTCACAAAAGCCGTCATACCTAAACCAAAAGCATGTCCATACGATATAAAATCCTCTGTTTTTAAGCTTGCGATGGACAATCCTGCCATTCCCATAATCATGCCGAACATACTGGCAGGAAAATATTTAATTTTGTCGAACCGTGACTCTTGCATTTAATTTATACCCTTATAAATATTTTATATGACAATTTAAGTTTAACCTGTTGAATCTATTTAACTATGAATAAATAATGGAATTAACATCACTAAATTTATTTCAAAACGTTAAGTCTTCCTGGACACCTATTGATCATATTCACAAACAGTTACTCTCTGCTTTTCACTTCAAACACGTCGGAAACCCCCACACCTAGTTTATCCGATGCGGCTTGCCACTGTCCATTAATATGAGTGATAATTTGCACATCGCCCATATAGTTGTTCTTTTTCAAATGGTAACCCATCATCTGCAACCCATCCTTGACGTCCTCCGGTAATTCAGGATTGTAAGCGATTTGATTGACCGGTAAAAGCTGATGATGCACACGTGTTGCATCAACAGCCTGTTGAGCACTCATGCCCTCCTCAACCACGTTTTACAATCGTTTGAAATACCGAGGTAATGATTGTCGAGCCACCGGGTGTACCGACCACCATTTCGAGCTGCCCATCTTTTAATAGAATGGTGGGAGACATAGAGGACAACATACGTTTCTCAGGGGCGATTTCATTGGCTTTACCACCCACGACACCAAAAACATTGGCGACACCGGGCTTTTTACTAAAATCATCCATTTCATCATTCATTAAAAACCCAGCACCAGGAATCACGACACCGCTGCCAAAAGGCATATTAAGCGTATAGGTATTTGACACAGCATTACCTTGCCCATCCATAATAGAAAAGTGTGTGGTCTCTGGTGACTCTAGCTTGCCGTGTCGCATCTTTTCAGAGTCGGAAATCTCATCCAGTAGAATACTTTGACTGCGTTGTTTGAGATAGTCGCTGGAGATTAAGGTCTTAATGGGCACTTTAATAAAATCGGGATCGCCTAAAAAGTGTGCTCGATCGGCATAGACTCGCTTTTCGAGTTCGGCATAAAAATGGGTTTTGACCACCTGTTCTGGTATTCCATCTTTTTTAGCTTGCGCTAAAGCCGCTTGTAACTGGGGTGCTAACAACTGCTTCAATTTTAATAGCTGTACAATGGCCACCCCACCTGAACTCGGTGGAGGCGCTGAGACAACCTGCCTGCCTAACCATTCCCCTACCACGGGTTCACGCCACTTAGCCTGATAGCGATTAAGGTCATCTAGGGTAATCAAACCATTATGCGCCTGCATTTCATCGACTAATAGCTGGGCAGTTTTTCCTTGATAAAAATCAGATGCGCCTTGTTTGGCAATACGCTCAAGTGTTAACGCTAACTCAGGTTGTTTAAAGAGTGTGTTCGCTTTAAGACTGCCAAAGTAGTCCATAAAGTTTAGCGGCATAGTGGTTTTATCGACGATCCAGCCTTGAAACCACTTCGCCCTATCCTCTATGGCTTGTGACACCCTAAAACCTTGTTCTGCATATTCAATGGCGGGTTGCAATAACTGCTGCCAAGGTAAGGATCCAAAGCGCTGATGTGCTTGCCAAAACCCCATGACCGTTCCAGGCACGCCTAATGCTTGATAACCGACCAAGGAACGATATGGAATGACTTGCTTGTCTTGATCGAGATAAAGATCTCGAAAGGCGGCTTTTGGAGCCTTTTCTCGATAATCTAAAAACTGCACGGCTAAAGTATCCGTATCATCGGATTGTAAGGTAGGTGTATACAAGGTCATAAAACCACCCCACCTAAATTACCGGCCTCGGGGTACGTTACCGCCAAAACAAACCCGCTGCCACGGCCGCATCCACCGCATTACCGCCGGCGAACAGAATTTGTTTGGCCACCTTTGCACTGTATAAATCTGGCATGGCGACGGCCGCCATTTGGGTGCTCTTGGGCTCTGCCACCTTTATGGGCTCTGCAAACAGAGGCCAGGAGCATAGCGAGATAACAAAAGGAGAG
>VCMH01000123.1_pt1 | contig 16069 bp, 15 predicted proteins | sample 3385031 | NCBI WGS metagenome assembly VCMH01 (sample SAMN11833398, study PRJNA544312) | saline spring metagenome | isolation source: microbial filaments from arctic saline spring | place: Canada: Axel Heiberg Island, Nunavut | collected 2010-05 | reverse complement strand
GGGCAGTGAGAAGTCAGGCAGTAGATGGAATTCAATCCATTGGCTGGTGACAGGTGGGTAAACTTAAGCTAGTCGCATGTAAAAGTAGTCGAGGAGACATGCTGAGTGCAATTTCATCGGCATATAAGTTGTCACCTAATATGGGGTGACCCAATGATTTCATATGTAATCTGAGTTGATGAGAGCGGCCAGTGATGGGGGTGAGCTCGACCAGAAACTGATTGTTGCTTTGTAGTAGGACCTTCCAGTGAGTTTGTGCCGACTTGCCTTGTTTAAAGTCAATCATTTGCAGAGGGCGGCGCTCCCAGTCGCAACGCATGGGCAAGCTGATGGAGCCTTGTTGTACTGAAGGCATGCCGGCGCAGATGGCTTGATACGTTTTTGAGGTTTCTCGTTCTTGAAATTGGCGGCTTAGCGCACGGTGTACCTCTGCCGTTAAGGCAAGAACCATTAAGCCCGAAGTATCCATGTCTAAGCGATGGACAATTTTTATCTCTGGGTAAGTCACCTGTAAATGAGATAACAAACACTCGTGTTTTTCAGGCCCTCGTCCCGGCACAGAGAGTAAACCACTCGGTTTGTTCGCAATCACAATGTCTGCATCGGCATAATGAATCCAGCTGGAATCAAAGATAAATTGGTTCGGAAAAGTAGGGGATGAGTGCATTTTATAAATAGGCCTTGTAAACTATTGGCTTATTTTAAACCAAGGTGTCTATTGAAATGACTGATAAATCTAAAAAGGTCTCTGTTTTATTTGTGTGTCTGGGCAATATTTGCCGTTCGCCGACGGCACATGGTGTCTTTAGGAGCTTGGTTATCCAAGCGGGACTAGAGGATAGGATTGAAATTGATTCCGCTGGCACCGCCGCTTTTCATATCGGTAAGTCACCGGATGGCCGTTCAACTGAAGTTGCGTTAGAACGTGGGATTGATATGACTGACTTACGAGCGCGCAAGGTGGATTTTGGTGATTATTACGTCTATGACTATATTTTGGCGATGGATGATGCAAACTATTCGAACTTAATGGACATGGCATTGCCAGAGCATGTGGATAAGGTGCAAATGTTTTTGGACTATACTCAGGATTTTTCAGAGTCAGAAGTGCCCGATCCCTATTATGGTGGAGCGCAGGGATTTGACCATGTATTTGATTTGGTGGAGTCGGCATCGCAAGGGTTGTTAGCGCATATCAAACAGCATCATTTGTCATAAATAAAGTGACCCTACGCCTACATGGTTTGGTAAAACCGCAGGACATGTCCTGCGCTCACGCGGTTTTGTAAAGCCGCAGGATGTACCAGGCCTGGTCAACTGTTGATTTGATTAGGGTTGATTGAGTTCACCGTTATGGTTCGCTTATCTTTAATAGTTCATTCAGATGATCTGGCTGGATTTATAAAACCCAGATACAAAAACACCGCCAATGGGCGGTGTTTTTGTAGGTGCAAAATAACCAGAAGATTATGACTCTTTTGAAGTCGTTTCCGGTTTTGGTGCGACTTCGGCTTTAGCTTCAGTTTGTGCTGAAGTTGAACTATCCGAAGACTCCTTTTGAACCTTACTTTCAGCCGTTCTAGGCTTTCTTGGACCACGAGGTCTTCTAGGTCTTCTAGGTCTAGCTTTTTTCTCTGGTGCTTCTCCACTCTCTTCTGAAGGGGTCTCAGTGACTACATCTTTAGTCTCTGTTACAGCTTCAGTGTCAGCGACTTGTGGAGTCTCCGTTTGAGCCTCCGGTTCAGCTTGAATTTCAGCAGGCGTTTCTACAATTGGAGTTTCAATCGTAGACTTTACGGCTGTTGCTTCTACTGGCGCTTCAGCTGTTATTTCAGCCGCACTCTCTTCGACAACCAGCTTTTCAGTGGTTGGCTGAGTTGGCGCTGTTTCAACAGGAGTCTCAACCGTTTTTTCGGCTAACTTATCAACCGTTGGTGCCACAGTGTTGGTGGTTTCAACAGCGGTATCAACAGTCTGAGTCACGCTGTTCTCAGCTGATTTTTTCTCAGCAATGGCTTCAGGACGCTCAGTGCGTTCCGAACCCGGTGCTGGAGAATCAATTGATAATGTTTCAGCATTAGCAGGTGCGCGACGACGGCTGTTATAGCGACTGCGATTACGACCTTGAGGCTTCTGAGGTTTTTTACCTTTTCGCTCATTAGGTTGATCTTGTGATGTCGTATCGACCGCTGCGCTAGAGGTTACGTTTTCATCAGCCGTTGGAGCCTGAGTTTCACGATCTTTATTGCGTTTACGATTGTCGCGGTTTGGACGACGATTAGGCTTTCTTTGTTGATCTGAAGTTGCTTGAGAATCCTTATCTTCAGTCGCATCAGTCGCATCAGTCGGTGGACGGCGCTTATTGCGGGTGTCATCACGTTCATTGCGGTTGCGGTTACGACCTCCACGATTGTCATCACGTTCATTACGGTTGCGATTACGGTTGTTGTTACGACGTGGATTTGGACGAGAAGGTCTTTGAGGCGCTTCAGGCTCTTCAGTCTTACCAAATAAAGAGTTCCAGACACGAGAGAACAAACCAGGTTTCACTTCAGTTTCAACTTTAGCGACTACTTTTTCAGGTGCTTCCGTCACAATAGCTGATTGAGGTGGTTTTGTCTGTTGGATGTGTTTAACGGCAGGCTCTTCTTTAGGCAGCTGCTGTTTTGCATCTTCATCTGTCAGTGAAAAGTCAGGAAGTGAAATTTCCTTAATTTCATAACTTGCTTGGATTGAAGTATCTTCACCAGTACGTGTACGTTCCATAATGTACTGTGGCGTTTCTAAATGTTCATTTGGCACAATCAAAATATGCAAGTTATGACGATCTTCAATCAGAATCAATTGAGCACGTTTTTCATTTAGAAGGAATGTGGCAACATCGACCGGTAATTGTACTGTCACGCGGCGCGTATTCTCTTTCATGCTCTCTTCTTCAAGCAGACGCAAGATAGAAAGACCTAAAGACTCAACACCACGGATAACCCCAACACCATGACAGCGAGGGCATACAATTTGAGTGGATTCTTCAATAGAAGGGCGTAAACGCTGGCGAGACATTTCAAGCAGACCAAAACGAGAGATCTTCCCGATTTGAACACGTGCACGATCAGACTTAACGGCTTCTCGAATTTTGTTTTCAACATCACGTTGGTGTTTGTTTGAATGCATATCAATGAAATCGATAACCACTAAACCACCTAAATCACGAAGGCGTAGTTGACGAGCAATTTCGCAAGCCGCTTCCATATTGGTAGTGAACGCGGTGTCTTCAATGTCCGAACCTTTAGTGGAGCGGCTTGAGTTGATGTCAATTGCGGTCAAAGCTTCTGTGATATCAATCACAATAGAACCACCTGACGGTAGTGATACTTCACGTTGATACGCGGATTCAATCTGAGATTCAATTTGAAAACGAGTAAATAGAGGGATCGTATCTTGATACGGTTTTACTTTATAGACTTGCTCAGGCATGACGTGTTGTATGAAATCACGTGCTCTATGGAAGACTTCCATATTATCAATGATGATTTCACCAATGTCCTGGCGAAGGTAATCACGGATGGCAAGGATAACAATGTCTGATTCTTGATGGATCAGGAAGGGTGCGGCTTGTTCAGTAGAGGCTTTTTTAACAGCTTCCCAAAGTTGTACCAGGTAGTTAACACCCCATTGTAGTTCTTCAGTGTTTTTGTCAACGCCCGCAGTACGGATGATTAATCCCATGCCTTCAGGCGTATTTAAATCACGTAATGTATCGCGAATGTCAGTGCGCTCATCGCCTTCGATACGGCGAGAGATGCCACCCGCTTTAGGGTTGTTTGGCATCATTACAACATAAGGGCCAGCCAGTGTAATTTGAGTTGTTAAGGCGGCACCTTTATTACCACGTTCTTCTTTTTGAACCTGAACAATAATCTCTTGACCTTCTTTTAGAACGTCTTTGATGCTAAAGCGGCCAGATTCTGGTTTGGTCTTAGGAAAGTACTCTTCAGCAACTTCTTTGAAAGGTAAGAAACCGTGGCGTTCAGAGCCGTAGTCGATAAAAGCGGCTTCTAAACTCGGCTCGATGCGAGTGATTTTACCTTTGTAAATATTTGCTTTTTTCTTCTGGTGACGTGGCGTTTCTACATCTAGGTCGTACAGGGTTTGCCCGCTAACAAGGGCAATGCGCGTCTCTTCTGACTGAGTCGCATTAATGAGCATTCTTTTCATGCTTTTCTCTTTTTTTGTTATCTGAGAGACATCATGAATAGAAGACAGAAAAAGCGGACGAGAGATCTTGCTCAGAGGTCTGAAGAGTTTTGTGTAGGCGAGTTGTTAGACAAGAATAAAAAAGTTTGTTTTTGCGACTGTTTCCGTGAGCTCTGGCGCTTTTGGCGCCGAGCTTGAGTGTAACGTCTCGCATCTTTTTGCAATAGCCTCTGTGGGCAAATGAAGCGCCGTATTACGCTTCATCGGTATCGTTCTATCTTTGTGTAACACTGGTATCGAGCAAACGCATTATTTTTTATTTTTGGGCTGTTTGCTCTAGCCGGCAGACAATGTCTGTTTTTTACAATACTTTCAGCTTGATTTAGCTCTCGTATCATTGATGTGGCGTCTTATGACTCTATGGTTAACCTTTTCGTGAGGTTAGTTAAGTGCAGCGCCAGTCAATTTTCTCAACATCCTCTTTCGTTTTATGTAAAAGAGAGGTGTTGGGGCTTTTGGTGTCTTGTATGGATGTGTGGCTCAGAAGTTTTGATAAAACAGAATAAATTTAAGCGTATTAGGAGGGCTCTGTATGAACAAAAGCGCTCCAGTTTCCTATGGTTTGATAGGCCGCCGATTTCTGTCGGTATTGAAAATTCTTTCACGTAAATCGTGCTACTTCACTAGACCCGTAGGGTCAGTATGGTTTGCTACGAAAGCATCGCTTACAAATTAAGCCACGTAAATATATCACTCATTTTACAACTGCGCAATGACAACCTCGCTTTCAGGCTGTAAACTGTCGCAAATTTCACTAAATAGACCTAATATAGTTAGCCTTGTGGGTATTCTTGTGGATAACTTGTGGAAGTTTTTCTTAAAATGGGATTTTCCATGGGTTTTTAGAGCGGTTATTAATGTGGTTTTATGACGTTATATTTCCAATGATTAAGTGTCAATAAGATGCAGTTTACCAAGGCTGTTAAGAATCAGATTTCAACGAATGAGTAAGTAATGGCAAATGTTAAATTAATAGACGTGACTGAGGAAGATGCAGGGCAGAGAGTTGATAACTTTTTGATGCGTCATTTGCGTAAAGCGCCTCGTACCTTAATTTATCGAATTATTCGTAAGGGTGAGGTGCGTGTTAATAAAGGCCGTGTCAAAGCAAATACCCGTTTGAATACGGGAGACGTAGTGCGTATACCGCCTGTTAGCGTGCCTGAAAAAGTTGAGATTGTTGAATCCGATATTCCTTATGCTCAGTTAAAGCGTATTGAAGACAGTATCATGTACGAAGACAATGATTTGATGGTGATTAATAAGCCGTCGGGCGTTGCTGTGCATGGTGGTGGTGGCATTAATTGGGGGCTTATTGAGGTGGTGCGCGTATTGCGACCTTTGGCCAAGCGTTTGGAGTTGGTTCATCGCATCGATCGAGATACTTCTGGTTGTATTTTAATTGCAAAAAAAGCCTCTATTTTAAAAGAGTTGCATGCTCAAATACGTGCTGATAAATGGGATAAGCGTTATCTCGCGATTGTGACCGGTCAGTGGCCAAAACAAGTGCAGAAAGTGAACTTGCCTTTGCGTAAAGATCATTTGCCAGACGGAGGCTGGAAGGTGTCGGTGGCGGATGATGGAAAAGTGGCGATTAGTTTTTCAAAGTAGAGCAACACCTTAAAGGGTGCGACTTGGTCTCCGTTAAGCTTAAGACCGGCAGGACACATCAGATAAGGGTGCATGCCTTGGCACATGGCTGTCCTTTATTGGGGGATGATCGTTATGGTGACCATCTGGTCAATAAGAAGTATCGCCCAATGGGAATGAAGCGATTGGCATTACATGCACAGTTTCTCGGCTTTACCCATCCGGGGACGGGAGAGTGGATGTTAATGGAAGCACCGATGTATGCCGATTTCACCCAAATTATCGAAACGTTAAGTGTATCAAAACCCAAGTCTTTAGGGTTTTGTAGTTCGCGCTGAAGCGACTTAGACGTAAAACAGTATTTAGAGAGTGTAGAGCATGGTAAAGAAATATAAAGCCGTTATTTTTGATTGGGATGGCACTTTGATGGATTCTGAAGCGCGCATCGTTAATTCGATTCAAGCGGCGGCAAAAGTGTGTGGCCTCCCAGTGTTATCTGATTATGACTCCAAGCAGATTATTGGTTTGAGTTTGGAATTGGCTATTTTGGGGTTGTATCCTAATGCGGAACAATCTCAAGTGGTCGCTATGGGAGAAGCCTATACTCAGCATTTCTTAGAGGATTGTAAGGTTCCAATGCAAGCTTTTGATGGCGCAGAGTCGTTACTGTTTAACCTGAGGCAGCATGGACTTAAATTGGCGATTGCCACCGGTAAGAGCCGTAAAGGGTTGGATCAGGTGTTGGGCGAGTGTGGGTTTGGTGTCTACTTTGATATGACGCGTACCCCTGTTGAATCAGCCTCTAAGCCTAATCCTTTGATGTTGGATCAAATTCTTACCGAGTTGGGCCTTTCGGTTGATGAGGTGGTGATGATTGGTGATACTACATTTGATATGGAAATGGCGCAAAATATCGGTATGGATCGCATTGCCTTGAGTCATGGTGTGCATCAAATGGAATTGTTGGCCGAATATAATCCAGTTGCACAGTTAGATTCATTGCAAGAGTTGAATGTTTGGTTAGTCCAGAATATTTAGCGCTTAAAGGGTGGGCTTTAAAGTTACCAGGCCTGGTAACTTTGTAAGTTGCCCATTAATGAGCCTTTTCGACCAAGCACGGGTTAGTTTTATCGTACTGGTTGTGAAGGCAGTGGATAGCCCATTTGATAGAAGAAATCGGTTAATTGAATCAAAGGCAATCCGATTAATGCATTAGGATCGTTGCTTTCAATACGTTTAAAAAGTGTGATGCCTAATCCTTCGGATTTAAAGCTGCCGGCACAGTTTAAAGGTTGCTCGATCTCTATGTAGTTACGAATGACGTTTTCACTTAGTTCTCTAAAGTAGACTTTAGTGATGTCCATGGTTTGGTAAGTTTTTTGAGTGGCTGTATTGATAACGACCAGGCCAGTGTAGAAAGTAATGCAGTGGCCGCTGAAATCGCTTAATTGCTTGATGGCATTTTCAACGCTATGTGGTTTGCCGACGGGCAACTCATTAAAAACGGCGGTTTGGTCTGAGGCAATAATAATAGCGTTAGGCTGATTGTTAGCAATCTCTTGAGCTTTTTTTAAAGAGAGTCGGTTAACCATCTCTTTTGGAGTTTCACCTTTAAAAGGTGTTTCATCAATATCAGGCGCAATTTGTACAAAATCAAGATGTAATTTTTTAAGAAGTTGCTTCCTAAAGCTCGAAGTAGAGCCTAGAATGACCAGAGGCATTGGTTCCGTAGAGGTCTGCGGAAGGTCGGTTGAAGTCGCTGTTTCAACGGCGGTGTTGGGTTGCTTTAAGTGCATAAACTAATGATTACCTAGTATTTTGTTTTTTAAGATAAAACTGGCAAAATGCCTCGTGATTCTTAGTTTACCCTCGATTTTTCAAGGGGGAAGTTCGAGTTCCTGACTCGATGGTCTATTCTACTGTGAAAAAAACAGCTTTTTTGACGTTATATTTTGACATAATCGTACGATGACTGTATGATTCGCGCCTATGTTTGACAAGCTACCTGAATACATCGATCCCATCAACTCGGTAAACCATGATAAACAATTCGTGGGTCGAGTCAACCAGAGCCGTTTAAAACGCCTGGGAGAGCTGACTGCTGCCGCGGATCGGGATGTTCTGGTAGAACTGAATTTCTTTTATGATAAGGCTTTAAGATTTCCTGCTTTTATCATGAAGATAGAAACGGTACTCGATTTACAGTGTCAACGTTCTTTAAAGACGTTTAGCTACCCAATTAAAACGGAAGTTAAAGGTATTTTTACAACGTCGCTGGCATTGGCTAAAGATTTACCGACAGACATCGAAGTATTTCTACGCAATGAAGATGACGCTAAATTGTCTTCATATGAGTGGGTAGAAGAAGAGCTTTTATTGTCGGTGCCTTTGTCGCCGGTGGATGAAACAAGTACACTAGACTACGTCAATGACATTGATTCAATGGCTGCTGATGATAGCGAAAAACCTAATCCTTTTGCAATATTGCAAGGGTTAAAAAACAGAATTTAAGATTATAATTTAGGAGATTGCCATGGCAGTTCAAAAGAGTCGTAAAACACCATCAACACGCGGTATGCGTCGTTCACATGATTCACTAGATGCACCAACATTAACTGTTGATGAAACTACTGGTGAAGTTCACCGTCGTCACCATGTTACGGCTGATGGATTTTACAAAGGCAAAAAAGTCGTTCACGATAAGGCTTAAATCATCTTGGCTATTAAAATTGCCATCGATGCTATGGGCGGTGATCACGGACTTGTGGTCACTGTTCCAGCTTCAATCGATGCACTCAAAAAATTCTCAGATATTCACATTATATTAGTTGGTAACGAAGACTTAATTAATGCTGAACTTTCGAATCATCAATACGATGCCTCTAGAATCACTATTCAACACGCTGAACAAGTCGTTGAAATGTGTGAACTACCCTCAAAAGCGTTAAGAAACAAAAAACAATCGTCAATGCGTATCGCCTTGAATTTGGTCAAAGATGATCAAGCCCAAGCGTGTGTCAGTGCTGGAAATACCGGTGCCTTGATGGCTGTGGCTAAATTTGTTTTGAAAATGTTACCCGATATTGATCGTCCAGCCATCTGTACGAGCATGCCGACCATGAAAGGTCATGTGCATGTTTTGGATTTGGGTGCTAATGTCGGTTGTACTGGTAGACAGTTAGCGCAATTTGCAATGATGGGTTCTGTCCTTGCGCAAGCGGTAGATGATAAGGCCTCTCCAAGAGTCGGTCTATTAAATATCGGAGAAGAAGAGATGAAAGGCCATCAGCGTATAAAAGATGCGTATCTGCTGATTCGCGGTACTGATATTAATTATATTGGTTATGTTGAAGGTGATGATATCTTTAAGGGTGATGTTGATGTCGTCGCATGCGATGGTTTCGACGGTAATATCGCGCTGAAATCAGCTGAAGGGGTTGCTAAGATGATCTCCTTTTATCTGAAGCAATCCTTCAAGAAAAACTTGCTGACTAAGCTTGTGGCTATAATGGCTTATCCTGTATTGAAATCCTTTAAAAATAAAGTCGATCCAGCCCAGTATAATGGAGCTTCTTTATTGGGTTTACGCAAGATTGTTATAAAAAGCCATGGTGGTGCTGACCAAGGTTCTTACTTTTATGCCATTGCTGAAGCAAGGCTAGAAGTCAGTAAGAATGTGCCCGAATTGATTTCAGCGGAAGTTTCTAAGCTTATTAAGCAACAGAATGCACAGTCTGAGTCAGAAGCATAAATCAAATTGAGGTTGTATCTTATAGGCTTAAGGTCAGATGCAACCATTTTAATCTCTCCCTTTATGTTTGAATATATGTTGAGTAGCTTATGAGTTCAAAAAATTATAGTCGTATCATCGGTACCGGTGGCTATTTACCTGAAAAAATTCTAACCAATGCTGATCTTGAAAAAATAGTTGATACCAGCGATGAGTGGATCCGTGAACGCACCGGAATCGAGCAGCGTCATATTGCAGCCGAGGGTCAAACGACTTGTGATTTAGCCGAGCAAGCGACTTTAAGAGCGCTTGAAATGGCGGGTATTGATGCCAGTACGATCGATCTAATTATTGTTGCCACCACCACGCCAGATAAGATTTTTCCGAGTACCGCTTGTCTGTTACAGAGTCGCTTAAAAGTTCATGGCTGTCCTGCCTTTGACGTTCAGGCTGTGTGTTCTGGTTTTGTGTATGGTTTAAGTGTCGCCGATCAGTTTATTAAAACGGGTATGGCGAAACGTGTTTTAGTCGTTGGTGCTGAAACGCTGTCACGAATTACGGATTGGAGTGATCGTAATACTTGTGTCTTGTTTGGTGATGGTGCGGGTGCGGTTATTTTAGAATCTTCTGCAGAAGCAGGTATCTTGTCTACCCATATCCATGCAGACGGACAGTATGAAGAGTTGTTGCATGTGCCTTCTGGGCCGTCTAAGTTGCCATCAAGCGATGCGGTAGCTGAACGCTCAATGCAGATGAAGGGCAATGAAGTCTTCAAGATGGCGGTTAATACCTTAAGTCGTATCGCGAAAGAGACCCTTGATGCCAATGGTCTACAGAAAGAAGATATTGACTGGTTAGTACCACATCAAGCCAACCTGAGAATTATCAAAGGAACGGCCAAAAAATTGAAGCTGACGGATGAACAGACCGTCATTACTGTTCACAAACATGCCAACACTTCCAGTGCATCTGTACCGTTGGCGTTGGATGAAGCAATTCGCGATGGTCGTATTCAAAGAGGCCAGTTGTTGTTGTTAGAAGCCTTTGGTGGCGGATTCACTTGGGGTTCTGCCCTTATTCGCTACTAGGGTTTAAGTACCCACGTCATTTAGACGTTTTGTTAGCCATTCATATTAAATAGGTTGAGTGCATTCGTTAAGGTGCCCAGCTCAAGTCTGATACAAAATTAAGTAGGAATTTAACTATGTCATATGCATTCGTTTTCCCAGGTCAAGGCTCACAATCAGTCGGCATGTTGGCCGAGCTCGCCACGTCTCATCCGCAAGTTAAAGAAGTGTTTGATGAAGCCTCTGCGGTTTTAGGCTACGACCTTTGGGATGTTGTACAAAATGATGCCGATGGTAAGTTGAACCAAACAGATGTTACGCAACCAGCGATGTTGGCAGCGGGAATTGCCGTTTACCGTACGCTTTTAGCACAAAAGTCATGTGCGCCAGCCTTTATGGCAGGTCATTCATTAGGCGAGTACACCGCATTGGTTGCCAGTGGTGTTATGACCTTAGGTCAAGGTATTGAACTCGTGGCTGAGCGTGGTCGTTTAATGCAACAAGCCGTTCCGGCTGGACAGGGCGCTATGGCAGCCGTTTTGGGACTAGAAGATGCTCAAGTTGTTGCTGTCTGCGCACAAGTGGATGGAGTTGTTGAAGCGGTAAACTTTAATTCACCTGGTCAGGTTGTTATTGCTGGCAATAAAGAGGCGGTAGAAAGTGCATTGCCTTTAATGACGGAAGCAGGCGCATCTCGTGTTGTACCTTTGCCCGTCAGTGTCCCATCACATTGTTCATTGATGAAGCCAGCCGCGGATAAGTTAGCTGAAAAGTTGGCCTCCATGGAATTTCAGATGCCAAGTGTGCCTGTTTTACACAATGTTCAATTTTCACAAGCGAGCCGTGTTGAAGAGATCAAAACGCTATTAGTTCAGCAGTTGTATCGCCCCGTACAGTGGGTTGAGATTGTGAATGCAATGAAGGCTCAAGGCGTTGAACGCCTGTATGAGCTAGGGCCTGGAAAAGTTCTAATGGGGCTTAACCGACGTATCGATCGTAAGATGGTTGTTCTACCGGTGCTTGACCAAGCAAGCCTTGAAAAAGCTTTAATCAGCTTATAATCGCAAATTTCTAAAAAACCAAGTTTATAAATTGATAGAATTGTTTAGATAATTTAACGCAGGATGAAATGTCGCGTTATTGTAAAGTCATAATCGATTCTATGAAGCATTAAAGATATCTAACATATAGGTAGGGAAATCATGTTAACAGGAAAAATCGCATTTGTTACGGGTGCCAGTCGTGGGATAGGAAAAGCGATTGCTTTGGACTTAGCATCAAATGGCGCTACAGTCATCGGAACGGCCACTTCGGAATCAGGGGCTGAAAATATATCAGCTTACTTAAAAGAAGCGGGCGCTTTAGGTGCCGGTAAATGCCTTGATGTCACTGATGCGGAGATGATTGCCAGCGTATTAGCAGACATTACTAAAGAATTTGGTGTCCCCACTATCTTGGTAAACAATGCTGGAATTACACGCGATAATCTACTGATGCGCATGAAAGACGATGAATGGGATGATATTATTCAGACCAATTTAACGTCAGTTTTTCGTATGAGTAAAGCCTGTTTACGTGGCATGATGAAAGCTAAAGGTGGCCGTATTATCAGTATTGCGTCGGTTGTCGGCGTGATGGGTAATGCAGGACAGACCAACTATGCTGCAGCGAAAGCCGGTATTATTGGATTTAGTAAGTCTTTAGCCCGTGAAGTTGGCGCGCGTAATATTACTGTGAATACTATCGCTCCTGGTTTTATTGACACGGACATGACCAAAGGTCTACCAGAAGAACAGCGTATTGCCCTAACCGCTCAAATTCCATTACAGAGTCTAGGTCAACCAGAAGATATCGCTAAGGCTGTAACGTTTTTAGCAGGAGATGGTGGTGCTTACATCACCGGTCAGACGCTAAACGTCAATGGTGGAATGCATATGGTTTAAATCGGCTCATTAAATGAGTGGATCTCCCTTGTTCTAAGGCCGAATTGGCGGTTGTGGGGAGAAATACTGAAGTATTTTTTTTAAAGCTTGAAAAATACCCGGGATAGAGCGAAAATACGTCAAAATTAATAATTCATTTAACATATAAAAAAACTGGAGAACTCCATGAGCGATATTGAAGAGCGCGTAAAGAAGATTGTTGTAGAGCAATTAGGTGTAGAAGAAAACCAAGTAACAGCTGATGCATCTTTCGTAGATGATTTAGGTGCTGATTCTTTAGACACTGTTGAGTTAGTAATGGCGCTAGAAGAAGAGTTTGATTGCGAAATTCCTGATGAAGAAGCTGAAAATATTTCTACATTAGCGCAAGCAACAGCTTACGTTAACGCAAACTTATAAGTTTTAAGTTTAGTCACGTACTGCAAAGAAGCCGTAATATTACGGCTTTTTTGTTTTTAGAATAAAGAGAGACCTTTGCATAGGTTAAATGGGTAAAATTTTCTACACTTTTACACCATAGTATTATGCAAAGTTTTCTAGCAAGAACCAAAGAGGATATCGTTTTGAGTAAACGTCGAGTTGTAATTACAGGTGTGGGTGCTTTATCAGCCGTGGGTTTAACCGTTCAAGAGAACTGGGATAATTTATTAGCAGGCAAAAGCGGTATTGATTACTTAACTAAATTTGATACGACTGCCTATTCAGTTAAATTTGGCGGTGTTCTAAAGGGATTCGATCCGACTGAATATATTTCGCCAAAAGACGTCAAGAAAATGGATCCTTTTATTCACTATGGTATTGCGGCAGGTGCGCAGGCCATCCGTGATTCTGGATTAGAAGTGACAGATGAAAATGCATTCCGTATCGGTGTCTCAATGGGCTCTGGTATTGGTGGAATCGGTTCAATCGAAACCCAGCACAGTATTGCTCTAAAATCTGGACCTCGTCGCGTATCTCCCTTTTTCGTACCGAGTTCAATCGTGAATATGATCTCTGGTAACTTATCTATTATGTTTGGTCTTAAAGGGCCAAATATGGCCATTGCTACAGCTTGCGCCACGGGTACTCACAGTATTGGTGATACCGCACGTATGATTGAATATGGCGATGTGGATGTTATGGTTGCTGGTGGTGCAGAACATGCGACTACTGAGCTTGGTTTGGCTGGTTTTGCAGCAGCACGCGCTTTATCAACCCGTAATGATGATCCTCAAACGGCCAGTCGTCCTTGGGATAAAGATCGCGATGGTTTTGTCTTGAGTGATGGTGCTGGGGCTGTTGTGCTTGAAGAGTATGAGCACGCCAAAGCACGTGGTGCAGATATCTACGCTGAAGTCTTAGGCTTTGGTATGAGTGGTGATGCTTATCATATGACGTTACCAGCCGCTGGTGGCGTAGGCGCTGCGCGTTGTATGGTCACGGCGCTGAATAACGCTAAGCTAGATCCAACTAAAATCGGCTATATCAATGCTCATGGTACTTCTACGCCAGCGGGAGATCTCTGTGAAACCTCTGCGGTCAAATCTACTTTTGGAGCCCACGCTTACAACCTAACCATGAGTTCGACTAAGTCAATGACGGGTCATGCTTTAGGTGCGGCAGGTGCAATGGAAGCGGTTTTTACCGCCTTAGCGCTTAAAAATCAAAAGTTGCCGCCAACCATCAATCTTGAAAATCCTGAAGAAGGGTGTGATTTGGATTATGTGGCGGGTGAAGCGCGCGATGCTAAATTTGACTATGCGTTATCGAACTCTTTTGGGTTTGGCGGCACCAACGCGACCTTAGTTTTAGGTAAAATTTAATGGGTTGTTTGCCCCTTTTTTTGCAAGACTCTTGCTAGGCTTTAATGCAATATGTCCAACTTAAAGAATAACCAGACTCATCAGGCTGTGATTTCGCAGCCTGTTTCACTTCCCGATCTCTCTCTGTTAGATTTGTCAAAATTGCATGAACTGAATCCCTTGCGTTATCCTTTTCTTTTAGAAAGTGTCGCCAAGGGTGGTTTAGGTGAGTTTGATATCCTCTTCGCGTATCCGCAAGAAACCATTCAGCTTAACGAACTTTCGGAAAAAGATAACTTTCTTGAGAGAGCGACTCAGGCTTTGACGGACTCTTCAATTTCAACAAGTGATGATTCAGTGCGTTCTTCCGAATTATCACCAGAGCTGCCTTTTAAAGGGGGCTGGTTTGCCTATTTTAGTTATGACTATGCCCAGGTGGTTGAGCCTGTCTTGAATCTGCCAAAGTCTGAATTTCCATTGGCTGTGCTCACGCGTATTCCTGCTGCGGTGGTCGTGAATCATAAGACCCAAACCGTGTCTTTGATTGCAGAGCCTGAATACACAGATCTCTTTACGCAAATGGAAGCCGATCTTCAGCAAGTATTACTCTTGCCGTCAACAGCGCACCCTATTGAAGCCGTTCATGCCACGGAAGAGCCTGAAGCCAAGTATTTAGACGGTGTTAAAGCCATCAAAGAGTACATCCTATCGGGTGATGTGTTTCAGGTTAATTTATCACGTCAATGGCAGGTGACTTTAGATAAACAAACCGATTACCTCTCGGTTTATCGTGCTTTGCGTCGTTCTAATCCGGCCCCATTTGCCGCCTTGGCGTGTTTTAAAGATGTCAAAAACCAGGCCTGGCAGGTTATTAGTTCTTCACCGGAACGGTTGGTGAAATACCAAGCACCTTGGGTCGAAACCCGCCCGATTGCCGGTACCCGTAAGCGCGGACCGGATTTAGAAGCGGACAAAGCTTTAATAACCGAGTTGATTTCACACCCGAAAGAGCGTGCAGAGCATATTATGCTGATTGATTTAGAGCGTAATGATCTAGGACGTATTTGCAAGCCGGGTACGGTCGAAGTCGATGAGTTAATGGCCATTGAAAGCTATGAGCATGTACATCATATCGTCTCGAATGTCCGTGGTCAGTTGCAAGAGGGCATGTCCCCTTTAGATATTATTCATGCTTTATTTCCGGGAGGAACGATTACCGGATGTCCTAAAATTCGCTGTATGCAGATTGTCGCAGAGCTTGAGCAAATGCCACGTGAAGCCTACACGGGTTCGTTGGGCTATATCAATCGTGATGGTTCCCTAGATTTGAATATTCTGATACGCACCATGCTTCAATTTGAAAAAGAGGGTCTGCCCACGGTACAATTTAGAGCGGGTGCTGGCATAGTGGCCGATTCGGAAGCTGAAAGCGAATTGGTTGAGACGCGCCATAAAGCCAAAGGTCTGGTCAATGCCTTAATCAGTGGAAACAGTCGTTAGAGTGAATACCGTTGATATGAATTCATCCGAAATAACCACCATTATTAATGGCTCGCTCATCGACTCTCTGTCGGTGCGTGATCGTGGTCTACAGTATGGTGATGGCTTTACGACGATGTTGGTGACTGGAGATCAGTTATTAAACTGGCCTGGCCATTGGCGAAGAGTGCAGCAAGCAGGCAGTCGTCTGCAATTCCTGTTATG
>VCMH01000069.1_pt1 | contig 16586 bp, 17 predicted proteins | sample 3385031 | NCBI WGS metagenome assembly VCMH01 (sample SAMN11833398, study PRJNA544312) | saline spring metagenome | isolation source: microbial filaments from arctic saline spring | place: Canada: Axel Heiberg Island, Nunavut | collected 2010-05 | reverse complement strand
TAAAGCCATGGATCAGGYGCGCAGAATTGAACGTATTGAGCATGATGACTTAAAAGGACATAAGTACACGTTTTGAAAAACCGACAAAACTTATCGGATAAACAGGAAAAGTCATTATCAGACATGCTTGAGCTTTACCCCACTCTAGGCAAGGCATACCGATTGAAAGTGCTGTTCAATGATGTATGGGACATGCCAAATAAAGTGGCGGCAACGACGTTCCTGACCAACTGGTGCAGAGAGGTCGAAGAGTCAACTATTCCCGCCTTTATGGCTTTTGCAAAAACGGTCAAAAGACATTGGTCTGGAATTATTCACTTTGTCGAGTCGCGTATTAGCAACGGTATTTTGGAAGGCATTAATAGTAAGGTGCAATTAGCCAAAAGACGCGCCAGAGGCTATCGCAATATCGGGAATTTCATCAACATGATTTATTTCCTATGCGGAAAACTGAAATTCAACTACCCACTCTATTTCACATAGAGCCAACAATTTTATCTGATAGCTCTGTTGAATCAAGACCATACCCTTTTAATTTGCCTAGATTAGGCTCTATTCGTAATTCTTGTTTTCGCTTGCCAAGATTCGCTATTTGAGAAATATTTGGGTTATTTTGCAGTTGATTTTTTACTTTGGTGACCACTTTTTGTAATAGATCGTCATTATTTCCGCCATAAACTAATATAAAGGCGGCTAAATTAGTAAACTCTTCTCTTTGGATTTGAGGGCGCTCAGCAAGCGTAGGAAAGCCATTAATACCTTCGACCCGATTGCGGACGTCTTCAATGAGACGTTCAATATCAATGCCGCTAGCTTTTTTCACACGTACTATTGAAAACTCAGGCTGTGATGTACTGATAACACTTTTAACACCCGCGATTCCTCTGATTGCATTTTCTACACGTTGTGTAATGCCTTCATCAACTTGTTTTTCAGTCCCACCAGGGTAGGTTACCGTGACGGTGAACTGGGTCGGTGGAATTTGAGGAAAACTCTCAACTCTTAGCGTATCTAGTGATAAAAGCCCTGCAATGAGCGTAAATACCATTAAAAGATTCGTAGCTACCGGGTTATCAATAAACCATTTAGTGACACTAATCATTTGTGATCACCTGCTTCATTCGCAAAAAACTCTGGTGATGCCTCTTGGCCTTGCAACATTGAACTAAGAGGAAACCGAACTAACAACCGATTAATTTCTGGTTTGTTTATATATCGAAATTTTATTACATCTGAGCTTTCCTCAATCAGCTCTATCTCCTCCAACAATAGCCGCCCATCAAGTAAAGTCCATACTTTGCCATCTTGTGTTAGTGCAGAAGATGGCGCAGTCACTATATTTTCTATATTTTCACCCTCAAAAATAACATTCACAAACTGGTCAGGTAGTAATGGATCTTCACCTGAAAACGGTTTATTTATATTTAATACTAGGCTTCTTTGTCTCGTTATATCATCAAGAATTGGGGCTAAATACCTGACACTGGCAAGCCACTCTTTTCCAGATGGCGCCGCAACCTTCGCGACTCCACCAACAGAAATTCTACTTTGTAACCGTTTCCAATTAAGTTCTGAAAGCTGCACTTTAACATCAATAGATTCACTGGATATAATCTCAAAAAGAGGTTCCCCGACTTCAACCCACTGACTTGGTGTGACCATTTTTTTACAACAATTGAAGGGTATGGTGACTTTACATTTGTTTCCTTGAGCATTTGTAATGCGTATTCAAGCTCTGACTTTGCATAGTTTAGCTCTGATTTCGCTGTTAAAATATGAGCCTCAAAACTTCCAAATAAGGACAATTTTTTCTCTCCAGAAATCTTTTTAGCGACGTATTGTTTATGCTTGTAATTTGTCAATTCGAATTCAGCTCGCGACACCTTTGCTTTCGCACTACCGACAGAGACACGATAAGGTTGTGCCGATATTTTAACCAACATTTGCAGTCCATCTATACTGTCACCAGGATTTGTATTCTCATGAATAGCCACGACTCTTCCTACAACAGCTGACTTAATGGCTAATGGCCACCTAGCGATTGTTAAACCGGATGCTTTTACCGTTAACGATGAGTCTTTCGGGACCACTTCTAACACGGAAACGGTTGGGAGTTGTTGTGCTTTATCAGCGCGCTGATTAATTAAGTCTTCTTCAGAAAGACTCCAAATTAATAAAGCAATACAACTACTTAAGAAGATCCCTTTTAAAAAATGTTTTTTCATTTTTTACTCCACTTAACTGATATTTAAACACTTTGTAATAAGCGGGCATACAACATTTACATCCCGGCCCACAATGCCCCGAATACTGACACTCATTTCCATCCCACTTTCTTAACGCGTGCATCTAATAATATGAGACACAACTGCATCATATTTTATTTTACCATATGATACAATAGTGTCTCATAAATATGTTAAAATAAATTTATAGAATCTACTTGTGATAGATGAAGGATTAAAAGAGTGAAGTTCAACGACGCCAGACTAGAAAAATCAAATGATGCAATATTAGAGGCGGCTCTGACTGCGCTTACTGAAAATAAAGACACGCCATTCACGGAGATTTCAAGGCTAGCAGGGGTTGGGAGAGCCACGCTTTATCGTATGTACTCAACTAGAGAGTTATTAGTTGAAGCTTTAATTATCCGTTGTTTGGATAAAATAGATAACCAAGTATTAAAAGCGGAATCTAAGGCATTAAGCACAAAGCACTTCTTCGGACTATTTTTTGAAACAATGCTTGATCTCGAACATGAATATAAATTTATGTCTCAATTTAACCCTGAAGAGAACACATCAGAGGAAATTAAGAAGCGATGTTCTCGGGAGGAATTAGAAATATTAAGCCTTATAAAATTAGCTCAAAATGAAGGATTAATAGATAAAAAGCTTCCCCCAGTATGGGTAGCACGACTAATGGATGGCGTAATTTATGCGGCTTGGGAGTTTAATAAAACAGAAAGGAATCCCAAAAAGTCAGCTAAGCTAGCTGTGCGATCCTTTTTTAGCGGAACAGAAAACGTAGGTTTCTTGGCTAAGAATTCATTTAAATAAGCAGGTGTGTTTATGGAAGTTGGGAAATATTGATGGTTTGGAGTGGTTACCCTATCCATAACCCGAACTAAGGTAAAGCATGAACTTCGGTCTTTCCCTTTGTACTTAAGTCAAGCGTGTGTTGCACACTACTCATATAACAATTTAAGTGCGTTCTGATCTAACTGGGAAGTTGATTTATGAAGAGAAATTATGGTGTGCCTATCAAGCTATCAACTTTACTTTAGTGTATTACGATTAACGAGTCTTACTAAAGTATCGAAAAAACAATAGGTTAAATATGTATAAAATGGTGCGGCCACCAGGACTCGAACCTGGATCTGCCCCTTAGGAGGGGGCCGTTATATCCCTTGAACTATAGCCGCATATTTAAAAAATATTAGAAATCAGGTGAGGTCTGGTCAAAAACCATCCTCACTGAATAGGCATATTATCCACAAATTCTTCTTTAATACAGGCATCTGGCCTAAATTAAGTGCATTTAGTCAAAAAATGACCCCGCCTGGTGGGTCTCCAATACCGATGACACCTCTAGCAGTCGATATCTACTGCCTTCGCCTTAAATAAACCCATACTAATTTCCTGTTAGAATAGATCTGTTTACCTTTATCAGCCAAACAGACTGTTCGCTTTGGCACTCTCTCTTAGGGTAAGCGCCCAATTTAAGGACCCGGAATGCCATACCCTATTAAAGAGAGCGCTGAATCTCTTAATCAAACTCAAATTATCAAAGTTTATTTCATTGCCGGCTTGATGGCTTTGATTGCCGGCTATATCAATAGCGCCATGTTGATTGAGTTCAGCATACCGGTGAGTCAAATGTCGGGTGTGGCATCACATGTTAGTCAACAATTGGTGTCACTTAACTGGTCATTACTCAGCACCTCAATCTTAATTTTATTAAGCTTTATTTTAGGGGCGTTTATTTCTGGCTTATTGGTCGGGCAACAACGTTACAACGAAACCCCGAACTATGGCTATGGTTTAATTCTAAACTGCCTGCTATTAACCCTTGCCGCTATCCTAAGCTTCCAGCATTCAATCTTTTCAGTACTCCTTAGCGCCATGGCTTGCGGGATTCAAAACGCCTTAGTCGCAAGCTATCGTGGCCTGCAATTGCGCACCACTCATATGACAGGGAATGCGACTGATATTGGTGCGCATCTAGCTAAGAAGGTAACGTCTAAAGAACCCTGGAGCTGGAAAAGTAATGTTTTACTGGTACTACTGATCACTTATATTGTGGGAGGGATTATTGGTATCTACGCTTATATCGCGATTCCAAATTGGTCACTGATTTTTCCAGGCATTTTAACGGGGATATTGGGGATGGTCTATTTGAGGAATTATTCACGTAAAACGGCACGTAAAGTTCGCGAACCCTAAAAAACACCGGTATCAGTGTTTTCAAAGTGGCTGCAAAATAACGGTTCCTACGCTCTAATGGTTTTTAAGGCCGCAGAATATACCAGGCCTGGTCAGTTTTAAACTTAAGCTTTCTGACTCGATAACATCATGGTCATAGTATGCTTATCGCCACTGGCAATCATGACCGCATTATCAAAGACATTGCCCGCTTCGACACAGACAAATTCTGGCCATAAGTCATCCGGCATATCGGCAAAACCTTTAACGGTTTCTGGGCCTGGATTCCAAACTACAGCCGAATCAGCATGCTGTTTTTCAATAATGATCTTGCGTTGATGACCCGCATCTTCAATGGCAATATCCGCTGTTTGATGCAAATACACCGAATCCATTGGAGGCGTTAAGGTTAAGGCTTCCACTTGGCGCTGGGCGGGTGCATTGCTCAACTTATCTAAATGGGTACTGTCTTCTAAACCGTTTATGACCAAGTTTCTGGCATCTGCGACACTAAAGTAGGTGTGAAACGCTTCCGTAATTTGAATGTCATAATCATTCAGATTGGTCGTGATTAACGACATGGCTAACTTTTCACCGACTTCAATTCTTAGAGCCAGATGAAAACTGTGTGGCCAAATCTTTAAGGTTTCTGGCGTTGAATCAAACGTTAATACGATTTCTGTCACGCCAGAGTCTAAGTTGGCAACATGATCTAAATGCCAAACGGCATTGCGTACAAAGCCATGCGCGGGTGCTGACGTTTCTTGGGCATTGGCACCAAACCAAGGCCAGCAAACAGGCACACCGCCTCGCACGGGTTTCTGGCCGTTATAAATGGCGGTCGGACTGGTCCATAATAGATCTTGGCCATTTTTCGGCGTAAAGCTTAAAACAGAGCCGCCATGCGTGGTGATTTGAGCGGATGCAAATTCATTTTCAACATCAATCATCATGATGCTTTCTCGCATTGAAAAACTGACGCCTTCTGCAGAAAATTGTTGTGTATAGCTACTTGGCATACCGCCCCCTAGATTTAGAATGAATAGAAATAATTTAAGTGGCGGTTTAATAACCTCTTGCAAGCTGACAACTCCAGTAAAAACCGGGTTGTTATGCGCGCCACTCCGTTAAGGTTTTTTCTAGTAACTCTTGAGGATAGTCACCGGTGACATAAGCTTCACCAATCGACTTTAATAACACCAAACGAATCGTACCGGCCTGGGCTTTTTTATCACCGGCCATTAAGTCTAAGAATTTTTTATTATCCATTTCAGAAACTTTTGGTGGGTAGATTGGCAAATTCACTCGCTCAAAAATTTCTTTAATGCGCTCTAAGTCGCCGTCTTCGATATCGCCTAACAGATTGGAGAGAAAAACGGCTTGCATAGTGCCGGCACTGACGCCTTCACCATGCAACCAATTACCGTAGCCCATCCCGGCTTCAATCGCATGACCAAAGGTGTGGCCGAGATTAAACAAAGCACGCAGACCCGCTTCTTTTTCGTCTTTGGCAACAATATGCGCCTTATCTCCGCAAGAGCGTTCGATGGCGTAGGACAATGCCTCAGGCTCACGCGCTACAAGCTTGTCGATATTAGCTTCTAACCAATCAAAAAACTCAGGATCTTGAATCAAGCCATATTTAATGACTTCTGCCAAACCGGATGCCAGTTGACGATTGTCTAGAGTATTAAGTGTTTCAGTATCAATCACCACACACTCTGGCTGATGAAAGGCACCAATCATATTTTTACCCAGCGGGTGATTCACGCCGGTTTTGCCACCCACTGAAGAGTCGACTTGCGACAGTAACGTGGTGGGCATTTGAATAAAGTTCACACCGCGCTGAAAAGACGCCGCGGCAAAGCCGGTCATGTCGCCAATAACACCGCCGCCAAGCGCAACCAAAGTACAGCTACGATCAAAGCGTTGACCAATCAGCTCATCAAACACCAAATTAAGCGTTTCCAGGGTTTTATACTGTTCCCCGTCTGGCAATATCACTGACTTGACATCAAACTCCGCAAAGGCTTTTTTACAGGCCTCTAAATAGAGAGGGGCGACTGTCGTGTTGGTGACAATCAGCACCTGCTTACCTTTAACGTAAGGCTTAACCAGCTCCGCATTGCCCATCAGCCCTTGGCCAATAAAAATGGGATAACTTCGCTCGCCTAACTCAACACGTAATGTCTTCACTGCTCTATCTCTTTTTTTAATAAGGTTTACTAGGTAACTCTTGGAGGATTCTGCTCTCTTAAACAATCTAAACAATCTAAATCATCTAAATGATATGTTCTTCATCTAATCGTTCAAGGATTTGTTTGACCACGCGATGCACGGGCACCTGCTGAGTTTCAATCACTAAATCTGCCATTTCCATATACCAAGGCTCACGCTTTTCCATCAACTCGGCCAGCACTTTTCCTGGATTTTCGGTCTGCAAAAGCGGCCGATTACGGTCATGTTTGGTACGCTGAATTAAGGCTTCCACTGGAGATTTTAGATAGACCACAAAACCCCGCGTACGCAGATGTTGACGGTTTGTTTCGCGCTCCACCACGCCGCCGCCAGTCGCTAAGACGACTTCGTGACGCTCGGTGAGTTCATCAATGACTAAGGCTTCACGTTCACGAAAACCTGCCTCACCCTCGATGTCAAAAATCATCGGGATAGTGGCACCGGTTCGGTGTTCAATTTCATGGTCACTGTCGACAAATTGATAGTTCAGCTTTTCTGCAATCAATCTGCCTACCGTGGACTTTCCTGCCCCCATAGGGCCTACTAAAAATATACTTTCTTTATGCATAGAGGCATTGTAATAGATTTCTGTAAACGCCTCCATTTAAGATTCAATAAATGCGTCATTTTTTCTGATTAAACGCTCTATTTGAAAACTTTAAAGGATTACCTTTACCGAAGACACTTACTCACATTATAAATAGAGTCTTAAGAGAGTTTATTGAGGACCTTTTCAAGAGTACCTTTCATAGGTTCCCCCATCCGTAAATTCTCTGTTAAAATAGGCCACTAGCAAAAAAACCAGTCTTTTGGAGTAGCATTATGCGCGGTTCACTTTATATTATTTCAGCCCCTTCTGGTGCCGGTAAAACCTCATTAGTCGGCAAGTTAATTGAATTAGACAGCCGCATTAGAGTCTCCGTTTCGAGCACTACTCGCGATATGCGTCCTGGCGAAGAAAATGGCGTTAACTATCATTTTTTGAGTATTGAAGAGTTTCAAGCAAGAATCTCCCAAGGTGATTTTTTAGAGCATGCTCAGGTTTTTGATAACTTCTACGGCACGTCACAAAGCAGTGTCGAAAACCAACTTAATGCCGGTAAAGATGTCATCCTAGAAATCGACTGGCAAGGCGCCCAACAAGTCAGAGAGCTAATGCCGAACGCCATCTCTATCTTTATTTTACCGCCCTCTTTAACAGAGCTAAAAAAACGCTTAACGGGCCGTGGTACGGACAGCGACCAGATTATAGAACGCCGCATGGCAGACGCCGTCAGCGAGCTATCGCATTACAATGAATTTGATTACATTGTCATTAACAACAATTTTGATATCGCCTTAAAAGAATTACACAGTATTTTTAGTGCTGGCCGACTGACCCAAGCTAGACAAGTAGAAGCCCATAACAGCTTAATTCAAGCCATGCTTGATTAAGTTAGTACAAACAACATAGACATATATTTCGCATATTGGATTTTAGGAGTTACGAATGCCTGGTTTTGAGATTTTTGATGAATCTGAAAAAGAACAAATTAATGAAGTCATGGACAAAGGTTTTACCTTTCGTTACAACTTTGACGGCATGCGTAATGACGTCTGGAAAGCACGTGAACTAGAAGGCATGATTTGCGAGAGTTTAGATCTCAAGCACGCTCACCTAGTCTCAAGTGGTACGACTGCGCTAACCACCGCTTTAATGGCGGCGGGCATTGGCGCGGGCGATGAAGTCATCGTGCCGCCGTTTACCTTTGTGGCAAGCGTCGAAGCGGTCGTATTCGCTGGCGCGATTCCCATCTTTGCCGAAATTGATGAAACGCTAACGCTTTCGCCTGAGGGCATTGAAGCTGTTATTACACCGCGTACTAAAGCGATTAACTTTGTACACATGTGTGGTTCCATGGGCAAAATGGATGAAATCAAAGCGATTTGCGACAAACACAATATCGTCTTATTAGAAGATGCCTGCCAAGCGACGGGGGCAACCTACAAAGGTCAAGCCTTAGGCACTATCGGCCAGGTCGGAACCTTCTCATTTGATTCCGTCAAAACCATCTCTTGTGGCGAGGGTGGCGCGGTGCTAACCAATGACACAAACATTTATAACAACGCCCACATGTTTGCCGACCACGGTCATGACCATATGGGAATGGATCGTGGTGCAGAAAGCCACCCTATTATGGGTAACAATTTCCGTATTTCAGAGATGAATGCGGCGGTTGGTGTGGCGCAATGGCGTAAACTGCCGCGTATCTTAGAGACACAACGCAAAAACAAAAAAGCCTTAAAAGAGGCCTTAAAGCAGTACCCAGAAGTGACTTTCCGTGAACTGCCGGATGAAGCAGGCGATAACGCTGGTTTCTTAAGTATATTCCTACCCACTGAAGAACGTGCACGTGAAGTGGTTGCCGGCCTAGCCGAGCAAAAAGTACCGGCGGTATTCTATTGGTACGCTAATAACTGGCATTACCTAAAAAACTGGACCCATATTCATAATATGACCGCATCTGCTAAACTGCCCATTGAGCTGATTGCAGATCGCCCAGATTACACCCAAATTAAAACCCCAAAATCGGATGCCATTATCAGCCGCACTGTTTCAATGTTGATTCAACTGTCATGGACAGAAGAAGATATTCAAATGCGTATTGATGCTTTCGCAAACGTTTTTAACAAATAAGACCAAGGATTCTATTCAATGAAGTTTCGTAATTTTAAAACTGTCCCTAAAATGATTTTTGGTCGTGGTTCATTTGACCAATTGGATGACGTACTGGCGGATGAACGCCAAAAAATGGGTGATTTTGTCGTCTTCTTAGTCGATGAAGTTCATAAAAATAAGCCTTTAGCAGAACGCATTCCGGCGACTGACAAAGATATGGTAATTTGGTTAGACGTTACGGACGAGCCTAAAACCACTTATGTCGACTCCTTAACTGTTGAAGTGCAGACGTTTGCAGCTGAAAACAATAATGGCCGCAATCCGGTGAGTGTCGTTGGTTTAGGCGGTGGTTCAACATTAGATTTAGGTAAGGCTGTGGCCTTAATGCTGACCAATGAAGGCGGTTCTGCATCTTATCAAGGTTGGGATCTTATCAAGAACCCAGCGGTTCACCATGTCGGCATTCCAACCATTTCTGGAACGGGTGCGGAAGCTTCACGTACCACGGTATTAACAGGCCCAGATAAAAAACTCGGTATGAACTCTGATTACACGGTTTATGACCAAATCATTATGGATCCCGACCTGGTACAAGGCGTGCCTCGCGATCAGTGGTTCTATACCGGAATGGATTGTTATATTCATAATATCGAAGCGCTAAACGGTACTTTCATCAATGAATTTGCCCGCGCTTTTGGCGAAAAATCGCTAGACCTTTGTAACCAAATATTTATACAAGACCACCCTGATTCAGACGAAAAGTTGATGATGGCCTCTTATATGGGTGGTCAAAGTATCGCTTATAGCCAAGTAGGCGCATGCCACGCTTTGTCTTACGGCTTAGCCTACGTGATGGGTTACCACCACGGCATTGGTAACTGTATCGTATTTGATGTGTTAGATGATTTTTATCCAGAAGGCGTTAAAGTCTTCCGTGAAATGATGAAAAAACACAATATCGTTTTACCAAAAGGCGTCACCAAAAACCTTACTGAAGCCGAGATGGATAAGATGATTCGTACCGCGTCTGGTTTGGCGCCGCTGTGGGAAAATGTCTACGGTCCAAATTGGAAAGAAAAAGTAACGCCAGAACTATTACGTTCACTCTACGAGAAAATGTAGTTTTGGTTGCCTATTTTAGCGCCTAGCTTCGTTAGGGCTTTCGGTCATTGAGCTATACTCAACTCCCTTTGCCCTGCCTTGCTATGCATCTAAACTAGTTTGCCAAAAACTTCAGCTCCACACCTAATTAATACATCCTTTAACCCTTCTTTCTAAAGTGATCCTTATGAATACTTATGTCTTTATCCCTGCTCGTTATGGCTCTTCGCGTTTACCGGGTAAACCGCTTAAACTGATTGATGGCAAGCCGATGATTCAGCATGTTTATGAACGCATCTCTAAAGCCCAAGGTTTGGCGGGCGTTTATATTGCAACGGATGATGTTCGCATTAAAGAGGTCGTCGAAGCCTTTGGTGGTAAAGTTGTAATGACGCCTATTGAGGCCGCTTCGGGGACAGACCGGATTGCAGCCGCCGCCAATATTGTAGGTTTGAAAGATGATGATTTAATTGTCAATGTGCAAGGCGACCAACCGTTGGTACACCCTGAATCAATTGAAGATGTCATTTCACCGTTTATAGCAGACGATTATGATGGTAGTTTTGAGATGAGTACCTTGTCTTTTAAAATCGTTAATGAAGCAGAAATCACTAATCCAAAAGATGTCAAAATGGTAATGGATGTTAATGGTTTTGCATTGTATTTTTCACGCGCCACCATTCCTCATGGCCGCGATTACTGGGATCATGACAGCTTCAAACATTTAGGGATTTACGCTTACACCAAAGGCTTTGTGGATACCTTTAATGCATTACCAATGGGCAAGCTAGAAGACATTGAAAAACTGGAACAACTACGCGCTTTAGAATACGGTCACAAAATCAGAGTGGTTGAAAGTAAATGGGATTCACCAGAAGTCGATCTTCCCGGTGATATCGCCATAATGGAAGCTTTATTACAAACAGGCCACTAATTACAGTTCGATTGTAAATTGACCCTACGCTTACATGGTTTTTAAGGCCGCAGGACATGCCTGGCCTGATCAATTTACAAATTCCATTTTGATGAGACCTTAATGACTTTATACCAACTGTTAATTAGACTACTAAGCCCTCTTATCGTGCTGTTAATTCTGGTGGAGGCGATTAAACGCAAAGCGGGTTCTGCTTTTTTCTTGCAGCGCCTGGGGTTATCTTATCCTCCCGTCCCAGCTCCAACGACAAAACGTATCTGGCTACACTGTGCATCGGTAGGCGAAGTAAATGCTGCAGAGCCTCTTATTCGTGCGATACAGCCTCAATTTGAGGTCTTAATCACGACCAACACACCGACCGGAAAAGCCGTTGTAAAAACCCTTTTTTCGGATTCAGTAAAGCACTGCTATCTACCGATGGATTGGCCTTTTGCAATCCGCCGTCTTCTAAAAACCTACCAACCTTCGGAATGCTGGATTTTAGAAACTGAAATTTGGCCTAATCTCTATCGAATCTGTCAGCAAAAGCAGATCCCGGTCAAAATAATCAATGCTCGAATGTCACCCAAAACGCTTAATGCACCTCCGTGGCTTAAAGAGGCTTATCAACAAAGCTTACAACTTGTCACCCAGGTGCTCGCGCGCTCGCAATCTGAAACAGACCGTTTTATAAAACTTGGCGCAGATCCTCAGAAGGTTGTGGTTATCGGCAACTTAAAATACGCCCATCAAGAGATGATGACCCATTATCCAAAGCCAATTAATCGTGACTATATCTTACTAGCCTCGAGTCATGCCGATGAAGAACTCCGTATCAGCGAGGCCTGGCTTAAACAAAACAGACCCGAACTATTAGTCATTGTGCCACGCCACCCTAAACGCAGTAAATCGATTCAAGAACAGCTCCTAAAACTTACTAAAGCGATCAAAGTTGCGAGTAAAGGCCAGTCTCCAGAATCAGAGACTAAACTGTTTTTAGATGATCGTTTAGGCCAACTTTTGCCTCTGTTTGAGCATGCCAAATTGGTCATTATGGGCGGTAGTTTTGTGCCAAAAGGGGGTCACAATCTACTCGAACCTGCGCGTTATCAAAAAGCCATTTTGACAGGCCCAGACATGTCAGACTTTAAGGACGAAACCGCTCTACTTTTAAAGCATAAAGGCCTTTTACAGTGCGCTGATCTCTTGGAGCTAAACACCTCAATATTGGCCTTAATCGACGATGAAAAACAACGTCTACAACTCGGCCAACAAGCCTTGTGTGCGATACAATCTCAAAAGGGAATACTCGAAAACTACTTAAAATCACTGCTTGGTAGCCAGCGAAACTCATAATAAGGTGTTATTCTGCACAAGATTTTGAAAACTAATGGTAATTTCGTGTAAAATAACTCTTTACCTTTGAAATCAGTGGGACCTCGATATGGCACGCGTCACAATAGAAGATTGTTTAGATCAAGTAGAAAACCGTTTTGAACTTGTTATTTTAAGTGCTAAACGTGCACGTCAAATCGCAAACGGTGCAGAGCCGACTGTTGATTGGGAAAATGACAAGCCAACCGTCGTCGCATTACGCGAACTTGCGGCCGGCACGATTGATGCAGATGTTGTTTTGGCTGATCCAAACACTCCTCCATTCTTCACCTAAAAATCACTCCTACTATGCCCACTCCAAGCTCGATAAATGGTCTACTCGAGAAAGCCTCGAAATATTTAACCGCAGAACAAGTTGCGGGTATTAAAGTCGCTTATGAGTTTGGAGCTTTGGCGCATCAAGGTCAAACCCGTAAATCGGGTGAAGACTATATTTGGCACCCCGTCGCGGTTGCTAAAATCCTTGCAGATATCCAACTCGACCAAGAAAGCCTGATTGCAGCTATCCTGCATGACGTGGTTGAAGATACCCCTTACACCAAACAAGACATAGCGGATCGTTTTGGCGAAAGTGTGTCTGAAATTGTTGATGGTGTGACTAAACTGGGTAAACTCGAGTTTGATAACCCGCAAGAGGCGCAAGCCGAAAACTTCCGCAAAATGATTTTAGCGATGGCTCGAGATATTCGCGTTATCCTGATTAAACTAGCTGATCGTCTGCACAACATGCGAACTTTGGGTGTAATGCGCCCGGATAAACAGCGTCGTATTGCACATGAAACCTTAGATATTTTTGCACCGATTGCGGGTCGCTTAGGGATCAATGCGATTCGATTAGAGCTGGAAGACCTTGGATTCAAAGCGATGCACCCTTACCGTTTTGCCGTATTGGAAAGTGCTGTCAAGAAAGCACGTGGTAATCGTAAAGAAGTTATTGAACAAATTACCGACACCATCCAGAACCGACTCAATCAAGAGCATATTTCTGGCAGGGTGTTTGGTCGCGAAAAACATCTCTATAGCCTATACAAAAAGATGAAGAATAAGCGCCAGAGCTTTGCCGACATCTTGGATATCTTTGCTTTTCGGATCGTCGTCGACACGGTAGATGAATGTTATCGCACCTTAGGCTCCGTTCACTCTCTATACAAACCACTGCCTCTACGCTTTAAGGATTATATTGCCATCCCAAAAGGCAATGGTTATCAGTCTTTACATACCTCACTGTTTGGCCCTTATGGCGTCCATTTAGAAGTCCAGATACGCGATAAAATCATGCATGAAGTCTCCGAACACGGTATTGCCGCTCATTGGCAGTATAAACAAAATGACTCGCAGAAAAAAATGACACCTCACAGGTTGATGCACGTGCCCAAGAGTGGGTCAAGAATCTACTTGAGATTCAGCAAAGTGCCGGTAACTCGCTCGACTTCTTAGAGAATGTCAAAATTGACCTGTTTCCGGATGTTATCTTTGTCTTCACTCCCAAAGGCGATATCATCACACTACCGACTGGCTCAACACCCGTCGATTTTGCCTATGCTGTGCACACCGATATCGGTCACGCCACCGTTGGTTGTCGGATTGATAAAAAGCTAGTGCCATTACGCACCCCGCTCGAAAGTGGTAAAACCATCCATATCATTAAAAGCCGCGATGCTCAGCCAAACCCGGCTTGGCTCAACTTTGTCACGACTGCAAAAGCCCGTTCGCAAATTCGCCACTTTATGAAAAATCAGAAGGTGGGTGACGCCGTGAACTTGGGGCACAAAATGCTGGCCAAGTCTTTACGAAAATTCAATATGTCCTATGAAGGCCTGACTGATGAGATGCGCGGCGAGTTAATTGAAGTGCTTAAACTCTCGAGTTGGGACCAGCTACTGGAAGACTTGGGTTCAGGGAATCGCATGTCGCCTTTAGTGGCCAAACAGATTCACGATGTCGTCTTAGGCACCGATGATAAAATCGCACCGAGAAACCTAGGATTAGAAGCTGGTCTGCCTATTTCCGGGACGGAAGGCATGGTATTGCACTTTGCCAACTGTTGTCATCCAATACCAGGCGATCAGATTGTCGGATTTATCAGTACCGAGAAAGGATTAGTGATTCACAGGAACAGTTGTCACAATGTTAAAAACCTTAAAAATAATCCCGAAAAGTACCTGGATGTACATTGGGATGAGCACGCAACTGGCACTTATTTAGTTGATATCCAACTAGAAGCAAAAAACCAACGTGGCACTCTGGCTAAAATTGCCAGTGAGATTGCAAAAACCAATACCGATATCGAGCGCGTCAGCTCTGAAGACAAAGATGAGTCTTATAGCTCAATGCATTTTGTGATTAACGTCCGTGATCGTATTCATTTGGCCAAAGTCATGCGCCACTTAAAACTCCTACCGATTGTTGAAAAGATTCAACGCCTGTAAAAAGCCTTATTTTACCGCTCCAACGGGCCTTCTGATTCCAAAAACGATTCTCCACGCATCTCTTATTAAAAGATAAAAGACGTTTTAAATCCAAGCAAACTCTGTTTAAGCAGGACAATTTTGATAGAATTTAAAACAATTCAATTCATTAAAAGGCAATCAACATGAAAGAGATCATCTCTACTCCCAATGCACCTCAAGCAATCGGCCCTTACTCTCAAGCGGTTCGTGTTGGTAATACTGTCTATCTTTCAGGTCAAATTGCTTTGATTCCTGAAACCATGGAACTGAAAGAAGGTGCTATAGCAGAACGTATTCACCAAGTATTTAAGAACCTAACAGCGGTATGTGAAGCGGCTGGTGGTTCTTTACAAGATATCGTTAAATTGAATATCTTCTTGACCGACATGAGTCACTTTGCGACGGTTAATGAGATTATGGCTTTATATTTTGTAGAGCCATATCCTGCGCGTGCCGCTGTTGCCGTTAAGCAACTGCCTAAAGATACCGATGTCGAAATGGATGGTGTCATGGTCTTATCTTCTTATTAGAGAGCGATTGACTAAGAGATAAGACAATCCTACGCTCACATAGTTTTATAAAGCCGCAGGATATACCAGGCCTGGTCAAACTAAAAAGCCCTCGAATTTGAAGTGACCCCCAAATGTTGGACACCAACTCTGGGGGTTTTTTATGTCCAAATACAATCGAGAATTTAAACTGGCGATTGCCAGGCAATGCCTTTCTCATGAATCTAGTCGTTCGATTTCAAAACGGCTCGGTATTCCAGATCGTTATATCCGTTACTGGGCTCAAGTCTATCGTTTCCATGGTCACAATTCGTTTATCAAACGTAAAACCCCCTGCTCTTTTGAAGACAAATATCGTATCCTAAAAACAATGCACGAAAATCACTGGTCTATTACTTATACTAGTATTGTCTATAACATGAGTTCTTCGGGTACGATTTCTACTTGGCTAACTCAATTCGAACGGTTCGGCCTTTCAGGCTTGCAGCCTAAAAAGCAGGGTAGAAAATTGAAAAAAAACCAAAAGCAAGAGCCCGTTAAGCCAACTGAACAAATGAGCCTAGAAGAGTTACGTGAAGAACTCGAGTACCGTCGAGCGGAGAATGCCTATTTAAAAAAGCTCGATGCCCTGCTTCAGGAAAAAGGACGCCAAACCAAGAAAAAGCAGGGCTCATAGATAAGCTTAGAAAGTTCTATCAACTTAAACATCTTCTCAAGGCCGCAGGGCTTGCACGAAGTGTGTTTTATTACCATCAGGCTCGCAGTGCGCTACCTGATCGTTATGCGGACGTTAAAAGAGCGATTCAACAACTCTTTAATGGACATAAAGGTCGTTATGGGTATCGACGCATTACCTATGCAATAAGGCGATTAGGTCACAKTCGTCAGTCGTCGTGT
>VCMH01000147.1_pt1 | contig 17289 bp, 33 predicted proteins | sample 3385031 | NCBI WGS metagenome assembly VCMH01 (sample SAMN11833398, study PRJNA544312) | saline spring metagenome | isolation source: microbial filaments from arctic saline spring | place: Canada: Axel Heiberg Island, Nunavut | collected 2010-05 | reverse complement strand
ACGCTTGCTTGTTCTTCTCGATCATACTGACATCAAACCACTGCACATCTTCTTCATCAACTAGTAGCGTGTTAAAATCCGTACACGACGACTATATACTCAGTGTAGAAACTCTGTGTCCTACCTGATGATTCATACTGCTTATACAGATTAGTCGCATACTTAAAAGTAAATCGATCTGGCCACACACTATCAAAGTCTTCTTCTGCACAAGGGAACTTACTACACAGTGGAAACTCTATAATTGCATATACACCACTATCCTTAAGTTTGTGTAGCAAATCTTCTTCAGACAATGGCGTACCAATGTAGATTATCTTATGCCTACGTGGATCCAAAGCGGGCAACGCGGAGTTGTACCAGTTTGTCTCAATCGTATTTCGTATAGTCTCAGATGTCATAACGTCATTAGGTAGTACGTCATCCGCCACCAGCACTTGAGGACGTTGCCCATGCTTACTACGAATACCACGCCAGTTCACATTCATACCACGACCAGCTATGATCGTCTCTACACCATCAGCATTCTCAAACTCAATCTCGTTATCAACTTGTCGTTTAACTGTAAGAATGCCGCTAAGGAACTCACTGTTCTTGACCTTAGAATCTAGGTTCTTAAACAACGCCTTAACGTTACCGTCCTGACTCGCACCGAGGAATACCATAAACGGCACCTTACCGAAATTCGGCCAATAACCCAGAGCAGCCACATATATCAGCACATACTCCATCACGGTAGAGTTATGCGTAACTACATGATTCGAAGTCAAAAACAACTTACTTTTATTGTCTACTACTATACATTGGGACGGTACACTAGGTACCTTCCTTATTTCTTTAATTTTTGGTAGTCTGTACATTTATGAAACTCTACTTTATCCGCTTTACGCTTCAACCTAAACGGGTTGAACCCTCTATGCTTAATCCTTATGATATAACATCCTGCATGGTCATTATCTTTATGTACCATGTACACACGTAAACCTAGTCCCGTGCATAGTATGTAAAAATCCTCAGCCAGTTTATCAGAAGCTGTACAGAATGATGAGGAGTACTTGGTGTCCACTGTACCATCTGTATCCATTAACCCTTGTAGTACCGCAATCCTGTCTTCTACGGAGGAGTGCATGTAAGCCTTAGGTATGAACTTACTGTAAGTATTAACATTAAGACCCATCTGTTTCAGTTCTTTACCTATACCTAGCACACCACTGAATGCTGATGTACGACTAGATGTGCTATTGCGGCCCATAGTATAAGGCAGGTACGAAAATATTTCTGTACAATCATCATTGTGACTAGTAACTCTAGCGTACCCTGAGGCTTTATCTATGGAGCCATCCCCGATAACCACACCTAGTGTGTACGGGTCTATAGGAAGTGTTTTCTTACTGTACGCTACAGGTGTAGCTAGGGGTAGGTAGTACTTCGACTCAACTCCTCTAGGATTCCTGGACCCTACCTCTCTTTTGTACTGCTGAGTACTATATAGATCTTTGGTAGTGGACGTCTTCTCATTCAACGTAAGGCCATCCTTGCCATTACCGCGTTGTTTAGTATTCCATAGATGGTCGTCACTGCATGTAACTACTCTACCATCACTCAGTACCACCTCATACGTATCCTTATCGATAAACACCTCAGACTTTGCTTGCACCTTAGTCAATTTACCATCAGCTCCGTAGATACTATCACCTACTCGTACGTCTCCTATAGTTTTAGTGCTGCCGTCTTCTAAGTACACTACCTCAGTCAGTGCTAAGGCTTTACCCATACCACGCAAGCACTCTATAAGCACATTCCAGTCTTTCTCCTCCTCTGAGAACAATGCATCGGCAATCTTGTAATGTGCCTCTGGTGATACGTTCTCCTCATTCCCTGTAGCTCTTACAAATGCAACAAACTTTAGTGCCTCATCCGTAGGAGTATAGTTTCCACCTAGTGTACTCATACTAACCCTCTTCTATATAGTACATTTCAATTCCTGCAACCACATTAGCGAAGTTGTAAGCATCTGGATGCCTACGTCTACTGAGCAATGTACATTCCCTTCCTTATTAAGATCATCAATAAATGCTTCACCATTTATACTCTCAAACGTAATAAGATAGTCTTCAATCTTTGTCCTAGTCTCTACTGGCGAAATGCGCCTACTAGCAAATCCATCAAACACGTTAACGTAGACATACTCATCTTCATGTACATCCAATGAGAAATCCTTAATACGATCTGCTACGACTTTCTCATACTTGCACTCAGCAGCCAACTCTGGGTAGTCTTCTCTATCTAGGTACCTGATGCCACCCTCGTTATCTACTATAGTAATAGAAAACTTGTCATGGCCTAGTATTTCACATTTTCCAATCTCTCTAATATCAACCATCTTGTTCATCAACCTTGTTATTTGTTATAACGATCTGCTCAGATTCTTCTATACCTAAACACTTTGCAGTATTACTAGGTATTTCCATTACACCTTTCACTGGATGTAGGAGACACAGATATGTTTTAGCTATCTTCTCGACAACTATCGGTATATCGCATGCGTCCATACCCTCAGTAGTGCCGTACACTACGGCTTTAACAGATCTACTACTGTTGTACCTAATACCGTGTATAGGCCGTAGTAAACTAAACGTGTGCTCAAAATCTACATCAGGGTAGCTGGAAGTTACTGCTAGTATTTAATCACCTTAACCATCAGTAAATTCTCCTTCTAGTACTTCATCTTCATCCTTGACACCCATAGCACCAAAAGTCACCTAGCGTACTAGCACCTGACTCAAGCAATCCTTTTTGCCTAGCTGCAATGTTAGCCAACTGGTCATTCAACTGTTGTACAGCACTGTTCTCTTTAACCCCTACATCCAATTCAATCTTCATATTCTCTGGACCCTTCGTAGCAGCTAGTAACTCTTTAGCAGCCGCAATACGGTCTTTATCGTACTTAGCAGACTCCATCAACGTAGCTAGTACACCAACAGCTTTGTACCTAGCGCCAGTAAACATCAAATCCAGCGGAACCTGGCTAACTGTAAGGATATCAACTACCACTTTGGTYTTACGRTACCTAGATGCGGCACTAGTTAACTCTTTGTACTTAGGACTAGCGGTAGACTCATTAACTCTAGCCTTAACAAACTCTCTATCGTTGAATGTCTTCTTATACGCTTCAGTGTAGTTATCATCAAGACTAATCATATACGCACAGAATCGTACAGCATTCAAGTACTCAGTAATACTAGCCTTGTTACGCTGCAGCACAGCCTCATAGGTAATGGCAGTTTTTAGGAGGGTTTCACCTTGAAATTCAGGCTCATTAGCGGAATTATTGATAAGATCCACTACTTCTTGAGTAATAGTATTCTTCTTGGAGGGGAAGGCTTGTTGTAGGCCAGCTATAGTAAAGGTTTCAGTTACGTTAGTACTCATTGCGTTCTCTGTATGTTTGTGTATATACGCACGATTATACAGACACAACTACAAATGTCAAGACTTCTTCAAATTCTTAAGTTCATTAAGCAAGTGTATCTTCTTTAATAACCAACCATTAAGCTGATCTCTTCCACACATCCAATAAGGCTGCTCTATGTTATACGCTAGGGCAACTAGTTCCTCGTGTATCTCCTCCACCCTACTTTTATCGGACACACCTTCACTCTTTATTACTATCTTCATTCAACATCTCTTCATACATACTCACTACTATATCTAGGTCTACATCGAAAAATTCTGTAGAGCCGCTAAATTTATGTTTAGTCTTATACCTATACTCTTCCAGCAACTTGTGCAACCTAGCTTCTTTACCGTACACATCCAGCGTACTCTTATACCTCTTAGGGTACAACTCAGGAAATATCCTATACCTCTTCCATATAGAAACTAGTATCTCGGTAATACGGTCTTCGACCTTAGCCCTACAAGTAACACCAACTTTAACCAGTGCTTTATCCTCTAGTTGTACAAGCAGCACATACAGTATTCCATCCTGTGCTACATCCTTCTTAGATATAGACAGCTTCATTATTCTTCATAACTATCGTAGTCATCAATTCCAATTATGTCGGCAATAGTATCAATATCATCTGTACCATAAGTGTCTCGTAGCTCATCCGTATCAAATCTATCCTCATCAAAATCTAACTCTCTCGGGTTCATATCGTATCTCGTTCATTATCGTAAAAACTTTATTGTACCTAATAATACGAACTAGTCAAGTACCTTATTCGGATCAGCCTCTTCCCACACCTTTAAAGCCTCCTCATAATCAGGTGGTATAAGAGCGTTAGGATTAACCATATAGTGACTACGTCGAATCCTACGAACTAGGTCCTTCTCCTTCAACTCCTTAAACCCTTTCTTCAAATACTTCTGGTGAGTAGCGCACAACTCGGACTGTGTAATCCTCACAACAGGTGAAAACCCGTTAACCCAGGACATCCCATCCTTAATAGCCAGAACTAGGAACTGAGCAGGCTTAGACATATTAGCCATCTCTCTCAACAAATCAATACTCTCTATCTTATTTTTATTCACTGTACCATTCCCTACCCTATAGTAATTCGGTGTCTTCTTCGTCTTTGGTTTAGACTTTACAATTTCCAAACCATCACCTAGTTGTAGATACACCGAACTTGCCGGTGATACTGTATCGTCCATCACTTCTAACCTTTTAGTCTCATGTGCAGTAGTGTACCACATGAAAAGGGACTGAGGTGTCCTCTTTCACCCTCCCGTTAAGGTACTAACCTATCCCCTTAAAAACCTCTGCAACCCCTACTCTCAGGTCTTCTCTCTATTGTTAAGAATATACTAGGTATTTACGTAATAGGATCACACTTTTGGGAGAATGTCAAGCTTACGTGTAGGAAATTGCAGAATTTTGTGAAAGCTACTGTATCCTTGTAATATCGTATACTCCGTACATCACACCTTCTACCCTACTTCCTTCCTGTATGGTACTGATGACTAGCCGTTCTCTGCATATTTCAATCARTACCCCCCTACTCTTTATACTATTACCTATTTATTAAACCCTACACACGAACCCTCTACTGCGTTGACACCACCATCCACCTGCCACAGGCTTAACGCTCACCTCTCATGCTATAAGTATGGYATCAATCTCGATGCCTATMYTTAAGGAGTTAATATCATGGCTAAGCCTARCACATACATCAAGTCGTTTGCATCATTGTCAGGTACCGATGCAGTTGTYTCAGTATACAACCCAGAGTATAAGCTAACGGAGTCTATCATTATGTCATCCCGTAAGATTACTCAGGGCTCAGACCTACGTGACCAGCTCACATTCAACAGTGCAGACGGATCTATATGTTCCATTGCATTAGAGGACGCAGAGCGTACACCTGGTATTAAGCAGACCGAGGAAGGTACGTATCTCATCCGAGTTATGCCATTCAAGGATGCTACAGTAGCTGACTTCAACTCAGCAACTCAAGCTAAGTTCTAACCAACCAGTCCTCGTACATGACTCTAAACTGTACCTAATAAAACTAAGGAGTTAAATATCATGGCTAGTAATAAATCAACAATGGGCTTAGGCTCAGTTTGGACAGCAGGTACTCGTACCGTGACACATTCTTTAAACTCTATCGGCAACATCTCAGCCGCAGCAGACGCATCATCGTCCAAGCTCGAAATGGAAGCATGGTTAGGTAAAGCAGAGTTCGCTAAGGACATGGTCGAAGATCTCGGTATCACAGGTGAGGAAGGCAAAGCACTCAACGCTATCGAAGCCATAGCAGCAGCTGAATCACTAATGAAATCCCTACGCGGATACTAATCAACCCAGTCCGAAATGACTCTAAACTACTGGAGTATTATCATGATCAACAACCTAAAACGAATGACGGCATCACTTGTCCGTACAGCGCAGAACCTAATCTCAGCATACAAGGCTACACGTATCGAAGCCAGCATGAACCGTGACTTCGCCAAACTTACCAAACGAGGCTACTAACATGGACTATTTACCATTACCAGACAACTCAGAGCAAGAGCTTGACTTCAACTAATCAAAAAGGAACTATTATGAACAATTTATGGAGCAACTCAGAGTGTGTAGACGATTGGGTATTATTCAGCCATACCGACGACACAGCTATTATGGTATTCATGAACAAGATGTGCGACATTCTAGACGTGGAGGAACCTCAATGCTCAACAGTAACGTGTTAATCGCTACACTAACAGCAGTTATACTAGTATCAGCAGTCTTACTAGACCCAACAAGCGTCTTCTAACCTATTCACCATCACCTTCGGGTGGTGGTTTATTTTTAACCCTTCACACTCCACACCCACACCCTTGCGGATAGTCTTGCTACTTACCTGTTGGAGGCATACTGGCTTTCTTTTCCTTTTATAGGAGCGGGATTATCAATCGATAGTCTAAAATTAAAGGAGAGTAACAAAATGCTAGAACTATTAGTATTAATCGTAGGTATCGGATTATTCTGGAAGTTTGGACCAACATTATCAGCCATCTCTAAGGGTGCAGAAATTAACACTCAAGTATGGTCTGAGGAAGTCATTGCAGATGCAGTAATTGACCGTGTTGAAAACATGGAAGAGTACGACAAACGTCTCAATGGTAGAGAAGCTATCAGTCATGAAGATGTTATGAAGAAATTCAAAGTAGACTAACAAAACAAGGCTCGACGAGAGTCAGGCTTTATACACCAAATTAAGGATTTTAATATGAAACAAGCAATTATTAAGGTAGCAAGTGACGGAATCGGGGAAATCCACCGAGACAATACAGTAGTCGAGTTGGGAGAGGTCAATGACAGAGGCCTTGCAGAATTGCAGGACACCTTAGCATTGCATGATTACAAAGTTTCGATAGAAATGACCGATAGACAAGAGGGAATGTGAGTTCGGGGTGGATTATGTTGATAAACTGCGAATCTCGTGTAGATAATATGCGAAATTAGCTGGAGGGCATAATAAAATGCAGTCTCGTATGGGATAGTGATAGTTTTTAGCTATTAAACTCCACTTCTTCGACAGTTTCTAACAACTTCCTTCCCAAATACACCACTCAATTACGTACACAAACATACATAAGGATAACACCATGTACACTCACCTCGAAATAATGGAACCAGGGCAAGCTGAACGTATCTTCACTGCCTTAACTCAAGTTACTACATGCACTATGATTGGCTGGGATGAGCAATTCACATGGGAACAGAACGAAGGACCTGAACCTATCCCAGAGGAGTACTCTGTCAAATACCTACCAGAGGTTGATCAAATCCTCATCGATAAGTGGCTATTCATAACTAACGACGACGAAGGGTACGACACTATAGCAGGACTCACTGAATTCCACTCACTAGATCTAACACAAGGACAACATCATGCTAACTAAACTATTCAACTCCATCCATCGCTGGTTCTACCCTAAGACTACTCAAGAAATATTCAACATCGTTATCGACAATGGATACTACGGTACAAAAGCGTCACATAGGACAGCCTTCATGTGTATAGCGTTATACTCTGCTTGTACTAACAAAGTCATAACAAAAGATGAGCTAGTTAAAGCAACTGATGAGATAGACGACTACTTGAAATGGTGTACTTTTACTAAGGTCGTACCTACGTGACCGAGACTTACCTCACTCATTCAATGACCGTCTAGCTATCTACCGAGACTGGACTAACAGACCTTAAAGGACAATACCATGTGGACAATAGTATTAATATTCATAGCTGTAGTTGTATTTGCACTAGTGTACACAGCCATAACTAAACTCGCAGAACTACTACGTTCGTAACTAAAGGATAATAACATGGCAGACAGCGACAAACTAGTCCGAGACTACTTAGAATCAAAGTTCACTCGCCATGTACCTAACACCAACTACTAAACTACAAGGACTAACATGAACACTATCCAACTAACTCAAGAACAAATGGACAACTTGCAATCAGGTAAGCACATCACTATCGAACCACCAACAGCTAAACCTGTAGGGGGACCTGAAGGAGGGAATTACTTCGCATCTGCTGAGGGTGATATCAAAGAAGGTTGTAGTACGCTAGGTTTTAGAGAGTTCGGTACTGAACGGGCTACTCACTCACAAGCTGAACTAGTCTCCGAAGCTATGCGTACCTTCAATCGCCTACTAGCTTACCGTGACGAGTTTGATACAGACTACGTCTTTAGCTATGACGAAGCTAATTATTACATAACTCAGACACACGCAGGTAGATGGACAACTACTTGGACTAGAGAATCTTACTCCCCTACCATAGTCTACATGTCTAAAACAGCTGCTATAGCGCTAGTATGCAAACTCAACAGTGGCGAAGTCACTCTATAGGACTAACTATGTTACCTACACTACTCTGCGGAAAATCTACTCGCAGCTCATATCGTACCAATCAACCACCTCCATCTACAGGAACTAACATGACACCTAAAGCTAAACTAAACAAAAACATCCAAGAACTCATCGCAACGACTACTAAACTTCAAGCAGAAGTAGACAGTATGCCTGATGACAAACCTACTTGCCTTTTCAGCGTAGGTGACACATATTACTACATATTATACACAAGTGGTACTGTACATAGTGCTGTATGGCGAGACTATGACCTGGACTACCGTTGCTACGCTATAGGTAATACCTACAAGTACGAATACTGATGCTATCAAAGCCCGCAACAGACAACTCGCTATCGTACGTGTTAACAGACGCATCGATGAGCTGAACGAAGGCTGGACTCCGGACTGGAGTACCTCGTGTAGTGAGAAATACTACATTATCTTTGACGGTAGTRATGGCACTTTAGGAACTAATGTGTACAACTACGTTCAATTYCCTACAGTAGTAACTGTCTGTAGAACTAGTGCTGTAGTTAGTAAAGTAATCTCTGAACACGAGTCTGACTTACTACTAATCTTACGAGGATAGCATGCGACGACCTCTCAAAAGCAAAACCGAACCTCTAATCTTAAACATCGCATTAACGCTAGTAATCGTAGCAATACCAATTGGTCTAGTACTGATTTGGTACAACATCGTGCAATAATCCACGCTCTAGCCCATTAATCTAGTGGGTTAGTGCTTGCCTTATTAAGCAAGAAAACTCAATTAAACTAAAAGGATACACCATGACATTAGAAGAAATGAAAGCAGCAGTAGTAGCAAAAGCAACAGCAGTAGCAGCCCAGGCTAAAGAGAAAGCAGAAATGGCTGGTCTTACAGCACGTATGAAACTAATGGATAGCGAAGTCTATCAGATTGCGTTAACTAACGAGTCTGCTCAAACCAGCAAACATGAAGCTATAGAAGAGCTTATCGAACAGTGCAAGGCAGTCGTAATCGCAACTCCTGTACATGACGCTATCTCACGTCAAAACAAGAAGTGGAATGGTCGTCCTACATACGGATTAGGCAAGGACATGGAGTTACTACATATCTTAGCATCTGGCCTGTTGTACTCTGTTGACCAACACAAGGCTATCATGGTTGACCTAGTAAGACTAAACCTCAACACTGTTGAGAAGTTCTTAAACTCTCTAGGCAACACAGCCTACTACAACGCAAGCCATGACGTAATTATGGAAGAAGTTATGTACAACCTTCCAGTATTGAAAGAGTCTGTACTATTGTTAGGTGAGCAACTAGGCATCGCTATCGACACATCAGCATTGACTGAAGACAATCTAAACAAACGTTTCAAAGTAGCAGCACTTAAAGCTGAATCTGCAAAGATTAGCAACGATGCACTACCTCTTGATACACATTTCATTATGTCATAAGTAACAAGGTCTGGTACAGCCTCAAATGTACTAACCAATACAACTAAGGAGAAACAAAATGGAAATTCGTGAACAAATACTAGAAGGTAAACTAACACTACCTGCACTACATGACTTTATCACTAACTTCGGGATTCTCGAAGCTGGTACAGCAGCACAGCTATTCAAAGCTATGTGGCAAGCATACCTACTCAACAAGAGTAGTATTAACCTAACGTACTGGGCTGAACAGTTTCAATCTGTTGAGACATTCAACTCTGTACTTAAGATTATGTCCGATAATGAATGGATCGAATCTCACGCAATTCCAACACGTAACTGGGCTGAAGCTCAATTATGCGAACTTAAGTTACTAAACTACGTAACTGTAGAAGAACTAGGTCACGTCCGTGCTAGCAAGAAATTTGCTAAGTACATCCCTGAAGAACTAGAATCCACAGTATTCAACCTAACTAAGCAAAATGGTAAGGTACGCAACACTGGTCTAGTCCGTCACGGTCTCCAAGCTAGTGCAGCTACTCCATTCCAATACGACACTGAAGCAATGGCTAAATACCAGCATGCTATCACTCTCAATGTTACTAAAGGTATGAAGAAAGTCCGTGTCAAGTTCCCTGAAATGGACAGCGACGAAGCATCATATGACGTAGTCTCTGTAGCGATTGTCAATGAACTAGCAACAAACCCTGGTACATATACTATGGGTTCTAACTACTCCGACTCTCGTGGCAGAGCTATCAAAGATGGTCTATCTAAAGTAGCTAATCCTATTGGCTACAAAGACTTTCGTGCTCTACTTGTCATCCCTCCTGAGTTCCGTAACACTGCTACATCCAAAGGTGTAACTGCTATCTACTTGTTCATTGCTGAACTACATAGCTTCAAGTCTGGATCTATTCTAGACAAAGAACTATTCGGTGCACTATGTTACAAGGAACGTAGACTACATGACCTTGACGTAGTATCTCATAAGAKTACAMCTCYGATATGCACGAAGAGCTAGTTCCTGCACCTATATATCCAGGMGTCGTACTAWCTCAATCTAAAGCTAAGAACTSRMKCARTRSAGAGWCAAACCGTGCTGAAGATGACCGCTCTGAACTTCATGAGAACATCTGGCTAGAACGTCTATACGATGACCTTGACCGGTACTTCTCCTCTGAGACTCACCAATGGTCAACCCCACTGGAGTTAGATGCATCTGCATCGATGTTAAGCCACATTGGCCTACTACTAGGCGACAAGCGTCTACTGTCCATGACTAACACCTTGGACACTGGTACTCTAACCGACCCTTGGAACTTCCCTAGCATTCCTCGTAAGATGTTCAAAACTGCAGCAACACCTATGCTGTACGGCTCTCGTAAACCTTGCTATGAACTATGGCAAAACAACGGATTCAAGTACACTACTGAACAGATCAACCTGTTCCAGAAAGAACTTCAATCTGGTGCCCTAGGTCTAGCTAACGACTTGAAAGAGTTCATCATCCGCTGGGTTAAACCTAGTGAGAATATGGCTCTTAAAGTCTACGAGGACAACTTCGAAGTAGAATGTAACCGTTTCAAAAGTGTTGGAGAAATCACAGTTCGCTATGACATCTTTGATACTATCGAGAACAAAGTACGTCGTATTGCACATACTAAGACTAAACGTGTACCTGACTTAGAACAGTTTCGTACATGGTTCGTCACCGGACTCATTTAACACCATGGGTGAGTATAAATAGGGTTAATTGCTGGGACGCTAAGTTACTGATTTATCAGTAATATGCCAATCAGCAGCCAAGCTTAAGGAGGAATCCTTTTGACGGTTCAGAGACTAGGACATACAATCTAGAACAGATTATGAAGTCCATAGGTTAGCCAAGTGGCAACCGAAACGCCCTACTCTCGTAAGAGATGAAGATATAGTCCGACACTCCAGTGAAAATTGGAGACTAAACTTGACTTTAATGGTTACAGAGTCTATACTGTGTACACTTATACATACTATAGAGTCTAAAATCATGGAAGAATATACTGTTTACTGGTACCACCTAAAAGAACATTCTAACCCTCATAGTGACGGGTACGTAGGTATTACAAATAACCTAGAACGTCGACATAACGAGCATATGCGTAACTCTAACAACCTAACTACTCACTTCTATAAGGCTTTAGGGAAGTATAAAGAACTAGTTATTAGGGATACACTACACATATGCTCAAAAGAAGACGCACTAGCGTTAGAATACTACTATAGACCTGACACTAATATTGGATGGAACGTTGCAACAGGTGGTGAAAATACTATCAGCTCTGTACAGAGTGTAGAGATATCAATGTACCATAAAGATAACCCACAAGAAATACTAAAGTTTAAGTCAGCTTCAGAAGCTGCTAGACAATTAGGATTATCACCAGAACGTATACGACAAGCCCGATACAGAGGTAAATCCTTATACGGTTTTGATGGATGGGCTATACTCTTTGATGATACTTTTGATACTTCTACTACACTAACTGTACAAGAAGATATTTCAAATAGACTAACAGGCCTTAAAAAGACAGTACCAAGTCACTTTAAGGGTACTACAGATAGATGGACAGACGAACAAAAAGCTAACATCGGCTCTTACCATAAAGGTAAAACGATATCTAAAGAACATATTGAGTCTATGTCTAAAAAACTTAGGGAGACTAGTTCGCGCTGTAAGTCTATCACATTAGTGCATAAAGAAGACGAGAACAAAAAGTATACCTACCACAGCTTGTCAGAAGCTGCTAGGCAATTGGATATGCCTTTACCTCGTCTCAAATCAAAAGACTCAACGACCACTGAACCGCTTTGGTAAAGATGGTTGGGCTATAACAAGTTTAGGTTCAGAGTAACGTCTGAATTAACAAATGCATGCGACTGACTCGCAAGTACTTGATTTCGTTATGCAAAACGTAATGTCATCCTACCAATGGGGTATCGATATCCACGATGCAATCATTGTATGCCCAGAAGCAGCAGAGTTCACTCGTAGCGCTTACGCAACTGAACTAGACATAATCTATGACAACCGTGAGCAAATCTTAACTGACTACTTCCGTTCTATCGGTATCGGCAGAGAAGCTATGGCAGATTGGGATGCTCTTGTAGCTAAAATCCAACCTATAGAGAACTTTTCTGCTAGCCCAATGGCTTTGAAATAACCCACTAACCAACTTATCGGGAGTGTAACAGCTCCCACAACCCTAAGGATTTAACATGAAATTTATTAACTTGACACCTCATACTATCAACGAAGTAACAACTGGTCTTAACATTGCACCTAGTGGAATCGTAGCCAGAATCTCAACCTCAAAGAAACGTGTTGCAGAACATTGCGGAGTACCTATCTTCCATACATCACTTGGAGAACTAGAGGGCCTTCCTGAACCTGTAAATGGTGTAGTGTACATCATATCATCTCTAGCTCTAAACACTGTCAAAGACCGTCTAGACGTAGTCTCACCTGGCAACTTACAACGTAACGAACAGGGCAAACCAATCGGTTGCCTTGGATTCACTCAATAGGAAACAACAATGACCTTAATACTGACTCTAGCATTAACCTACGTCCTATACACCCTTATCATGTGGTACGTCAACGTAGTGGCTACTGCTGCAATCTTCTCACGACACGCTGATGTAAGCTTCTTCATGCTAACAATCCCCTTAGCAGCTACAGCTCTCGTACTAACTCTACTATCCCAATAGGAATCATCATGTCTAAAACAACTCGTAAAAACTCAGATAGCGGTAACACATCTAAAGTAAGTCACAGACCTAAACGAAAGGCTACTCGTACACTTTYTCAAACTCTACAGTATGGACGATGCAAATGAAATCAGTAGAGACCTAGCTATGTATCACGACTACGCTAATCAACTTAACCTAGAGGTCTACTAACATGGCAAGACGTGCAAGAAGAACTCGAGTAGGATCAAACCTATCTATCGCAGCTAGCAACTTAGCAGACATCGCATACGCTGACAAACGTGTATGTAGAGCATTATTCACAGTTGACAACAAGAAACTATTCGGTTACTTTATCAATCAACCTGTAAACACCGCAAACGAGTCTACTATCGATATGTACATCGACAAAGACGCATACAAAGTAACGCATCGAGCAATCAAGCTATTCAAAAGCAACATGCTCGCCTACTTAACACAGACTAACAACACTAAAGCTATCGCAATGATAACTCACTAACAGGAGCCTCAAATGGCAACAGCAACAGCAGAGCACGTACACGTACCAATCCTAAAAGGTATAACAGTAGACAACTTCGTACCTTACAACGTACTAAATGGAACTACCACTATTAACTTATCTCCTGAAGAGGTTGTTACACTTCGTGCATTATTTAGGTGTGTAAGAGGCTTACCTGATAAGTCTTTAAGAAAGCATATACAAGCCATAGAAACAGCATTGGACTACCCGCTGCCAGGCAGTGCACTAACCTTTATACCTGATATCTCAAACGAGTACACATGTGGTGAGGTAGTATTTACACCGATAGAATAATATACAATCAGCGACCCTTCGGGGTTGTTGGTTTATTTTTTTCTAAGATAAGGAAGATGCAGATTTTACTTGTACCTTCCTCCTCTATTCTCTATTAATAGCTGGAAAAAGAAACAAGAATATTGTGTTGTTTGAACTAACACCGGAGGATGTTAGGATATATTATAATCAAAAGAGAGTAAAGCTCTTTCTATWTTTTTTTTCTAAACAAACTAACCTAACAGCAGGAAGCGCCTTATGCTAAATTTTTTTAAAAAACATACCCAACACTTTTGCTAATGTTAGTAATCGTAATAGCTACTATCGCCCAATGGTACATACTAGCTACTTGGTACCCAATCCTATTCCCTTAACCAAAGGAAACTACATRAGCTTCTTCAACAAAAAGAAAACTAACATCAAACTACTGGTGACTAAATACCTTGGTAGTGACGATACTAGACCTGTTTACAATACTGGAAACGGATGCTACATCCACAGCTACGTAGGTAGTAAACCTCGCTACTTGAAACGTGATGGAACACTAGAAAACCCGTACTTCCGAGAGTGTAATGGTGACCCTGTCAGCTGGAAAACCACATCGGTGACATCAACGATTTGGTGTTCGCAGAAGACAAAATGTCCTTTCACAAAGTTAGCTTAACATACAGTCTGCTTAAGCTCTTTTTTAGAAAATTGCTATATATAACTTACTTTGGTAYACTCATACAATACCCTTTAAAACACACAAAACAGGCAAAAAACATGAGTAAAACAGCGATTACCATAAGTATTTATACTGACAGTAGCGACAAGTCTATGGAAAAACTAGCTACTTATCAAAAAATCCTAGACGACAAGTACGGAACCAAATTCGACTACAGCAAAGCTTATTTCAATGACACTGTTACTCCTATGCGAATCATCTGCAAAACTCACGGAGTATTCAGAATCTCGTACAAAGACCTCATCCAAAAAATCTTGCAGCGGCTGTCCTATATGTACCAAAAACAACACCATCTACGAAAAACGCTGGTTACATAACGGTGTCAAGATATCCCCAAACGAATTTGAAACTAGGTCTAAGGCTAACCATCCTACAATAAAACTCAAGTCACCTTTCAGAGGTTTCGACAGAAAACTAGTTGCCTACTCCACTATCTCCAACAGCCTTGTCCACATAGCTCAACCTAGGATCCTTTTACAGAAAGACTCGGAACCTTGCCCTGTCCTCAGAGGAGCTAAAAACAATTTAACTACTGAGCAATTCATTCAAAAAGCTAGTGCCTTGCATGACGGTAGGTACACCTACGAGAACTCAGTGTACGAGTCTGCTAGAAAACCTGTCATTGTCACTTGTGCTATCCACGGAGACTTCGTAATATCCAGGGCTTCAGACCACTACGCAAACGGCAGCGGATGCCCTAGGTGTGGAAGTCCTGGAGGATTCAAAACAACCCTTCCTGGCACTGTCTACTACATCGAAATCAACAAAGGTGAGGCCTATAAAATTGGTATCACCAACAGAACTGTACAAGCTAGGTTCCCTTCTCGAGACTTGAAAAAGATCAAAATCTTAAAAACCTGGTACTACGAAGACGGAAACCTGGCTAGAGAACACGAGAAATACGTAATCGACCTGTACAAACCCTTCAAATACGAGGGCACTTCACCACTAAAATCTTGTAAAACCTCAGAACTATTCGCTAGAGACATCTCGAAATACCCTGACTTTATTCCAACTATAGCACTAAACAACAGGTAACTACCTCATGAAAGAGTTTCTTACAGATATCAAACAACATCCAATCCTCGCATTCATGTTCGCTGCAGCACTTGTCGCATTTTTTGCGTTACCTGGAATCGCAATAGCAATCGTAATTGCAATCATTTTTTATTCGAACCAAAAACCTCTCCTACTGACGACTTCGTAGTAGTCCAAACTCCAAAACTACCTATCGAAATGTCCGACGAAGACAAGCAAACATACCTAAAATCCGAATCATGGTGGACTCGAAAAGTAGCTGTCAAAGATAGGGATGATTACGAATGTCAAACATGCAACTCCGAGCGTAACCTGGAAGTCCACCACATCACTTACGAACTACTCGGAGAAGAGAACCTAGGTCATTTAGTAACCCTATGCCAACCATGCCACCAAGCCCTGCATGATGAACTAGGTTACTCAAGATACACCCTATAYCCAATCAAAAGGAAATCAAAAATGAACAACACTGTAACTCTAACTCCAGAGCAAATGGARCAATTCAAATCAGGCCAAGCTATCACATTGCAACCTCCTGAGACTCACACTTAYCCTATCTACGCTAAAAAGCGTTTACACAGCCTGCATCGTAAAGTTTGAAGCTCTTAACACAGGCACTGTTGTAGAAGCAGGTGGGGGTACGTACGAACAAGGTCATACTTCAACTATATGGGTAGACCATACTATAACCTCTATTTGGAAAATACTCCCAGATTACAAAGAAGATACCATGTTCAAAGCTAGAGTGGGGTAACGCATTTTTTTGTGGTTTAGATGGGGAATCTGAAAAAAGTTGCCACCCCATATCAGAAAAACTAAATAACTACTCCCTATTCACTAACCGCTCCGAAGCTCTCGAATTCGACGCTATCCGCAAACAAGTAGCTATCCAATTCGAGTTTCTCAAACAACATGCACCTGCTTACGAACCTGACTTCTCTTYAGKWTATAYACMGAAARYAYTACRTTATTTTTAACACAGTTACCAAAACCTGGAGCAAAGATTTTTGTAAACGCGTCTACACTCCAGGTACAGTCTACATGCCACAAGACGTAGCTAACGAATTCTGTGAACTCGCTAACAGASGTCGTAWTCCTAGGTTTAGCAGCACCATACTTCGTAAGTTTATACTTAAACATCTTGAACTCCTAGAGGAATAATCATGAATGACTACCTAATCGCTAGAATAAGTCGTCGTGT
>VCMH01000077.1_pt1 | contig 17823 bp, 19 predicted proteins | sample 3385031 | NCBI WGS metagenome assembly VCMH01 (sample SAMN11833398, study PRJNA544312) | saline spring metagenome | isolation source: microbial filaments from arctic saline spring | place: Canada: Axel Heiberg Island, Nunavut | collected 2010-05 | reverse complement strand
ACACGACGACTAGCATATTACGTTATCTGGGATAAGATTAAGGGGCATAAATTGGAGGCAATAAAAAAGCCCCGTACTTCAGAAGAAATACGGGGCTTTAGAATATGGTGGGCCGTGCGCGATTCGAACGCGCGACCAATTGGTTAAAAGCCAACTGCTCTACCAGCTGAGCTAACGGCCCTGATAGAAGTATTCTGTATGTGATTCCATTAAAACGAAATGGTGGGTCGTGCGCGATTCGAACGCGCGACCAATTGGTTAAAAGCCAACTGCTCTACCAGCTGAGCTAACGACCCTCACTGGAATGCGCGTATTATACAAGTCTGAGGGAACTCTGCAAGCCTTTTTGGAAATTAATATCAGGTATTTTTAATCTGAATCAAAATCGCTTCTCACCGCAAATTCATACAAATAGAAAACTTGCTTTAATCCCAATACCTTAGGGAGCAAACAGACTTTAAAAGTTAGAAAATCTGCAATAAATAAAAGTTTGTTTGAAGAGTCTTAGAAAGCTTCTAAGGGTATTTTTAAGCTCTTGGCGCCTATTATTACGCCATAGATCATTACGCTTGATAACGTGTAGGATCTACAACTCCCGCCTCGATGAATCCTTGCTTACGTAAACGACAGGAATCACAAACCCCACATGCTTCGCCTAACTCATTTGCCTGGTAACATGAGACCGTCAAACTATAATCGACACCTAATACTAAGCCTTCTTGAATAATCTGCGCTTTTGTTAAATCAATCAATGGTGTTTGAATTTTCAAGACGTGTCCTTCAACACCTGCTTTGGTTGCTAAGTTTGCCATGACCTCATACGCTTGAATATATTCAGGTCGACAATCGGGATAGCCAGAATAATCTACGGCATTCACACCAATGAAAATATCGTTGGCATCAACAACTTCTGCCAAGGCTAATGCAAATGATAGAAATACCGTATTTCTGGCCGGAACATAAGTAATGGGTATTTCAGATTTATCAATACCAGCGATAGGGACATCAATTGTAGTATCGGTTAAGGCTGAGCCACCAATATGACTCATATCAAAATCCATCACTCGATGCGATGCAGCCCCCATTTGTTTCGAAATCTTTTCAGCCGCATAGAGCTCTGAACGTGTTCTCTGGCCATAATCAAAACTAATAGTATGACACTTAAATCCCTGTGACAGTGCCATAGCAAGCGTTGTCACGGAGTCAAGACCACCAGAAAGTAAAATCACCGCTGGCGTGGCTACATTAGAATCTTTAGTTTTTTTTGTAGAGACATTATTTCAAACCATTTAATCTTTTAGAGGCCGTTTGCGCTGAACGACTGTGAGGACGACCATTTATAACATTTTGATACATTTTTTTAGCGTCTTCGATTCGATTTAGATTCGCTAAACTGTCCGCGGCTCTAAGTTGTGCATCCGCTACTTTAGGCGCATTAGGATAACGTTCAATAACGATCATAAAAGAGTCTAAAGCCACTTGATTCTGTTTTTTAATCAGGTGACCTTCTCCAGCCCAGTAAGCGGCATTACTCGCTAATTCACTCTGAGGATATGCAGACAAAAACTGTTCAAAAGCATTGGTTGCCGCATCATATTTCGCGGCCTTCATTTGTGCAAAAGCCTGTTGATATTTACCTTTTTCTAACTCTGTCGCAGAAACCGTTTTGATTGGCCCCACAACAATTTGATCCACTTTATTTTCAACAGGCTCTGAACCTTCTTGTAGTTTAGCTTGAGTATTCGAAGACTCATCGACTATGCTTTCTTTAAACGTTGAACCCGCTACAGCTTGATTACCCGATTCCCCAACTACTGCATCAGAAACCGGATCCGCTTGAGCTGAAATTTCAGGTTCAATTTCAAACGATTTAACGGGTAATTCAAGGTTAGGCTTTACAGTAGATGAGCTTTGCTCATTAACCACAGAACCAGACTCTTGAAAACTTAAACGGTCATCCGTCTCTTTATAGCGTTTATCTGATTTATGATCGGCATTGCGGAAATCACGTTTGAGACGATCAATAAGATCATGCAACTCTTGAATTTCACGCTGTTGCTCACCCAAACGACGGCTTAACTGTAATAAAACAGGATTTTCAGTCATGCGCTCTAAACGCTGTACTCTCTCATCCAAGGAAGTGCCGGCAGCATTAACGGATGTAATAGGCATCCAAAGTGTCACTGCGACCAAGCCCGAAAGGCTCAACGGTAATATTTTTTCATGTGGGGTTACCCTTTAACGGAACTTATAATGAGAGTTTCACTCTGAATTGAACTAAAAGTCGCCAATGAAATTCATCAACGTAAAGTGATGATTGACGACTTAGATTGGTGATATTTAAACTGATGGGGATTTAGTTGATCGGCTTAGAATCAATTAATAATGAGTTCAACGCGACGATTTTTCTGCCATGCATTTTCGTTACTACCCGCTACAGCAGGTTGCTCTTCTCCGAAACTAACGATATCAATACGTGACTCTGAAACGCCAAATAACATCATGGCTTGAGCCACGACTTTGGCACGTTTCTCACCCAGAGCCAAGTTATACTCAGGTGTACCACGCTCATCAGTATGCCCCTTAAGGACCACTTTTTGATTCGGAATAGCCATCATTTCTTGCGCATAAAACTTAACGAGTTCGGTGGTTTTATCATCTAACTCATACTGATTATAACCAAAGTAGACAATGGGCTCATAAAGCTCTGCAATATCGACCATCTTCATCCCATCCAAAGATTGATCCATCGAGCTACCATCTGTAGAAATACCGCCACTGGCTGATAAAACTTCAACATTCATTGCATCGCCTTTAATACCTGGTGCCGTATCAGAAACAACCTCTTCGTCTGAAAGATCGCTTGCACTTCTTTCAGGAGCACTACTACAAGCCGTCAATGAGGCCACTATTGCGAGCGTAAATAAACTTTTAAAATGATTCATAACTAAATTACCTTTGTAAAATATTCAATAAACGAGTGAATGGTAAAACGATTAAATGTGTTTAAAATATTAATGACTTAAATACGGCCCCCATGCTGGCTCTCTGACTTCACCATCTTTAACTTTAAGTGTTTGTGATGTTTTGCCGTCAATCGCAACTACGGCTAACTGGCCTTCACCGTTCCGGTTCATGGCGTACAAAATCATCTCACCATTTGGAGAAAATGTAGGTGATTCATCTAAAAACGTATCCGTTAGCACCCTAAACTCGTTGGTATACAAATCTAACAATCCAATATGGAATCCGCTATTACTATGTACCATTGACAGATAACGTCCATCCGGAGATATCTCAGGATTTGCATTATAGTTGCCGTCATAAGTCACACGATTGATCTCACCAGTCTCTAAAAAAACCTGAAAGACTTGTGGTTGACCGCGGCGGTCAGAGTTAAAGAAGAGTGATTGACCATTTTCAGCCCAAGCCGCTTCAGTTTCAATCGAATATTTTCTAGTCAACTGTTGTAAATTGCCGGTTTTAAGCTCCATAACATAAATATCCGCACTACCGTCCTTTGATAGAGTCATTGCCAGTTTAGTACCATCTGGGGACCAAGCTGGAGCACCATTAATACCTTTAAACTGCGCAACATTTTCGCGATATTTACCATCTAAACTTTGTATAAAAATTTGAGAGCGTCCATTTTCAAAAGAGACATAGGCAAGCTTTTTACCATCTGGTGACCAACTCGGCGACATAATCGGCTGGTTAGACTTTAAAATCGGCTGAGGATTAAAGCCATCCGAATCTGCTACCTCAAGGGTATAGTGGCGCTTACCTTCAATCTTTCTAAGCGTAACGTAGGAAATTTGTGTATTAAATGCACCCCTGACACCCGTTAACTCTTGATAAATTAAGTCACTCATCTGATGTGCTATCTGACGAAGGTTGGATTTGGGAATGTGATTCCAACGCTTACCTATCACTTGATTTTTACGCAACACATCCATAAAACGCATCTCTATTTGATAAAAACCATTGCCTTCATCTATTATTTTTCCCATCAATAAATTATCAAGATCAAGGGCACGCCACTGTTCATAATCAAGTGCATCAACGTCAGTCGGGAAAGCAGGTAATTGAGCGTTAGAAAGTGGATTAAAACGCCCACTACGGCGTAAATCTGCAGCAATGATTTTCGCTAAATCTTCAGGAGATTGAGATGAAGCCACTGTTTTCGATGAAACTGGAGTCATAGTGCTTTGTACTTCATAACCAAAAGGAACAATCGCTATGGGTATGGCATTGTCATACCCTTCGCTGATTTCAATAGTCAGTTCAGCCATTGCTGATACTGTAAACAGAGACATTGAAAACGCCGTGATGGATAACAACAACAGCCTTCTAATTTGGGCTGTGTGTTGAAAGAAAGTGACAAACTTAAAATTTACACTGGTCATTATAGGCCTCTTGTTATCTGAAATATTATGAATGTTATAGGCTACAAGCCCTAAGATTTAGATTCTTAAGGTTTAAACTCAAAAGTAATCACTCTTTCGAATAATTCTTTAACGGGTGGCGCAGGCAGTGGCTCTGATCGATAAACAGCCTTCTCAGCCGCATCTTTAAATTGCTTAGATGCATGACTATTACAATTTACAATCCTAACACTCGTCACATTCCCCGTAGGCGTCTGTGTAATTCGTAAATCACATTGTGCTTCTGGAGAGATTCTTGCCGGAGTACGCCAATTATCTTTCACCTTAGCAGAAATAGATGAAATATACGTTTGACGTAATGACAACAACTGTTGACGCTTTTGAGTCGCTCGTTGCGCCGCTGATTCTTCGTCTAGTTGGCGCTGTAGAGCAGCAGCCGCAGTAGCCTGGGCTTGTGTTGCTTTGGCTTTTTCAGCCTCGATGGCTAAAGCTTTGTTCTCTTTATCTTTTCGTGCAATTTCCAAGACTAGGGCTTTCTTTCTGTCTTCCTCTACTTGGCGTTGTTTTTGAGCGAGAGCCGTTTTTTCATTCGCTAATTGACGTTCTTTCTCAGCTAGTAAACTAGCTTTTTTAGCTTTCTCTGCTTTTGCGCGTTCACTGTCAGCCTTTTCCTTCTCTAAGCTCGCTAAGCGTTTAGCTTCTTCAGTTTTCTTGCGTTCTGCTTCGGTTTTCTTACGTTCCGCTTCTGTCTTAAGGATTTGCTCCGCCGTGCGCTTTGTCGCTTGTTCAGCTTTTGCTTGCTCTTCTTTTTGGCGTAACTTAAGTTCTTTGAGACGCTGACGTTCTTTGTCTGTCTTAGCGGCTAACTCTACTTGCTCACGTTTTTTAGCCGATTCTACAGCTTGAATTCTTTCAATTTGTTGTTTTACTAAAGCAGAATCAACCGCAAAGGTTTTTAATGGCTCAATCTTAACAAACTGATTATTTTGTCTGTTTTGGTGAACAGCACTCTCTTCTTCACCTTGTGCCGCTATTTTGTTTGATTCGGTTGAATCTTGCCATTCATGAGTGATTAACACACCAATACCGATGTGCAGAATTAACGCCAAAATAACTGAGATTGGATGTCTTTTAATAAAACGAAGCATTAGGAATCACCACCTTCAGGCTCTGTGAGCAAAGAAACATTCCCAACCCCATTAGCTTTTAATAACACAAATAGATGCAGTACCTTTCCATAAGGGGCTACCTTATCACCTTGAATGTAAATCATTTGTGTACGATTCAACTGTGAACGAGCAATCACTTCAGCGACTAAACTTTCTAAATCCTTATTACCCAACACGATATCAGGTTGCTCAGAAGTTTTATAACGTCCATGCTCTGTCACGGTAATGACAAAAGGCGTGGTTTCATCATCTAGCTGTTGCTGTTTTTTATCAATGATCTCTGGCGTTTGCGGTAAGTTCACCGTCACGGCTTGTTGCACAATGGGCGCGGTCACCATGAAGATAATCAACAATACTAAGGTAACATCAACATAAGGCACCACATTAATTTCTGCGATTAAACGTTTCTTTTGTCGTTGGCTTCGAAATCCGATTTGCATCTTTAGTTCCAATCAATAAACAGTAGTGGGCTTAAGCTTTTTTATTCAAGCTATGCGCTTGTCTTTGCAGAATGGTTAAAAGTCCATCGGCAAAATTCTCGTATTCACCTAGAAGACGATCAACTTGAGTACTCAAACGGTTGTAGTAAATAACCGCCGGAATCGCCGCAAAAAGACCAATCGCTGTCGCTATTAATGCTTCTGAAATCCCTGGCGCAACCGCCGCTAAAGTGGCATGTTGAACATCCCCAAGTGATTGAAATGCATGCATAACCCCCCAGACCGTGCCAAACAGACCAATATAAGGAGCCGAAGAACCCACTGTGGCCAGTAACGTCAACCTATTTTCTAAACGGTCTGCTTCTTTTGAAAAAGCGATTCGCATACTGCGCTGAGCACCTGCAATTAAATCCGATACATCTTGTACACCCTGCTTTTAAGGTTTTCAAACTCTTTAAACCCTTCGATGAAAATATGCGATAACCCTTGACTCTCTTCATGAGTCATTTCCACCTGGTAATAAAGCGTCTGTAAATCCTGAGTGGCCAAGAAGGTTTCTTCGAACTCTTTTGCAATGCGTTTTGATTTACGAATCTGTGCCGATTTAGCCAGAGCAACCGACCAGGACGCCAATGACATTACTGCCAATATAATCATTGCAGCCTGCACCACTGGACTGGCGTGCAATATAATTTCAATCAAATTACTATCGTTCATGGACCTTCCTTAATCGTAAAACTTGGTTTTATAATTTATCTTAAGAAATCATTAATGATTAATTAACTTCTGGTTGGATAATATTTAAATGTCGATAAGCATTTGGCGTTGCAACTCGCCCTCGAGGGGTTCTTATTAAGAAGCCTTGCTGCACCAAAAAGGGCTCAATAACATCTTCGATTGTACCTCTTTCTTCGCCTAATGCTGTCGCCATACTATCAATTCCCACTGGACCACCCTCAAACTTTTCTATCAATGTTTCTAGAAAACGCCTATCCATTTTATCGAGACCAAGAGGATCGACTTCTAATAAATTCAGTGCTAAATCAGCTATAGTTGCGGTAATAATGCCATCTCCACGTACCTGAGCATAATCCCTAACACGTCTTAAAAGTCGGTTGGCAATACGCGGTGTTCCACGCGAACGGCGAGCAATTTCTTGTGCCCCGTCATGTTCCGAATGCATACCTAAGATGTTAGCAGAACGACTGATAATCTGTGTTAATTCTTCGTGACTATAAAAATCAAGTCGTTGCACTAATCCAAAGCGATCTCGTAAGGGAGAGGTCAATAATCCTGCACGCGTGGTAGCACCTACCAATGTAAAAGGTGGAAGATCTATTTTGACACTCTGTGCAGCGGGTCCATCCCCAATCACTATATCAATTTGAAAGTCTTCCATCGCCGGATAAAGGACTTCCTCTACAATGGGACTCAGGCGATGAATCTCATCAATAAAAAGAACATCATGAGGCTCTAGACGCGTCAAAATGGCGGCTAAATCCCCGGGCTTTTCAATCACAGGGCCGGATGTTTGTCGCAAAGTGACTCCCATCTCTTGGGCAATAATATTCGACAGAGTCGTTTTACCCAGGCCAGGTGGTCCGTAAAGCAGAACATGATCAAGTTGCTCATTACGCATTTTAGCCGCATCCATTGACAGTTGTAACTGCTCACGCACCGCTTTTTGACCGATGTATTCTTTAATTTGTTGAGGACGCACCGAAGGCGCTGTGTAAATATCATCAGCAACTTCTTGGCTTGCAATAATACGATCCGTTTCAATCATTATGAGCTACCTGGATGATTCTTCGTGATACAAAACACACTCATAATTTAACACCTTGTAGCGCGCGTTTAATGACTTCTTCTAAGGAGAGGTGCTCTTCAAAGGCTGAGGTAATCATTTTGTCAGCTTGAATGCTCTTATAACCCAGTGAAATCAGTGCTTCGCCTGCTGAGTGTTTAATCGTATTTGCAAAGGCGGCTGGTTGAATATTTAAATTGCCTTGAGTGTCGACAGCGGCCAATGGCTTTTCATAAGTCAATAAGCCTGATTCCACCACCGTTTTAAGACGATCACGCATCTCTATCTGCAAGCGTTCGGCGGTTTTCTTACCAACGCCAGGAATACGCGTTAAAGCGCTGATATCACCGCTATCGATATAAGAGCAAAAGTCATTGACGGACATGGCTGATAGAATCCCTAACGCCATTTTCGCCCCAACACCATTTACCTTAAGCAAGGTCTTAAAGAGCATTCTTTCTGACTCTGTGGCAAAACCAAATAACAGCATAGCATCTTCACGAACGTGCATATGCGTCAGGATAGTGACTTCTTCTAGGGCGTTTTCCAACTGATAGAAAGTCGACATAGGTGCTTCTATTTCATAGCCTACCCCATGCACGTCTAAAACAAGCAAGGGGGGACGTTTATGGACGAGCTGTCCGCGTAAAAAGCCAATCATAAAGAGTACAGTTCCTAATTTAATGTCAAACTAAATAGCCAAGCAAGTCTATAAAACCCTACTTAGAACTTAGTGCCTTTGGAGATCAACTCAGGATCAATGCCTAAAGACATATAACGATCGTGACACAATGCACAGGCTAATGCATCTGCCGCATCTTCTTGCGGTGGTTCGGATAATTTTAAAAGATTCTGAACCATATATTGAATTTGATCTTTAGTGGCGTGCCCTTTACCAACAATCGTACTTTTGATTTGGGTAGGCGTGTATTCCATAATCGGCACTTCTTTGATGGCCGCGGCACAGAGAATAACCCCTCGCGCCTGGCCAAGGATAATAGCCGACTTAGGGTTTTTATGCACAAAGACCTTCTCTACCGCCATGACATCAGGTTGGTACTGATCGATAATTTGGCAAACAGATTCAAAAATGTTTTTAAGGCGTTGCGCACCTGAAAACTTCTCAACCCGAATCACGCCACTCACCACATAAGTTGGATGGTAGCGACCCGATTCCACCACGCCAAAGCCAGTTTTACGTGAGCCTGGATCAATCCCTAAAATTCGTTTTAATTTTGCCAAACTTTTCTCTATTTAAAGCTTAAGAAACCATTGAAATGTCATATTGACCAAGCTAAGTAAGAGGAGTCTTACTTGACGAGACCGACTTGTCTTGAGAAGTTAAGCATTTTCTCAACTGAATTGAGCGCTTTGAGGCGAATGGATTCTTCAATCAAAATTTCACCTGTTTGCTTTTCTAAACATTCGGCTAAATTTTGCAGGCCATTCATCGCCATCCATGGACAGTGAGCACAACTCTGACAAGTTGAACCATGACCACTTGTCGGTGCAATCAATAATTTTTTATGCGGTGCCAATTGCTGCATCTTGTAAAAGATGCCGTCATCAGTCGCCACTATAAACTCTTCATCAGGTAGAGTTTGCACAGCCGTTAGCAAAACTTTAGTTGAACCGACGACATCCGCCAAATTCACTACCTCAGCTGGAGACTCTGGATGCACCAAGACCTTAGCTAAAGGATATTTAGCCATCATTTCTTGTAATTCGAAGGCCTTAAACTCTTCATGCACAAGGCAGTAGCCTTGCCAACAAATCATATCGATTCCGGTTTCCTGCTCAATCCAGTGACCCAAATGACGATCAGGCGCCCAAATAATCTTTTTGCCCTGTTCCTTAAGGTGAGTGACAATCTGCAATGCATTTCCAGAAGTAACGACCCAATCAGCAATAGCCTTAACCTCAACACTGGTATTGGCATAAACCACAACAGTATGATCAGGATATTGGGCGCAAAACTCAGCAAACTCCTTGGCAGGACAGCCTATATCCAGAGAACAATTCGCCTCTAAATCAGGCATTAGAACCGTTTTTTTAGGCGCGAGCATTTTAGCCGTTTCGCCCATAAAACGTACCCCACACACCACTAACTCATCCGCAGTAGACTGTGCACCAAAGTTGGCCATTTCTAAAGAATCTGCAACAATTCCGCCCGTCTCTTCAGCCAAGGCCTGGAGTTCCGCATCCACATAATAGTGTGCAATCAATTGCGCATTATTTCTCTTTAATAAGGCTCTTATTTTGGTTTTAAGAAGCTCTTTTTCAGCATTATTCAACCAGGGTTGAGTCTTTGCCTCAACCGCAAGTTGCTGAATACGAGCTTCTAATCGTACTGGAATTTCAACAATTTGCTCATTCATAGCATCTAAATCGCTCAATTTTATTACTTAGACTGTTCTAATATTGGTTTTTATAACGCAATCCCAAATCATCAAGCTGACTATTATCTACCAGGCCTGGTGCAGCCGTTAATAGACAAGCTGCAGACTGTGTTTTAGGAAAGGCGATAACGTCACGAATAGAATCAATTTTACCCAGAATCATTACCATACGATCCAGACCAAACGCCATACCCGCATGTGGTGGACAACCGTACTTTAAGGCGTCTAATAAGAAACCAAACTTCTCACGGGCTTCTTCATCAGAAATCCCTAGCATTTTAAATACGGCCGCTTGCATCTCCGAATTATGGATACGTACAGACCCTCCACCGACTTCAAGGCCATTGATAACCAGATCGTAGGCTTTAGAAAGCATCTGCTCTGGATCATCGTGATTTAAAATTTCTTCTGTCGTCGCTTTTGGTTGAGTAAATGGATGATGAATTGCCGTCATACGAGCCGTTTTCTCATCGGCTTCAAACATTGGGAAATCAACGACCCAAACAGGCTTCCATTCTCCGTTAAGCATATTCAGATCTTCACCAATCTTAACGCGTAATGCACCTAAGGCTTCGTTTACGATTTTGGCTTTATCTGCGCCAAAGAAGACGATATCGCCATCTTCTGCACCGACACGTTTCATAATTTCCATGACTTGATCAGGGAAGAACTTAACGATTGGCGACTGTAAACCTTCAATACCGGCCGCCAGGTCATTGACCTTAACGTAAGCCAAACCTTTAGCACCATAGATAGAGACAAACTTAGTATATGCATCAATCTCTTTACGAGAGATACTACTACCACCTGGAACGCGTAACGCTGCGACACGTCCCTTAGGGTCTTTGGCTGGCGCAGCAAATACTTTAAAGTCGATATCTTGTAATAGATCAGCCACATCGACCAACTCCATATCGATACGCAAATCAGGACGATCAATCCCGAAACGCTGAATGGCTTCAGAGTATGGCATACGAGGGAAATCGTAATCAAAATCGACACCAATTGATTCTTTGAAGATGGTTTTAGTCAAACCTTCCATCAAGTTCATCACAGCATCTTCTTCCATAAAAGAAGTCTCAATATCTAGCTGAGTAAATTCTGGCTGACGGTCGGCACGCAAATCTTCATCACGGAAACAACGCGTAATCTGGTAATAACGGTCGAAACCAGACATCATTAACAACTGCTTAAACAATTGTGGAGACTGTGGCAATGCAAACGATTTATTCTGATGAGTACGGCTTGGCACCAAATAGTCACGCGCCCCTTCAGGCGTTGATTTAGTCAACATCGGTGTTTCGATATCCATAAAGTTTTGGTCATCTAAATAACGACGCATAGTACGCGTCACTTTATAGCGCAACATCATGGTGTTTTGCATCTCTTCACGGCGCAAATCGATGTAACGGTACTTTAGACGCACCTCTTCACTGATATTCTTGTCATCTAACTGAAAAGGGATCGGCTCAGCCATACTTAAGACTTCAATATCAGTGGCCACAATCTCAATCTTACCCGTCATCATATTTGGGTTAATCGTGCCTTCAGTACGTGGAATAACTTTTCCCGTAATCTGCAAAACACACTCCGCACGCAAACGCTCCGCCTTTTCAAATATCTCCGCGGTATCAGGGTTTACCACGATTTGAACCAAACCTTCTCTATCTCTTAAATCGATAAAGATAACTCCACCATGATCGCGTCGGCGATGAACCCAGCCAGCAACGGTAACGGTTTGATCAATAAATGACTCTGTGACTTGCCCACAATACTGCGTACGCATATTTCTTAACCCTTTTACAAATGTTTAGTGATTAGGCATTGTGACGAGTGTTTTAGATTGCTCTTAAAAGATGAACGACCTTAAACGTCTCTACCCCAATACCCTTTACTTAAAATAGTTCCATCCAAACTGGATAACTTAATCTTTTAGGGCTCTTAAACCCCTTGAATTCATTACTCTTTTTCTAAATTCGAGCTAGGTTTTATCGCTAATGGAGTTTCTAACTTAACTGTTGGGTCAGCTTCTAACTCAACTTGTGGCTCCATGGATTTATAGGCATTAGCATTAGCATCCGGCACAATTACACCACCTGAAATAACCATCTTCAAAGCATCATCCACACTCATCTCCAACTCGATCACCTCATTTTTTGAAGCCATAATAAAGAAACCAGAGGTTGGATTAGGCGTCGTCGGAACAAACAAGTTCACAACACCATTCATGCCTGTTTTCTTTTGTGCCTCACCTTGAGAGGTTCCCGTTTGAAAGGCCAAAGTCCATAAGCCTGTACGAGGGTATTGGATTAGATAAACCTTTTGAAAAGTTTGCTCTCCCGAGCCTAACACGGCTTCGGAAATCTGTTTAACCGCGTGATAGATAGAACGCACCAACGGAATACGTGATAACAACGACTCCCAGATAGCCACTAAACGGCTCCCCAAAAAGTTAGCGACGATAACTCCGGTCACTAAAATAAGGGTCAGCGAGAGTAAAACGCCAAATCCTGGAATATGCACGCCTAACAGAACATCGGGGCGATATTGATGTGGCAACAACAGTAGGCTTTGGTCAAACAACCCTACTAAAAACTTAATCACCGCCAGCGTCACCCCTAAAGGCAACCAAACCAACAATCCTGCAATTAAATACCGTTTAAGATACGACACAATTAAAACCTAATTAATAGAGGGTGAACAAACGGATTATTATAAAGGATTACACGTGATGTTTAATGGATATTTGAAAAGTAACCGTAAAGAAATAAAGTAAAGACAGCAACACCATAAAAGCGCGCTAAAAGAGCTGTAAAAGAGAAAATATTAATTTGTAAAACCTAAAATTGCATAGCGATGACAGAAATCCCACTCATAATACCTCTGCATTCATCTACTCAAACCTTCCTTCCAAGAGGGATTTAGATATACAGCTCCACTGGCGGATCATTAGCCAATCGCTTCACCAAATCGCCTTCCGTCACAATTCCGACCACCTCACTGGACTCACTCATAATAACCAAAGCACCCGCATCATAATCACTTAAAACCTGTGCTATATGCCGAATATCTGTATCACCACTTGTGGTCACTACTTGGGATTGCATAACCTCTGCAACGGTCTCTTGCTTTACCCCTTCTAAGAGCCCTTCTTTATTGACAATGACTCGCCCTAGTAGATCAACCTGAGAACAGAGCCCCACGAGTACGCCCGCTTTTATTACAGGCAGATATGAGATCTTATGCTCTTGCATTAGTAACCAGGCCTCCTCTAAACTATTTTCATCTGTAACCAATACGACCGGAGCAGACATGATTTCAGCCACCTTAACAACTACCCGACGTCGCTTATCTTCTTGAGTCACTTCATAAGCGTGTACGGCCAACTCTGATTTTTGATGTTTTTGCGGTGGATAAGTCACATTTGAATTAGCCTGAATTCCATCAAGCACATCTTCTTCAATCGGATGAACAGGCACCATAGGATCAATTCTAAGAGGTGGCACTTTTGGCTTTCTACCAATAAAGGCTCTTCCTTCAGGTGCATAAACGATGAACATAATCTTGACCTCAAATTAAATAACAGGGAAAAACCATCAACTTCAGTGGAAAACCAGAACTTTAATCAAAAAACTAATATTCTATATTTACCTTATCGACTACATAATCAAAATACTTTAATTTTACATTCAATTTGAATGTAATTTAGCCCCAATCTTACTAGAAAACACCCTAGCAATTGACTATACTAATTAGGTATTTCAAACTCATTTATATATAAGGATTTAAATCATGTCAGTTCTTGTCACTAAACAAGCTCCAGACTTTACGTCAGCAGCCGTCCTTGCAGATGGTTCAATCGTTGACGACTTCAACCTAAAAAGTCACATCGATGGTAAATACGCCGTTGTATTTTTCTACCCGCTAGACTTCACGTTTGTCTGCCCTTCTGAGATTTTAGCATTTGATCACCGTGTTGAGAAATTCAAGTCACTAAACACTGAAGTTATCGGTATTTCTGTTGATTCTCAATTCACCCACAATGCATGGCGTAATATGCCTGTCAATGAAGGTGGCCTAGGACCCGTTAAATTTCCTTTAGTCGCGGATCTTGGTGGATCAATTATGCAAGCATACGGTATTGTTCACCCAGCTAACATCGCGTTACGCGGTGCATTTTTAATCGATCTAAACGGTGTCGTTCGTCACCAAGTCGTTAATGACTTACCACTTGGTCGTAATGTCGATGAGATGGTTCGTATGGTTGAAGCGCTTCAGTTCCACGAAGAAGTTGGCGAAGTTTGCCCGGCTGGTTGGAATAAAGGCGATGAAGGAATGCAGGATACACCAGACGGTGTTGCTGACTATCTAAGCAAGCACTCTGACGAGCTGTAAGCTCAGTCGTTTTGAATGTCTGTTTATTTAATCCTCACAAACGGATAAAATAACACCATTCAATCAAACTGCTAAAAAGGCTGTCATTATTGACGGCTTTTTTTATGGCTTATAACCTGCGATGGAACCCCTTTTGCAAATTCAATTACAAACGTATCAAAACCGAGTCAATCAGGCGCTTGAAACCCTCTTCAAGCAAATTGGCGAACAACAGCCAAACACTCCATCAAGACTCATTGAAGCCATTCAATATGCGACCTTAAACAGTGGTAAGCGACTTAGACCTGCCCTAATTTATGCCATAGGTGAAGCTCTGCGAATCCCACTCTCTCACTTAGATGCTGCGGCTTGCGCCATCGAGTTAATGCATAGCTATTCACTCGTGCATGACGACCTGCCCGCAATGGATAATGATGAATTACGCAGAGGTCAGCCTACCTGCCACATTCAGTATGATGAAGCCACCGCTATTTTAGTCGGGGATGCTCAACAAACTTTGGCTTTTCAAATCCTCAGTGAAGACCCCTATGTAAACGATACACATAAAATACAATTGATAAAACAACTCAGTCAAGCCAGCGGACTTGGCGGCATGATTGGTGGGCAAATGATTGATATCCAATCTGAAGGTTTACTGCCAGAACTGTCGAATTTGAAAACCATGCACCTTATGAAAACGGGGGCACTGATCAAAGCCGCGTTACTAATGGGTGCTTGTCAAAGTCAAGAGTACGACAAATTGACCGACCACATAACTTCATTTGGTAACGCAATTGGACTCGCCTTTCAAGTACAAGATGATATTTTAGATATTGAAAGCGACACTCAAACCCTAGGAAAACCTCAAGGCAGCGACTTACAAGCCAATAAATCGACCTATCCAAAACTCCTTGGATTAGAGCCTGCCAAAAAATATCGTGATGAGTTGATGAAAGACGCACTAAAAACCCTACAAAAACTAGATTTCAACACGACTTTTTTAGAAAGTTTGACACACTACATAGTACAAAGAAAGCATTAACGGAATTGACTAGACCTGGTGATAAGTTAATCGAACACTTCCTATACTCGCCCGTATGACAGGATTACGGGTAACAAAACCGAAGCCAGAAAACATCCCTTCTACACCTAAGAAGAGTTCAAGGCATTCAATCTCAACAGAGATAGATTGACGCGTAATAACATCCGTTGAGCTTGGTGATTGCCCAGCAAATACTCATTAAGTCGTCGTAGTTAATCAAAATAACGCTTAATATTTTCCAAGCTAAAGCCTACTAAATTGGCATCAAGCAATCTCTATAAATAGAACTTATCAAATAACAGTATGATTTCAAAGGGAAACATTCCCCTAGTAAAACAAATTCTTTCTAGAAGATTACTTTTAATACCCCCTGTTTTTCGTTATAATGCTTTTCCTTTTAAGATTGGCATAGAATCAGACGTTATGGCTCAAACATTTATATTAAAAACCCTATTGGATTTTGCCTCCGCCCACAGCCTACGTGGCTATCCTGGGGATTGTGCGAAATTGCATGGCCATAACTGGAAAATTGAAGTACAGGTCTCTGGCTCTCAATTAAATGAAATCGGCATGGTGATTGATTTTAAAGAGATTAAACGTCACGCTAAAGTCGTTATTAAAGAGTTGGACCATAGCTTTCTAAATGACCACCCACACTTTCAGGAAATAAATCCAACCGCTGAAAACATCGCTGTATACCTGTTCCGTGAAATAGAATCACGCATCTCGACACCTGGGGTCAAAATGCATAGCATTACCGTTTGGGAAAATGATCGAAATTGCGTTATTTATTCTGAGTAATTTTAGAAATTAATTAAATATTGAAACTGTCTTCAAGAAAATTTGGCGCAAGATTATCAATACTTGTGCAAATAATAACTACCATCCTCAACACCCTGCTAAAATCTTTTAAACAAAACTCTCTCGATTATCAGTAGGTTTGAAATGATTTCTATCTCTCTACCCCAATTACTCTTCTTTAGTGGCATTTTCGGCCTAATCATTGGCAGCTTTATCTCAATGTTGAGCTGGCGCTTGCCTCGAATCATGATGCTTGAAGGCGATGAACAATTCAAAGCCATTAGCATGGGGGGCTCTAAGTGCCCAGAATGCGAGACGAACCTTCCCTGGTATCGACTCATCCCCCTTTTCAGCTGGTTAACAACCGGAGGGAAATGCCACCACTGTAAAGTGAAAATCTCACCACGTTATCCACTTATTGAACTCAGCTCAGCCATTGGCACCATAACGATTATGTGGCTCTTTGGACTCACTTTTGAAGGGATAGCGGCACTTATTTTCACTTGGATACTCATCACGATTTGTGTGATTGATTTTGAGCATCACTTAATTTTAGACAACCTCAGCTTACCCCTACTATGGCTTGGCTTACTTTTTAATAGCCAATCTCTATTTACATCTCCCATAGAAGCCATCTGGGGTGCAGCGATCGGTTACCTGTTGTTATGGATAGTCTTCCACAGCTTCAAATTGTTGACGGGTAAAGAAGGTATGGGATACGGTGATTTTAAGATGCTTGCCGCTTTAGGCGCTTGGTTTGGATTTATTGCTTTGCCGCAAATCATTCTGATCGCCGCCTTGAGCAGTATTTTGATTGGCTTAATAGGTATCGCGCTAAAATTAAGAAAAATGGATACGCCCTTAGCTTTTGGTCCATTTCTCGCGTTAGGGGGCTGGGTAACGTTAATTGGTGGACCGAATCTATTTTAGTTTTTAGGGTGATGACTTTCAAAACCCGAGCAAAAACCACATTCTTTTAGACGATACATTCAAGTCGTAAGTGCAACAGTTTTAATTTCCCAGAACACCTCATTAGGTGTTCTGAATCCTAAACACTTTCTTGGGCGATTGTTGAGCTTATCAACAACCCAATCAATTTCTTCCTGAGTTACTTTATCGAAGTCTGTTCCTTTTGGAAAGAATCGTCTTAACAATCCATTGGTATTTTCATTGGTTCCACGCTCCCAAGAAGAGTAAGGGTGGGCAAAATAAAAATCTGTCCCAAGCTCTTTTGCCATCGTTTGGTATTGTGAAAACTCTTTGCCATTATCTGAAGTTAATGAATGAACAGGCCTGTTTAAAGCTCGTAATTGCTCAATGATGACAGCGCTAACGATGTCTGACTTTCTCGTGTTAACTTTAATGAAGCGAGCGATTCTAGATGTTCGATCAACCATTGATACTAAGYT
>VCMH01000126.1_pt1 | contig 17855 bp, 18 predicted proteins | sample 3385031 | NCBI WGS metagenome assembly VCMH01 (sample SAMN11833398, study PRJNA544312) | saline spring metagenome | isolation source: microbial filaments from arctic saline spring | place: Canada: Axel Heiberg Island, Nunavut | collected 2010-05 | reverse complement strand
ACGACTAATGMCASGACAGTGGATGTTGAAGTTCGAACAGTTTTACAACCATGAACATCGCCATAGCGGTATTCGATATGTAACGCCTAGCGAGCGCCATGGGCTAAAAGATGTAGCGCTGCTTGGACAACGTAAAGTGGTGTATGAATTAGCAAAATCAAAGTATCCAGAAAGATGGTCTGGCAGACAGACCAGAAATTGGACACCAGTAGGCGCGGTAAGCTTAAATCCGGATCGGGAAATTGTTCCGGTTCAAGCCGTCGCTTAAAACACGTTTATCGGACAACTACCTTGAAAAACTCCGAAACTTACCCTTTTACTTACACTTTTACTTACACTTTTACTTAAAGTAAAGTGAGTTCTTCTGTTAAATTACTAGATATATAATTTTTAAAATTCTAAAATTTCAGTGTCTTTATTCAATGATTAAGGTGAACTTCAACAAATTTCTCTGTATTTTTGAATAAATTGATTTCTTTTACAATACCTTCTGCAGGCCAATCCCACTAATGAATAGTTAACAACGATTGAATAGTCTCAATTGAAAATCGATATAAAACTAGTCTAGCAGGATGTATGTTTTATTTTTTGAGCTACTTAAAGTATAAAAGCCCGTAAACCATGAGAAGTAATTTTATCTGAAGTAACACTTCAAGTCCGTTTGAGAAATTGTATTATTGACCTCACAAATGAATAATCACTCACAGCCTTAGATTTTTTGTAATACTTTAATTCAAAATCTGGTGATCTAGGTACTTTTTTAACATTAACAAAACCGCGTCTGAACCACTTTTTTTTCCAACCGGTTATTTTTTGAATTTCCAATAAGCCATCTTCCCAATTTTCTAAAAAATCAATGTAATCTAAATGGAAAAAATTTGGCTTATTAGCATATTGCTTTTGCCACTCAAACCAAGCTCCATAAACCTCTTTTAAAGGTTCTTCGGTTTGAAATTTATGCGAATTAAAAAAATCTTCTGAGTTTCGTTCAATTGACTCACTCCAGGTAGCAAAATCTTTACTTAATACAATAAAAAAGTGGACGCGTTTGGATTAAGAGTTAAACCATACTTAGAATACCTCTCAACTCTATGCTCCTTAATTCCCAGTGGAGTAAGGTGCTTCCAAAAAGACTTTTTTTCTTTAACTTTAAAGTTTGCTTTTATTAGCTGATTTACCCAATTTGTTCCAGATCTTTGCAACCCAATAACTTGGAAATATTTAAACACCATTCATTTCCTTCTAAAAAATGTTAACTTTAACGACAAGGTTTTTATAACAAACCCAAAGATTTATTTACCATTAACTTTATATACGATACGCCTTTTACGCAATTTATAAGGACCATTAACAACATCAAGAGGATCTGGTTTTCCATGGGAAATTACGACTTTGGCTTTAGGCGGTAAAACTGCTTCCCCGTAAGCTTTTAAATAATCTTTTTTCATTAGCCACTCGCCAATGTTGCCCATGAATCTCCAGTGTTTGTTTGACATGTTTTTTGAATCCATTCATGATTATATTGAAAGCCTGCCCAAACATAATCTAATTCACCAATTTAAAAACGTACCACAGAGCTATTGATTACATTTCATTTACTTCTACCTTTGTCAGCAATTGAACAAAGTTTCCACTTTTCATAAAGAAATAAATCATCAATGTTATCAGTAATGACAATATCTAAATCTAAAACAATTCTGTACCAGATAAATTGTTAAAATCTTTACGGAAAATGGAGAGTCTGTGCCACCAGCCAGTTAAAGATTCATCATATAAAGGTAATGCTTTTATTGATGTATCAAGCCCTTTTGTGTCATCAGTAATATAGTAAAAGTCAAATGCAAACGAGAGATTATGTTTCACCATGGAATAAAGTTTATTGAAATATTCTGCAGGATATTTAGAACCTCATTTTAAATGGAACGATAATTATTTTACCACCTTAACATTCTCTTCTAAATAGTTAGTAGCTTAAGTAAATTTCATAAGCCTATTTTTAACTTCAATTTTTTGATTCAGCTACAGATTCCGCAACCTCTTTAATATAAAGGCTACTTCATTTTTAGTTTTACGATAAATACCAATCTACAAAATTCTTTATCCCAACTTCAATCTCAGTAGCCGGTTTGAAATCGATATCTGCCATCAACTCACTCACATCTGCATACGTTCTAGGTACATCACCTGCCTGCATGGGTAGATTATTACGAGCGGCTTTTTTGCCTACTGCATTCTCGATAGCATTAATAAACCGCTCTAGGGTAATCGGTTGATTGTTGCCAATATTGTAGATTTTGTAGGGTGCTTCCGCGTTTGAAAACTCACTGGATTGCTTCTTTGGAATATTATCCATCACTCGAATAATACCTTCTACGATATCATCAATATAAGTAAAGTCTCTTTCCATCTGTCCGTGATTGAATACATCAATCGTTTCACCCTTGATAATTTTCTGTGTGAACGAGAAGTACGCCATATCTGGACGTCCCCAAGGACCATAGACGGTGAAGAAACGTAATCCAGTCGTTGGGATGTTATAAAGATGACTATAAGTGTGCGCCATCAATTCATTCGATTTCTTCGTCGCTGCATACAGAGATATTGGATAATCCACCCGATCTTCTGTTGAAAATGGGATTTTACTATTCATTCCATAAACCGAGCTCGAAGAAGCATAGACTAAATGTGCGGTCTGCTGTTGACGACAGCCTTCCAGGACATTCACAAAACCAATCAGGTTTGAATCCACATAAGCGTGTGGATTTTCAATGGAATAACGTACACCGGCTTGTGCAGCGAGGTGTATAACTCTATCGAAGATATTATCGGCAAAGAGGGATTTCATGGTTTCTCTATCGGCAACATCCATTTCGATAAACTGATAGTGTTTTTGGCAATCATGCTCTTCACAAAATTGGTTTAAAAATTCTAATCGAGCATGCTTAAGAGACACGTCATAATAATCATTTAGATTATCAATGCCTATTACGGTGTGCCCTTGCTTTAATAATGCCTGAGTAACAAAAAAACCGATAAATCCTGCTGAACCTGTTACTAAAATATTCATTCATCTTTTCCAAATAAATCACGCGTGTAGACTTTGCCCACCACGTCTTGTAAATCGTCAATCATCCGATTGGCAATAATGACATCACTCAAAGCTTTGAACTCTGTTAAGTCTTGAATGACTTTAGAATGGAAGAATTCATTTTCCTCAAGGACTGGTTCATAAATAACGATTTGAATGCCTTTTGCTTTGATGCGTTTCATAATGCCTTGAATAGCACTGGCTCTAAAATTATCGGAGCCTTGCTTCATTACCAAACGATAGATGCCAACTGTTTTTGGATTACGTTTAATAATTTGCTCAGCAATAAAATCTTTACGCGTGGTGTTGGAATCGACAATGGCACGAATGAGGTTATTAGGCACATCTTGAAAGTTAGCCAATAATTGTTTCGTGTCTTTGGGTAGACAGTAGCCACCATAGCCAAAACTTGGGTTATTGTAGTGATTACCAATACGCGGGTCTAAACCGACCCCTTCAATTACTTGCTTACTACTTAAACCGTGACTTTCACAATAAGTATCCAGTTCATTAAAATAAGAGACACGCATCGCAAGATAGGTATTAGAGAAGAGTTTTACCGCTTCGGCTTCAGTATTGTCAGTGAATAGAACTGAAATCTCTTCTTTCGCTTTTTGAGCGCCTTCCACTAACAGTCCTGCAAACCTTTTGGCGGCTTCTGAAAATGCTCCAACAACAATACGTGAAGGGTAAAGATTATCGTATAGCGCTTTGCCTTCTCTTAGGAATTCAGGGGAGAAGATAATATTATCGCAATTGAATTTAGCTTTCACTTGCTCAGTGTAACCCACAGGAATAGTGGATTTAATAATCATGGTGGTGTTTGGATTAATGGCTAAGACATCGGCGATAACGGCTTCGACTGAACGCGTATTAAAGGTATTCGTTACAGTGTCGTAGTCAGTTGGCGTGGCTATAACGACAAAATCGGCATTTTTATAAGCGAGGGTTTTATCCAAAGTAGCAGTAAAGTTTAAGGACTTGTTCTCTAGAAAATCAGAGATTTCAATATCGACAATAGGCGATTTTTTACGGTTAAGTAAATCAATCTTTTCAGGAACAATATCTAAAGCAATGACTTCATGGTTTTGAGCCAATAGCATCGAAATAGAAAGCCCAACATAACCTGTTCCGGCGACTGCGATTTTCATAAACACCCTTTTCTAGACTTACTATGCAAAACTACCAAGATGGCGCATTCTACTACATCCCATCTCATGAAAATAAAACTTTGCAAACGTCTGTCATCACTGACTATTGCTATAGTTTGAAATAATATCAATATTCATCGATTGCGTTAACGCGACAAATCGCTTTTGAAAGTCATCATCTTTATCTAACACCGCTTGCACTTCAATCTCTGGACGTAACCATTTAGTCGTCAGAAGCGCGGTACCAATATCACCTAAAACAATACAATCCTTAGAAAGCATTGGTAAACAAAATTCAAATGCCATCTGAGCAGGCACTATGTCATAAACACCTAACGACTTAAGATCAAGCACATCATCGGCAGGCATCCGTGGATGATATTTCACACCTACTTTTTTGCCCGAAGCGATTTCTTGTATAACTCGTTGCTTTAAACGTGCTGCATAATTAGGAATTTTTTTATGTTATTAGGATGTGGAACCAAAACCAACAAATCCACTTCACGGATTTTGTCAGTATTCACCCCCAGAACAGTTGCCAATGTATGACTCAAATCCAAAAGTTCACTCGATTTAAACCAGTCTACGTTAATAGTCATTAAAGACTTCTTCTGCAAAGCCTCGACCGCTAAAGACGGTTGAAACAACCAGGCCTGGTGAATTAGGCTTGAAGCACCTACCGTTTTGGGTTCCTCCCACCAATGTCCATAACTCAATTTTTTAAGCAAAGCATTAAAACCATCTTTGAATAGGTGCGTATCTCTTCCTGCATAGGAGTAGAGTCCATCATCCAAATAAACACTATTAACTGTTTGGCCCATCTCTTTCAAATAATGCATCGCATACTGAAATTCAATGCGACGATCACTACCCACCATTATTTGATTAGGCCTAAATTGCTCTAAGCCATCACTAAGCGTAGCAAAATTTTGCCGTCTTTCTTTAAGTTTTTGCAAGCCTTTGGCCTGCCCAGGTAAAAGTTTGATTTGTTTAAAGGGCGACTGTTTCCAGTCTACTAATGCCTTAAAATAAGGATTATTATCCATTTTTCGTTGATCAATCAGCCAAAGCTCCATGACTGTTTGAGAATCTTGCTGCAAAGCAAAAGCGGCACTTAACAGAACATTTAAGGGCGTCGAAGGCAAAAAAAGTAACTTTTCCAAATTCATTCTGCCTTGATTTTCCGTTTAAGTTCATCAATCGACATTGACTTAATCTCTAAAGCCTCGCACAAACGGCTCAGTTCTAGTGGAACATGCTGATCAGTATGAACAACCGACCACACCGTCATTTTGGGGTTGAGTAATCGACTCGTAATTAAGGTAGAAGAAAACTCAGCAATGAGAGTGGCTGATGATAATAACGGTAACAATACTTCAAACGGCAAGCCAGAAGGTAAAATCGACACCTGATCAGAAATAACGGCCAACCTTAATAAATCTTGCTGATTGGCATTCGGGTGATACTTCACCGCAACCTTATGCCCTTCGGCAATCAACGACCTGACTAAGTCTCTGATTGACGCTTCATAGCCAGGGAACTTAGCAAAGTTTTTTCATCGGTAATGGTCAGGATAAAATCCACTTTGTGCAGATTAATGGGTAAATCAAACAAGCCTCCCCAGCACTTAATAAAGCCCTGAAATAGTGTTGACTCAAACCCTTCTAGAGGTAATTGGGTTCTTACTTTGGACTGTAAAATAGAGCAGACCTGCTCAGGGTAGGCTAACCATACTTCATCAATATAATCCGATGCACCAATCGTTTTCGGCGTTTGCCACCAAGCACCATATACAAGACGCTTAAGCGCTTGGTCGACTATCCGCTCGGCAATTGCGCCCGAAGCTTTTCGTCCTATGTAGCTGTACAAACCCTCATCCAAATAAATAGAACGCAAGCTTGGGATTTCTTTTTTTAGAAAGTGCGCTAAAAATTGAAATTCAACATGACGATCATTGCCAACAAAAACTTGCGAGATATGACTCTCTTTTGCAAAATTTAACAAAACTTCTGAATTTTTCTTCCGCTGCTTTACGGAATTGCTCGAATCATCTAAATAGAGAACCTGACCCTCGGATCCCACCAGACTCAATAAGCAAGGCTGCAAGTCTTGAAAACGCTTTTTATTAAAACGTATAAAAACCCAGTTAGCTTTATTGTTTGGCCTTGATGCGGCAACCGCCGCCGCAATTAACAAGTGAAAAACCGATGAAATAATATACAGATCTTTAGTCATTCTGTTTCAAGATACCTTGAATAATCTCTTTAGCACGCGTGTCTTTAACAATCACACCATACTTCTGCAACACGTCAATCGCATCTTTATCCAGAACAAGGCGCTGCCACTCTTGATCAATCACACCATCATTAGCCATTCTGACCCAACGGCGATAATGATCGCCCATTTTGGACACTCCTTTTGCTAATAGGGTTTGTCTATTCTCAATATGATTTAAGAAGTGTGCCTTTGAACCAATACCATAATGATAAACCAACGCTTTATCTGAAGTAGCGGCATTCAACCAAGACCACCAATGCCATGCTCGATGATTACCACCCTTAATGCGCATTAAACCATGCAAATTAACCATCACTTTGCCATGAATTTTGCCCAATTGAATCGACATATTATCTTCTTTCAGTTGATTCTTTTTAGGATAAAGAATGGGATGATTCGCACGATAGACACGCTCATAAAACAGTTTTGATTCAGACTCGGTGTCCAATTGTACATTCGAACGTTCAAACTCGATAATCGAGCCCCTCTTAGACAAACCTTGTTTTAATGAAGCGCCCTGCGGCATCCAAAACTCATCTGCATCATTTGAGATGACCCAATCTGCACTCATTACATCACGCGCAATCAGCGCCATCTCTGTACGCCAGTCACTTTGCCTATAGTCAACAACCGGACGGTCAATTAAATGTAACTCAAACTCCTGAGCTAGCCGCTTTAATACTTCAAGCGTTCCATCGGACGAACCATTATCAAGAACCACGAAACAATCAACCCCTAAAGCTGAATGAACCCTGATATTAGCTTCAATCAAATCGATTTCATCCTTTACCATCAAGCTCATAGCCAACTTCACAGGTTGCGAACCAAACTGTCTAAAACTAAATAGTTTAAATAAACTTAACATTTGACGCTTTCCTTAAGACTCATAACTGAGCTCTAATTGATTTTCCAGACATTGCCATACACTCTTCGCATCCAAACCTTGCAAGGAATATTGTTCTTGAATAGAGTCTTTAAATTCTTTTATATAACCAGGCGCACAAGGCGACTCTAATCGTGTGACTTTTGCACCATCCGCCCCCACCAATTTAGGATCTGTCACGCGATATAAAACCACCATCGGCACTTCTAAGGCCGCCGCGACATGTGATAACCCCGTATCGACCGAAACCACTGCTTGAGCATTTTTAAGCATTTTAGCGACCGTGTTTAAACTTAACATTGCGTCGGGCACCCAGACCTGGTTGTTTTTTGAAACACTGGCGATGCGAAGTGCACGATCATGCTCTTCTTGATTGCCCCAAGGCAGAATGACTTTAACACCCGAAGCATTCGTTTTATGTAGCAATTCAATCCAATGCTCTTCTGGCCAGTACTTGGTTTCCCAAGTGGTGCCATGCAGAAATACCCAGTAATCGTCTTGTCCGACATTCTCAATGAGGACTTCTGGTTTTGACCAGGCCTGGGTATTTAAGCCATAAACAATCGGCGCATTTTCCGCTAAAGGATAATCCAAAGCTTGTGCGAAGAGTTGGCGTAACCGCAAAATAGCATGCTGGTCTTTGGCAACTGAATACTTATTCTTATAAAACAGACTCGATAAAGGTTCGCGGGCACTTTTAAAATCCAGGCCGCTAATCGGTGCATTCACCTTTCTACCCACCCAAAGGCTTTTATAAAGTCCTTGCGCATCAATAATCAAATCATATTGGGTTTGGTTAATCGTCTCAAAAAACGTTTTCATCTCTAGACGAGCCTGTTTTGAAAACGGTGTTTTACGCCACTTACGCAATTCAATGGGATAGACTTTATCTACGAGAGGATGCCATTGCGGGATTTCTGCAAAGCCTTTCTCAACCACCCAATCGACAACCAGGCCTGGTAAGTTTTTTTGAGCGTCTGACAAAGCTGGAAACGTGTGGAACACATCTCCCATTGACGACATTTTAATTAATAGAATGCGCATACTGTTATTTAAAGTCTAATACTCTTGGATTTTCAGTCAACCACTGCAGGTATTTGTGAACCCCCTCCGCGACCGAATTGAATGGCTTATCGTAACCCGCGGCTCTTAAGGCTGAATTATCTGCCTGAGTAAAGCACTGGTAAGCCCCTTTTAGATGTTCTGGGAAATCGATATATTCGATTTCACCTTTGCCATGAAAATCAATCACGGCATCTGCAATATTCTTAAACGGCTCTGCGGCAGCGGGGCCTAAGTTAAAGATACCCGATTTATCTGGGTTATCTAAAAACCATAGATTAACGGCAACAACATCATCAATATAAACAAAATCACGAGCCTGCATGCCTGGGCCATAACCACCGTATTCACCAAATAATTTTACATTTTCGCCCGCCAAAATTTGGTTATGTAATTTAAAAGCAACACTTGCCATATCCCCTTTATGTTGTTCACGAGGGCCGTAAACATTAAAGTATCTAAAGCCAACGACCTGGCTCTTTGCTTTCGGTAGTATTTGACGGACATATTGATCAAATTGAAATTTTGAAAAGCCGTAAACATTTAACGGTTGTTCATAAATTCGTTCTTCAATAAAATCAGGCCCTTCCCCATAGACGGATGCAGAAGAGGCATAAAAGAATGGGGTATTCCAACTCAGGCAATAATTAAGCACATCTTTCGAGTACTCATAATTATTATCCATCATGAACTTACCGTCCCATTCCGTCGTCGAAGAACAGGCGCCTTCATGAAATACCGCTTCAATATCAGGCAACCCTTGCTCTGCAAAAATGCGCTGTTGAAAATCTTCTTTATCCAAATAATCCGCAATTTCACAATCGGCAATATTGATGAATTTTTTACCATTCTTTAAATTATCGACCACAATAATATCCGTGCGGCCTTGCTTATTAAGCGCCTTCACAATATTACTACCAATAAAACCTGCGCCACCTGTGACTACAATCATAATTCTCTAACTCATTAATTTGGTAAAAATAAACCCACCCCAAATAAGGATGGCGACTAAAAAAGATAACAAGACAGCGGCTGAAGCTTGATCTTTGGCGCGTCCAGACAACTTATGGTATTCATGTCCAGTTCGATCAACGACGGACTCTATCGCTGAGTTCAATAGCTCAACAATTAGGACAAAGAGTAAAGTCGCTATTAAAAAAATGACTTCAATACTATTATTGCCTAACCAAAAGGCTAAAGGGGTCAAAAAAACAAACAGAATAAGCTCTTGTCGAAAAGCCGCTTCATGCTTCCATGTAGAGCGAAAGCCTTTCCATGAATAACCAACTGCGTGAAAAACTCTCTTAAGTCCTACATGGGGAGATTTCACTGCATTTCCTTATCGTAGTCTTTTCCATAAATAATGCGGGGTTTCGCTTGGTAATTCGGCGAGCATGCCGACCGCTCAGACTTCAATAAATCACTTTGCACTTGAGCAGTACATAAACCAAAATGAAAGAAGTCATCTAACATCATCGACTCGTGTTGGAGACTTTGTAGCAAATCATCGACCGCTTTAAACTCTGTTTTATAAGCTTCATTACGCCAAAAAATAAAAGGAATCTCTAGCATATTATGAGTTGCGCCATCAGGACCATGGCCCTTAAAATCCTTGCTATCAAAGACTTCTTCACCATAGTCCGCAAAAAAGCTCAGTGCCGCTATGCCTTTAATGCTCTGTAACTCAGTCAATATTTCACCCACCACACTGTCGGTGTAGTGCACAGAATCATCATAGCTATTGATATACTCTAGCTCAGAATCCGAGGGATTTTTGACATAAGCTTGAACACCTTCTTCACCTTTAAAAAGAGCCTTATCTACTGGGTAGCGGTTTTTGTACTGCAAATGGCTACCCATAAAATGTACAAAAATGACCTTATGCAGGGCTTTATCTGCAATTGCACCTTTGACCGAGGGCAGCATGTAACCATCATAGCGATGCGTTGCTACACCGTGAAAATCATGACTGATAAAATGATCAACATCGGCCAAAGCTGCCATCGGGGTGGTTGGTTTTCTTAATGGCTGTTGATTGGAAATCCACCAGGTTTTAAAACCTGCTTTTTTCATGGCGCCCAACAAACTAATCGCTTGCGCTTCTTTTAAGCCATTGACCGTATCTGCTTCCGTGAGAGCGACACTTAAAGAAGGTCTGGTTTGAGCGAAGGCAGACACAACATTATCAAATTTAATAAACTCAGAACTCAATCGATTTAAGTTCGGCGTCGTATCACGATCATAACCATATAAAGACATGTGATTTCGATTTAAAGCCTCCCCTACTACAATCACATAGGTTTGCGGTTTAGCACTGATCATTTTGGCACTAAAATCTTTATTTTGATAAAGTGTCTTTCTGTTAGCAATGATCGTATCCATGGCCTCTTGATTCGAAACATAATCAATCGCTACCCCTGTAAAACCTGGGATAGTATCAAACGTTCGGCCACGTTGATTCATTTGTTGGATCGCAATCAAAAACATTAAAATACCCAACGCGGCCCATACTTTTTGTCGCGTATAAACGGGGGCTCTGAATAAAATTCGACTCAACAAAAAATAGGACATAACAATATAGAAAGCGATCAACAACACATTTTCAAGTGAAGCATAGGCAAGTATAAACCCTAAGCTTTCATGCGTATCGGTAACCGCCATCGCCTCAAAAGAAGCACTCGTAAACACGCCACCAAATGTAACGGCATATAAGATGTCAAAACTACCCGAGAGCACCATTAAAAATAGCACCCCCAACAATAACTTCTGTAAGACGGTGTATCTAAAAAGATAGGCTAATCCGCCAACCATCAACAGCCATCCCAAACGCGAGTTTAATTCTGAACTACGGATAAAATCGGAGTAGCCATACATAATTAAAAGCGGGAAAAATAGGACAAATAGAGCCGACCACCAATGGGATTGAATTACCTTTGACACAGACACCTCAAACATGCAATAAATTGAAAGCGCAATTCTATCATTTAGAGCCTTTAAAAGGGTAAAATACCCTCCTATTTTATCGATATAAAGACAGCTGCATGGCACATCTTCAAAACAAATTGGGCAGATTCAAAGCTCACCTAGAAGCCTGGTTTATCGATCATGAGTTTTTGCGCGTGATCTATCGCAACTTTTACGCCATCTCCCCAAAGGCTTACCGTAGCAACCACCCTTCGCCTGGTTTTATTAAACAACTTTCAAGAAAAAAAGGCGTTAAAACTATTATCAGCATGCGCCGCGCAGATAAAACGGGACAGTACCTCTTAGAGAAAGAGGCTTGTGAACGATTTGGCATCAAGCTTTTTAATCATGCAATGTCTTCCAGAAGCCTTCCGGATGTCGATAAAATCCTAGAAGCCAAAACCATTCTTGAAAATGCAGAGTATCCCATTTTAATCCATTGCAAATCAGGTGCTGATAGAGCAGGATTAATGAGTGTTTTTTACGAACTTTTCATTGAAAAAAAATCCATAGAAGATTCTTTGAATCAACTCAGCATGAAATACGGCCATTTTCGCTGGGCTGAAACTGGAAAATTGGATTATTTCTTTGACAGCTTCCTCGAATTTCAAAAAACGAATCCTGATATTTCGTTCTTGGAATGGGTTACAGAGCATTACGATAAGCCCGCTTTAAATGCGACTTTCCACAGTGCTGGTTGGGCCAACATTGTCGTCAATAAAATCTTAAGAAGAGAGTAACTCATGCTCGACCGTGCGACCCTGTCACTTTACCGCCGTTTATTAGCCTATATCACGCCTTACAAGGGCATGATTGCCATTACTCTATTTGCCATCATAGTCATTGCAGCGATGGAGCCAGCAACCGCGATGGTCCTGAAAGAACTGGTCGATGAAAGCTTAATTGCTAAAAACCCTGATTCTTTTGTATGGATACCACTACTACTGGCTGGCGTCTTTATTGTTAAAGGGATTGCCGAATATTTCAGTAAAGTCTTCAGCCAATGGATTGCTCAAAAAGCCATTCTTGCGATTCGTAAAGACATGTACCGCAAAATGCAGCATTTACCGTTTGATGTTTTCCTAAGCTATAGCACGGGTAAACTCATGTCTAAAATCACCTATGATGTACCGCAAGCCAGTACTGCGCTCTCTACGGCTTGGGTGACTTTAATTCGAGACACTTTGACTGTTTTTGCGCTACTCGCTTATTTACTCTACATCTCGTGGCAATTAACTCTTATTTTATTTTTGATTGGCCCGGTCGTCGCTTTCATCATTGATAGAGCCAGCAAGCTGATGCGTCACTCCAGTAAAGCCATGCAGTCGAATATGGGGCAACTTACTCACCGCTTGGAAGAAGGCCTTACAGCCCATCAAGACATAAAAGTCTATGGTGCTGAACAATATGAGCAGAATCGCTTTCAGTACAGCGCAACAGAACTACTGAACAACACTATGAAAGTCACTAAAGTGTCCGCGCTTAATGTTCCTTTAGTACAAGTTTTAGCCGCCATCGCTTTGGCGGGCATTGTTTATATTGCACTGCAAATGTCAGCCGACAATCAATTTACAACAGGGGAATTACTAGCTTACATCACGGCAATGGCCCTAATTTTTGAACCCATTCGTCGATTAACTAGCGTCAATGAAGTCATCCAAAAAGGCATGGCGGCCTCTGAAAGTATCTTTGAACTGCTTGATCAGCCTGACGAACCGAATAACGGTCAAAAAGTCTTAACGAATTTAAAAGGTGAACTCGTTTTTGAAAAAGTTGATTTTCGTTATCCCAACAGCCAAACTCCAGCGATATCAAATCTAAACATTAAAATCCCTGCTGGCCAGACAACGGCTTTAGTTGGTCAATCCGGCAGTGGAAAATCTACACTCGTAAATCTTATTGCTCGCTTTTATGATCCTACCTCAGGTCAAATTAGGCTTGATGGTGAGAACATCCTCACCCTAGATCGGTATTTCTTAAGGCGACAGATTGCACTGGTCAGTCAAAAAGTTACCTTGTTTGATGACACGGTCGCCGCCAATATCGCTTATGGACTAGAAAACGTGAGTCGTGAAGAGATTATTGCGGCCGCGAAAGCCGCTTACGCTTGGGAATTCATTGAAAAGTTCTCTTTAGGACTCGACACGAATATTGGCGAAAACGGCAATCAACTTTCTGGCGGCCAACGTCAACGTTTGGCCATCGCGCGTGCCTTCTTGAAAAATGCGCCGATCCTCATCTTTGACGAAGCGACTTCTGCCCTGGACAATCAGAGTGAGAAAATGATTCAGCTAGCTATGGATAAGCTAAGACAAAATAGAACCGTTATTATCATTGCACATCGCTTAAGCACCATAGAAAATGCGGACCAAATTGCTGTATTAGATCAAGGACAACTGATTGAGATTGGCTCGCACCAAACGCTTATCGAGCAACAAGGCTTCTATGCCAAGCTCTATCAATTAGGACATGATATCGATGCCTAAAACTGCGAAAAACCTTCCACAACCTAACTTTATCCACCCAAAATATTGGGGTATTTGGCTAGGAATAGGGTTACTTAAACTCCTAGGTTACCTGCCTTATCGCTGGAAATTTTCTGTCGGAAAATTCCTCGGCCACATTCTTCATAGACTCTCTTCAAAGCGTCGCCGCCTAGCGCTTGCCAATATTAAACTCTGCTTTCCTGACAAAACACCCCTTGAGCAACAAGCCATACTTAAATCTCATTTTGAATCATTAGGCATTAGCTTGATGGAAATGACGATCGTTTGGTGGGGAGATCATAAGAAAAACCATGCTCATGCGCGTGAAAGAGAGATGGTCAACTTTATCGGTGAAGAAAACCTACAGCATGCCCAACAGCAAGGCAAAGGTGTGTTGATTCTTGCACCCCACTTTACGACTTTGGAACTAACTGGCCTGTTCGTCTCTTTTTTGACAAATTACCATGCGGTTTATCGCCCTCATGACAATCCTTTAATGGATTACTTGATTGCCAAAGGCCGTTCTATTCAGTTTAGCGATGGTCAGAAAGTAGAGCCCGTCTCTAATGCCAATACACGCTTGATGTTAAAAGTTTTACGCGCAGGTAAAAGTATGACTTTTTTGCCCGATCAACGCTATCGCGCCAAAGGCCATGTAAAAGTGGATTTTTTCGGGCATCCCACCACAAGTAATCCGGCGACCTCAAAGATAGCCAAAATGACCGGTTGCGCGGTGGTACCGACCTTTACCCGTCGCTTGCCTAACAATCAATATGAAGTCGAGTTCTTACCCGCTTTAGAAAATTTTCCATCTGGAGATGATGTTGCGGATACATTACGTCTACACCATCTCTATGAAGCAGAGATTCGTCGCAATCCAAGCCAATACTTGTGGGTGCATAACCGTTGGAATTTAAAAGAGTATTAAAACAGGCGATTAAACTCAACCCTTTTCAGAATCGTCCTGAAATAGCGTTTCAACCAACCATAAAAAAACCCACCTTAAACGTATTTAAAGTGGGTTTTTATTGTCAGGCCTTAAATCTAAAGCCTTCTAAAATCAAACTGACCAGGCCTGGTTAGTTTTAAAATCAGTGTGCAGAGTGACTTGGATCAAAGTCTTTTAAAGTATATTCAGAACCACAATAAGGGCACTTTGCTTTACCGGTTTTTTCAATCGGTAAAAAGACTCTTGGATGAGAATTCCATTGGCTCATATCGGATGTAGGGCAATGTAGAGGCAAATCATCATAAGTTACTTCATAATGCAATTTTGAATTTGTTGAATTTTCACTCATCTGAACTTCTCCTTATTAAGCGACGGTCGTCAACCAATCCATATGCGCTGGTGAACGACCGTGGACGATATCAAAGTACATAGCTTGTAGCTTTTCAGTAATCGGACCACGCGAACCAATCCCAATCGGACGAGTATCTAATTCACGAATCGGTGTCACTTCTGCGGCTGTTCCAGTAAAGAAAGCCTCATCCGCAATATAGACTTCATCACGAGTAATTTTCTTCTCAACAACCTCAAGCCCAATCTCTTTCGCCAGAGTCATAATGGTTTTACGCGTAATCCCATCTAAACAACAAGTTAATTCAGGGGTATAAAGCACACCATCTGTGACCATAAAGAAGTTTTCGCCTGAACCTTCGGCAACGTAACCATCTACATCCAACAACAAGGCTTCATCACAACCATGGCTAACAGCTTCTTGCAGAGCCAACATGGAATTCATGTAAGAACCGTTAGATTTAGCCTTAGTCATGGTGATATTCACATGATGGCGGGTAAAAGAAGATGTGGCAATCTTAATGCCTCGAGTTAGATTCTCTTCGCCCATATATGCGCCCCATTCCCAAGCCGCAACCATTACATGAGTTTTTAGGTTATCTGCGCGTAAGCCCATCCCTTCTGAACCATAAAAGGCCATAGGACGAATATAAGCCGATTTTAGATTGTTTTCACGAACCACCGCACACTGCGCCGCATCTAAAGTCGCTTTATCAAAAGGCATAGGCATATTCATGATTTTTGCAGAGTTAGTCAGACGTTTGGTATGGGCCTCTAAACGGAAAATAGACGGTCCCTGGTCGGCTTCATAAGCGCGAACACCTTCAAACACACCCATCCCGTAATGCAGCGTATGGGTTAACACATGCACTTTGGCTTCGCGCCAAGGAACCATCTCGCCATCTAACCAGATTACGCCATCTCTATCATCCATCGTTTGCATTAAAACTACTCCACAAATCTATTCATAAAATATAAGGGCGATATTTTATCCTAAACCGACCCCTTTAACTCAAACTTTAATCACATTAAAAACATTAAAACGCCATTAACCGTTAAATAGACCTAAATTAGCACTAAAAACCAGAGTATTCAGACTCTAAATAAGGAAATTGCTTGATATTTTCTGCTGTTTCGCTAAAATCACTTCTTTGGATTTCTTGTATCCAAAAAAGCAACTGCACTGGGTGGCATTTTTAAGTCTTACTTGTTGATTTACAATTAAGATGATTTAAAAATACTCAACTCATCAGTTGCTTTTTTGTTTTATAAGCATTGGATTGAAACCTCTACACGAGTCAATGAACGGCTACAAATGGCTAAAATTTGACTGATTTTTGTTAAAAACCTAAGCAATAGCTCGCTATTACCCACGATTTTTACCGCAATCAGCCTAAATTTTATCTCATTTCTATCTCGCCCCCGACTCGTATAAAGGTCTCGTATTATTTTTACGCTACAGGCGTGATAGGAAAGAATGAGTATGGCGAACCACATTATGAACACCTATGCCAGATTGCCCGTTACCTTTGAAAAAGGCGATGGCGCGACCTTGCAAGACAGTGAAGGTAAAACGTATTTAGACGCTATCAGTGGTATTGCCGTGACCAGTTTAGGGCATGCTCATCCATTCATTTCTGAAGCGATCTGTAAGCAGAGTCAGCAACTTATACACACCTCCAACTTATACAACATTAAAAATCAGCAGCTGTTAGCGGATCGGTTGACTGAGCTCTCAGGCATGGAGCAAGTGTTTTTTGGTAACTCCGGTGCAGAGGCCAATGAAGCCGCCATAAAAATTGACTAAAAAATTCGGCAACCAGCAGAACATTACGAACCCGACCATTATCGTGATGGAAAACAGCTTTCATGGTCGAACCATGGCCACGCTTTCTGCCACAGGTAACTCAAAAGTACACGAAGGTTTTCAGCCTTTAGTGGGCGGATTCACTCATGTACCGTTTGATAACGTGCCAGCGGTCGAAGCACTCTCTGACAACCGTGACATTGTGGCAATATTAGTTGAACCGATTCAAGGCGAAGGTGGTGTTCATGTTCCACAAAAAGGCTATTTAAGCGCTTTGAGAAAAATCTGTGATGCCAATAACTGGTTACTGATGATTGATGAGATTCAAACTGGCATGGGTCGTACCGGTCAATGGTTTGCTTTTCAACATGAAAACATCACGCCTGATGTCTTAACACTCGCGAAAGCGCTTGGCAATGGCGTGCCGATTGGTGCCTGTATCGCCAGCAACAGAGCGACTGATGTTTTAGTCCCTGGCAATCACGGCACCACTTTTGGCGGCAACCCTTTAGCGTGTGCTGCAGGTTTAGCGGTGATTGAAGTGCTTAAGACACACAATTTTATCCCAGCAGTTGCCAAAAAAGGTGAATTACTGCTAAACCAATTCAGATCAACACTTGAAGGGCAAGCTGGGGTCGTTGCCATCCGTGGCATGGGCTATATGATCGGCATTCAAATTGACCGCCCTTGTGGTGAACTGATCAAAACAGCCCTAGATAAAGGCTTATTAATTAATGTCACACGTGGTGATACGGTGCGTTTGCTACCGAGCTTTGTAATGAGCCAAAGAACAAACAGACCAGCTTGTCACTAAGCTCTCACAAATGATTATCGACTTTC
>VCMH01000075.1_pt1 | contig 19092 bp, 15 predicted proteins | sample 3385031 | NCBI WGS metagenome assembly VCMH01 (sample SAMN11833398, study PRJNA544312) | saline spring metagenome | isolation source: microbial filaments from arctic saline spring | place: Canada: Axel Heiberg Island, Nunavut | collected 2010-05 | reverse complement strand
ACACGACGACTCATGAACTCACCGATGTTTGTGTCTAAAGTGAACAAGTTAACACCGTTACCTGTTGTCATGACTAATAAAGCAGATGGTCCGTAAAGAACGTAACCTGCAGCCACTTGCTTACGACCTTCTTGTAAGAACACTTCTTGATCAGCACCCGTGCGGTTGTCAGCAGGGGCTTCTAAGATAGAGAAGATAGTACCAACAGAAAGGTTAACGTCGATGTTTGAAGATCCGTCTAATGGATCGAAAGTTACTAGGAACTTACCATCTGGTTGACCTGCAAGAGTGAAGTCTTCTTCTTCTGAACCAACACCCTTAACATACGGGTTAGCGCAAAGGATGTCTTTTAAAAGATCGTTAGAGATAACGTCCAACATCTTCTGAGTTTCACCTTGGATGTTTTCATCTTCAGTTGTGCCTAGGATGCCGGCTAATTCACCTTGACTTAGTTTGTATGCAATATCCTTACATGCAACCATAACGTCTTTTGATAACTAGCTCTAATTCTGCTGAAGTGCCATCACTTGATAATACTTGATCTAATCTTTTTCATCGAGAGTCTCTCTGCTGTATTAAATTTAAATAAATGTTAAACGGATTTATGAATWTTAACATGCTCTAAGCGTTTTTATCAATTCAAATATTTTTAGAAGCATTTTTTAATAGTGTTTTAGAGGTCTGGATTCTTATCCTTGGAGTATGGTTTTAAGCAAAGTGGAAGCGGTGTACAATACCCATAATTTTGACTTGTTTCTGTTTGAAAGTACTCCTTAATAAGTGGGTAGCGCTTATTAAGGAGAGCAGGATTGTCGTCGGTTTTCCAAGACCTCTAGGGTTTTTCTATTTTAAAACCGTCGCCATTGATAGCGCACTAGATAAAGCCTTAGGCGCTGATTCCAGTCTTTTTACTGAATTCCTCGGGTTTGGAAGGGCTCTAGAGTGATGGTTCGTAAGAGGAGTTTATACTGTGAAGTGGTGTTGTGGAGGCCTGAGTGTCACTGGTAAAGAATATTTTGATCCCTAATGTCCACGAGCTGCTTCAGGGTTAGTTTTTAATTTGGTTCGCAGTGAATCCCTATATAAATAAAATAGTTAAAAGAGTATTGAATGAGATTTATCGTTAAGTTGTTTCCAGAGATCATGATTAAAGGCGCGCCAGTCAAGAAAAAGATGATTAGCCAGGTGAGTGATAATTTACGCACCTTACTGCGCCGTGTCGATAAAGACATTATGATTAAACGCTTCTGGGATAAGATTGAAGTGCAAGCTGATGATACTTTAAATGATGCCGTCAGAAAAATACTCAGCCAAACACCAGGTGTTGAACAGTTTTTAGAAGTGGTTCAATACGAGACGGGTGAAGATCTGCCCCTAATCGCTCAAAAGGTGGCTGAGCATGCTTTATCGAGTATTGAGGGTAAAACCTTTGTAGTGCGAGCCAAGCGAACAGGGACGCATGAAACAACTTCTTTTGAGATGGAACGTTTTGTTGGCGGTTACCTTTATGAACATGGCAATCCGACGGGAGTCGATTTACATCATCCTGAGGTTAAGGTTGAGTTTGAACTGCATCAAAGAACCTTAAATGTGATCACTCAGCGTAAGGTTGGCTTGGGTGGTTTTCCGATGGGGACGCAAGGCGAGTTGCTTTCATTGATGTCAGGTGGGTTTGATTCAACGGTAGCCAGCTATTTGACAATGAAGCGCGGTATTAAAACCCATTTTATATTTTTTAAATTAGGTGGCGCGGCCCATGAAATTGGGGTGAAGCAGGTTGCATTATACTTGTGGGGGCAGTTTGGCGCTTCGCATAGAGTGAAATTTATAACCGTTCCCTTTGAGGACGTTGTAACTGAGATTTTTCGCTCAACCCATGAAAGTTATATGGGGGTAACTCTGAAACGTTTGATGTTAATGGCTTCGGAGAGGATTGCAGATGACATGGGGATTGATGCCATAGTGACAGGGGAGAGTGTCGCTCAAGTGAGTAGTCAAACTTTGCGTAACCTGGCTGTGATTGATCAAGCCACCACTAAGTTGGTTTTACGCCCCTTGGCAACGATGAATAAACCTGAAATTATTTCGATTGCAAACCAAATTGGAACGCGCCATTTTGCTGAAAATATGCCTGAATACTGTGGTGTTATTTCAAAAAATCCAGTGATTAATAGTTCTTTTAAAAGAATGGAAAAAGAGGCGGCTCGTTTTGATTATACGGTGCTGGATGCGGCGATTGAACAATCTAAATCCATTCCTGTTGACTCAATTATTGATGATGTAAATCAAGCTGAGGCCGTTGAGGTGGTTAAGTCACTAGAGCCAGGAATGGTCGTTATTGATATTCGTCGTGAAGATGAAGTCGCCGCATCTGCTCTAGAGGTTGCTGGTGTTTTGACCATTCCATTTTATGATTTGAAACGTCATTTTAAGGATTTAGATCCGTTAGGAGAGTATGTTTTGTATTGTGAAAAGGGTGTAATGAGTCAGTTGCATGCTCAATACCTAATAGATGAGGGCTTTAAAAATATACGAGTATATCGACCTTAATAGGCGTTTAAAAGTAATTCCCGAGTGGAAAGGGGTAGAATTCACTTCTTTCATTTTAAAACGTTAAGGGTTTGTAGTGACTGGCCTAATATCTCTAAATCAGCAACGACTTATCTCACCTTTATCGAGTCTAGATCCTCTTAAAATTAATTTATATTGATGTAGTTTTTGTTTGAGGGGGTCGTTACGCTATCTCTAAAGGGTGGTGGTTTACTGTTCTGTTATGGTTTTTCTTCTAAGTTTTCATTATCTTCAAAGTCTTCTGCTTCTTTCATGTAATCCATCTCTTCAAGCGTCTCAAAAATGCTCGTTTTTAATTCGTCGTTTCTTTTTTGAGAGTTCAAAGGACGATCGCACCCCAATCATTGTTTTCTGGATATTAGTAACATAATTAACGGTTTCATGGCCAATGGATTGACGGGCTAATATTTCAACATTATAAAACCATTTATAGGGGTCAAGTCCACGTGCTTCGGCCTCTCTTTGCAGTTTTCGAATACGCCCTGGTCCGGCATTATAAGAGGCTAATGAGAAGTTGATTCGATCTTCAGGAGAGTATTCTGGTTTTGAAAAATAGTGGTCTCTAATGAATGCAAGATACTTAACGCCCGCGTGAATATTATCTTCTAAGTTTTTTATATTAGGAATATTGACGACCTTTGAACTCGCCGTGGAATATTTTATTTGCATAATGCCATAAGCGCCAGCGGAGCTTTCTAGGTGCCGTTTGAATCTGGATTCTTGGTAAGCTTGAGAGGCAATTAAAAACCAATCAAAACCATAAAAATCAGCGTATTTTTCAAAATAATACTGTAAGCATGGGATTGTGTTTAATGCCGTTAAGGAGAGTGGTTTTTCGATCCAAAAGGGATTTTTAAAGTATTTTTTGTAGACGCTGTTACCCAGTAAGCGACCTGGTGCAGCAAAATTGTAGATAAAATCATTTAAAGACTTCATAAGCTCGGGCTGGTTTGGGTTGATGGCCCAAGCGATCTCACCTCCAAAGTGAAATATAAAATCTTCATAGATTTTCAGGTCCGTAAACTTTGATTGGTAAATCTCTGCAATATGATTGTCGACCACCGTATATTCAAACAGGCCTGCATTAACCATTTCAAGCAAATCTTCGGCCTCGAGGGCTGGATCGGCATGGATGATTTCTATGCCGGGTAAGCCTAGTCTTCCGAGGGCTTGGTTAGCTTGTTCAAGATGGATAATATAGCTGCTGTTTGCGACCACGATAATTTGTTTTTCGGAGAGGTCTTCTAGGCGATGCACGGCGGCTAAGTGCTTGTTTGATACCAAAATCTCTTGTATGTCTTTAATGTAAGGGATCGTAAAATCGACAGTTGCTTGTCGTTCTGGAGTGATAGTCAATCCGGAGGCGATAATATCGCCTTTCCCTGCTTTAAGCTCTGAAAATAATTTATTAAAAGGTCGGGCTAGAAACACAGCATGGGTTTGGTAGCGTTCTTTGCGCGGCCCGCGATTTAGGTATTTTATGTAGGCTTGGATTAAATCACTTTCTAAGCCGCGTTGGCCTTTAATGGTGTGAAAAAAATTGGTTCGATTGTAGCTGACAAGGACTCTTAAGATTCGGCGTTTTCGGATTTCAGCCAAGTCACCAATAAAAACATCATTTATTCTCTCTCCAATGGAGTTTTGAATCAGGTAAGCGCTATCTGAAGCCTCTGCTTGGGCTTGGGATGTTTTTAAAGCAAGGCTTGCAAAAATGAGCATTATGGAGAATGCTGTAAGGTAGTTAATAGAGCGCAAAACAGGTCCATTGAGGATTGAGAGGCTTTCTATTTTAGATGAGTTTACCGTTTAATAAAACACAAATATTGATGAGCCTAAAAGCATTGTCATGACCTATCTATTTATACGTATATTTTATATCTTTTACTTTTATTTTATTTGACTTGATTTATGATTGATTTAATAAAGTGGCGTTCTTGATTGCGCAAACCAGAGTTGAGCTATGAATAGCCAGAATTAGGAGTTTTAAATGAGAAAAGTGAAATATGCAATCATTGGTGCAGGAACGGCAGGATTGTCTGCATTGAGTGCCATTAGAAATGAGACAGATAGTTTCGTCATGATTAATGGGGGTCCGTTTGGTACTACTTGTGCAAGAGTGGGTTGCATGCCTTCTAAGGCGCTCATTCAATCGGCCAATCAATTCCATAAACGAAAATTATTCTCTGAGTTTGGTTTAAAAGGCGCCGATATTTTGTCTATTGATGATGAGGCTATTTTAAAGCGGGTCAGGAGGCTAAGAGATCGGTTTACGGGAGGTGTCCAGTCGGGTACAACGGATACTCTAGAAGATTCTCAGCTTATAAAGGGTTTTGCTAAATTTATTGGACCTAATCAGTTAGAAGTAAATGGCGAAATCATTGAGGCAGAGCGCATTATTATTGCCACAGGTTCGCGTCCTGTTCTGCCTGGGTCATGGTCAATATCACACGATAAGTTGTTAACAAGTGATGAGATTTTTGAATTAAAGGCTCTGCCAAAAAAGGTGGCTGTCATTGGCTTGGGTGTTATTGGCTTAGAGTTGGGTCAGGCTCTTTCAAGGCTGGGCGTAGAGGTTATTGGTTTTGAAATGCAAAAGACTCTGGGTGGCTTGTCTTGTCCAACCGTCGTTGATGAAGCGATTAAAATTCTAAGCAATGAGTTTCCGATTCACTTAGGAATGGCCGCAGAGTTAGAGGAGACAGCGACGGGAGTGAAGGTTAAGGTAGATGGATTGAGTGTTGAAGTTGATGTGATCTTAGCCTCATTGGGTAGGCGTCCTAATATCGACCGTCTTGATTTAGAGGCGGCAGGCATTAAGCTAAATGAACGTGGTATGCCCGCTTTTAATGTAAATACCATGCAAATACAGGATTTACCCATCTTTATTGCTGGGGACGTCAATGGTTTTCGCCCCATTTTGCACGAAGCAGCATTTGAGGGGAAAGTGGCTGTGTTAAATGCCATGGCCTTTCCTGAAGTGCAAGCATATCAACGTAAAACTTCATTAGGGATCGCTTTTTCAGATCCGGAAATTGGTTTTTTTGGCGTTAATTACCAAGATTTAGATCTCACAGAGACGGAGGTGGCATCATTTAATCTGCACCAAAATAATGGTCGTGCAATTGTGATGGCTGAAGATCAGGGGGTTATTAGTTTGTATGCGGATAAGCAGACTAAAAAATTAATTGGCGGCGAATTGATGATGCCCCGCGCAGAGCATTTGACACATCTACTGGCCTGGGCGGTTGAAAATGAGATGACGGTGCTCGACTTAGTCAAAATGCCGTTCTATCATCCTGTCTTAGAAGAGGCCATTCAGTCGACCATAAACCAGCTGTTTAAGGCGCTCTATTCGAAAGAAATGAGAGGTATTTCAGCAGAGTTGACAGTAATGCCCTAAGTGCGCAAACTTTTTGTTATAATGTGCGCTGTTTTTAATATAACGCCCTAATTATCACCCTATGAAATAGAGATGAGTGATAAATTAAGAGGGCGTTTTCAATGTTAGATGGAATAGAGTGACTACAGAAAACGCACCTGGTCAACAAGACCCACATGCTCAGCGTGAAGCTGACAAATATGAAAATCCAATCCCAAGTCGTGAATTTATTATTGAGGCGCTAGAAGAAGCACAAAAGCCTCTAAGACTTTATCAAGTAGCAAAAGCGCTAGATGTTGATGAAGACGATGAAGAACGTTATGAAGCTATGTCAAGACGCCTAAAGGCGATGGTTCGCGATGGTCAATTGATCCGTAACCGCCGTGGCGCATTTGGACTGCTAGAAAAAATGGACCTTATTAAAGGTCGTGTTTTAGGGCATCCTGATGGTTATGGTTTTCTCGTCCCTGAAGAAGCTGGCAAGGATCTTTTCTTATCTGAAAAAGAGATGCAAAAAGTCCTGCATGGTGACATTATTATCGCATCGGTCGTCGGTGAAGATAGACGTGGTCGCAAAGAAGGCGCTGTTGTTGAAATTGTTGAACACAAGACTCAACAAGTTTTAGGACGTCTGAATCACGAAAGTGGTCTCTCTTGGGTACGACCAAATAATAACCGTTTAACACAAGACATCTTTATTCCTAAAGATGGTTTGTTGGACGCGAAGGAAGAACAGGTCGTTTTAGTCGAGATTCTGCATCAGCCTACGGCTCGTTCTGGGCCAATTGGTAAGATTGTTGAAGTGGTTGGCGACTATATGGCACCGGGTATGGAGATTGAATCAGCTATTCATGCCTACGGTATTCCGAATGAGTGGTCTGAAGAGTTATTGGCTGAATTAGCTGAGATTCCTGATGAAGTCACCGCAGCGGAAAGAGAAGGTCGTAAGGATCTTCGTAGTATGCAACTAGTGACAATTGATGGCGCAGACACGAAAGATTTTGATGATGCGGTCTTCGCTAAACGTCGTAAGAATGGTTGGCGTCTAGTGGTTGCGATTGCAGATGTTTCGCATTATGTGAAACCAGGCACTGAGTTAGATAAAGAAGCGATTAAGCGTGGTAACTCTGTTTACTTCCCACAACGTGTTGTGCCGATGTTACCTTCTAAACTATCAGATGGCTTGTGTTCATTAAATCCACATGTTGATCGTCTATGTATGGTGGCCGATCTAGCCATTAGCGAAGACGGTAAGTTAGAGCGTAGTCAGTATTATGAAGCGGTCATGAATTCTAAGGCGCGTTTAACGTATAACCAAGTTAACGATATCCTGACGAATAAAAAGAGTGAGTATCGCGAAGAATTCTCTGAGCAGTTAACAAACTTAGAAGATTTGTATGAACTTTATCAAGTTCTACAGAAAGCACGCGAAGAGCGTGGCGCTTTAGAGTTTAATACGACTGAAACAAGTATCGTGTTTGATGATGATTCTAAGATTAAAGAGATTGTTCCGGTGACTCGTAATGACGCACATAAGCTGATTGAAGAGTGTATGTTAATGGCAAACGTGGCAACCGCCCGTTACCTTAAGTGGCATAAGATTCCGATTGTCTATCGTGTGCATGAAAAGCCTCTGGAAGAGCGTTTAAAGAATGTAAGAACCTTCTTAGGTGATTTCAGTTTGACGCTTCAAGGTGGTGATGAGCCAACGGCACATGATTATGCGGCCGTAATGGCAAAAGTTGCCGGTGAACCACATGAGCATTTAGTGCAAACGGTCATGCTTAGAAGTATGAATCAGGCTGTCTATCATCCAGAGAACAAAGGTCACTTTGGTCTGAATTATGAGCATTACACGCACTTTACCTCTCCAATCCGTCGTTATCCTGACCTGTTGGTTCATCGTGCGATTCAGCATGCTTGGAAGAAAACAGGTGCCGAAGGTTTTGCTTATGATGAAGCGAAAATGGCTGAATTGGGTCAACACTGTTCGAATACTGAAAGAAGAGCAGATGAAGCCACGCGTGATGCTGTTACCTTTTTGAAGTGTGAGTTCTTATCACACCGTTTGGGTGAAGAGTGTGAGGCCGTTGTAACAGCCGCTACAAACTTTGGTCTGTTCGTCGAATTAGAGCCGTTATATGTTGAAGGCTTAGTCCACATCACTGAGTTGGGTGAAGATTACTTCCATTATGACAATGCTCGCCATTGTCTTAAAGGAGAGCGTACTGGTAAAGTTTATCGTATAGGCGATCGAATCCGAGTTCAGGTTGCACAGGTCAAGTTAGATGATCGTAAAGTTGATTTACGTTTTATCTCTGGTGGGTCTACTGAAGTGAATGCGGATGAGGCTACACAAGACGATTCAAGTGTCGGTGAGAAGGGTAATTCTTCTGACGCAGGTGATGAGCAGAAGCGTCCGCGCAAAAAGCGTTATTACCGTAAGGGTAAGAAGCCTGCTTCTAAAGGGCAAGAATAATCGTGAAACAAGAAGTTATATACGGATTACATGCGGTCGAAAAGTTTGTTAAACAAGCTCCGCAGTTGGTTTACACCTTGTCTTTCATTAAAGGTCAGCTGAATAATCGTCAGCAATCTCTATATGATTATGCAGTCAGTTTAGGTCTGTCACCAGAATATGTGACTAAATCCGCTTTCAATAAGGTTGATGGCAATCATCAGGGCGTCATGGCCTTAGTGGCTAAGCAACCTGATCTAAATGAATCGGACTTAGTCTCACTTATCGAGAAGACCACTAATCCATTGTTTATCTTTTTAGATGAAGTGCAAGATCCACAAAATTTAGGTGCGATCTTGCGTACAGCGGATGCTGTTGGTGTGGATGCCGTTATTATTCCTAAGCATAACTCGGTGGGAATGAGTCCAACGGTACGTAAAGTGGCTTCAGGTGCAGCAGACAACGTTAAATTAATTGTAGTGTCTAATTTGACGCGTACTATTAAAGAGATGAAACAAGCCGGTGTGTGGATGGTTGGTTTAGATGGTGATACAGAACAGACCATTTATGACCAAGACTTTACGGGGCCGATTGGTATCGTTATGGGAACAGAAGGCACAGGCTTAAGACGCCTTACTAGAGAGACTTGTGATTACCTAGCCGCGATTCCAATGATGGGTGTTGTGGAAAGTTTGAATGTATCGGTTGCTACTGGTGTCACCGTTTACGAAGCTTATAGACAGCGTCATATTGCAACTAAGGTTGCTAAGTAAGTTACCTTTCGGTTGTTTACTGACTTTAGAGTCTTTTTAAAGGTTTAAGACACCGTGTTTATAAACTGACCAGGCCTGGTCAGTTTATATTTATCAATCATTATCTCAGCTTTATCCTAATCTATTCTATTTCTCGAAATTAACTTCCAAGAAAGATATCACCTTTGTCATCAATTCGAATGTCAACGGTTGCCAGAGCTTCATTCCAGCAAGGTCCTTCTATACAAACCCCATCTTCAATATTGAAAAAGGCATCATGCACTGAGCATTTCATCGTTTTTTCAAAAGGATTTACATCAATCTTATAGGCTTCATTAAGGGGTACGTTTTGATGTGGACAGTTATTGAGATACGCTTTTACGGACTCTTCATGCTTAATGAGAAGAACCGATTGTGATCCCGAATTAACAATTAGAGTCTTTGCATTACTCAATTGTTTCATATTGGCTAACGGTTTATCCGTCTGCTTAACTTCTAAGAGTTTATCCAAACCATGCTGTCGACATTTTTGTGCCGCCAGTTTGTTCGCTTGATTGACAGATTCGCTTAACGAAAAGCCCTCTATAAGGTAATGAATCAATCCGCCATTAAAAGTATCGCCAGCCCCTAAGGTGTCTACCACAGGATTAATTACCTCTGCTGGCGTGTGCAACACTTCTCCGTTTGGAGAGGCGTACCAGACTCCTTGATTACCCCAAGTACATACCAAGTTTGAGTGACTCGTTGTTTTCTGAATTTCCGACAGTAAGGCATGGCCATCATTAAAGCCTTTTGCCTGAGCATAGTGATGTGAAAAAATGACTAGATTCGCAAGTGGGATCAACTCTTCAATGCCGTCACGTGGCTTTTCTATTTCTAAAGAAATTGGTTGGTTGGACAAAAAGGTCTTTGCAATATTCAGCATACCTGGCAAATGTTCTAAATTTCGGCCTTCAAAATGTAACCAGTCATACTCTTCAATTTCTATTTTGGCAAAAAAATCGAAGGTCACCTCAGGTAAGTCACGGAAATGCACGATACTGCGATGACCATTTTCGGCATTGAGCGTTACAAATGAGCTAGGCGTGCGTCCTTTGATAAATTTTTGAATATGATCTGTGCTGATATTACGCTCTTTTTAAACCTGTTAAAAGACATATTTTGGCTTCACTATCTGCCGCGACGGTTGTGCAAATCGCAGTAGCGTGACCAAGCTGATTCAAAACATATAAAGAGTTATTGACGTTACCGCCCACTACGGTGGACTTTTTAACGGCACGAATCTCCTCGTCTTCATGAGGATAATGAGGAACAGTGAGGATAATGTCTAAAACGGCATTACCGATACCTAGAATCTTTGCCATGTGGAGCCTTTTGTCAATGCAGGGGTAGTAGATTAATGTGATTATTTACAATAATCTTAAATAGGGGATAATTTTACCATATCCGATAAGTATTACTGAATTTGGCGCTCTCAAAATAAACAGTGAATAACCTGAAAAAAGACTTGACAAGCTTTTGTCTCATTTTAAATTTTAAATCTATTAATGGCTTTATGATATAAGCGTAAGCTGTTGATAATAAACTATTGGAACCCTATTAATAGATTTATACCCCTATAGAAAATTATAGATATCTTGTCCACAAAAGCTGTGGATAACTTTGTGTGTAAGTCGATAAAAGGGTGCTTAAGTTCTTTGATATAGCCAATAATTATCAAGTTGCTTAAAAAATAATCAAATAGAATTTTAGGTAGATTTTCAGTACACTTTCAGTACAATTGGTTTATCAAACAGATCCCTAAATGTCTTATTTCTTTATTAAATTCTTAAATAAATATAGAGCACGCAAATTTACTAAATAGATAGGTCATACTCTGTAAGTACGCTACAATCCGTACTTCTGATGAAAAAAATAATTTCTGTTGTTATAGGTTAGGTTATGAGTGAAGTTAAAACTGGATTCAGTGCCTGTTGCCAAAATTGTGGTCTGCAAAAAGTATGTTTTTCGAATGGATTGATGAAAGAAGATATTGGTCGTTTGGACAGTATCGTAGAGCGTCAAGCACCCTTAAAAAAGAATCAGCATCTTTTTATGGCGGGCGACAAGTTCACTGCTTTGTATGTTGTTAGAGCGGGTGTTATCAAGCTATATTCGTTCTCTGGTCTAGGTGATGAGATAATACAGGGGTTTTACCTTCCAGGAGATATGGTTGGAATTGATGCGTTGCAATTTGATGTGCATGCATTTAATGCCATCGCGATCGATACAGTGAGTGTTTGTAGTTTTCCATATTCTCAATTGTGCAATTTAGCTATGCAGATCCCAAACCTCAATCACAAGCTTTTTTCAGCGATGAGTAAAGAGGTCAATGAGAGTCGACTGCATTCTGAATTATTGTCGAAACGACACGCAGATCTAAGAGTCGCTAAATTTATTTGGCATATGGTTGAGCGTCATGCAGGTCGAGGTTATGCCTCAGATGTATTTCGTTTAGGGATTCTACATCGAGATGTTGCCTTGTATCTGGGGCTTACCCCTGAAACGGTTTCACGAATTTTGGCTAAATTTCATGCTGATAACGTAGTGACTTGGAAAAAAAGGAATTAACCATCCATAATAAGGGAATGCTGCAAAGTTTGGCTGGATTTTCTATTTGAGTTGAAATATTTGCTTTCGGATTGCTTTGAATAAATTTATTCCCTAATGATGATCGTGTGAAAAAGGTGAGCAGAGCGTGATAATTTTATGCTTTTCATCTGCTCATAAAAGTAGCTCATTTACCCTGTTATTCTATAGAGATTGGTTTTTAACGTTTATTTGTTAGCTCGAGGACTCAATATTTTCAGTTATTTTGGATAATGACCGCCTATAATCGGTTTTAGAAGCCTAAAGCACTTTTCTTTTATCTCATTTCAGGTATATTAGCACTGTATAAATTCATATAAATTAAGGTGTAAAACGCATGTCTATTCAAAACATTAAACAATTATTTTTGGTAGGTTTTTTGGGCTTAGCATTAGTAGGGTGTAGTTCTGCACCAAAAACTACAGAGGCTGATCCAGAAGCTAAGCAGATAGCTACAGATCAAGTTGAGCAAGATGTTGCTGCAGTTCAACTTGCAGCTGCAGAGGCTCTAGAAGCTCAAAAAGCAGAGTTATTAGCCACTATCGAAGGCAAAGTAGTTCATTTTGACTTTGATCGTTCTGATGTTAAATCAGCTGACTACCAAGTTATTAAAGGGAATGCTGACTATATGATGTTAGACAAGTCTTTGTCAGTCAGCGTTAAGGGTCATACTGATGAGCGCGGTAGTCGCGAATATAACCTTGCATTGGGAGAGCGTCGTGCTCAGGCCGTTCGAAATGCTTTGATTTCTGAAGGTGTCAGTCCAGCCCGTATTACTGTCGTCAGTTATGGTGAAGATAGCCCTGTAGATGAGGCTCATAATTCATCAGCTTGGACTAAAAATCGTCGCGCTGAGTTTTCATATTAATTGATCTCTCTGCAAGACTGATCGCTATGTTTATAAAAGCCTTTCTATCTAAATGATAGAAAGGCTTTTTGTTTGTTATATTTATAAAAGAAGACTTTTCATGCCCTCTGAATCACCTATTGTTCATTATTTAAAAGATTACCAAGCACCGAAATTTGAAATTAGTTCCGTGTTGCTCGAGTTTGACTTGCACCCAACCGAAACACAGGTCATTAATACGATGCAAATAAAGCGTGTGTCTACGAGTGAAAGCCTGGTTTTAGCGGGTGAAGAGTTGAAGCTACTCTCGGTATTATTGAATGGGCAAGAAGTCATTGATCAGTGTGTGGTTGATGCCGAAAGCTTGACGTTAATGACTGACTTGAGTGAGTTTGAATTGACTGTTAAAACAATTGTCTCGCCTGAGAAGAATACAGCTTTAGAGGGTTTGTATCGTACCAGTGGTAATTACTGTACACAGTGTGAAGCAGAAGGTTTTAGAAAGATTACATACTTCTTCGATCGTCCGGATGTTTTAACGTTATTTACCACTAAGATTATTGCAGATAAAGCTGATAATGCGGTGTTATTATCCAATGGTAATCTAATCGAATCAGGGGATGTTGATGGTAATCGCCATTATGCTATATGGCAAGATCCGCATAAAAAACCCTGTTATCTGTTTGCGTTAGTTGCGGGTAATTTAGAGTGTGTTGAAGATCAGTTTATCACCGCAGAAAAACGACCAGTCGCTCTAAGGATTTATGTGGAAGCAAGAAACTTAGATAAGTGTGACCATGCGATGGAATCTCTGAAGAAATCGATGCTGTGGGATGAAGCGCGTTTTGGCTTAAGTTACGATTTAGATATTTATATGATTGTCGCTGTTGATGACTTTAATATGGGTGCGATGGAAAATAAAGGTTTGAACGTTTTTAACTCTAAGTTTGTATTAGCCAAGCCAGATACGGCTACTGATGTCGATTATGAAGGGATTGAAGCGGTCATTGGACATGAGTACTTCCATAACTGGACAGGAAACCGGGTGACGTGTAGAGATTGGTTTCAGTTAACTCTAAAAGAGGGGTTAACGGTTTTCAGAGATCAAGAATTCACGGCCGATATGTTATCTCCGGCTGTGAAGCGGATTGAAGACGTGAAACGTTTAAGAAGTAATCAGTTTCCTGAGGATGCTGGTCCGATGGCACATCCTATTCAACCTCAATCTTATATTGAGATGAATAACTTCTACACCTTGACAGTGTATGAAAAAGGGGCAGAAGTTGTTCGTTTATACCATACCCTACTCGGGGAAGTTGGATTCCGCAAAGGGATGGATTTATATATTGCAAGGCATGATGGCCAAGCGGTTACGGTGGCTGATTTTAGAAATGCAATGGCGGATGCCAATGGCGTCGATCTCGCACAAATGTACGCTTGGTATATACAAGCGGGAACACCGAGTGTAAAAATTGAGACGCTATACGATGCAACATTACAGACTTATCAAATTAAGTGCCATCAATACTTAGCGGGCAAAACGACAGACTTTAAACCACTTCTTATTCCCATTAAAATGGCACTTCTTTCAGAGCAAGGCGATCTGCTAGAGCTAACGCCTGATTCTGACAGCGCGGCCAAAATCATGGGTGAAGGTAAAGAGGTGATGTTGCGTTTAACTCAGCAAACTGAGACATTTACTTTCACATCGATTACGGCTGAGCCGGTACCTTCTTTATTAAGAGGTTTCTCTGCGCCGGTCCATCTTGAATATGACTATAGTGATTCAGAGTTAAGTTTATTGGCCTCTGCAGATTCAGACAGCTTTGTACGCTGGGAGTCTTTCCAGGTTCTCGCATTAAACACGTTAAAAGCAAATATAGAATGTTATGAAAAGAGTCAGCCATTAGTGTTTTCGTCAGCCATGAAAAAAGCCTTTTCAGGCATCTTAAACGATCAGTTGGCGGATTCTGGGTTAGTGTCATTGACCATTACGTTGCCAGATTTAACGTATATTGGTGAACAATTTGCAGAGATCAATGTGGATGCGGTGTACCACGCGCATCAGTGGTTGAGAACGGCTTTAGCAGAACACTTTGAAGCGGATCTATTGGCGATTTATAATCGCTTGAATCAGTCTGGAGGCGCTTACCGCTATCATAAGGATGACATAGCATCTCGTAAGTTAAAAAATGCCTGTTTACGTTATTTAATGCTATTGCCCCAGCAATTTGTATTGGGTAAAGAGCAGTATTATCAGCAAGAGAATATGACGGATGTATTGGCTGCGCTCGAGACTATCTCTCATTCAAACCATGCCGACAGGGTAAGTTGCTTAGAGCACTTTTATCAGACTTGGAAGGATGATAGTTTGGTGCTGGATAAGTGGTTTACTTTACAAGCGGCTTCGCATCATATTCATGCCTTTGAGCATGTTCAAGAGTTAGTAAAGCATGCCGATTTTACGCTTTCTAATCCCAATCGTGTCAGAAGTGTTTTGGGCGTATTTGGGCGAGTAAATATATTAGGGTTTCATCGCAAGGATGGATTAGGCTATCAATTCTTAGCAGAGCAGATCATTCAATTAGATAAAATAAATCCTCAAGTGGCCGCAAGAACCGTCGCGCCATTTACCCATTGGCAACGTTATGATGAGTCAAGAAGAGAGAAGATGCATTCTGCGCTTAATTTGATTTTGGCGAATCCGAACGTATCTAAAGATGTCTATGAAATTGTTTCTAAGGCACTTGGTCAATAAGTGTTGCAGGGATGAGTTGTATGGCTTTGAGCACATAAAGTTATGAGAGTGATGCAGTGGATAATGGGAGCTGTATTGATCGGCAGTATCTTGCCTATGGCAAGCTTTGCCTCTCAAAAAACGGCGTGGCAGGAGTTGTTGACTATTCAGCCTGCAAACTCCATAAGGAGTCAGCCTGTAAAGCAGGGGGGGCTACCACAAAACCCCTTAACTTCGAACACACAAATAGCCCAAAATGATTATTTAGAAAATCAGGTTGATAGAATTGATCAAGAAATCATTATTCTACGGGCTGAGCTGGCTCGAAAAAATAATGATCTGAATCAGGTTAAAATTTATATTAATCAACTTAATCGCATGGTTGTCTTGCCGGTTTTTCAAAAACGTCTGGCCGTCCTAAAGCTTTATTTAACCATGGCTAAAAGGTCTTCTCAAACCTCCTACTCTTCTTCATCATCTAATGCTTTAGATTCCTATTTATATGTGGGGTCAAACGAGCCCTTAAAGTTTCCTGACCTCTCAGAAAAATCGATTATAGTCGTTTTATTGCCTCTCACAGGCCCTTATGAGCAAGCCGGTAACAAGGTGCTTGCTGGGTTAACGGGTGCGTTGGAAGCGGTTTCCTTTCAAGGATCCTTAGCTGTCTTTGATACCGCTATTTATAAGACGGTGTTTGAATTGTGGGAGATCGTTAAATACTATGATCCTGATTTCATCTTTGGTCCTCTGCAAAAGCAGAAGGCTTTACAGTGGCAAGCGCTTAACAGTGGCATTCCAACCTTCTACTTTAATTCGATGGATCATCTTTTTGGGCACGAACGTGCTTTATCTCCGAGTAAGTCAAAGGGACTGGATCAGGTTCTCTCTGTTTTGAATAATAGCCAGTTTCGGAATCTATTGGTGTTAACAGATTCGAGTGAATCGTCTAAAAAGCTCGAATCCCAATTCTACCAGGCCTGGTCATCTTTAAATTCAAGGGGTCAATATCAATATCAGCCCATAGAAAGAACGGTTGGACAGTCTATTGAGGCCGCAATAAATGTCAATCACTCAAAAGAGCGCTACCACTGGCTACAGAAGGTGACTGGTCGTAGGTTTGAATTTACACCCCGGCCCAGGCGTGATTTTGAAGCGGTAGTGACTTTTATACCGCTCAATAAAGCGATTCAAGTGGGTCCTATATTGGACTTTTACCAATTAACTCAGGTTACCCATATTTGGTATCCTAGCCAAGCACCCAGTCTAGATTCTCTTCGTAAGAGTCTTACCTCATGGCAGCAAACCTATGCGGTTTTGCCTGTTTATAATCAAGCGGAACTTACCCTAAATAAATTACACGCTCAGCAAGAAGAGATAAATGGCCTGTTTTATGCTTTAGGTCAGGTAGCCATTGAAATTGTCAAAAATCCTGCCATTTCTGATGGTCAGAATTTGCATATAAATACCGAATTTGGGGCTATTTCCTCAAATACCATAGGACAATTTCACATGTTGCCGGTTGTTTACTGGGTAGATCAAGGTATTTTTGAGCGTGTAACTGAGTTTTCAGGCACCGTTGCCGAATAATCCTTCAGGGGCGTTAAAGCCAATCCGTTTAATTAAATAACATTCAAGTAGTCCGAACGCTTTCAAGACTTCTTGTGGCATATTATTAAGGAAATAAAACGTGGCGACCTCCAACGATACATTTGATCCAAATGACTTAGACAGTATTGATGCTCTACTCGATGAAGCAGAGCTAGAAGCGACCGTTGATGACTCTACAGAGGATGTGTCTGAGGTTGTTTCTGATGATGCGGCCGCAGTCATGGATGAAGTTCCTTTAGAAGCAGATCTTGATGATATAGATGTTGGTGATACAGATGGACTGCAGGGCGCATTAGATGAGGTTGATGATTCTATAGAGGCTCCGGTTCCTCCAGTAGCTGCTAAAGCGGCTACTGTCGCTGAGCCCGCCTCTGAAAATTCTAAAGTAGATGAAGCGGCCGATAATGATGACTTTCTTTCTAAACGTGCTGCGGCACAAACTAAACAACTCCCTCAAATGGCGGCGGAAGATATGGATTCAATAAAAAACTGATCATTATTTTCAGCTCAACATTAATCGTGCTTGTGTTGACTGGAATTGGTATTGGTATTGGCATTTGGAGTGCTTTGGCTGCTTCTTCGGCAGGAGTTGATGATGAAACAATGACATTGATTGAATCACTTAAGGTGAATTCGGAGCAGAGTGTCGTCTCCATGTCAGAAAACACTAAGTCAGTTGAATTGGCAGAGAAAAAATTAGATGCTATTAATTTCCAACTGGAACAGTTAGTCACGGATTTGGCAAGTTCCACTAAGGTAGCCGCTCCTAAATCAGAAGTACTTGATCCACTCGGTCTAGGTCGAGAGGGTGTTATTGATAAGAGTCTAGAAGCTGTTACACACTCGACGGCTGCAGTCCCGGCCAAGGCAGATCCTGCTGTTTTGTCAAAGATTACATCTGTGAATTCCAAAATGATAAGAGCACAGCGCCGAATTGATGAAGTTAATAGTCGAGTCAAAAGTATTCAAAAACAATATCAAGTGCTGTTAAAAAGCGTGAAAATGGTTGAAAAGCAGATTGTGATGGAGCAGTTAGCAAAAGCCGAAAAAGCTGAAAAAGAGAAGGTGGCGAAGGACGCCAATCCTTATCAATATACCGCTCCTGATGGGATGTTTTATGACCAGTCCGTACAAGATTCGTATCCATAGTACCTAAGCGTTACGTGAACGGCAGCGAATATAACGGCAATAAGGATCGCATTATGATGGCAAAAAATTTAATGATGATTGTCTGTTGTGTTCTCCTGGCGGGATGCCCTTCAGTTAAACCTGTTGATGACATTATGAATATGTCAGAAGAAGGTCAGTCGATAGGCACTACCTATTCAGTGCCAGATTGCTGTTCCACTAAAAAATAGATAAAAAGCATCAAATTGACTCTGTTTATTATGTCAATAATTTGCGATGTAAAAAGAGTGTTAATCAATGTGCTGACTGAGTAAGTCCACTAAATGTTAAATAAATAATTGAGTAAATAATGGAGTATAGGGCAATGAAAAAGCAAGCTGTTCTAATTGCAAGTCTGGCAAGTGTTGTTGTATTAAGTGGGTGTTCTCATGGTAAATTGTGCTGTTCAGAAGAAAATCCTCAATCTGTTGTGGTTCATCAGAAGCTAATGGCGACTGAGGCACCAGTCTCTACTGTAGGCCAAAAACCAGAGTTGATGAAAATCTCTGGCATTGGTTATGGTGCTGAAAGTACCTTTGGTGCTTACACGGCAGGCCAGCGTCGATTAATGGCGATTCGCGCTTCGAAGTTAGATGCTTATCGTGCGCTTGCTGAGCAGCTATATGGTCATAGATTCAACTAGTAAGTGCAACACCTATAGGAATTGAAAAAGGCCAGTTGATAAGCTACCTTTTAAGTTCCTACACAAAAGAGGTGTTGCCCAATGAGCACATATCATCAACTGACCTTAGAAGAAAGATATCACATTTACGGACTCAAACGTGCCGGATATAGCATTACGACTATCGCAGACGAGTTAAAACGTCATAAATCGACCATTAGCCGTGAACTCAAACGCAATATTAAATCCCGTGGTTGGCGACCGTTGCTTGCACATACACAAGCCGTCGAAAGACGGTCAAGTAAAGCAAAAAGTCGTCGTGT
>VCMH01000009.1_pt1 | contig 19170 bp, 25 predicted proteins | sample 3385031 | NCBI WGS metagenome assembly VCMH01 (sample SAMN11833398, study PRJNA544312) | saline spring metagenome | isolation source: microbial filaments from arctic saline spring | place: Canada: Axel Heiberg Island, Nunavut | collected 2010-05 | reverse complement strand
ACACGACGACTGGTAAAGATTTGCGCTAACTTAGTCAATTCAGGTGTGGCAGGTTGTGTGCCTAACCAACCTAAAACCACAAAACTCACCACCAAAATCGTTAATAAGATTTTGAATGAAAGCCCACGGTAACGAATCGATTTAACTTTGCATCGATCTAACCATGGCATTGCAAATAACACAGCAATCGCACCGCCCATCGCAACCACGCCTAAGAACTTATCTGGAATGGCACGCAATATGGCATAAAAAGGTGTGAAATACCAAACAGGTGCAATATGGTCAGGCGTTTTCAGTGGATTAGCAGGCTCAAAGTTAGGAGCTTCTATAAAGTAACCGCCACCCTCTGGTGCATAAAATATCACAAGAGCAAACAGCGTCATAAAGAACACCGCACCCATGCTGTCTTTGGCTGAATAGTAAGGATGGAAAGGGATTCCATCAATCGGTAACCCTTTATCATTTTTATACTTTTTAATCTCAACACCATCAGGATTGTTTGAACCCACTTGGTGAAGTGCCACTATGTGCATAAAGATCAAAATCACCAACACCAAAGGTAAGGCGATAACGTGCAGCGCAAAGAAACGGTTCAAAGTCACATCCGAGATAACAAAATCACCACGAACCCATAAAGCTAAATCAGGTCCAATCACTGGAATGGCGCCAAACAAGGAAATAATAACCTGAGCACCCCAATAGGACATTTGGCCCCATGGCAGTAGATAACCCATAAAGGCTTCCGCCATTAAGATTAAGAAAAGCATCATGCCGAGTATCCAAACCAACTCTCTAGGCTCTTTATATGAACCGTAAAGCAATCCCCTCATCATATGCAGGTAAACCACTAGAAAGAAGGCTGAAGCACCGGTAGAGTGCATATAGCGAATAAGCCAACCCCAGTTCACATCACGCATAATGTATTCAATTGAGTTAAAGGCTTCAGCCGCATTCGGCTTATAGCTCATCGTTAACCAGACACCCGTAACGATTTGATTGACGAAAACCAATAACGCTAAGGCGCCAAAGAAGTACCAAAAGTTAAAGTTCTTAGGCGCGTAGTATTCACCGACATGTTTATTCCAGGTACTGATTAACGGATAACGTTTATCAAACCAAGCTAATAGACTCGATTGCTGCTTATTTTCTTCTGACATTACGCAACTCCTTTGTCTGCAGGGCCTTCACCAATACGTATTAGATAATCCGTTAAGAAATGGTGAGGTGGAATTTCAAGGTTAGTCGGTGCTGGGACGGATTGAAAGACGCGTCCGGCCAAATCAAAACGTGAACCGTGACATGGGCAAAAGAATCCACCCTGCCAATCAGCCCCAACGTCTGGTGAACCAATCGCAGGTCTGAATAGTGGCGCACAGCCTAAATGAGTACAAATGCCAACTAAAACTAAATATTCAGATTTGATTGCTCGAGTAGGATTTTGGCAATACACAGGTTGATCTGATTCTTCAGAAGCGGGATCGCGTAACTGTCCGTCTAAAGCAGCTAAGCCATTCAGCATGCCTGGTGTTCTCCGAACGACCCAGACGGGTTTACCTCGCCATGCAATGGTTAACATCTGTCCAGGCTGAAGTTGACTAATATCGGCATTCACCGGGGCTCCGGCGGCCTTAGCCTTTTCACTCGGTTGCCATGAACTGACAAAAGGAACCGCTAGAAAGGTCGCTCCTGCCGCTCCGACAACACCTGTTGCACCCGTTAGGATTTTACGGCGTTGTAAATTCACGCTCATATCATTTTGTTCTTCTGTCGACATACTTGTATTCCTAGTTTACGCAAGCAAATTCCCTGTATTTTACATAAGGTCATCGCGAATTTGAATCAAAATATGCTTTATATGCTCATTTAATAAAATTAATTTATTAAATATCATCAGKTTTATTAATCATGAAAATGGTAATATCGAATTTATACAGGGTTATACACATCCACAAAATGACACTCTAAATCAAACTTTTCGGCCAGATGTTCGCCTAGTGCCTTTATGCCTAAACGCTCAGTAGCATGATGACCCGCTGCCACATAATGAATTCCGGACTCTCGTGCTAAATGAGTCGTTTGCTCCGAAACCTCTCCACTAATATAGACATCAGCACCCCATGCAATCGCTTGATTTATATAACCTTGTGCCCCACCGCTACACCAAGCGATGGTTTGCACTCTCTCAGGGCCACCGGGTAAATGCAATGCTTGCCTATTTAGGCTCGTAGAGACTTTTGCTACAAAAGCGCTGATTGGGACTGGTTGAGTAAGCCTGCCTAATCTGACCAGGCCTGGTACAGGAGTGATATCCTCTAACTCCCATAACTTACCCAGCATGGCATTATTACCTAACTCGAGATGACCATCCAATGGTAGGTGATAACCCAGCAGATTAATATCATTGAGTAGTAAGGTTTTAATGCGTTTCTGCTTAAAATCAACAATTTCTTGCGGCTCACTCTTCCAGAAATAACCATGGTGCACCAGAATAGCATCGGCTTGTAACTCTACCGCCTTATCCAGCAGAGCCTGACAAGCCGTCACACCAGTGACAACCCGCTTGATTTGAGCCTTACCTTCAACCTGCAAACCATTCGGGGCATAATCTTTGTAGTGATCAACTTCTAAAAAATTCGCTAAATATGACACTAACTCTGAACGTAACATCCTACTCTCTCCACTGCTGTCAAAAACCACTTAAATAGGCAAAAAAAACCACCAGGCCTGGTCAGACCGAGTGGTTTCTTTACTCACGTAAAGATTAAATTAGATTAATCTTTGATACGGTAACGAGCTGAAGCAGCGTGCGCCTGAAGCCCCTCACCGTCCGCTAAAACGCCAGCAATATGTCCAAGAGTATTTGCACCCTCTGCTGAACACATAATCAAGCTTGAACGCTTCTGGAAATCATACACCCCTAAAGGGGATGAGAAACGTGCCGTTCTTGAAGTCGGTAAAACGTGATTAGGCCCGGCACAGTAATCACCGATCGCCTCTGCTGTATAACGCCCCATAAAAATTGCGCCGGCATGGCGAATTTTTGGCAATAAAGCCTTAGGGTCTTCAATTGATAACTCTAAATGCTCAGGTGCAATCAGATTAATCATTTCAAGTGCTTGCTCTTCATCATTCACGACGATAATCGCACCACGATCCTCTAAGGCTTTACGGATAATATCCTTGCGCGGCATAGTCGACAATAAACGATTCATGCTTTCTAGCACCTTATCAGCAAACTCTGCATCAGGCGTCACTAAAATAGATTGCGCGTCTTCATCGTGCTCTGCTTGAGAGAACAGATCCACTGCAATCCAATCAGGATTCGTTTTACCGTCACAGTAAACTAGAATTTCAGAAGGACCCGCAATCATATCAATACCGACAGTACCAAATACCATACGCTTCGCAGTAGCAACGAAAATATTTCCAGGCCCTACAATTTTATCAACCGCAGGCACTGTTTCAGTTCCATAAGCCAATGCCGTAATCGCTTGCGCGCCACCTAAGGTAAAGACCGCATCCACATCACAAATTGCAGCCGCCGCGAGTACCATGTCACTGACTTCACCGTCTGGCGTTGGCACAACCATAATCAGTCTTTCAACACCGGCCACTTTAGCCGGAATCGCATTCATAATAACAGAGGATGGGTAAGCCGCTTTGCCACCAGGGACATAAAGACCAACACTGTCTAAAGGTGTGATTTGCTGACCCAACATAGTCCCATCAGCTTCTTCATAACTCCACGAAGATTGAACTTGTCTTAGGTGATAGTCATGAACACGTTTTGCGGACGTTTCTAGCGCTAGGCGCTGGTCTGCAGGAATTCTTTCTAAAGCCGCGAATAAACGCTCTTTTGAAATTTTCTAGYTCGGCGCCAGAGTTCAACGACACGACGACTAAACTTAGCGGTATATTTAAGTAAAGCCTCATCGCCGTTTAAACGAACACTGTTAACAACTTCTTTAACGGCGTCATTAATTGACTCATTAGAAACTGTTTCCCACGCAAGAAGAGCATCTAACTCTTCTCTAAACCCTTCTGCACTAGCAGATAAACGACGAATATTAAGCATTTTGACTCTCTATTACTGATTTTAAACTTTTGAACAATTTCATCAATTTGGTGAAACTTCGTTTTATACGCATGCTGATTAACAATCAGACGAGAACTGATGTCTGCAATATGCTCCATCGGCACTAAGCCGTTGGCACGCAAAGTATTCCCAGTATCGACTAMATCGACGATTCTATCGGCTAAATCAATCAGCGGTGCAATTTCCATAGAACCATAAAGCTTGATTAAATCGACCTGTTCACCTTTTTGTGCGTAATACGCTTGGGCAGACTTCAGATACTTAGTCGCGATTTTAAGACGATGACCATGTTCTTTTTCGAATTCAGGGCCAGCCACCATTAACTGGCATTTGGCAATTTGCAAATCTAACAACTCATATAGGTTGTCAGTTGGCGCTTCCATCAAAACATCCTTACCGGCCACACCAATATCAGCCGCGCCATGCGCGACATAAGTCGGTGCATCGGTTGCACGAACAATCAATAAACGTACATTTGGATTATTCGTAGGCAAAATAAGCTTACGGCATTTGCTCGGATCTTCTAAGGGTTCAATGCCTGCCGCCTCAAGTAACGGTAGAGTATCTTTGTAAATGCGCCCTTTAGAGAGCGCGATAGTTAGCTGTTCATTCATAAGTTCATCAAATAGTTAATACGTTCAAAAATTAAGTGTGATGTGAATCACGCTCGACAAATAGGCACAATCGTTAATCAGATAAACGATATATATGCGCGCCTATTTTATGAAATTTCTCTTCAATCAGTTCATAACCACGGTCGATATGATAAACCCGATTAACGACTGTCTCACCTTCCGCGACCAGGCCTGCTAGGATTAAACTGGCTGAAGCACGTAGGTCGGTTGCCATTACTGGCGCGCCATGTAGTTTTTTAACACCGTGAATGGTTGCCGTATTACCCTCTATAGAGATATCCGCGCCCATTCTGGCCAATTCTGAAACATGCATAAAGCGGTTTTCAAAAATTGTTTCTTGAATCGTTGAATCGCCATCTGCCAAGGCATTCATCACTAAAAATTGTGCCTGCATATCCGTTGGAAAAAGTGGATATGGGTCCGTGACGATATTCACAGGCTTTAGAGAACGGTTACGCATATCTAAAGTAATAGTATCCGCCGTACAACTAATATCCGCACCGGCTTCGGTAAATTTATCCAACACCACTGTAAGGTGTTCTGGATTAACCTTAGTCACGGTTAATTTACTTTTAGTGACTGCAGCGGCAGCCAAATAAGTGCCTGCTTCAATACGATCGGGAATGACTGAGTACTCTACGCCAGTTAAGCGCTCTACCCCTTCAATGACCAAAGTACTCGTGCCTAATCCACTGATTTTAGCACCCATCTTATTTAAGAATTCAGCCAAATCCGTGACTTCAGGTTCGCGTGCTGCATTTCTTAAATAAGTGGTACCTTCAGCTAACACAGCAGCCATCAATAAATTTTCAGTTCCGGTCACTGTCACAGGAGTCATCGAAATATCCGCGCCCTTCAGGCGACCATTCGATTTAGCAATTATATAGCCTTGCTCTACCTGTATATCCGCACCCATCTTCTGCATACCATGAATATGAATATCAACAGGACGTGAACCAATCGCACAGCCGCCAGGTAGAGAAACCTTAGCTTCACCAAAACGGCCTAACAAGGGTCCTAACACCAAGATTGAAGCACGCATGGTATTAACCAATTCATAAGGCGCTTCCTTAGAGGTCAAATGGCTGGCATCCAACTCAATATTCAGATTCTCATCAAACAAAACCTCAACACCCATAGATGCCAGCAACTGGATAGAGGTCGTCACATCCATTAAATGCGGAACATTAGATAACCTCGTCGGCGTTTCGGCGAGTAGACACCCCATCAGAATGGGTAGAGCCGCATTTTTAGCCCCTGAAATCTCAATACTGCCGGAAAGTTCTCCCTGGCAATTTACTACTAATTTATCCATAAATTTTGCTTTATCTATTTTTGTCTTATTTAAAAAACCGAGGGATTAAACAACACCTTGATTTTTATTAAGCGACTTTGGTCTTAATTGACAGTGCATGCAATTCGCCACTGGCAAACTGTGCTTTGAAAACATCATTAACGATGCGATGACACTTTATCGGTGACAAACCTGCAAAACTTGAACTAATGACGACAATGCTAGAATTGCAATCTTCACCACTGGTTTCAACCCGACTATCAGGGATTGCAGTTTCTATCATTTCTTTAATGGTATCTGGAGACATATGAGCCTACTCCTTGTAAAAAATTATTCGCGTATTTTAACGCCTTTATGCAATAAAATCAGATTTATCGCAGACACAATCATCAAGAAGAATAGCGTGACTGACAAACTCAAATAAACCGATACGTCAGATTGCCCAAAGAATCCATAACGAAATCCATCAACCATATAGAAGAACGGATTGAATTGTGAGATTTCCTGCCAGACGCCTGGTAGAGCGTGAATCGAATAAAAGACGCCACTTAAAAAAGTCAGCGGCATAATCACAAAGTTCTGAAACGCGGCTAAATGGTCATACTTATCGGAAATAATCCCCGCCAGCATGCCCAAACCACCCATCATCGCTGCACTTAAGACAGCAAACAACATAGTCCACAATGGCGACTGCCAACTCAAATCAAACCAAATAATCCCAACCACTAATATTGCAAAACCTACAGCAATACCACGCACTATCGACGCTCCAACAAAAGCGATATACAGTTCAAGTGGTGAGATTGGACTCAGTAAGACAAAGGTTAAATTGCCGTGCATCTTCGATTGAATCAAACTTGAAGAGGTATTCGCAAAGGCATTTTGCAAAATCGCCATCATCACCAGGCCTGGTATTAAAAACTGACTATAATTTGCACCTGAATAAACTTCTACCTGCGTATTCAGAACTTGTCCAAAAACCAGTAGATAAAGTAGTGTCGCCACCACCGGTGCAAACACGGTCTGTACAACGACCGAATAGAAACGTCTTATCTCTTTAATAAAGAGCGCCCAACATCCAGCATAATTTATCATTAGACCCTCTCCCCTGAGGTTAAGTCTAAAAACACTTCTTCTAAAGAAGCATCTCGACTACTCACGTCGGTCACTTGTAGTTGGTTTTCATGCAACCAAGCCAGTAATTCGGTCATGGACGCGGTTTTCTCTAACTTAAACACCAAGCGATTGTGCTCACTCTCAACTAAACGTTGTTCTAAAGGAGGGATTAACTGCTGTGCCGGCTGCGAAAGCGTCACGCGTAAATAGCGATAACTATGTTTAGACAATAATGCATGCGTCGAATCCAAAGCCTTGACTTCACCGTCTTGCATAATCGCTACTTTTTCGCAAAGCGCTTCAGCTTCTTCTAAATAGTGGGTCGTCAAAATAATCGTATGGCCTTGCTGATGTAACTCTTTGGTAAATTCCCAAAGCGTTCTGCGCAATTCCACATCCACCCCCGCGGTTGGTTCATCCAAAACCAAAACTTGTGGTTTATGAACTAATGCCATCGCGATTAATACGCGACGCTTCATTCCTCCGGAGAGCTGACTAGTATCAGCATCGGACTTATCAGACAAGGCTAAGCGTTCCAATAACTCACCAATCCAAGCGGACTGTTTAGCACCTCTTAATCCAAAGTATCCAGACTGTAACTGTAAAAGTTCTCGAATAGAAAAAACGGATCAGCAATCAGCTCCTGGGGCACCAAACCTAATAGACGACGAGTTTGACGATAGTCGTCAATCACATCAAAACCTTTAATTTTAATATTACCTGAACTTGGAACCAGCAGACCTGACATAGCACTGATAAGGGTTGATTTACCGGCACCATTAGGCCCAAGCAAACCAAAGAAGCTACCCTCTTCTACCGAAAAAGAGATTCCTTTTAACGCTTCTAATTCGCCATATTGTTTTTTGACCTGTTGAAATTCAACAGCCGGGGTTTGTAACATATCTAACCTTTTTGAATATTTTTTTGAATAGCCTTAGACTGCCTGACAGTCACTTTTAAAGCCCCAAAACAGTCTCTAAATCATATAAAACCGTTAAGGTATGCAGTTCAGCGGGCATGTTTATCACCTTAAGGGCTGTTGCTGTATTACCTGACCAGACCAGCAACAAGGCTAACGCTGCGCTATCCACTAGTTTCACGTCAGAAAAATCGACCTCTAAAACTTGATGTTTTAGAACCGCCTTACTTTTCAGCAATTGCGGTAAAGTTTGTAAAGTCACCTCTACTGGCAAAGTCATTAAGCCACGGGTTTCAGACCACGTTAATTCTGCCATCACCAACCCTTATGTATTAAAGCTTTAATATTGTTAGACTTAACCATTAAATGCACTATTCTTAACCTTCATATCAACAATCACGGCATCAATGCCAATTTTAGAAAAATCAGAGTCATAGGCTTTACGGTAATTTAGCAGCATACTAATCCCTTCAATAGCGACATCATAAAGCATCCATTTCTTACTCTCTTTATTTAGATAAGCACGATAAATGACGTCCGTTTGATTGCCATCCGATTGAATCACCACAGAAGGTACTGTCACGCGCCCAGGCCGCTCTTCTTGTGCATTTTTCACACTGACGGATTCAATATTTAATTTCAGTAAGCTCTGAGAGTAAGAACGAATCAAAGTATTCGAAAAAGCAGCCATAAAATCGTTTTGTTGTAATTCAGTGGCCGTGCGCCAATGCTTACCCATAACGTATCGCGCCATTTTGTAGGTGTCTACATAAGGCAATACATAAATAGAGGCAAAGGATTTCACTTTTTCAGGGCTCGACTCTAACTCAACCCTTTGTTCATTCATCGCTTTAATAAGTTCTGTAGACAATGCACTGACCATTTCTGCTGGATCCGTCTGAGGGACTGAAACAGCATAACTCTGAGAGGTCCACAGAAAAGAGAGTAGCGTTAAGAAAAAAAGTTTTAAAGGTTTTTTATCATAGATTTCATCCCTAATCCGTCCCACTGAATTTAACTAAAAACTGACCGATCAAATCCTCCAGCACCAATGCTGATTGTGTCAACTCAACTTGTGAGCCTTCTACCAGCAGTTCTTCTGCTCCGCCAGGATCTAAACCAACATACTGATCACCCAATAAGCCAGAGGTTAAAATAGAGGCGGATGAATCGAATGGTAACAGATTAAAGTTTTTATCAATCTCCATCTGAACCGTGGCTTTAAATGAAACAGGATCGACTCCGATCGCCGTAATTCGACCAATGACCACGCCACTCAGTTTCACGGGTGCACGTACTTTCAAGCCGCCAATATTATCAAACAAAGCCGTCACTTTATAAGTAGGCTGATCCTTCCAGCCCGTAAAGTTACTCACCTGCAACGCAATCCCTGCCAAAGCAACAACACTCATCAAAACAAAGGCTCCGACCCATAGTTCAATCTTGGTTTGTTTTTTCATTTTTCTAAAACCTTATTTCAGTTAACCGTTCCGTTATAGAACATTTATTCGTATTTTGTAAAAGTAATTTAATGGCTACTTAATCAGGTAAACATCAAAGACGTTAGGATAAAGTCCAAAGCAAGTACACCTAAAGAAGAGTGCACCACTGTTTTCGTGGTCGCGCTACTCACCCCTTCAGAAGTCGGCACCGCATTAAAGCCTTGAAAAAGGGCAACAATGGCGACTAAAATTGCGAACGCAAACGACTTAATAATGCCATTCATAACATCGTCATGCCAATCGACATGGCTGTGCATCTGAGACCAAAAAGCGCCTTCATCTACCCCTAACCAGCCAACACCAACGATATACCCCCCAAAAACCCCTAAACCTGTAAACAACAAAGTTAATAGGGGTAAAGAGATAATCGCAGCTAAAAAGCGTGGCGCATAAATAAATTTTATCGGATCAATGGCCATCATCTCCAAAGCTGATGTTTGCTCAGTTGAACGCATTAAACCAATCTCAGCGGTGAGTGCTGAACCTGCTCGACCGGCAAACAAAAGTGCCGCAACGACTGGGCCTAACTCTCTCAATAGAGATAGAGCTGTCATTGTACCCACCGCTTCTTCAGAGTTATAGTCAACCAAGACATTGTAACCTTGCAAGGTGAGCACCATACCGACAAACAATCCCGCCGTTAAAATAATCGGCAATGAGAGCACTCCGGCCACATAGACTTGTTTAAGCAACAGATCCAAACGTAATATCGCGCTCGGCGTGGCGGACAAAACAGAAACGATAAACAACGATCCTCGACCAAAAGTGGCCAAACCTGCTATAGCATCCACACCAATGGATTGTACAAAATCAATAAATCGTGACATTATTCATCTCCCACTGGTTGGCCATATAACGCTATATCATCGAGATAAGGTCGGTTCGGAAAATGGAACGGTACAGGACCATCTGGTAACCCGTTGATAAACTGATTTACATAACCAGTCGACTCCTTTAACAAGTCTTTTTTGGTTCCTTGAGCAATTATTTTACCTTCCGAAACAACACAGACATGATCTGCAATCGATAGAACTTCGTCCACATCATGCGAGACAATGACACTGGTGAGCCCTAGGCTGCTATTCAGTTTATGAATGAGCTCAACAAGCACCCCTTTAGTGATAGGATCCTGGCCAACGAAAGGCTCATCATAAAAAATCATTTCTGGATCTAAAGCAATCCCTCTCGCCAGCGCTACGCGTCGAGACATTCCACCCGACAATTCAGCAGGCATTAAGCCTCTGGCGCCTCTTAAACCAACCGCTTGTAATTTCATCAAGACTAGAGCATAAATCAACTCTTCTGGTAGCTTGGTATGTTCTCTTAAGGGAAAGGCAACATTGTCGAAGACATTTAAATCAGTCAATAAAGCACCACTCTGAAATAGCATGCCCATTTTGCGTCTTAACTCATAGAGTTTTTTACGCGACAAGGCATGAACATTCAGACCTTCTACCCAAACCTCGCCTGAGTCAGGGATTAATTGCCCAGCAATCAACTTTAACAACGTCGTCTTACCACTGCCACTTGGCCCCATAATCGCCGTTATCTTGCCTTTAGGGATAGAGAAGCTAATATCGTCAAATATTTTGCGATTGCCTCGTGAAAAGCACAGGTTCTTTATTTCAATTAAGGTTTCGCTTGTTTGCATTTCAGTTACCCGGTTGTCATCCAATTTAATCTCCACTTCTTTTAAACACGATATCAATCTGTATTCGGCTATAAAAATTAATTATCCAACACATTATATAGAATCGCTTGAACGAAGTAGCCCCTCTAGTAACCTAAAAACTCACCGATTACTTTTAGGTTCGTTACCTGCTCCATATCAATGGCGTCACCGCCCACAATAAAGGGCGCAGCCAACCCTTTTTTAACAAGTTTACTCTCCGTTAAGCTTTGCATAAACGCTTTCAACAGAACCACCTGCTCTTTCGCGTTTGCTGTCAAGCCTGGCAGATAAGCCAGAGGCTCTCCAGACATCCATAAACTTTGATTTTGCCAAGACCAGCCTGGCAGCTTATATTGTGTCGAAATCAACGTCACCGGCAAGCCGACTATTTCAGGTTTCTTAAAAGGTTTTTCAGACCACACGACAACACCGCAAGCCTGGGCTTTAAGTGCACCAACGACCCGAGTTAATTGCGACAAATCCTCAGCCGTTAAACCATCCTCAACCGCAAAATAAAAATAGAATGGGGCTTCGACAGCCTCTATTATTGTCTCTAAATCATCCTCATCCCAAGTAATCCATTCAAGTTGAGGCACAAGCACAACTCTAAAGGCGTTGCTGTAATAATCCAACTGCCAATCAGAGGGTAAATCCTCAGGGTAAAATTGACCGACCAAATCGGTTCGGTGCCAACCATAGAGACCTATTTGTAAATTTTCCAAAGAGTCTAAACCTATCTAATATTTTAACAATAAGGTATTTTATCTTTAGTCTGCCCAATTAAAAGCTAAAAAGCTTATTTAATTGAATTTAAACGACAAGAACGCCTACTCAATCCAAAGCAGACCCACTTGCATAACCACTTCAAAAAATTGAGACCCTCATTAATATTATTTATTTTACCTATTAGTTTCCGTTATAATTACCGCCAATTTTTACACACAATAATATACGGCGATTATGACAACAACATTACTCCTCCCTAGCATTATTTTATTGATTGGTTTAGTTCTTCTCGTCTGGAGCTCCGATATCTTTATCGATGGCGCCGCCAGCATATCAATCCACCTGGCCATCTCTCCGCTAATAATAGGTGTCGTTGTCCTTGGTTTTGGAACCTCCATGCCAGAAATCATCGTGGCTACCTTAGCCTCCTTGGACAACAGCCCTGGCCTAGCCGTCGGTAATGCAGTGGGTTCAAACATTGCAAATATCGCAATGGTCTTAGGGGTTGCGGCGCTTATTAGTCCAATCATCATAAAGTCATCCATCCTAAAGCGTGAACTGCCTATACTTTTGGCTATCTCCTTTGGAGCTTACGCATTGGTCTTAGACGGAAACTTAGGCGTCTTGGATGGCATCATATTGGTCATTGCATTAATCTTCGCGATGATTTGGATGATTAAAGCCAATAAAGAAATTAATCCATCCGATCCGCTTGCGAATGAAACCATTCAAGCCGTCGAAACTTTACCTGAACTGAGTATGAAAAAAAGTATCGTCTTTATGGTGGGTGGATTACTGATTTTGATGGCCAGTGCCAAAATGATGGTTTGGGGTGCCGTTGAAATCGCCACGGCCTTTGAAATTTCTGAAGCCGTCATCGGACTCACAATTATTGCTATTGGTACGAGTTTACCTGAGTTAGCCGCCGCCATTTCGGCGGCGCGTAAAAATGAGGCCGACCTCATGATTGGTAACATTATCGGCTCGAATATTTTTAACCTCTTGGCCGTATTAGCTGTTCCAGCTCTACTCGCACCCTCTGCTTTAGACAAAGACATGCTCATAATTGACATGCCAATAATGCTTGGCTTTACTTTATTAATGCTACTGTTTGCACTCCCTAGAAAAGGCCGAGCGGTGATTGATAAACCAAAAGGGCTTTTACTTACCTTTGGTTTTGTGGCATATTTAGTCGTCTTATACCTGCGCAACTAAAGTAGTTGATAAATTAAATCACTGCTTAGAAGGAACAAACATGAACATCCCTGAAAAGATCGCGAATAGAGCTCAAAAAATTAAACTGCTGATTTTGGATGTTGATGGTGTCATGACCAATAATATGTTGATTTACAGTGATGACGGTCTTGAGAGTAAGACCTTTAATACACGTGATGGCCACGGCATGGTATTACTGCAAAAGAGTGGCATTGAGATTGGAATCATTACCGGCCGTAAATCTCAACTGGTCACTAATCGCATGAAAGACCTTAAGGTGAAACATGTCTATCAAGGCGTGCCCGATAAATTACCGACCTTTTTAAAGCTCGTAGCCGATTTAGGGTTATCATTAGATGAAATCGCTTATATTGGTGATGACATACTCGACCTACCAATTTTAATGCGCATTGGACTGGCGGTCACTCCAGCAAATGGCGATGAAGAAGTAAAATCTCGTGTGGATTACATCTCGCACTATAAAGGTGGCGAAGGCTGCGTCCGAGAAGTCTGTGAAATCATTCTACGTTCACAAAATCTCTGGCAACAACACATGGACTTCTTTTTAAGAGACCTAACCTAGCCACCAATAGTTTAAGCGCACGGCTCTCGAACACATCAGGACACATTCCAGGAATCACTATGCGGTTATCCAGTGTACGAATCATCCTTTTCAGTTTAACACTGGCCGTCCTCGCATTATGGATTACCACGAAACACTACGCTCAAAAACAAAGCACTCAAAGCTCCCAAGTCAATGCTGATAGTTACAGTTGGCAATCAATAGACAGTACCACTTGGAAGATCAATCGGAACGAACCGAATCAGCAAACCACCGTGCAGACTAAAAGCTTTCGCTATCATGAAAGCTTAAAACAAAGTGACTTTACCCAACCCATAATCACTCATTCTCAGCCCAACAATGTCGTCATCATCACAAGCCAACAAGGCCAAAGCCTTAAAGATGAGTTAATTACCTTGTCCGGCAATGTGATTATTAAACAGATCAGTACTGAGAGTGCGCTACCTGAGGGACAGCAAGGTAACAAAACCCAAAATAGCATACTGAGTACCGAACACATCACTTATAATGCCAGTAATGGAGAGCTTCAAACGGATGCTAAGGTCCTGCTAACGCAACCTAACAGTTCTACGACAGCAACAGGGTTAAAAGCAAACCTTGAGACAGGGCAATACCAGCTTCTCAATGATGTTCAGGGAATTTATTACATTAACCAACCACTTCAAGAGACGAAATCTCAATAGAGCTAAGGTCACGTGAATATGCTTCAACTCAAAATCCGATTTAACATCACCCTATTAGCCTGCTTATCATCTTTTTTATTAGCCAGCAATGTGGCTCTGGCGCAAGCAGCAACGCCAGATGAACAACAACCCGTTCATATCTCCGCCAACAGCCTAGATGCACAAGAAAAGAAAGGCATTAGTATTTACAAAGGCAATGTCATCGTGACCCAAGGCAGCCTAACCTTAAAGGGTGATAAAATCCTCGTGAAACACCCAAACAACCAGTTACAAACTGTGAAATCGACTGGGCAACCTGCCAGTTTCAAACGCTTCAGCCAAGAAGACCAATCTTGGTTAAAAGGTAAAGCGAACATGATTGACTATGATGCGCTAAACAAAACGGTTTTATTGGTGGGTAATGCGCAAGTAGAACAACCTGGACAACACATTATTAAAGGTCCCAAGTTATTTTACGACATGATTAATAAGACACTAAAAGCGCAGGGTACGGAACAAGAAAAAGGACGCGTTTCTGTCACCTTTAATCCTGCGTCTAAAACAAAGCCCAATCCAGTCTTAAAAAACACACCTACTCCTCCTCCGCATGAACAATAAGGAGCATTGATGTCACATTTTTATGCGCGCGGTTTAGCAAAAAGCTACAAGAAAAGACAAGTCGTTACGTCAGTCGATATTGATGTTTACAGTGGTCAAGTCGTTGGTTTATTAGGACCTAATGGGGCCGGGAAAACCACGACTTTTTATATGATGACAGGCCTGGTCGATAACGATAAAGGTCAACTTTTTTTAGACGATCAAGAGATTAGCCAGCTACCCATCCATAAACGCGCCAAACTAGGGATCGGTTATTTACCACAAGAAGCCTCTGTATTCCGCAAACTTAATGTGACGGAAAACATTATGGCCATCCTAGAGATGCGTCCAGAACTCTCAAAAGATCAACGTAATGTTATTTTGAGAACTTGATCGATGACCTTCAAATTGGCCACATTTTAGAACAACCAGGCCAAGCACTCTCTGGCGGCGAACGACGTCGTGTTGAGATTGCCCGTGCACTCGCTATGGAACCGCGCTTTATTTTGCTAGATGAACCTTTTGCAGGTGTTGACCCCATTTCAGTTAAAGATATCCAGAGCATCATCCTCCATCTCAAAGACAAAGGAATTGGAGTCTTAATCACCGACCACAATGTCCGCGAAATTTTAGGCGTTTGTGACCATGCCTACATATTACATGCCGGAACAATACTAGCGGCTGGCACGCCTAGTGAGATTTTGGCGAATCCTGAGGTAAAACGCGTTTATCTGGGACAGGATTTTAAGTAATTTAAGCCCTATAAACCCTCAAGAAAAGTTATTGACTCTGTTTTTTACATTGTGGAAAGTCCATTCATTGTTTTAATTTCAACAGCTTAATTCCATAAATTATTTTCATCCATTTCGACCACTAAAGACTCGCTATTCACTAGCATTTTTTCACTGAAAATCAAGACTGCCATTTTTTTATTAGGGTGGTATACTGAAATTCAAGCGGTTTTTAATAGGTGAATTATTGAGCGAATAAGCCTTAAGGTTCCTCAAAAAACACCATTCACATCACACAACAAAACCAATAAAGGATCGATACAATGCAAATTAACATTACTGGTCACCACATTGATATAACAGAACCTCTTCGTACTTACGTTTTAGAAAAAATGACAAAATTAGAAAGACACTTTGATCATGTCACCAATGTTCACGTCATTTTAACGGTTGAAAAACAAGTTCAAAAAGCCGAAGCGACTGTACACGTATCAGGTTCAGATTTATTCGCTCTGAATGAAACTGCAGACATGTATGCCTCTATAGACGGACTGATAGATAAGTTAGATCGTCAGATCATTAAACATAAAGAAAAAATGAACGATCACCATAAAAAATCTGGTGGCGTTAAACACATGGATCTTGAAGAAGAAGCATAACCACCAGTGCTCCAAATAACTTAGCACCTAGTTAAGTATTATTCGCCTTATTCGCCTTAAACTACAGTAGTAGACCTAGTTTAAAATGAATAAGGCGTTTTAGTTTCTGGATTTGAATAAGAGATCTACTGACATAATTCAAAAATATCATCTCATTAAAAGCAAAATCCCCTACTCATTTGTTTTCTAATCCTTTTCTCCTGATACAATACTAATATTCCCATCACAACTTAATATCAAACCATTTTCAGACCCACAAGCGGTACCTAGTCCGTTTATGATTCATTTAAAGGTCTCTAAGTAATTATTCGCTGAGCAAAGGCATAACTATGGCAAAAACCGAGACTGATACTGATAAAGGTACGCTTACAGGCCAGCTACTTGAAGCGGTTGAAGGGCGACATTCCAAGCAAATTTTAGCACTACTTTCCTTACTTGTTGCCGAAGAAATTGCCGAACTGTTAGAATCCACGCCTCCAAAAGAACGTGGAATTATTTGGCAAAGCCTTAATTCTGAACAACAAGGTGAAATACTTACTCATACTAACGATGAAGTACGGGGACACTTACTTCAAACACTGCAATCTCATGAAATCGCCTCTATTGCTGAAGACCTTGAAACCGATGATATTGCCGATATTATGCAATCTCTGGAAGCTCCGGCTCAAAAGGCTCTACTTGACTCACTAGGCCAGAAAGATAGAACCGCGGTTGAGATGGCTTTAGCCTACCCTGAAGATACGGCGGGGGGCTTGATGAGTACTGATTTTGTCTCTGTTCGAGCCGACATTACACTTAACGTAGTACTACGTTATCTCAGAAAACTGGGCAAACTCCCTTCATCCACGGCTGAACTTTTTGTTAGAGACCGTAATGACCATTATGTCGGCACACTTAAGCTGACCAGTTTATTGGTGCATGATGAAGATATGCTCGTACAAGACATACTCGACACCAAAACCCCCGTCATGCGTGCACACTTACCGGCTAAATATGTGGCCCACTCATTTGAAAAAAACGATTTGATCTCGGCAGCCGTTGTCGATGAGAATGATAAAATATTAGGCCGTATCACCATTGATGACGTGGTCGATCTCATTCGTGAAGAAGGTGAGCATGCTCAAATGGCGAGTGCTGGTTTGGATGAAGATGATGATATATTTGCACCAGCAAGTCGCTCCGCCCAACGCCGAACGTTTTGGCTCGGAATCAATTTACTCACCGCTGTCTTTGCATCCCTTGTTATCGGTTTGTTTGATGCCTCCATCGAAAAATTGGTCGCACTTGCCATCCTAATGCCTATTATCGCCAGCATGGGTGGGATTGCTGGCACACAAACCTCCACGATTGTCATTCGTGCCTTAGCCACGGGTAAACTAGCCAAACGAAACAGTCGCTCTCTGCTTATCAAAGAAACCACCGTTGGCTTATTAAACGGTTTAATCTGGGCCGTACTGACCGCCATAGGTGTTCAACTTTGGTTCCAAGACTGGGCACTTAGCGCCATTTTTGCAACAGCGATGATGATTAACCTGTTTGCCGCGGCTTTCGCAGGCGCCATGATTCCCTTATTACTTCAGCGCATGAAAATTGACCCCGCACTGGCTTCCGGACTGATGCTAACAACGGTGACTGACTCACTCGGTTTTTTTGTTTTCTTAGGCTTAGCAACGGTCGTTTTATTGTAATTTTGTCCAATCCAATGGCCATAGCAGCAACACGACATTGAATTCAACAGCTCTTTATTAGAACTGTCTTTCAGTACAAACTAGAGAGTCAATCCTCAATAAAGTCAAATGACGTCAAAATTTTATGACTTAGGCTTCAGGTATCACAATGGACAGCGTTACTTAATCCTTATCAATAAACCCTTTAAATAATATGAAGATTCCCTTTTACAGCTTGTATTAGAGTCTAACAGTCACTATTATTCAGTCATCTAATAATAAACGGCTAATCAATATTGGCCATTTATCAAACGCTAAACGAATTATTTGAATCCATGAAATTGCATGCTTATTACCGCTTGTAACGATTGTCAGCCTTGAAAACTTGGAGATAAACATGAAACTCATCAACAAAAAATTATTAGGATCAGTGGCGATTTTAACCACACTATCGCTTGCCGCCGGTTGCACAACAAGCCCCGAAACAAGAGAGAATGATAAAAACGCCGTTACCGTGATGGGTGCTATTGGTGGGATGATTGCCGCTAATGCCTTAGGTATTGATAATAATGCTGGTAAAGTCGTCGTGGGTGCATTATCAGGTTACACAGCACGCAAAGTGTTTGATGAAGTGAATACCGAAACAGCTAAAGACCCTAACACGGACGTAGAAGCCGTCACTATCGGAGGACAAGAGTATGTTCAAGTCAGCGTTAAAAATGTCAACTTTCGTTCAGGTTCAGCAGAGTTAGAACCTTATGAATTAACGCGTTTAGAGCCTGTCTTAAATACGCTTAGAAAGCACCCAAACACTCGCGTGCATATTGAAGGTCATACAGATTCTGATGGTACCCAAACCTACAACCAACAACTATCTGAAAACCGCGCTAAAAACGTTGCTTTCCACCTAATGGACAATGGCATCACTCGTAATCGTATACAAACCTATGGCTACGGTGAAGAGCGTCCGATTGCCAGCAATGCAACGATAGAAGGCAAACGTGAAAATCGCCGAGTGACCTTCTTAATCAGTGAAATCTAACCTGCTCAACTTAATTAAGTTTGAAGTTGACCAGGCCTGGTCAACTTATTGTAG
>VCMH01000006.1_pt1 | contig 19281 bp, 21 predicted proteins | sample 3385031 | NCBI WGS metagenome assembly VCMH01 (sample SAMN11833398, study PRJNA544312) | saline spring metagenome | isolation source: microbial filaments from arctic saline spring | place: Canada: Axel Heiberg Island, Nunavut | collected 2010-05 | reverse complement strand
ACGACTAATGAGTGCCATTGCAAATGCCTCAAACAACAAGGTAAAACCACTGCCAGGGCGAGACCACGGCACATCAACCGTCACCACTTTGCCATCGGTTGTTTTTATCCTCGGCACAGCACAATGCAAAAAACAATGGTGCTCAAAGAAGTTTAAATGCTGCCACTCACGTGTCACGGTGTCATGCACTGGACAGGCGACACCGGTCTCATCTGGAAAACGTGAGCCTCGGTCAAAACCGATATGTAGGTGAAGCTCTTTGCGAGTGCTTCCATCATCAGAAAACGAAATGTCATTCACTTGCCAAGGCGATTGCAGGCCAAGAGCCATGCTAAATAAAGTAGTACTATTCATGGTGCTATTATCGCATTACCCACTACAAATCACATAGAGCCAATCTTTTTCAGACCTAAAAGATTATATGCAAACCACCCAGCAAAATAACACCACCATTACAGAACTTGCTAATCGTGCCAATATTTTACTGCAAACGGTCGCGACCACCACCGAAAAAAAGACCTTGAATTTAATTGATAACCTGAGTGAACTCAGCGACTCTAAAACCTATGAAATAACCCTATTTGGTCTGATTGCTTTGCTCATTATGCTTGTCTTAAATGCACTGCTTATTAAGTCCATTACTAGCCCGCTTTCGCGAATTAAGAACCAGGTCAACGAGATTGCTCGCAATGGCACCTATAAAACCTGGTCGATTCCGTCCGGCAATAATGAGCTAACCGAAATGGGGCACAGTATTCAGAGTCTACTGCACTCTGTAGTGACCGCCACTAACGAAATTACGCAAGTGAGTCAGGCCTTGGCACAAGGTGAATTGTCAGCCAAAATGAATGGACATTACCAAGGGGAACTCGCCACTCTAAAACTAGAGTTCAACAGTAGCGTAGAAAACATTGCTAATGCCTTCCACGCAATTGACACGGTCAGTCTAGATTTGGCACAAGGCAATTTACAATCACAGATAGACCTTGATCAATTTCAAGGTGATTATCAAACTGTTATGCAAAACTTACAAAAAGCCACCCACGTGCAATCTGACTCCATCAGTTCAGTCATTAAAGTCATGCAAGCCATGAGCCAGGGGGATTTTAATCAACGCATTATCATAGATCTACCCGGTGAATATATGCAGTTAAAACAGTACTTAAATAGTTCGCTGGACAGCCTAGAATTTGCTATAAGTACCAATATCGAAATTCTTGAAAACTATAAAGAAGGTAATTTTGCCTTTACGACTGAAGCGGAATTTAATGGCAAACTCTATGATTTAAAATCCAATCTGGATAGCATGGCAAGCAGTATGAGCCATATGCTACAAATGGTACAAAATGCCACCAAAGATACGGTGAGAGGCGTTGAGGAGATTGGCACGGGCAATCTCGATCTAAATCAACGCGTTCAAAACCAAGCCGCCTCACTACAACATACGGCACAAAACATGGAGGTCATGGCACAAAGCGTCTCCCAAACATTAGAGCAAGCAACGGCAATGAATCAGGTTAGCCAAAATGTTAAGCAAACGATTCAAGAAGGTCGACAAGTCGTTGACGAAATGAATCAAGCGATACAAGATCTTGCCAGTGCCAGCAGCGAAATATCCAATATGACGAGCCTTATTGATGGTATTGCCTTTCAGACGAATCTATTAGCCCTTAATGCGGCCGTTGAAGCGGCTAGAGCAGGTGATGCTGGCCGAGGCTTTGCGGTGGTTGCAGGAGAAGTTCGTTCACTCGCGCAAAAATCAGCGGAGGCGGCGAAAGATATTCGAGTCGTATCAGATTCAAGTATGGAGAAAGTAAAAACTGGATTACGTTTAAGCGATTTGACGACACAAGTCTTTGTAAAAAATAGTGATGCGATTGAACGGGTCAGTGAGATGATTAACAGTATGCAGTTAAGCCTTGAAACACAAACGCAAGGTATTCAAAAAGTCAGCTTGGCTCTCAATGAAATTGATGATTCTACCCAACAAAATGCGGCTCTGGTTGAAGAAATATCGACAACTTCCAGCTCTATTATTGATCAGGTTAGATATCTGGAATCATCCACTAAAAACTTTAAAACATTAACCGCTATTGAAAAGATGTAGAGGGTTAGTTTTAACATTCTTGATGAACCCAAGACATGCTAAACGATCTTGTCCGGTTGTTTAGAGGGCCTTAGCTTTTCTATAGCATTTAAAAAGCATGATTTAAGAGCATAAGCTAACTCTTAAAGGTATAAGACATTAGAGCCGTTCTGATTTCATTAATAGTGCTTGTTGGAATCATTAACTCTTCAACCCCATCTTTCTCATAAAGACGCATTTCTTCGCCACGATAAGCGCCTAATGAAATCTCTGCGACCATTGCATTGGCAATTTTAATCATGGCAACCATGGCTCTGACACGCTCATTTTTAATCTGCGAACATTCGGCTTTATGGTGCAACATTATGGCACTTAACATATCGATTGGTAAGCACCATTTTTTGGCCATTAATACACCAATCACAGCATGGTCCGAGCCAAACTTCTGTTGTTCTTTTTTTAGAATAGAGATGGGTAACGACATTGAATTTCGGAATAAGGGCTCGTAAGCAGATACGCTTTTAGTTGCCAACATTAAAGCCCCTGAATTGTGAAAAAGCCCCAACATATAAGCTTCATCGCGGGTAATACCTTCCACCCACTCGGCCAAATCGGCCATACAGAAAGCCACATCGACACTATTGTCCATAATATCTTTAAACAGACCTGTGGTACCAAACATATTTTTTAATGCCGCGGAAACCACCAAATTGTAGATGTGATCCATTCCCATTGTATTGACGGCATCACGAATAGAAGACACGGGGGATCGAAGTTTAATCACCGGCGAGTTAGTAATACGAATCACTTCCCCGGATAAGGTGGTATTCATTTCAATAATTTCTGCAACCTTTGCACTACTACAGAATTTACTTTTTATTTCCTTTTCCAGAAGTAAAACTTCATTAGGCAGTTCAGGAATCTTCTGCCCGCGAATCGCAGCCACCGCATTGCGTAGTTTTTGTTCCATAACTGGGTTCCAGAGCTTAAGTTAAGCTACGTTTAAATTAATGTTTAAGCTAACGAATCATTATACTATTTAAATTGAACAGCTAACTTAAATTTCAGGTCAGCAGAGTCAATCGAAACCTTTAGAATCGTACTATCCAGACAATAACAGGCATGTACTTATAGTTACTTTCAAGACCCTAAATAACTGATATCAAGATAAATACCCTATCGCTTTATGATTCAGTCGGTAACAACGACCGTTCAAACAACGGCCAAACTCTTTGCAAAATAAACGGTTGCGCAGACGCATTCGGATGCAGGCCATCTCTCTGCACTAAATCAGGATCTCCCACAACCGTCTCTAAAAAAAAGGCATCGAACAAAATACCGTTATTGTCGGCCAAAGTTTGATACATCGTTTGAAACATTTCATCATAGGCTGGACCGTAATTGGTCGGTAAATGTACGCCTAATAAAACCACCTGACACTCTTTATTGGCTTGAACACAAGAGGCAATCATCTCCTGCAAGTTTTGTTGCGTACTCCGCAGATCCTGACCGCGTAGAGCGTCATTTGCGCCTAACTCAAGAATCAACAGTTGCGGCTGGTATTGTTGCAACAAAGCGGGCAAGCGCTGCTTGCCGCCACTGGTGGTTTCGCCACTGATACTGGCATTAACGACTTGCACCCGTGGCGCCGTTGTTTGCAGTTTTTTCTGTAAAAGCGCCACCCAACCTTGCTGTTCATCCATACCATAAGCCGCACTTAAACTATCACCAAACACCAACCAAGTTGATTGTGCGGTTTGCAACGGATTTCCTTGCACATTGGCCTGGCTTTGACTAGGATAAATACTTGTTAATAGAAACCCTAAAAGCCAGCCAAAATGCATAACACTCAGTCGCCAAGCCCGATTCTTACTCTGAAAAATGTTCACTATCAAATTCCTTTAGAGGATGATGTTCTGGATATATTAAAAGCCTGTCAGCTGACGATTCAGTCAGAAGAGACATTGGCGATTGTGGGTCGATCCGGTTCAGGTAAGTCTACCCTATTAGCGTTGATGGCAGGATTAGATAGACCCACTTCGGGAACGATTGAATTATTTGGTAAAGCGATTGAAACGCTTTCAGAAGATGATCGCGCGAAAATTCGTGCGCAACAAGTGGGTTTTATTTTTCAGAACTTTCAATTAATGCCCAGCATGAGTGCACTTGAAAATGTATTAATGCCGTTAGAGTTGTTTCAAGTTCCCAATGCAAAACAACTTGCATTGGAGGCTTTGGAACAAGTTGGCTTATCCCATCGTGCCCAACATCGCCCTGCGGAACTCTCCGGTGGAGAGCAACAACGAGTTGCCATTGCCCGAGCCTTTGTGACAAAACCTAAAATTCTATTTGCTGATGAACCCACAGGCAATCTGGATGAAGAGACCGCAAAACAGATTCAAAACTTACTCTTTGAACTCAATCATCAACAGAAAACCACATTAATTCTAGTCACCCATGACCATGTTTTTGCCAAACAGTGTGATCGAGTCATGCAATTGGAACACGGTCAACTGCAAGCCTATCCAACTCATCCAAATCCCTTAGCGGATAAACTGTAATGTTGGCTTTTTGGCGAGACACGCTCACCGCCTCTAAATGGTTTGGCAGAAGCCTGAAACGGGGTGATTGGTTATGGCTTATGATTGCCGTCATCTTAGCCAGTAGTACCGTCACATTGGTCAAACAACTCGGCGATACCGTCCAGCAAAGTATGTTGCGTAAAGCCTCAGAATCGTTAAGTGCAGACTACGTGATTCGTAGCAGTCGCCCCATCGAACAGAAATGGTCTAAATTGGCGATAGATGAGGGTTTAAAAACAGCACAAAGCACGACGCTCACAACAATGGCCTTAAGCAATCAACAGTTTCAACTGGTGCAACTTAAAGGCATTAGTGACTCTTATCCATTAAGGGGCTCTATTAATCAAACCAAAGATTTAGCCTTTCAAGCCCTGCAAACTGACCAGGCCTGGGTCGAGCCCAAACTGATTAGCCTATTACAACTCACCCAAGAAAGTCGGTTGACCTTAGGCTATTTGGAGCTCGGTTTAGCGGGCAGCATCCAACCCAGGGCGCTTATTAATCCCATGTCTAGTTTTGCACCACAGATTTTCATCACTTTAGCTACGTTAAACAAAACCAAGTTGATTGGCCCAGGGAGTCGCGTAACCTATGAGTTGAGTCTAGCGGGCAGTGAAAAACAGATTACCGCTTTTGCCGAAAAAATAGCACAACAAAACAATCCACACTGGCAAACTTTGTCGGCACAAGCGCCTTCAGAAGACTTAGGTAACTCCTTGAAAACGGCTTGGTTATTTTTGGACTTGTCGGCCTTATCTGCGGTATTGATTGCAGGGATGTCGATTTTAATCGCCAGTCGTTTTTATCTGACCCGTTGGGAAAGCAGTATGGCGTTAATGCGAGCATTTGGGGCTCATAATGCCAAAATGCAACGCCTATTCGCCCTGCAACTCACTTGGATTGCGATGTTTAGCAGTCTCATAGGTATTCTAATAGGGTATGGCCTTTCACTCTTACTTAAACCCGTGTTGGCGGACTACTTTCAGCCTCTCATCGTCACACCACCTTGGTCCGCCCTACTCACTGGATTTTTAAGCGGCATTTTAGTACTTTGGAGTTTTGCTTGGCAGGCTTTTCAAACGGCATTACAAACCTCGCCGATGCAAATTTTAAAATCGGTACCGCGTAATCCTAAAAGTATTCACTGGTTAATGAGTTTTGCCCTATTGCTGGGCTTAATCAGTTTGATGTTTGATATGGAATCGATGCTATGGATCTTACCAGGCCTGGTCACAATCAGTTTAATACTGCTACTGGCTGCAAGTTTATTGCTCAAAGGCATTCAAAAACTCCAGCATTACAGCCGAGGCTGGTTTCATATTGCACTCTCTAATCTTCTAAAAGAACCAGGCCTGGTCAGAATACAATTGGTCTCAGTGGGTTTAGTGTTGTTTGTGTTAATGCTCATGAGTTTTGTCCGCCAAGATTTACTGCAAAACTGGCAGGCTTCCTTGCCAGCCAATACACCGAATACCTTTATTATGAATATTCAGCCCGATCAAGAATCCCAGGTGAGTAAGATACTGGCCAATCAGCAACTGTCACCACCACTCGTCCCGATGGCTCGTGGACGTTTAATCGCCATTAATCAACAACCACTCATCGCCAGTGAACAAAAAAGTGATCGAGCTCGTAGAATGCTAGAACGCGAAGCCAATATCGCATTGCTCGCTGAAATACCAAAATACAATGTAGTGACAGAAGAGATCAATAGAGATGACTTAACGCTTCCTAGGGTCTCTGTAGAAGCCAGTATGGCTGAACTATTTGGTATTCAACTCGGTGATACCTTGAGCTTTAACTTTGCCGGCCAAAGTTATGATTATCAGGTGAGCAGTTTGCGAAAAGTCGAGTGGCAGAGCTTTCGACTGAATTTCTTTTTATATTGGAACCGGTTGCAGAGCATGCATTAGCTTTCTCCTATATCAGTAACTTTCACTTACCTGAATTTGCTGATATGGAAAAATTGAATGATAAACAACTGCAAAACCAACCCGAATTTGCAACCCAACTGACCCAAGAATTCGCCAATAAAACCCCTGGCGTGCTCTTAATTGATGTTCGTCAAATCATGCACCAGATTCAAAACATAATGGACCAAGCTAGCTGGGCCGTTTCAGGACTGTATCTGTTTACCCTCTTAGCCAGTATAGGCGTGTTATTCACAGCCACATTAGCGAGCCAGCAAAGCCGAATACAAAGCTGGATACTCTTAAGAACCTTAGGCGCACAAAACAAAGAAATCATCAAAATTGGTTTAACCGAATTTGCACTCTTAGGCGCCGTCGCAGGTATTTTAGCCGCGACCTTTGCACAAATTGCCAGTGGACTGTTGAGCCACTATGTACTGAAGATAGAGGTTAGCCTAGATCTGAACTTATGGATTATCAGCCTACTCAGCGGCATCACCCTGTTACTCCTTACTGGGCTTATTACCCAATATGGTTTCTTAAGAAAAAGCGCCCGAGAGCTTCGCTTATATTTAAGCGAACAATAAACAAATACTTTATCAAAAGTTTTTACTCGCTAAGCACTTCACCGAAGATATTCATAAACCTGCCTAATTAAGCCTTAATTTAAGGCTTAATTCCTCCAAACTTATCATTTAAAGCCATTCAGATATAATATTATATTGATCGTTATTAATAGAAATATTTGATTTGACAGATAAAAGGTAATAAAATATTACTATTAATAATATTTAATGGAGTTTAGTTATGAGTAACGCCGAATTAGAGAAGCAATTACAAAAGACTTGGAAAGAACTTATTCAAGCCAATATACATCATGATGAAACCTTGGCCGATTCAAGATTGAAAGAAATTATTCTTTTAGAAATACAACAAAAAAATACGCCGCCATTAATCTGAACTTACTCTAAGCAACTGTAAAATTTAGCTTTAATTTCTGGTTATGATCTTTATCGAAACTGATATTAGAGAAGTGCGTATAGGAGGGTTTTTGAGGTGAACTCGAATGAATAATGGTCGGAGTGACAGGATTTGAACCTGCGACCTCTTGACCCCCAGCCTAATTGCAATCCCTTTTACTTCAATAAGTTAGCCTTAACCCCCCCCAAAGACATAGCGTTTCAAGCTTATTAAACCGTTGTTTAAAATCTCTATGGGGGAAACATTTATTACATATTTTCATTCTTAAATCGTGGATAAACTAACACTGCAATAATTCCTTTAGCCAGAGCAAGCCAAAATTAAAAAATGGACACCCAGAAGTAAAATTAAGATAACATCAAGGCTTAATTAAAATCTAATGCCAAATAACAATATATGGAGCGCGGTATGGAATACGGAATTAAGTACATGCTTTATCCTGACGACACTCAGATTACAACAGTTCTAATGGGCAATGACAAAGTCGGTGCTGTCAATATCACATCTCACGATAAGAATTATACAGACATTGCTTTTTATGAAACCAAGAACAAAAAAGCCAGTCGGTTACTAAAATCCGAAGAAACCATTCAAGAACACACTGCTATAGACCCAGACATTCAATTTCTTTTCGACAATACCGAATCAATCGATGCTGTTATTAACAAATTGAACCAAGCTAAATCTGAACTACTTAGACTTAATCAACCGCCTTCTGATTAGCTACAAACAAGCCCTTGAAAAATACGATGGAAATAAAAATTAGCATAACCATATTCACCAATAACCACTGAACGCCTTATCTAGACTTGGCGCAAGTCAAAATTTAAGTTCTTTAGAACGAAAAGCACGTTAAATTCATGCTCTCTCAAAGGTAAAAGATAACGAATATGCCCTATAAATCCTATGCAGCACTTCATGAAGACATTAGTTCAGGATGGGTCTGGATTGGTGGTCACGACTTTCCTCAACGCTCTATTATTAAAATAACAAATAAGAAAAAATCAGTTTATTGTGAATTTTTAAAAATAGACGAAAACTACCTAGAAAAATATAACAATGGTAGAACTTTAAAGATCGAAAATCCTTCAAACACCATTATTGCCAATGAATGGTATCGCACTAGACTTGGTATTAAAAAACCAATCAAGATGAAAACATCACTATTCAACCTGCCAACAACCTTATAGGTAAGCTCTGTGCAAGTCTTCAACATCCCCAACTCATTGTACGAATTTCGACGAAACTTGGTTTACTTAGTTTTGGCCTAGGATTAATCTCTCTTTTCAACTAATCAGGATATTACTAAATGAAAACGAACATCCCTCTTGAAAAATGGTGGGAGGCATTGCCGCACATTGAAAAATTAACTTCGGAGCAACTGTCAGACAAATTAACTTCATGGGAACAAACCGTCCAAAAGACCGTTGAGGCAGGAATGAAATCCCCCCTTGTTGTAGGCGAAAGAAAAGGCGAAATTGACTTACAAATTTCATCATTATTTCTAAAGAAAACCATCATGGACTTAAGATGCGTTTGGCTCTTGATTTCGCAAGGTTATACTTCTCAGGCCGCTGCAATAGCTGCTTCACTTTATGAAAATGCCTTGGTAGTAATATGCCTGGCTGGTTCACCAGAAAGGGCTAAAGAGCTTCAAAATACAAAATACGGAGACTTACCTTGGTCCGTTACCCAGCTTGCAAAAATGGCAACAAAAAAGACCTTAAAAATACCAGCAAACAAGATGAAAAAGCCTGGAAACTAAGTTATCACAACTACAAATTCCTATGCAAAATTAAACATCCAACCCTCCAACAAGCTCATACCGAAGCTAAAGCCACAAAGGTTAATGAAAACAAGTTTTTAGTTGCACCGTTGCCTGATATGGATATTGAAGATGATGGAATGAGAGATATGATACTGATAATTTCTGTATCAAAACTCTTAGCCGCTGCAAAACAATTTACCTTCTCACAAGAAATTGATGAAAATCATAAATCTTTTCAGGATTTCGCAAAGTCATATACTGAAGCCTATACAGAATTAAAACATCATATTGAATTAATGAATTGCGAAAACATCCCTATAAGGGATTATGATTTTAAAATATAAGCCCCCTTTGACACAATCAACTTAAGTAGCTGGCATTACTCTTGACGTGTCGTAATCTCAAGTCAAAGTAGCAAGAAAAATGGGGGAAACTATCTTTTCATATATTTATCTCGAATTTCAAAATTACAATCTCACCATATTTTGTTACAAGCCCCGCCAAGACAGCCATAGACTAGCATAAGCACATCTATTTGATATGTGTTGAAACCAAGAAATTAAAGCGGAAATTAAGTAAGGTTTGAAAAGTAGGGGGAAATATAGGGTGAAAAAAGGGTAAAAGGAGGACAAATTTGGGGGAAAATGAATGAATGCTAAATCTCAAAACCTCTGAAACCCGCATGGATAGTGGTCGGAGTGACAGGATTTGAACCTGCGACCTCTTGACCCCCAGTCAAGTGCGCTACCAAGCTGCGCTACACCCCGAATAGATTTTATTTACCCGCTTTGAAAACGAATAACGGCGCTTATTATAGCGCCGTTATTCGTTCAGATAAAACTATATTTAAGACCTTAAAGCCTAGAAACGGCTCTTAATATACTTCCTAAACTGTAACAATTCACCCTGCATGGTCTGCAATAGTTCAATGGCTGTTTTTTGATCTTTTGATAGAGTGCTATCCGTCAAATCTACAGTCCCTTTAGCGAGTCTGGCTTTTGCACCTGGAATCGTAAAACCTTGATCGTGTAATAAAGACTTTATTTCTAATACCAACTCAACATCTATTCGTTGATAGTAGCGACGCCCACTACGTTTATTGGGTTCAAGCTGAGGAAATACTTGCTCCCAATAACGTAAAACATGAGACTTCAACTGACACAATCCAGCCACTTCACCAATGGTAAAGTACTTTTTGTCCGGCAGCTCTATGTCAAGTTGCGTTGTGGTATTCGGTTGATTCTTAGGCTTTGCCATAATTATCTATTTGCGCACGTAATTTTTGTCCAGGTTTAAATGTTACCACTCTTCTTGCAGAAATAGGAACATCTTCTCCTGTTCTAGGATTACGTCCTGGACGTGAGGCTTTATCACGCAGTTCAAAGTTACCAAATCCAGAGAGTTTAATCTGCTCCCCGGCCACCAGAACCTCGCTCAATTCGTCAAAGAATTGTTCAACAAGCTCTTTAGACTCTCTTTTATTGAAGCCAAAAGTGTCTGATAAGTTCTGAGCAATGTCTGCTTTTGTTAAAGTCATTTGTATTCCTATTTCTTTATATAGTCAGTAACGTAATTTATTGTTTATCTTAATTCTGCATTCACGGCTTGCTTCGCCGCTTTTAAAATATCGGCAACCAAGACTTCTACTTCTTCATCCTGAAGCGTTCTTTCAGCGTGCTGAATTTTTAGCGTTAAAGCGATACTTTTCTGATTCGGCTCAATCCCTTGTCCACGGTAGATATCAAACAACTCAACCGCTTTGAAGATATCAGACTTCACCGATACGACAGCATCAATCAAAGCTTGAGCTGAAAGGCTTTCATCGACAACAAAAGCCAAGTCACGCTGCACTTCTGGATATTTTGAAACGGCTTGAGCAGCAGGTATTTGCATGTTCATCAATGCATCTTGGCGAACTTGGAACATATAAACATTGCCGCTAACACCCATGGCTTTCACCAAGCTAGGATGCAGCTGCCCCATGATTCCGACTTCTTTGCCGTCTTTCATAATGCTCGCAGATTGTCCTGGATGTAATGCAGGGTGATTGCAGGCTTCAAAACGAATATTCGCAAGTTGATGACTCATACGAATCAGAGTTTCTACATCGCCTTTAAGGTCGTAGAAATCAACATGACGTTCTGCTTCGTCCCAACCAGATGCCGCAACTTGACCCGCAATGACACCGCCCATCATTGGCACTTGAGTCGCCCCTGTTGGATCAGAATCATTTTTGTAGAAGACTAGGCCGGTTTCAAAGATTCGTACGCGTGGCTGTTGTCGATTTTGATTGTAAGCGACGGTTTGTAATAAACCAGGGAACAAACTGGTACGCATGGCTTTCATATCATCTGAAATTGGATTCTGTAACAACACATAAGGTAGATCAGGTTCTAGCAACTTCTGCTTTGCTTCTTCCACAAAGCTATAAGTGACGACCTCATTAAAGCCTCGTTGTACAAGCGCTATTTTCAACGACATTAAAGACTGAACATCTTCTGGGAGTTCATTCAATGTCATCGGTGCCAAGACAGGTGTTTCTGGAAGATTGTTGTAGCCGAAGATACGTCCGACTTCTTCAATCAAATCCATCTCAATCGACATATCAAAACGGTAGCTCGGAGCCGTCATCATCCAGCCAGAGTCCGTAGTCTCAATTTTAAAATCTAACAACTCAAAAATTTCTATGACTTGAGCGTCTTCAATTTCAACCCCTAAACGGCTGCCAATCGTGGCACGACGTAATTCAATCGTCACCGCTTTTGGTAAATCCGCTTCTGAAACGGTGCTATTAAAGGCACTAATTATTCCACCAGCGATCTCAGTAAATAACTGTAACGCGCGGTTTAAAGCTTTTTCTGGCAGCATTGCATCGACACCACGCTCAAAACGCATTGATGAATCTGTGTGCAGACCGTATTTACGTGCTTTACCAGTAATCGCTAAGCGTGAGAAATGAGCACATTCAAAGAAAATAGCATTCGTTTCTGCGGTAACAGAGGTCGATAGACCCCCCATAATTCCAGCTAAAGCAATTGCTCCTGAATCATCTGCAATGACTAAAGTATCTTCTTTAAGGGTCAATTCTTTGTCGTCTAAAGTGGTTAGCTTTTCATCTGCTTTGGCTAAACGGATCTCGATTGAACCTTGAATCTTAGCAAGATCAAAAGCATGCATCGGTTGACCTAGCTCCATTAATACATAGTTGGTTATATCAACCACTAGGCTCAATGGACGAAGTCCAGAGCGTTCAAGTTTTTGAACCATCCAACGTGGCGTTTTAGCTTGAGTATTAAAGTCGGTAACGACACAACCTAAATATTTTGGACAGGCCTGGCTTTCAGAAACAGTAACGGCTTGTGGACAAGCGCTAGAACCAGCCATCTCTTTAATTTCAAACGGCTGAGTTAGAGTGACACCACTAATCGCGCGCACATCACGTGCAATTCCCTGCAGACTGAAACAATCTGCGCGGTTAGGGGTTAAATCTACCTCAATGCTCATATCGTTTAAATCTAGATATTCACGAACATCTTGACCAATGGGAGCATCTTGATCGAGTACTAATAGACCATCAACGCCATAGTCAGCAAGACCAATTTCAGGTGCTCCACATAACATTCCATTCGAAGGCACGCCACGTAATTTGGCTTTCTTAATCTTAAAATCACCTGGTAAAACTGCTCCGACCATAGCACAACAAGCTTTCATGCCCGCGACGACATTTTTAGCGCCACAAACGATTTGTACGGGCTCTGCTTCACCGACATCAACTTGAGTCACATTTAATTTATCAGCGTCAGGATGCTTTTCAACCGAGAGGACATGGCCCACAACTACATTGGTAAATTGACCCGCAACGGGTTCTGCACCGTCTACTTCTAGACCCGCTAGACTTAACTTTTCAGATAGAGTGCTGGTATCCCACTGAGGATTTATCCACTCTTTTAACCAATTTTCACTAAATTTCATAATTCTTTGTCTCGTAAGCGTATTTGAACGGGCTTGATTTATTTAAACTGTTGTAGGAAACGTAAATCGTTTTCAAAGAACTGGCGCAAATCTTTAACGTTGTAGCGCAACATCGCTAGACGTTCGACACCCAGTCCAAAGGCCAGCCCAGTATATTCATCTGGATCAATGCCTACATTTTTCAATACATTTGGATGCACCATTCCACAACCAAGCACTTCTATCCAACGACCATCCCCAAATAGATCCGTCGCGATATCCACTTCTGCGGAAGGTTCGGTAAAAGGGAAATAAGAGGGTCTGAAACGTGTTTGAAGATTTTCATCTTCGAAGAACTGGCGTAAGAATTCAATTAACAAAGCACGTAACTGCGCAAAGCTGGCATTCTTTTCTATAATCAAACCTTCGATTTGGTGAAACATTGGCGTGTGTGTCTGATCAGAGTCACAACGATAGACACGCCCTGGTGCAATGATACGTAATGGCGGTTTTTTATTTTCCATGGTTCGAATCTGTACACCCGAAGTATGGGTTCTTAAAACCGTATTCTCATTGATATAGAAGGTATCATGCATGGCACGTGCCGGATGTGTTTCAGGAATATTTAAGGCTTCGAAGTTATGCCAATCATCTTCGATTTCTGGGCCTGTTTCAATATCAAATCCGGCTTTTGAAAATAGGGTTTCAATTCGATTCAGTGTACGAGTCACCGGATGCAAACTACCCACATCCACATCACGCCCAGGTAAGGTTACGTCGATGGTCTCTTCAGAGAGTTGTTTCGCTAATTTAGCATCGTCTAGTTCTCTCTTCTTAGCATTTAGAATGCCTTGAACCATCTGCTTAGCTTCATTAATGATTTGCCCTGCTTTTGGGCGTTCTTCATTCGACAACTTCCCCAACATTTTCATCATATCGGTCAGTTCACCTTTTTTACCAAGGTATTGAACACGGATGTCATCTAATTTAGCTAATTCAGTCACGGAAGTAACCGCTTCCTGAGCCTTCGAAATGATTGCTTGAAGTTTTTCTTGCATGTTGTAAATGTCCCAAAAAGGATTTAATAAGTATTAAACATTGCACTACAAAATAGAGCAAAACAGCAGACGCTGATTGGTAATGAAATCTTTAATCGTTATTTAACTAAGAAGATTGTTTTGAATAAAACAGGAACCTATAAAAAAAATAGGGGACCGAAGTCCCCTAAATAAGAAGTGGTCTAGGTTACCCTAGCCCAATTTCTTTACACTAATGCTGCTTTTGCTTTTTCAGCGAAAACAGTGAAAGCGGCTGCATCATGTACAGCAATATCTGCAAGAACCTTACGGTCAACAGCAATCTGAGCTAGGTTCATACCGTTGATGAAACGACTATAAGTCATTCCATTCATACGTGCTGCAGCGTTGATACGTGCAATCCAAAGACGTCTAAATTGACGTTTCTTAGTGCGACGATCGCGGTATGCATACTGACCAGCTTTGATAACTGCTTGCTTAGCAACGCGGAAAACTTTACTACGAGCTCCGTAATAACCTTTCGCTTGCTTTAATACTTTATTGTGTCTACGGCGTGCTACGACACCTCTTTTAACTCTTGCCATGTCTTAAATCTCCAATTAAGCGAACGGTAACATGCGGCGAACCATCGCTACATCGTGATCGTGAATCATACTTCCAGAACGAAGTTGACGTTTACGCTTAGTCGATTTCTTAGTCAAAATATGACGAAGATGAGATTGTTTACACTTGAAACGACCTGAGCCAGTTTTAGAGAAGCGCTTTTTAGCACTACTGTTTGTTTTCAACTTTGGCATTTAATTGAAACTCCGCATTGAAGTGATCCCTTTTAAAAGGTCACTTGGTTTTTTAATAAGACTGTAAAAATACAATCTATTTCGGAACAACGAACAGCACTGAAGGAGCTGCACCAGTAACCCCTGCTTATTTGCATAAGCAGACGTCCCGACTGTTGTATTAAGTAAGGTTTAAAATCAAACCCTACTTTTTCTTTGTTGGGGCAACCATCATTTGCATTTGACGGCCTTCCATTTTCGGCATTTGTTCAACGGTCGCAACCTCTTGAATATCATCCCGAATACGTTCCAACATCTTCAATCCCAGTTCCTTATGAGTGATCTCGCGGCCACGGAACCATATAGTTACCTTGACGCGATCTCCATTATTTAGGAATTTTACCAGGTTGCGTAGTTTTACCTGATAATCTCCCTCTTCAGTTCCTGGGCGAAACTTAACTTCTTTTAGCTGCACTTGCTTTTGATTTTTCTTAGCATCGTGCTGCTTTTTTTGCTGCTGGTAAAGGTACTTACCATAATCCATGATTTTACAAACTGGTGGATTTGCTTTCGCGGTAATTTCTACCAAATCAAATCCAGCTTCCTGAGCTGCATCAAAAGCTTCTTGAATGGTGACGACGCCCAAAGGCTCTCCGTCTGATGCTACAAGGCGTACTTCAGGCGAAGTAATCGCACTATTAATTCTATCTTTTGGTGCTTCAGGTTGCTGTGGTCTTCCACGGCCTCTTCGAATTGCGATAGCAATATCCTCCAATTATTAAAAAATTTTGTTTTGCCTGTTCGTAAACGATTGGTTTAAGCGCTGACTCTGCCCAATTTACCAATATCTGTCGTAAACAAATCAACTAGCTCTGAAAATGTAAAGCTTCCTAGGTTTTCACCCCCACGAGCACGAACATTAACCGTTCCGTTTTCCATCTCTTGATCACCGACTACTAAGATATATGGAACACGTTGCATAGTATGCTCGCGAATTTTAAACCCAACCTTCTCATTTCTCAAGTCCGATTCGACTCTAAAGCCATGTTTTTTCAAATTTTTACTCATTTCGGCCACATATTTGGTGTGGACTTCCGAAATTGAGACAATTACACACTGAGTTGGCGCTAACCAAGTTGGGAACTTACCTTCGTAATGTTCAATCAAAATTCCCACAAAGCGCTCAAGTGAACCTAAAATCGCTCGGTGAATCATAACAGGATGATGCTTCTCGTTATCTTTACCGATATAGACTGCATTTAACCGTTCTGCCTGTGTCATTGAGAAGTCTAATTGAATTGTTCCACACTGCCAAACTCGCCCAATACAGTCTTTCAGCTGAAATTCAATCTTAGGGCCGTAGAAAGCACCTTCACCTGGTTGCAATACATAATCTAGGTTAGCATCCTTTAAAGTCTCTTCTAGCGCCGCCTCAGCCATATCCCAAACATCATCCGCGCCAACGCGTTGCTCTGGACGAGTCGAGAATTTAATCGCAATCTGATCAAAACCGAAGTCGGCATAGGTTTCGAAAACCAAATCGATACAAGCTTGAACCTCGGCTTTGATCTGCTCTTCCGTACAGAAGATGTGTGCATCATCTTGCGTGAAAGAACGCACTCGCATCAGACCGTGCAAGGTACCAGACGGTTCATTACGGTGAACGAGACCAAACTCTGCAATACGGATTGGTAAATCACGGTAACTGTGTAGGTGACGATTAAAAACTTGAATATGACCAGGACAGTTCATCGGCTTAACGGCATAATCGCGATTATCCGTTTCTGTGGTGAACATATTGTCTTTAAACTTGTCCCAGTGACCTGACTTTTCCCATAAAGAGCGATCCATAATCAAAGGGGTACGAATCTCTTCATAGTCGTTTTGAATTAACTGAGCACGCATATACTCTTCTACTACGCGGTATAAAGTCGTCCCTTTTGGATGCCAGAAAGCCATACCTGGAGAAACGTCTTGAAGATGGAATAAATCCAGCGTCTTACCTAGTTTACGGTGATCACGCTTTTCAGCTTCTTCCATCATCAGCAAGTAGTCTTTAAGCGCTTGCTTATCAGAGAAGGCCACACCATAGATGCGCTGCAACATAGTATTGTCAGAATTGCCACGCCAGTAGGCGCCCGCAATATGCGTTAACTTAAGGGCCTTTACAAAACCCATGTGCGGTAGATGTGGACCAACACACATATCGACATATTCTTCATGGAAGTAAAAACCAAACTCGGTCTCGTTTGGCAGATCACGAATAAGCTCTAATTTATAGTCTTCATCACGCGCTTCAAAAGTGGCCACGGCTTCTTCACGTGACAACATCTTTTTAATAACGGGATACTTAGTTTTAGCCAAGGCTAACATACGTTTTTCGATTTGTTTTAAATCGTCCGGCGTAATCTTGTGTTCCATTTCGATATCATAGTAAAAACCATTCTCTACAACCGGTCCAATCGCCATTTTGACATCAGGATACATCTGCTTCAGTGCATGCCCCAGCAAGTGCGCAGATGAATGACGCATAATATTCACGCCATCTTCATCTCGCATCGTGACAAGTTCCAACGAGGAATCTTTCGTGATTAGATCAGATGCATCAACTAGACGGCCATTCACTCGTCCAGCAACCGTTGCTCTTGCAAGCCCTTCACCAATGCCTTGGGCAACTTGCATAACAGAAACAGCTTCGTCAAATTGTTGGGTTGAACCGTCAGGTAAGGTAATGATTGGCATCTAATATTTGTTCTCTTGAGATGTACTATTTAAGGCACAAGTTAAAATCTAGCCTATCATTTTAGCATTTTCTTATTTAAAGCTGAAATTTTTAAAGAAAATAATCGGCATTTAGTGCCTGATAATGTCAAAAAACAGGTCAACCCTCTCCCCCAAGAAGGACGAGGCCACATTTTAAATCGCTCTTTACCTTACTCAAACAAAGTTAACGATGCAAAATTAAACAGATTATTAATTATTTAGTCCAACCTTTTCCGCCTCAACATAACCCTGATTAATCAATTCATCATAGGCTTCCAGCGTCAATCCAACGTGTTTCAATGCCAACAAGAGCGCGACTGAGGGTAGCGCCTGATCCTCTTCAGATAGATCTGCAATACCATTATCAATATCCAATCTAAAAACGGCTTGCTCCGCCAAATACAGTGACTCCAGAGTGTATCAGCTTCGCAATATCATATTTGGCCAGCTTAATAACCTTTAAATAAGCCTCTCTATCCTCAGTCGCTAACAAGTAAATTCCAATATCTCTCATCAAACCACAAAGAAAGGCTATCCCCGCATTGAGTTTTAGAGCTTGCACCAAGATCTGAGCGATAAATGCCGATATTAACGCATGCTTTATAAAATGATTTTCACTGAAAGGCGGCTTGCGCTTAAAGGAGGTTTTATAGTTAATCGCATTCGCCATTAAGCGCACATCTCTGAGTCCGACTCTTACAACCGCATCATTCAAACCAGTAATTTTAGCCCCTGTCGTATATTTTGGGGTATTTACGACCCCAATCAATCCTGTGACTAAACGAGGATCTTGAGCCACAAGTTGCGCAACTTCATCAATCTTGACACTTTCATCAGCCGCCATAAGTCTCTCTAATTTGATAAGCGCACCCGGAAAGTGTGGTAAATTTTCCATCGACTCTAGGCACTGTAAAGTAACCTTACTTATATTAGACTTATCAGGAACCGCTGCAGACGTATTGCCACCACACCTTTTACGCGTAAATTCACCTACTTATACTCAAAATCATATAACATAATTCAACTTTGACGTTAAAAATACGATAGAATTATTTTTTGGCTCTATGTGATTTGTAGTGGGTAATGCGATAATAGCACCATGAATAGTACTACTTTATTTAGCATGGCTCTTGGCCTGCAATCGCCTTGGCAAGTGAATGACATTTCGTTTTCTGATGATGGAAGCACTCGCAAAGAGCTTCACCTACATATCGGTTTTGACCGAGGCTCACGTTTTCCAGATGAGACCGGTGTCGCCTGTCCAGTGCATGACACCGTGACACGTGAGTGGCAGCATTTAAACTTCTTTGAGCACCATTGTTTTTTGCATTGTGCTGTGCCGAGGATAAAAACAACCGATGGCAAAGTGGTGACGGTTGATGTGCCGTGGTCTCGCCCTGGCAGTGGTTTTACCTTGTTGTTTGAGG